>JADMIO012752802.1_pt1 | contig 61383 bp, 37 predicted proteins | sample 8958161 | NCBI WGS metagenome assembly JADMIO01 (sample SAMN16585339, study PRJNA669376) | soil metagenome | isolation source: Crop rotation soil | place: USA: Cullars Rotation, Alabama | collected 2011
CTTTCCCCAGCACATACGACATTAATCGTGCCGATACCCAGGTTAGGCGCGCTGTCAATAACTATGACATCATAGTCATGAGCAACAGTTTCAATGGCCAGTCGGAGCATCAGGTGTGGATCGGTGGGCAGTTTACCTTCATCAAATTTGCCCATTAACTCAGTTTCAATACGGTGCAGAGCCAGACAGGAAGGAATAATGTCAAGCCCCGGCCAGCAAGTGGGCTTTATTGCATAAGTGACATCGTCCTTTTCCCCAAGATAGAAAGGCAGGAGAGTGTCTTCTGCATGAATATGAAGATCTGGTACCCATCCGTGATACATTGAGGCTGTTCCCTGGGGGTCGTTACCTTCCACGAGCAAAACACGTAGCCCCTTCAGAGCCAGATCCTGAGCAAGATGAACAGAAACTGAGGTTTTGTAAACGCCTCCTTTATGGGCAGCAACCCCGATCACCGGTGGAAATACGTCTTCAGCACGTCGCAATCGCGTACCAAACACATCACGCATATGATTAATTTGTTCAATTGTATAACCAACACGTTGCTCAACCCGTCCTCGAATTTCCATATCCGGGTGCGGTAGTCGCCCTGCTTTCTCGGCATCTCTGATAGCCTGAGAAGAAACCCCAACTAAATCCGCTGCTTCACCTATTCTCCAGCGCCGGGTTATTTTCCTCGCTTCCGGGCTGTCATCATTAAACTGTGCAATGGCGATAGCCTTCGTCATTTCATGACCAGCGTTTATGCACTGGTTAAGTGTTTCCATGAGTTTCATTCTGAACATCCTTTAATCATTGCTTTGCGTTTTTTTATTAAATCTTGCAATTTACTGCAAAGCAACAACAAAATCGCAAAGTCATCAAAAAACCGCAAAGTTGTTTAAAATAAGAGCAACACTACAAAAGGAGATAAGAAGAGCACATACCTCAGTCACTTATTATCACTAGCGCTCGCCGCAGCCGTGTAACCGAGCATAGCGAGCGAACTGGCGAGGAAGCAAAGAAGAACTGTTCTGTCAGATAGCTCTTACGCTCAGCGCAAGAAGAAATATCCACCGTGGGAAAAACTCCAGGTAGAGGTACACACGCGGATAGCCAATTCAGAGTAATAAACTGTGATAATCAACCCTCATCAATGATGACGAACTAACCCCCGATATCAAGTCACATGACGAAGGGAAAGAGAAGGAAATCAACTGTGACAAACTGCCCTCAAATTTGGCTTCCTTAAAAATTACAGTTCAAAAAGTATGAGAAAATCCATGCAGGCTGAAGGAAACAGCAAAACTGTGACAAATTACCCTCAGTAGGTCAGAACAAATGTGACGAACCACCCTCAAATCTGTGACAGATAACCCTCAGACTATCCTGTCGTCATGGAAGTGATATCGCGGAAGGAAAATACGATATGAGTCGTCTGGCGGCCTTTCTTTTTCTCAATGTATGAGAGGCGCATTGGAGTTCTGCTGTTGATCTCATTAACACAGACCTGCAGGAAGCGGCGGCGGAAGTCAGGCATACGCTGGTAACTTTGAGGCAGCTGGTAACGCTCTATGATCCAGTCGATTTTCAGAGAGACGATGCCTGAGCCATCCGGCTTACGATACTGACACAGGGATTCGTATAAACGCATGGCATACGGATTGGTGATTTCTTTTGTTTCACTAAGCCGAAACTGCGTAAACCGGTTCTGTAACCCGATAAAGAAGGGAATGAGATATGGGTTGATATGTACACTGTAAAGCCCTCTGGATGGACTGTGCGCACGTTTGATAAACCAAGGAAAAGATTCATAGCCTTTTTCATCGCCGGCATCCTCTTCAGGGCGATAAAAAACCACTTCCTTCCCCGCGAAACTCTTCAATGCCTGCCGTATATCCTTACTGGCTTCCGCAGAGGTCAATCCGAATATTTCAGCATATTTAGCAACATGGATCTCGCAGATACCGTCATGTTCCTGTAGGGTGCCATCAGATTTTCTGATCTGGTCAACGAACAGATACAGCATACGTTTTTGATCCCGGGAGAGACTATATGCCGCCTCAGTGAGGTCGTTTGACTGGACGATTCGCGGGCTATTTTTACGTTTCTTGTGATTGATAACCGCTGTTTCCGCCATGACAGATCCATGTGAAGTGTGACAAGTTTTTAGATTGTCACACTAAATAAAAAAGAGTCAATAAGCAGGGATAACTTTGTGAAAAAACAGCTTCTTCTGAGGGCAATTTGTCACAGGGTTAAGGGCAATTTGTCACAGACAGGACTGTCATTTGAGGGTGATTTGTCACACTGAAAGGGCAATTTGTCACAACACCTTCTCTAGAACCAGCATGGATAAAGGCCTACAAGGCGCTCTAAAAAAGAAGATCTAAAAACTATAAAAAAAATAATTATAAAAATATCCCCGTGGATAAGTGGATAACCCCAAGGGAAGTTTTTTCAGGCATCGTGTGTAAGCAGAATATATAAGTGCTGTTCCCTGGTGCTTCCTCGCTCACTCGACCGGGAGGGTTCGAGAAGGGGGGGCACCCCCCTTCGGCGTGCGCGGTCACGCGCACAGGGCGCAGCCCTGGTTAAAAACAAGGTTTATAAATATTGGTTTAAAAGCAGGTTAAAAGACAGGTTAGCGGTGGCCGAAAAACGGGCGGAAACCCTTGCAAATGCTGGATTTTCTGCCTGTGGACAGCCCCTCAAATGTCAATAGGTGCGCCCCTCATCTGTCAGCACTCTGCCCCTCAAGTGTCAAGGATCGCGCCCCTCATCTGTCAGTAGTCGCGCCCCTCAAGTGTCAATACCGCAGGGCACTTATCCCCAGGCTTGTCCACATCATCTGTGGGAAACTCGCGTAAAATCAGGCGTTTTCGCCGATTTGCGAGGCTGGCCAGCTCCACGTCGCCGGCCGAAATCGAGCCTGCCCCTCATCTGTCAACGCCGCGCCGGGTGAGTCGGCCCCTCAAGTGTCAACGTCCGCCCCTCATCTGTCAGTGAGGGCCAAGTTTTCCGCGAGGTATCCACAACGCCGGCGGCCGGCCGCGGTGTCTCGCACACGGCTTCGACGGCGTTTCTGGCGCGTTTGCAGGGCCATAGACGGCCGCCAGCCCAGCGGCGAGGGCAACCAGCCGAGGGCTTCGCCCTGTCGCTCGACTGCGGCGAGCACTACTGGCTGTAAAAGGACAGACCACATCATGGTTCTGTGTTCATTAGGTTGTTCTGTCCATTGCTGACATAATCCGCTCCACTTCAACGTAACACCGCACGAAGATTTCTATTGTTCCTGAAGGCATATTCAAATCGTTTTCGTTACCGCTTGCAGGCATCATGACAGAACACTACTTCCTATAAACGCTACACAGGCTCCTGAGATTAATAATGCGGATCTCTACGATAATGGGAGATTTTCCCGACTGTTTCGTTCGCTTCTCAGTGGATAACAGCCAGCTTCTCTGTTTAACAGACAAAAACAGCATATCCACTCAGTTCCACATTTCCATATAAAGGCCAAGGCATTTATTCTCAGGATAATTGTTTCAGCATCGCAACCGCATCAGACTCCGGCATCGCAAACTGCACCCGGTGCCGGGCAGCCACATCCAGCGCAAAAACCTTCGTGTAGACTTCCGTTGAACTGATGGACTTATGTCCCATCAGGCTTTGCAGAACTTTCAGCGGTATACCGGCATACAGCATGTGCATCGCATAGGAATGGCGGAACGTATGTGGTGTGACCGGAACAGAGAACGTCACACCGTCAGCAGCAGCGGCGGCAACCGCCTCCCCAATCCAGGTCCTGACCGTTCTGTCCGTCACTTCCCAGATCCGCGCTTTCTCTGTCCTTCCTGTGCGACGGTTACGCCGCTCCATGAGCTTATCGGGTCCACTCGCGAACGCAGAAAGGCCCACCCGAAGGTGAGCCAGTGTGATTACATTTGCGGCCTAACTGTGGCCAGTCCAGTTACGCTGGAGTCACTAGTATTTAGGTGACACTATAGAAGCGGCCGCGACAACTTGTCCACGTGGAATTCTAAGCTTAGGATCCCAATGTGCTGGAAAGCGACCTTTCGTTATGCACGCCCTCACCCGCCGCTTCGCGGCACCCTCTCCCGGAGGGAGAGGGACCGCTCGCGGATCGTGGTGAAAATCACCGGTGTAACGATTAGAACGTGAAGCAGGGAACTGACCATTCCGCCAAGAACAGGGGTGGCCAGAGGTTTCATCACCTCCGCGCCCGTTCGAGTGGACCACATGATAGGCAACAAGCCTGCAACGACGGTGGCTACGGTCATTATTTTGGGTCTTAGCCGGAGGAGCGCGCCTTCCATGACCGCTTCATGAAGGTGTTCAATCGTAAGAGGTGCTCCAGCGGTCATTTTTCGGCGGACGGCTTCTTCAAGATAAATGACCATCACGACGCCTGTCTGAACCGCCGTTCCGAACAAGGCGATGAAACCGACCCACACCGCTACCGAAAAGTTATATCCGAGAAATTTGAGCAAGAAGATACCGCCGGTCAGCGCGAAGGGAACGGCCAGCAGCACGTGGAGCGCTTCTTTCGCTGAGTGATACGTCATGTAGAGCAGAACGAAGATAATCAGAAGGACGATGGGAATCACGAGCTGAAGCCGCTCTTTGGCGCGAATTTGATTCTCATACTGGCCGCTCCATTCGATGTAATAACCGGACGGCATACTCACGCGCTGCGCGACTATCCGCTTGGCTTGATCGACGAACCCGCCCACGTCCCGGCCCCTGACGTTCATCAAGACCGTTCCGCGCAATAAGCCGTTTTCACTGGTGATCATGGATGGTCCGGAGACCACGGCGATATGAGATATGTCCTTCAGCGGGATTTGCGTTCCATTTGGAGCGGATACGAGAACGGTCGCGAGCGCATTCACATCCTCGCGGAAATCCCTGGCGTATCGCACGCGTACAGGGAATCTCTGCCGACCCTCGATCGTAAAGGTGACATTCTTTCCGCCGATTGCCGATTCGATGACATCCTGCGCATCTGCGACGTTGATGCCGTATCGCGACGCGACATCGCGATCGATGCGGATTTCGAGATAGGGAGCTCCCGTGATTCGCTCGGCGTAGAGGTCGGCAGCGCCGGGTACATCGCGCAAGACCCGCTCGATCTCGATGGACTTTTTTTCAATCGTCTGCAAGTCGGAGCCGAATACTTTCACGCCTACTTGAGTGCGAATACCCGTAGATAACATATCGATGCGGTTTCGAATCGGCTGCGTCCAGATATTGGTGACGCCGGGCAACCGCAACTTTTCGTCGAGCCGTTGCATGATCGCGTCTTTGGTCAGACCCGCAGGCCACTGGTCTTTGGGTTTGAACGTCACGATCGTCTCCGCCATGTTGATCGGCGCGGGATCGGTGGATGTTTCTGCGCGGCCAATCTTTCCAACAACCGACGCCACTGCGGGATCTTGAGCGATGATCCGATCCTGCTCGCGCATCAACTCGGCCGCTTTCGAGAGCGAGATGCTTGGGTCGGTCACCGGCATCCACATGGCTGTTTCCTCGTCCAATGGCGGCATGAATTCGGATCCGATCGTGGTCGCCAGAAGCACGGCAACGCCGAACAATAATGCCGCGGAAACGAGCGTCAGCCCGCGATGCCGCAAAGCAAGACGAAGAACCGGCGCATAGATGCCGCGCAGAAACCGCATCACCGGGTTGCTTTCTTCGCGATGAAGCCGGCCTCGTATCAAGAACGTGCAAAGAACCGGAACGAGTGTGACCGCAATAATAGTCGAGCCGACCATCGCGAACGTTTTTGTGAATGCCAGCGGATGAAACAACTTTCCTTCCATGCCGGTCAATGCGAAGACAGGGATGAATGCGAGAATGATGATCGTCATTGCAAAAAAGATCGGCCGGCCCACAAGGCGCGCTGCGGTCAGCGTGATTTCACCGATCTTCGAGCGATACTCCCCGTGTTCTTCGTAATACTGTTCCGCATGCCGAAGAACGTTTTCCGCCATGACGATTCCCGCATCGACGAGAACTCCGATGGCAATCGCAATGCCTCCGAGCGACATGATGTTGGATGAGATTCCGAAGTAATGCATGAAGAGAAATGAACTCAGAACGGCCAGAGGCAGCGGAATGGTGACAATCAGTATGCTGCGGAAGTGCCAGAGGAAGACGATATGCGCGAGCGTGACCAGGATGATTTCTTCGATGAGCGCGGACCGTAACGTCTGGACGGCGTTCCGGATCAGTGAGCTCCGGTCATAGAACGAACTGATGAGGACACCTTTCGGCAAGCCCGGTTGCATCGCTTGAATCTTGGCTTTCACTGCATCGATGACATCGAGGGCATTCGCTCCGTATCGGATAATGACGACGCCGCCGACCGCGTCGCGTCCGGCTTTATCGAGAACCCCACGTCTGAACTCGGGTCCAACCTGGACGGAGGCAACATTGCGCACGTAAATCGGTGTCCCGTTCGTGGAGTCCAGAACGATGTTTTCGATGTCTTTCACCGATTCGATCAAACCAACACCGCGGACGACATACTCCATGTCGTTCTGTTCAACAACCTTGGCGCCAACGTTGTTGTTGCTTCGCTGAATAGCGGCAAAGACCGTGCTCATCGGCATGTTGAAAGCGCGCAGCTTCAGCGGATCGACATCGATTTGATATTGCCGCACGAAGCCGCCGATGCTGGCCACTTCAGCTACTCCGGGAACGGAGTTGAGTTGATAACGAATGAACCAGTCTTGCAGCGATCGCAGCGTTCCCGGATCGTACGGGCCTTCAACCGTGTACCAGAAGACCTGACCCACGCCGGTCGCGTCGGGTCCGAGGGTGGGAACTATACCTGGCGGCAAGAAGCTCGATGCCAGAGTCAAACGCTCGAGCACGCGCGTTCGCGCGAAGTACACATCGACGTTGTCTTCGAAGATGATGTTGATCATCGAGAAGCCAAACGCCGATGACGATCGAACGGTTTTCACGTTAGGAAGGCCTTGTAAATTGACTGTGAGCGGATAGGTGATTTGATCTTCGACTTCCTGCGGACTTCTTCCGGCCCAATCGGTGAAGACGATGACCTGGTTTTCGCTGAGGTCGGGAATGGCGTCGATCGGCGTCCTCAGCAAGGCCCAGTATCCCCACACCGCAAGCAGCGCGTACGCGATCAACAAAATGAAACGGTTTTTCAGGGAGAATTCAATCAAACGGTTGATCATCGCGTCCTCATTTGGCGTCGAATCTAGTCCGGTAAACGCCAAGGATCTGGCCACCTCGACGCGCTTCAACCCTGATATTCCAAGGCCCGGCCATAGCGATGGCTCCTTTGCCGAGGTACTCTGAACCGTTCCAATGAAGCGGAATGGAGGAGCGCATTTCCGCCATGCCCATCGACGGCATTGCGGGCATGACGAGTGTCACTTCTACCTGTGCGTCTGTGACCGGCCTCCCGTCGGGCCCGGTTACATTCGCGTGGAAAGTGCCCTCGGAACCGCCCTTCGGTGGCGCCGGTTCGGACTGAAGAGTCACTGTGTAATTCGAACCTGCAGGTTGCGACGAACCCGTATCGCCTCCGAAGGCTTTTGATCCACCGAACATGCCTGTAATAGAGCCGGTGAGTCTAGTCTGTGAATCGATCAAAAAACCTCCGTGCGTTACGAGGCGTTCGCCTCCCTGAAGTCCACGAGTGACGGCGTAATAGTCATCGCCCGCGATCGTGGCTTCGACGGCGCGCTTTTCAAATACGCCGTTTTCTTTCGCGACATACACCACCTTCTCTTTGCCGGTCTCCAGCACGGCCGAGCGCGGCACCGCAACAACATCGGTTGCGAGTGGCGTTTGCAAGGCGACCTGCACGAACATTCCGGGCCTCAATCGCATCCGGGAATTGGGAACTTGAATGCGCGCGCTGATCGTCCGGGTTTTTACGTCTGCGGAAGGTTGAACGAAGCTGACCGTCCCTTGGATGGTACCGCCAGCAAGAGCGGGGCCTGTGATCTTCGCCGTTTGGCCCGTCCGAATCAAAGGAAAGTCCGTTTCAAAGATATCCGCCTGAACCCAAACGGTGCTCAGATCCGCTAGCTCAAAAAGAACATCACCTTCTTTCACATACTGCCCTTCGGCCACATTGCGCTTGGTCACAACGCCGGAAATCGAGGAGTACGTCGTGGTCTGGATTGCATTATCCGATGAAGAACCGATTTCAGCGATCTGTTCCGCAGTGAGTCCGCGGAACTCCAGGCGCTTCTGGCTTGCGCGAATCAGTTCGTCGGCGTCACGTAATGCTTGTTGTTCCTTGCTTGCGCTCAGCCGTTGTCGGCTTTCGAGTGCAAGCCGATATTCTTGGCCTGCTGTGAAAATCTCCGGACTGTAGATCAGCGCGACCGGTTGTCCACGACTAACTGTTTCTCCGGTGACGTTGACAATCAATTTGTCGATGCGGCCGGCAATTCTGGCGCTGATCGTGCCGATCCCGGTTTCCGGTTCTGCGACTTTGCCGGAAGCCGTAATCTCCTTCCGAATCGTGTCTCGCTTTACCGCGACGGTCTCAACACCGATTGCCCTTTGCTCTTCATCCGTGAGTTGAAGAGAAGCACTGTCACTCGGGCTGGGATTGACATCACCCGCGCTTTCCGTCTGCTGTAGGGGCGGTCTATGACCGCCCAAATTGGCAATTGAAAATCTTGGGCGGTCATAGACCGCCCCTACAGCAAATGCAATCGCGAGACCTAACACTACCCCGAGAATCAGTCCTCGCGCCTCACCGCGCTGCATGGTTCACCTCCCGAGGAAGCGCTGAACCGACTGCGCGCTCGACTTCAGCAACATGGCTGTCGAATTCTGCCAGCGCCCGGTAGTAGGAATACTCCACCTCTAACGCAGTGTTCTGACTATCGATGAAATTCAAGAGGTCCGTCTGATCGGTCTGATAAGCAGCCGAAGTTGCGCGCAATGTTGCTTGAGCTTGCGGCCTGAGGGTATCCCGATAGATCTCGAAAAGACGCGCCGCAGTGTTGGCGCGGATGAGAGCTTCCTGGATTTCCTGGAAGACCATGGCCTCTTGTACTGAAAGCTCAGCTTTCTGCGCGCTCACGTATGACTGCGCTTCGCGAATCTCGGCGTCGTGCTTCGATCGATTGAGCCATGGCAGGCCGACCGAAACTTCGGCCATGTAGCCACTACGGTTCGTTGAGCCGGAAGGCATGAGCATGTAGCCGGCGCCGATCGACACATCCGGCTTATAGTTTTTTTCCGTCAAGCGAACCTTGGTTTCCAGTTGACGGGCTGAAGCGGCGATCGCCTTCAATTCCGGACGATTGTCGAGCGCCACCTGCTTCAGTTCAGCCAAAGTCGGCAGGATGCCGGCCGGTATGTATTCTCCGGAAACTTCCAACGGACTTGCTGGGTCGCGTCCCATGAGCGTGTTCAAGCGGGCACGCGCGAGATCGGCGTCTTGAAGAAACATCGCAAGGTGATCGGACAGTTTCGAAACAGCCATCTGCGCCTTCAAGACATCCTGCTGCGGCACCCGGCCGGCCGTGTACTTGATTCGTGCGGCAGCCACCGCCTGCCGAGCCAGCGCGGTCTGTTCATCGTGAAGACGCAATTCGTCTTCATTGCGCAGCAGGTCGTAAAACGCGGCGCGCACTCGCGCCGTGACGTCGAGTGCTTTCGCTTCGAGCTCGGCTTCAGCAATTTCGACGGCCTGACTCGCAGCTTGATATCGCAGTTCACGCTTACCCGCACCGGGCAGCGTCTGGCTGAACATGAACATATGTAGCGTTTGATTCACGTTCCACGGTGACAGCAGCGGAGTGCCCCATGCTCGATATGTGAACGATGGATCGTCGATGGCAGTGGTCGGCGTGATTGCGGATTTCGCCAAACTCACGCGTTCGCTCATGACTCGGATTTCCGGATTGCCCTCGAGCGCGAACTTCTCGATTTCCCCCATAGTGAGAGGGGTTACATCCGCGCGCTGATGCTCATGCTCTTGGATTTGTCCGGACTGAAACAGTAAAAAAAAGACAAGGATTCGCATTGTTGCTCCTGAAATGAAAGTGGAATTGAACAGCAGGGCAACTGCGAAATCAGATACGAAGGACGAGAGAAAGGTGCTCGCTTTGATCAGGTGGTGGTGCGTGATCGGACTGCCATGAGAAATCGCGAAAAACATCCAAGGCCACGGGCGGTTCGGTCGGGATCCATGCGGCGGCGACAGTGACCTGGGCCATCACGTTCCGCATTGCCTTCGTGACGACTCCCGCATCGACACGAACCACCGTCCGACAGCATGCATGAGACATCGACGGCAACCCACAATCAGCCGCCATTTTTTCACAACAGTCGTGTTCGGCTTGCGTAAGCATCTCCTGGGGCACAAAACACGTGAGTTGAGGAACGAATGCCCACGCCCCAATGACGGCCCATGCGAGTGCTCGGAACGACCAAGACATGCGCAAAGTATACAACCGATGCAAATGAAACCCAGGGGAGCCGCATTAGCGGCGAGACAATTCCAGCCACGGGCGTGAGCCCGTTGAACCAGGACTTTCGCTCTTCCGATCTCACTGTAGGGGCGGTCTATGACCGCCCGCAATTTGGCGATTTGAAATTGCGTGCGGTCATAGACCGCCCCTACAGTGCTTGACAAACAACCGCGGCATCTCTATAAAACCTGGGCTTGCCTTTTAAGCTTCGCAAGATGTTTCAAAACAATTAGAGATTCGGGCCACGTCGTCTGAATCCGCATGAGTCTTGTGCAGGAGGCACTGGTGAAAACCGCTTACTCTCGGTCCCGTATGGGAACCCTCTCGCTGTTCGCACTTCTTTTCGCTTTAATTCAATCCGCAAGCGCTGGTACTCGAGCTGTAGGGGAGCCGGATCTGGTTCTGACGATGAGTCCGGTTCCGAATCCCGTCGGCGCGGGATCGGCAGCCGCTGTCGTTATAACGATTACGAATTCAGGAACGGATCCGGCGGACAATGTCACTGTCACTGATGTGCTTCCGGGCACTCTGCCGTTTGTGACTTGCACGACAACCGTCGGGACGTGTTCGGAGAGCAGCGGGACTGTTACTGCATCTCTGGGAACAATGGCCGCGAGCGCAAGCGCGACATTCACCATATGGTTTTTGCCGGCAACTGTCGTTTCCCCGACAACGATAGGTGACACTGCCAGCGTTACAACCACGACGCCGGAAGGAACGACCAGCAATAATCAGGCTTCCGTAAATTTGATCGTGAATCCGCTGGCCGGCCCTCCGGGTGGATTGACGCAGGCCATTGCCATCAATCCGTCGAATCCCAGTGTGATTTACGCCGGTACAGACGCCGGCGGGATCTTCAAATCCATTGATCAGGGCGCGACGTGGATTCCGTCCCGATACAGCTTTGCCGCGTCGACACTCGCCATTCGCGGCATCGTTATCAACCCGATTACGCCTTCCACGGTTTACATTGCGACGAATTTCGGTATCAGCAAGAGCACAAATTCCGGCCTGACGTGGAGTACCACGTCAAACACGGGTCTGACGAATACGAACGTGTTCACCTTGGCGATGGACCCGGCCAACAGTTCGATTTTGTATGCCGGAACGGCAGGCGGTGTTTTCAAGAGCACGAATGGCGCCGACTCCTGGGTGCCTTTTAATACCGGTCTGAATACATCATTCACCATAAACACGATTGCGATCGACAACACGAATTCCCAGATTCTCTACGCCGGGTCTAATGGCGGCGGTGTATCCAAAAGTGTCGATGGCGGCGCCAACTGGACGGCCGTCAACTCCGGACTTACTGGATTGACGGTTCGCGCTCTGGTCATCGATCCGACGGCGACCGCTACGATCTTCGCCGGAACTTCCTCCGGCGTCTTCAAGAGCATCAACAGCGGCGGCAGTTGGACGGCCGTTAATAGCAGTCTTGGGAATACTTCGGTTTTTGGATTGGCGCTCGATTCCAATGCCACGGGAACACTCTATGCCGCGACTGGCGGAGGAATGTCCAAGACGACAAACGGCGCAACCTCCTGGACTACGATCAATTCGGGGTTTACGAATACTCAGGCCCGAGTCGTTGCGATCGATCCTGTGACTCACGCGAATCTCTACGCCGGAAACGGTTGGGGCGTTTATCGCAGCACGAACAGCGGCTCTAGTTGGTTCGAAGCCAATTCTGGAATTTCCGCACAGCGGATCGTCTCGCTGGTGATGGACCCGCTCAATCCTTCCACGCTCTATGCCTCCAGTGACTCAGCCGGCGGAGTTTTCAAAACGTCCGATGGCGGCGGCACCTGGTCTCGCGGCGGCCAGGCCAACATCGACACATTTGTGCGCGCTTTGGCTCTGGACAGTTCGAATCCGCCGGCACTCTACGCCGGCAATGGGCGGGGCGTTTCGAAGAGCACTGTTGCGGGGGTCAATTGGAATTTCGTCAACTTCGGCATCGGTAGCACAGACGGGAGGTCGTTGGCTGTTGATCCTTCGAACTCGTCGGTTGTTTATGTCGGAACCCTGAACGGAGGTGTGTACAAGACAACAAACGGCGGCGACAGCTGGGATTTCGCGAGTAACGGACTCGTCACGGCGAATGTCATTGGCGCATTGGCCGTGGATCCCACCAATACACACATCGTGTATGCCGGATCGCAAGGCGCCGGAGTATTCAAGAGCACCAATGGCGGCGACAGCTGGAACGCCATTAATACCGGTCTGACGAATACGTCCATTGCTGCGTTGCGGATCGACGCTTCCAACGCGTCCACAATTTATGCGGGAACGCTGGGCGGAGGAATTTTCAAAAGTACAAATGGCGGGACGACCTGGACTCCGGCTTCAAATGGTCTCGCCGCCAACTCTAACGTGAATGCATTCGCACAGGATCCATCCAACAGCCTGATCCTTTATGCGGGTACGGGCAATGGACCATACAAGACCATCGACGGGGGCGCGAATTGGACGTTGGCAGCGACCGGATTGACGAAGCCCGACACGCGTTCGCTCGCGATCAATCCGTCGAACCCCTCTACGATTTACGCCGGCACTTTCGGCGCCGGCGTGTTCAAAAGCACAGATGGTGGATCCACGTGGCTGCCGACGGGCAAAACACTCGTTCCACTGCCTGCTCAATTGAGCATCAGTCTGACTCAGACACCCAACCCGGTGACGAGCAACGGAACGGTGAGGTACGTCATGTCCGTCACGAATCTCGGCGGTTTGTCGGCGGATAACGTCAACATGAGCCTTATCCTGCCTCCAGGCGCCACCTTCCTATTGTGCGACGTGTCTTGCAACAACATCAGCGGCACCGTAGTGGTTTCTGTCGGCACAGTCGCGGCCGGCGCCTCGTCCTTGGCAGTTGTCGTTGCATCGATGGGCTCTGTTTCATCACAAACGACGCCCTTCGCGATCGCCAACGTTGTCACGAGCACAACCCAGATCTCGACGGTTTCAAATGTGGCGACGCTCAACGTCACGGTGAATCCTCCGGCCGGTCCACCCAGTGCAGGCGTTCTGTCTTTGCTGACACACCCAACCAGTCCGAGTACCTTCCTGGTCGGAACCAACGGCAATGGTGTGTTCAGAAGTACGGATGGCGGCTTGAATTGGGTGCCAATCAATGGTGGACTTACCAGCTTGATCGTTCGAGGGTTAGTTCGCGACACGTCCAATGCAGCCGTTGTCTATGCAGCAACCAATGGCGGAGTGTTCAAGAGCGCGAATGGCGGCACTAGTTGGATTGGTGCCTTCAATTCCGGCTTGATCCAGACGAACCTGACATCGATTGCGATCGACCCAGTGACGCCAGCCACGCTTTATGTCGGTACGAACGGCGGACAAATTTTCAAAACGACAAACGGCGGGACTTCATGGGCAGCCGTCAATTCGGGTTTGGCGACGACGTTCTCCATCAATGCCATTGTAGTGAATCCTTCCAACCCATCGATCCTCTATGCCGGGACACAGGGAACGGGAGTTTTCAAAACCACGAACAGCGCTGGGACTTGGTCTGCGGTGAATACCAATCTCACCTTTTTTGATATCCGCTCCCTGGCCATCGATCCGACGAACAGCAATGTCGTCTATGCCGGTACGTTCGGCGGCGGTGTTTTCAAAACCACGGATGGTGCGTCGAACTGGGGTGCGGTAAACAACGGGATGACCAATCTGTCAGGCGCTACTTTCCAGGCACTATTGATCAATGCGTCGAATTCCTCGATTGTCTATGCCGGAAACCTGAACTCGTTGTACAAGAGCACCGATGCGGGCGCCTCATGGACCGCTATGACGACGGGTCTGATCACCGCGAATGCTGTTTCCAGTACACGGATCAGCGCGCTGGCATTTGATCCGTCGAACCCATCGACGTTGTTGGCGGGTACCTCTGCGGGCGTCTTCAAGAGCACCGACGCGAGCGCCAATTGGTCTGCATCGAATGCGGGTCTCTACGCTCCCAATGTGACGACGGTCACAGTCGATCCGCACAACACCGCAATCATCTATGCCGGAGCGAATTTAGATGCGTGGTACAAGAGCCTTGACGCAGGCAAGACCTGGAGTGCCGCGAATGGGGGGATGGTCAATTCGGCCGCCGGAGCTTTTGCGATTGATCCGACAAACAGTGCGACGGTGTATGGTGGCCGCTCAGATGGCGTCTACCGCAGTACAAATGGCGGCTTCAGTTGGACCGCCGTCAACACCGGAATAACGTCGGCATCTGTGGATGCATTGCTTATCGATCCTTCCAATACTTCCACCGTCTATGCCGGAGCCCGGTTGGGAGCGCCAGGCGTTTACAAAACGACGAATGCCGGGACCAGTTGGACCGCAATGAATAACGGCCTCACGACAACGGACGTTCGCGCACTCGTGTTTGGAAGCGTCACCACGACGATCTATGCGGGAACGTTTGGAGGCGGCGTTTTCAAATCCATCGACAGTGGCGCTTCGTGGACGCCTTTGTCCAACGGTCTGACGAATCTCAACGTCCTATCGGTGGCTTTAGATACTCATAACGCGAACAATCTTTACGCCGGGACGTCCGGTGGCGGCCTATTCAGAAGCGACGATGGCGGTGCAAATTGGACTGCTCAGAACTTTGGTTTAACGGGAACCATCGTGAATTCCATTGCGGCCGATTCGTTATACGGGTCGGTGATTTATGCCGGAACGAGTAGCGGACTCTTCAAGAGCTTCAACGGCGCCAATACTTGGTTTCCTCTAAGTACGGGGCTCGGCAACGGAAATATCATGTCTGTCACTGTTGATCCCGCTAACCACGACATCGTCTATGCGGGAACCAATGCGGGCGGCCTCTTCAAGAGTTTAGACGGCGGCAGCACCTGGCAACCGACGGGCGTGACATTGGTTCCATTCCCTCCGCCTGGAACACCCGTCTTCATTTCGGCTAGCGCTGGAAGTGGGCAGGGCGCATTAACAAACACGAACTTTGTAAATCCACTCCAGGCGACGGTGAGAGATTCGACGAATGCCCTTCTGAGCGGAATATCGGTGACATTTTCCGTTCCCTCCACTGGACCTGGCGGAACGTTTCCAGGTCCTCAGACGACGGCCATCGCTGTGACTAATGGTTCCGGCGTTGCCACCGCTCCCACGTTGACCGCGAATGCTGTTGCGGGCGGCTATCTGGGCACCGCAAGCGTTGGATCGATTCCGCCTGCAACTTACAATTTGACGAATATCACATCCATCTCTACGTCTACGTTTTCGATTCCGAATCGCGGCGGAATGCTCGCGTCGACGGCAGGTTTGGGTGCCACCACGGTGGGCTATGCCAAGATCGTGCCGGATGGCGGAAAAACAACGCCGCCTGGCTTCGTGATAACGGCTTTCAGAGCAAATGGAATTTTGATCTCGGAATTCACCGTACCGGCTTCGTTGCCGATCACGGGAGGCCGCATGTATGTGGAAACGCCTGCAACCACCGGTCTGGTTCTCGCCAATGCCAATGCGCAATCTGCGACGATCAGCTGGTACGCCACGGACCTGACAGGCACAGATGCTTTCTCGGGATCGTTCAACGTCAGCGCGAACTCCCAGATAGCGATTTTCCTGAATCAAATCCCGAACAATCCGACCCCGATCAATCCGAATTTTCAGGGTACCTTCACATTTACAGCAAGTGTCGCCGTGGCGGCTGCCGGCCTCAATTTGCTGGTAAACGAAAGGTCTGAATTCATTTTCACGTCCGAGCCGGTTTTCAACACTTCCGCCGCGCTCAGCATGGCGACCGGCATCATTCCTGAGGTCGACGATAGCGACGGATTTACGTCTACGATCCTGCTGCAGAATCCGACGGACTCGACGATCACCGGCACGATCCAGTTTCTTGATGAAGACGGAGCACCTCAGGTTTTGACGGCGAACGGTCAAACCCAGAGCTCGTTTTCGTATTCGATTCCGCGGCGCAGCGTATTCAAGCTCACCACCGCAGGAACTACTGATTACGAAGGGCTCGCGCAGGTTATACCGACTTCAGGGCAGAATACGCCCTATATTTTCGAGATTCTGTCGCTCCGTCAAAATAACATTACCGTTACTCGACTGGGCGCCGATGCGGTTACCGGTACCGCTTTGCGGACCTACGTTGAATCCATACCTTCAACAGTGATCGATTTCGCGCTGGAAACATTCGTAGCCGTCGCGAATACAACCGCGAATGCCGGCACGGTCACGATCGAGTTGACAGACTTGGCCGGAAACACGTTGCTTCCGCCAGTGCCGGAGAGCCTGCCGCCCAACGGTGTGCTGGCGTTCCAGATGTCCGATATTTTTGGCAGCACTCCCAACATAAAAGGAGTACTGCGCATTACTTCCACTACACCCGTTTCGGTCACGGCGGTCCGGGTTCGCATCAACGAACGCGGCGAGTTGTTGCTTGCATCCGTTCCCGTAATCAATGAGGCGGCCGCCGCGCAATCGAGTCCGTTGATCATTCCACACTTCGCCACTGGAGGCGGGTACAGCGCTCAGTTTGTCGTTTTCAGTGGGTTCGCCAACCAAAACACGAGCGGTCAACTTCAGTTCTTCGGTCAGTCGGGGAGTGCGCTGTTTCTGGATATCTATGCGAAGCCGTCCATCTTCGCGATCGTTCCTGGATCCGGTGCTCCAGGCACCACGATTTCGGCGACGATCTCGGGTGCGAACTTGTCCGGCGCGACGGCAGTGAACTTCAGCGGAACCGGTGTCACGGGATCGATTGGCATCGGTGGATCTTCGACGAGTTTACCGGTAAGCATTACGGTAGATCCGTCGGCAGCAACCACGACTCGTACGGTCACCGTCACGACCACCGCCGGCACATCCGCCGTATTCACCGGGTTTACTGTAGGGAGTGGGAGTGGACTCAAGAAACGCGGCGGCCAGGTGACCAGTCAGTAACGCTAGGCAGGTGTCTTCTTCAATAAGTTCTGAATCACTTGTTCCATGTCGCCGTATCTTCCGAGGCCGCCGTGGCTGTATCGGACAATTCCGTTTTGGTCGATGACGAATTGGGAAGGCCACAGGTCGCAGAGATAGTCGCGAAACATCTTCTGGTTGTCGTCGACGACGACAGGGAACTTGATTCCCATTTTCGTGATGGCTTGGCGGAGCTTGGAGACATCGTGTTCGTAATCGGCGCGTGGGGTGTGGACGCCGATCACCACGACTCCGGCATTCGCGTATTTAGCGTAAAGCTCGTTGACGTGGGGCATCGCCTCAATACACGGCTCACAGTCGAACGCCCAGAAATCGATCACAACCACTTTGCCGCGCAGCGCCTTCAGCGTCAGCGGGGCGCCATTGATCCAGACATCCGATTTCCGGAGTTCCTTGGCTTTGTAACTGTAGTCTTCAGCCGCCGCGGAAACGGCTGTGGTACACACCAGAATCGCTAATGCGAACTTCAACTTCATCGGCGCTTTCCCGGGATCAAGCGAACATCCGCCCCACTCGGCACGCCTCGGATCACTGTGCCCGCCGGCAGTTCGATAGATTCACGGTACATGAACGGATGTCGATAGCTCTCTTTGTATTCATAAAGCCACAGCAACGGTTCGGCGCGACCGTCGGGAAAGAGCGCGACGATCTTTGGAGATATCCCGGGGAGGCATCTTTTCCGGAAACAGTCCTTGCACGACGAGCGCGTTGCGCAGAGTCAGGTCGCCGGTGACCGAAACAGCGTTCTTCGGCATTTTGAACGTGGAAGGTTTGTCGAACTTCGGCTCTTTGGGAAGCGTGTTGGGATTGTTGCCTTTCGGCGTGTCGCTGTCCACCCAATCGGTGATGAGTTCGAGTTCCGCCTGCGTCAGCCCCTGATCGTTGCGAAAATCGCCGAAGCCTTTGACTGCACCCCACGGCGGCATGGTTCGCGATAGCACCGACTCCTTGATCTCAACAGCGCGTGGCTGGACATCTTGATATCGCATGAGTGAAAAGGCTGTACCACCTTCGCGGTGACACGACGCGCAGCGTTGATACATGATTCGAGAGATCTCGCGATTCCATGTAATCGCATTCCCGACGTTGTGAGCGGAGGATTCGAGGCAGAACCCGAATAAGGCAAACGCCAAGAGGAAGGTGCCTATATTAGTCCCCTCCTCGTGAGGAGGGGTGGCCCGAGCGAAGCGAGGCCGGGGTGGTGGCTCACAACGTACTGTTCGGTGTGAGCCACCACCCCGTCTGCGCTTTGCGCAGCCACCCCTCCTCACGAGGAGGGGATTAAATCCAAATCCATAACCAAATTTCAAATTAGCCACCTTCCACTATCAATCACCTTGAAACGAACCGCACGTCGGCATTATATAAATACCCGATGCGCGCGTTTGCATTCGTATTGCTCCTCATTTCGGTTGGCCTTCTTACCGCGCAAGTTCAACCCGCTCCCGATCCTTCGAAAGATCCTGTCTACTTCTGCCCCATGGACCGGGACGTTCGATCCAACGACCCCGGCAAATGCCCGCGATGTGGGATGAAGCTGGTCGCCGGTGTCCCGGATCCGGTGGAGTACCACCTGGATCTGACCGTCAATCCGCGCGTGCCAAAACCGGGTGAGAAAGTGCGGATCACCTTTCAGGTCCACGATCCCTGGAAGAACAATCCGGTCAAAAAATTCAATATTGTTCATGAGAAGTTGTTCCACGCGTTCATTGTCAGCGAGGATCTCCAGTTCTTCGTTCACGATCATCCGTTCTGGTTGAACGATGCGTTTCAGTACGATATGACGTTCCCAAAACCCGGCATGTATCGCATTCTCGGCGATTTTTATCCCGAAGGCGCCACGCCTCAGCTCATAGCACAGACTATTCTCGTTGCCGGAAACGCCCCGGCCTCTCCGCCTTTAATAGCGGACTCTTCTCCCAAGAGCGGGCAAAACCTCAAAGTGGCCGTTTCGACCAATCCGGCTCAACCAGTTGCCGGGCGAAACACGCAGCTACGATTTACTATCGATCCCGGTGAAGGGCTCGAGAAGTATCTCGGGGCGTGGGGGCACATGTTGGCGGCAAGCGACGACCTCATCGACATGATGCATACGCATCCATTCCTTGCGGACGGCTCGTCTCAGATGCAGTTCGACATCACGTTTCCGCGCGCTCGAATGTACCGTGTATGGGTCCAGTTTCAGCGGCACGGTGTCGTGAATACCGTTCATTTCGATATCCCCGTTAAATCCTGACGAAGAATTAAGGAAGTCTTCATACGTCTGATCGGCCAGGCTCTGCTAGCCTGCGCAACGCGAGGACTGAACTCTCGCTGATTGGAGAACTGATGGATTTACGAAAGAGATTATTGTGCGGTTGGGTGGCGATCGTTCTGGCGGTCAGTTTCGCGATTCCATCCCTTGCCCAAGGGCAAGCGTCCGGCTTGAACGGCCGCGTGACAGACAGCCAGGGTGCTGTTATTCCGGGTGCGACGGTCGCACTGCAGCCGGTTCCTAAACTTATGCCGGGGATGACCATGGCCCCACCGGCTCCATTGCCGGGACGAGTGAATGCCGACGGCACGTTCGTGTTTGCGCAAATTCCGGCCGGAGAATACGTGCTGCAGGTCGATGCTCCGGGATTCGAACGGTCATCGCAAGGCGTAACGATGCCGACCAACCAGACGTTCAATATGCGCCTGGATGTGCTTGAAATTCCCGGCGCGGAAACTGCTGCGCCTGCCCCAGCCGCTCAAGCGACTAATCAGGCCATGCAAGCCCAGATCGTAGCGCTCGAGCAACGAGTTCGCGATCTCGAAGCGACCACGGTTCTGTCGGAACCCGAAACACGGACGAGAAAGACAACCGTATACATCGACAAGAACAGCAACATTTCCGATAAACCGTCGCCAGGCGCGAAGAAAACAACCACCTACCAGCGTGAGCGCGTGTATCGGAGGCAGACGATCAACGAAAAGATCGAAGACGCCTTGTCCGATCAAGCCAAGAACAGCGTTCAAGTCGGCGTGAATGCAGCCATCGCGCCTCAGGCGGTTTTTCAAACCAAGGGCCCAAAGCAGGATGCCGATCGTCATGCCTATCAGCTCGCGTCAGCCGATCTGTTCTTCACGGCGCATGTCGCACAGCACACGGTGTTCTTTGCCGACATCGTCGGGCTCAGCGGCCCCCCTCCGGATCTCGAGACCGGTGGACTGACCCTGCTCAACGGTTTCAGCGCGCGTCTCGTGAATCAGAACGAATTGAATCTTCGCGAAGCCTGGCTTCGAACGGAGTTGTTCTCGCAAAAACTCAGCATCGTCGCCGGCCGCCTCGATCTGACGAACTACTTCGATCACAATGCGGGGGCCAATGACGAAACCCGGCAATTCTTGAGCGACGCGCTGGTCAACAATCCCACGTTGAATCTTGCAGTCAACGGCTCCGGATTGGCGCTGGTGTTCGATCCCAAGATTGGATTTACGTTCAAACTCGGTATCCAGCAGAGCAAGACCGACGCAACGAACCTGTCGCAGTCGCTGTACTCCCTGGGTGAAATCGGATACATCGCAAGGCCGGCGGGGCTCGGTGAAGGGAACTATCGCGTGTGGTTCCGCAACAACAACAACGAGGTCGATCCTGGGATCATCAGACCTCGATATCGAACCGGTTACGGTGTCAGCGCAGATCAAAAGCTGGGTGTGCAGCAGGTCACATGGTTCGGCCGGTATGGCAACACACAGGCCGATTTCAAGCGAGACCGTTTCTATAGCGGCGGGTTGCAGTTCTCTAATGGCGCCGGATTCTATCCCGGAGACGTCTGGGGAGTCGGTTACTCACACTATGATCTAGGCGCGGGTCCGAAGGAACGGTTGGTCGAAGGGTATTATAATTTTGGTCTGTCCGAGAAGTTCCGGTTGTCCTTCCACCTCACTCACGTAATCGAAAAAGGACCGGACCAGTCGACGGTCGGATACTTGGTACCCGGAATTCGTTTGCAGGCCAGTTTCTAGATCATATCTGGAGGACTTATGTTGAATATCAGGTTCGGTTTCAAACTCATGATTGTTGCCGGCCTTATCCTGGCCGGCACGGCATCCATGGCACAGCAGGATGTCAAGATTACCGATCCCACCTCGGTGGTCATGATCGTCAACAGGGACTCGAATGACATCGGGTTTATGGATATCAAAACCAAGAAGGTCATCGGCCGTGTTTTTCTCGGCAACAACGTCAACCCGCATATGGTCATGATGTCGCCCGATGGGCGGTACGTGGTCACGGGCGGAACCCGTGCGAACAAGGCCTACATCATCGATGTCCGCACGTTGAAGCTCGTCAAGGTGATCAATGTCGATATCGCGCCCGAGCACTTGTCGTTTTCGCCGGATAGCCGTTGGTACTATCAGGGAAATCCGGAAGGCGACTCGATTTCCGTCATCGACATGCAGTCGCTCACGAAGATCAAGACCATTCCGGGCTTCGTCGAGCCCCTCAACGTCACGTTTACGGCGGACGGCTCCAAGGCGTACATCGGTAACTATGGCGCGCACTGGGTCGGTGTCGTGGATGTCCGGCGTCATGAGCTGTTGAAGAAGATCCAGATCGCGGAAGTTCCGGGCGTCGCCAAATTGGACCCGGACAAGTATCTCGGCGAAGTTCATGGCATCAACATCGCCATGATGGGAGCCGATGGACGGTATCTCTACGCTGCAGATGGTGACTTGGGCGTCGTTGGCGTGATCGATTCCCGCGAGGATAAGATCGTAAAGACGATCCGCGTCGGCAAAGATCCGTGGCGTATTTACATGAGCCATGACGGCAAATACGCGATCACGCCGAACAATGGTGACGAAACGATCTCGATCATTGACCTCAAAGCCGGCAAAGTTGCGGCAACTTTAGAGGCCGGGCCCAACATGACCGGAGTGAATTTTGCAGCGGGCAAGGCGTTCGTCATCAGTTCGACGAGTGGCTTCGTTTATGTTTACGATATGGGCAGCCTCAGGCCGGCGGGCCGTATCCGGATTGGCGTCAACATCAATTTGGAGACCGCCACGACGGACACGCAAGACCAGAAGATCTATCTGGCCGATTCGACTGAGAACGCCATCGTTATCATCGACGCCAAGACCGAGAAGTTTGAGAAAATAACCGAGAATGTCGGACTCTTCCCGTGGGGCACCCACATCATGGATAGCAAGGATAACTACTGCCATTGATGTTCTTACTGTAGGGGCGGTCGATGACCGCCCGCGATCGTGGATTTTTATATCGTGGGCGGTCATAGACTGCCCCTACAATCGGCCATGAAGTTTTCACGCAATCTCCTTCTCAGTCTTCTCCTGGCAACGCCCACTTTTGCTCAAGGCATACGAGAACGCGTCGATCCCGCGCGCGCGCGATATCGCGTCGGCGATAACACGAAAGCCAAAGCAGGTACTGCCCTGAGCGATACTCAAGCGTCCGATGTGACGCTGACCCTGAATGCCGTCGCCGTTCGGCCCATTCAGGTTTGGGTGCGAACAGCGGGCCGCATCGATAAGGGTGGAAAGGTCCTGACCGGCTCCGTGGTTGGGCCGGAGGCATCCTTCGTGAAGGTCGGCCAGCGCGTTCGCGCGTTTCCTCCCGAATCGAAGTCATCGATGTTTCAGGCGTGGGTCACGAAGGTTGCGCCAAAGGAAGGCGGCTCGACGGTCGAAGTAACGTTATCGGGCATTGGCCATCCGAACAGTTTGAATTACGTGATGGAGATCGTCACAGTCCGCGGCGATCTTCTATCGATACCCAATGAAGCCATCATCGAAGAAGGCGAAAAGCGCGTTGTCTACGTTCAACGCCAGGGTGGACAGTACAATCCCGTCGAAATCAAAACGGGTATTCAAGGCGAACTCTACACGGCGGTAGAGAGCGGCCTGATGGACGGAGATCAGGTCGTCAGCTTCGGCAGTTTCTTCGTCGATTCCGAATATAAATTGAAATTCGCAGGACAAAGCACGGCAGAGAATGATCAGCAGCATCATTAGTAATGTCATCCGCTTCCGGCTGATCGTCCTTCTTCTCGTTGCTGTCGGAATTATCGTCAGCATCTATACCATCCGGATCGCGCCGCTCGATGCCATTCCCGATATTTCGGATCCGCAGATCGTCATTTATGCCAAGTGGCCCCGGAGCCCGCAACTGCTCGCCGCCCAAGTCACAGAGCCGCTGATTAGCGCATTGGTGGGCTCGGCGGATATCCAATCGATAAGAAGTACTTCGCACATGGGGTACTCGTTCATCTACGTCATTCTGAACAACGGGGCGCAGCGCTCGCGAGTTCAGCAGCTGGTTCTTGATCGGGTCAATACCATCAGGCCTCAATTGCCGCCCGACGCGACAGTGACTCTAGGCCCGAACGCCAGCAGCATCGGCTGGATCTATCAATACGCCATCGTCGATCAGGAGAAGTCGCACGACATGCGTGAACTGCGCCTGTTGAACGAAAGCCAGATCAAGCCGGCGCTCCAGACGGTTCCGGGAGTTGCTGAAGTTGCGTCGGTCGGTGGTCTGGAAAAGCAGTACCAGCTCAAGATCTTTCCACCGCTGCTGGCGGAAGCCGGCATCCCTATCAAGCAGGTCATCACGGCGGTTCAGGGAGTCTTTCAGGAAGCGGGCGGCCGCATGATCGAGGTGACGAACCGCGATTACCAGTTGAGGGGCGGTATCGACAATAACGATATCGACAAGCTCGAATACGTCTTGATTGGGCGAAACAAGGAAGGCAAGCCGGTCTATCTCCGGGACATCGGATATATCCAGATCGGCTACGATCAACGGCGAAGCACGGTGGATCTTGATGGGAGCGGGGAAGTGGTTGGGGGCGTTGTCATCATGGAGCAGGACCAGAACGTCCTCGCCATCACGCGTTCGCTCGATCAGAAGCTCAAGGAGATCAGCGCTCTGCTTCCGAAGGGCGTCGAGATCGTGACGGCGTACGATCGTTCCGCCTGGATCTGGGCGACACTCAAGGAATTTTTCGCGACGCTGATTTCCGAGCTAGTGATCGTGAGTCTGGTGACCATTCTCTTCTTGAGAAGGCTGCGCGCCGCAGCCGGGCCGATCGTGATTCTTTTGCTGAGCGTTCTGCTCACCGTGCTGCCGATGGCACTCTTTAATCAAACGATCAATTTGTTTTCTTTGGCCGGTTTGTGCATTGCAATCGGCGCGATCGATGATGCGACCATCGTCATTGTCGAAAACTGCACAGCGGAGCTTTCGCGCCGTAAGAATCTCAGTAATGCGGAAAGAAAAGCTGTCATCGTCCATGCGATATCGGCAGTGGCAAAGCCGTTGTTATTTTCGTTGTTGATCATCCTGGCTTCGTTCGTTCCCGTGTTCTTTCTCGAGCAGAGGGAAGCGCGGTTGTTCGATCCATTGGCGTTCACGAAAACCTTCGCCATGGCTTTTTCTACATTGCTCACGCTGCTGCTTCTGCCGATCGTGATTTCGTGGATCTTCGGACGGCACACCGAACAGCAGAGCTCGTTACGAAAGAATCTTCAGCGTTACCGGTATGCATTCACTGCGATGGCCGCGCTGTTGTTCACCGTGGCCATCGTACTTGCCAGACAGTTCGCCGGCGACTTTCGTCAACAGGCGCAACAATTGGCGTTCGTGGTTTGCGCGGGAATGGTGATCTGGATTTTCCAGCGCGAGCATCCAGCCTCTGAGGATTTTGGCGAAAGCCGCGGTGTTGCATGGTACCGGTCTTCATTGAGACTGATGATCAAACATCGCTATGCATTTACAGGCGCCGGTCTCATCGCTGTTATCGCCGCCGGGTTTTTGCTGACCCGTATCGGAAAGGATTTTCTGCCCGAGACGGATGAAGGCTCCATCCTCTATATGCCATCGACGCTGCCGGGTTTGCCGAATCGCGAGGCCGGATGGGTCTTGCAACAGATGGATAAGAAGCTGAAGCAATTTCCCGAAGTGGAGCGTGTGTTCGGAAAGATCGGGCGCGCGGATACCTCAACGGATCCAGCGCCGCTGACAATGATCGAGACCACGGTGCAGTTACGCCCGAAATCGAAATGGCGGGACGGCATGACGAAAGACAAACTGGTCGCCGAAATGGACAACGCGCTGCAGACCGTGGGCTACGTGAACTCGTGGGTGCAGCCGATTCGCGCTCGCGTGATGATGCAGAGCACCGGCATTCAGACGCCGGTGGGCATTAAAGTCAAGGGGCCGGACATCGCTCAGGTCGAAGAAATCTCTCAACAGATCGAAACGATGTTGCGTGATTTTCCAGGCACGAAGTCGGTGATCGCGGAGCGGATCTCTGAGGGCTATTACGTCGATATCCAAAACGATCTGGAACGCATGGCGCAGCATGGTGTGGCTGTTGATGAAGCCATGATGACCGTCCGTTATGCCATCGGCGGAGACAATATTGCCGGTATTAAGGAAGCGAACAATGTCGTCACCCCGCTCAACGTTCAGTATTCGCCCGAATATACCGACACCCTGGAGAAGGTGAAGAACACACCTGTCGTGACAGCGGATGGCCGCGCGGTTCCGCTAAGCGACATCGCGACGGTTGCCGTTCGCAAAATGCCGGAGATGCTGCGCAACGATGATGGACACCTCTCGGGCTATGTTTATGTCGATCTCCAGAATGTGACGCCGTCGGATTACGTCGAGAAGGCGCGGGAGTTTTTGGCCAAGAACCTCATGTTGCCATCGGGATATTCGATCGAGTGGACAGGCGTCTATAAATACACCGAAGACGCGCGCGCACGGATGCGCCTTCTTGTACCGGTAACGCTGCTCATCATCTTCGGGCTTCTCGTGTTGGCCTTCAGATCCGTTTCGGAAAGTATTCTGACCATGATGTCGGTGCCATTCGCGATGATCGGCGGCGTGTTCCTGCAATGGGCGTTGGGTTATCCCATGACGACGGCGGTGATCATCGGCTACATTTCCTTGTTCGCGGTCGCCGTTCAAACGGGCGTGTTGATGGTCGCGTTCATTCGAGAGGCGCTCGATCGAAAGACAGAGCAGCAGTCCTATATCGATGCGGTTATCGACGGATCTGTGAATCGCTTGCGGCCGAAACTAATGACGGTCGCGACAATTGTGCTTTCGCTTTCACTCATCCCTTTCGCAACCGGACCAGGCATGGAAATCATGAAGCCGATTGCGACGCCAAGCATTGGCGGAATGGTCAGTTCGACGATTCACGTGCTTTTCATGACGCCATGCTTGTTCGTTATCGTTGACGACTTCAATCGATGGCGAAGGAGACGCACTTGAAGATATCTTTCTGCCTTTTGTGCCTTTGGGTGGCTATTCTTCTTGGCTGCACCAAGCCAACTTCAAGCTTCACTCAGATCCAACAACAGCGATCGGGGGACTACGTTTTGACGTTGTTCAGCGACTCCGGATCGGTGAAACAGCATTCGAACAAACTCAAGCTCGAAATTCGTAATGCCGCCTCGAACGAACCTGCGAATGTCGGCAATGTTCAGATTCAGTCCAGCATGCGCATGCCCGGCATGGGCCCGATGTTCGCCAACGTTTCGTCTATTCAGCAGACCAGTCCGGGTCAGTATGAATTGGATGCAGATTTCTCCATGGCCGGCCAGTGGTCGTTCATTGTGACTTTCGAACCCAACGGCCGCGCGCAATTCAATCTGAACGCTCAATAAGTGGAACTGGGAGACTTCAATTATCGGTAACGGTGTGAGCCACCCCCTGCCGCCTTCGGCGGCGGTCCCCCTCACGAGGGGGACAATAACTTCCGAGAAATCAGCGAGTATATTCTCCCCCTCGTGAGGGGGAGAGCCGCCGAAGGCGGCAGGGGTGGCTCACACCGTTATTTCGACTGATACAACGCGAACACCGCACCCTGTGGATCGGCCAACACTGCGATCGTTCCCACGTCGGGCATGAGTTCCGCGGGCATCAGTGTGGACGCGCCCAGTTGAGCCGCTTTGGCGGCGGTGGCTTTGCAGTCGGCGACACGGAAGTAAGACATCCAGTGCGACGGTGTTCCCGGAGGCGCGTGCATTTCACGTGGCATGCCGCCGATCATGTCCTCATGGCTCGTTCCGTTGATGATGTGGCGGTAGCCGTCGTTGCCGGTATGGAAAGTCCAACCGAGCCAATCGCCGTAAAACTTCGCAGCCTTATCCGGATTGTTTGTGTTGAGGTCGGCCCAGCACAACGCACCGACTTGTCCAAGCACCGTGATGCCTCGATGTTGGCGCGGTTCGTACACGCAGATGTTTGCACCTGTCGGGTCAATAACCATGGCAAACCTTCCGACGTTCGGAATATCGGAAGGCGGGACCACTTGTTGTGCACCTAATTGAAGAGCCTTTTGGTTGGCGGCATCGGCGCTCTCTACTTTTATGTAAAGCATCCAATGGGGTGGCACATGGGCATCCAGTTGTTCCTTCATGAGCTTGTACGCGCCCCCGACATCCCCCTCTTTCAACCGGAACATCGTGTACAGCATTTCCGGTCCCATGGGCACGTCCTGAACCGCCCATCCAAACAGGTTGGAATAGAAATTCTTCGCCCCCGCGGGATCTGTCGTCGCGAGTTCCATCCAACAAAAAGATCCGGTTTTCGGTTCCATGAAGATTCTCCCTTTCACTCGTGCCGCAGCGCGACCATCGGGTCCACTCGGGACGCGCGCCATGCAGGTACGTAACTGGCAATTACAGCAATGATACCAAGCGCCGATGCCGCAAAAAGCATCGTTCGGAAATCCGTTGGTGAGAGTTGAAACAGCAATCCCTGCATTGCGCTTGTGACCCATTGCGAGACGATCGCGCCAAGCACGATACCGGCAAGGAGCAAAACTGCCGTTTCGCGAACGATCATCGCAACGACGCGCAGAGGCGTAGCGCCCAAAGCCATGCGAATGCCGATTTCCCCTTTGCGCCTTTCGGTCGTGTACGAAAGCACGCCATAGAGTCCGATCACGGCGAGAAGCGCGGCCAGCATTCCGAAGAATCCGGATAACCACGCCATCAATCGCTCCAGCGTGACGCCGTCGCGGATTAAAGTTTCCAACACCTGGAACTCAACGATCATGCCGGGATGCGATTCAGCGATGCGACGCTTGATCTCGGCGGTCACATCGGTGTTGGATTCGGAGTATCGAATCACCATTCTGACGAAAGCGGCCGGTTGCGGGTTTTGAGTGAAGGGCACAAACGCGATCGGAGGCATGTCATCGCGCAGCCTTGTATACTTCGTATCTTTGACGACGCCGATCACCTCATAGACCGTTGAGGGATAACCAGGCTCCGCAATCGTGCGGACAACGGTTCCGATGGGATTCGGTGACGGGATGTACCGCCGGACGAATGTCTGGTTGACGATGACGACTTTGGCGGAACTCTTTGTATCGCTTTCGTTGAAGTCGCGGCCTTGGAGCGTCGGTGTATCCATCGTTCGGAAGTATTGCGGGCTGATGTACGTAAAGCGCGAGTCGCCGTTGGTCTCAGCCTGTGGGCTCGTGACATTTACACCGAAACTCCAGCTGGAGCCGATCAGGGGCACGTGCGTTGAAAGTGCCGCCGACTCGACGCGCGGCATGGAGCGAACTTCTTCCAATACCTGCCGGTGGAAATCCGGCATGCTGCTTGGCGGCACATTAAGATTCGGCTGGAATGCAGTCACGAACACAACGCCGCCCGGACGAAAGCCGGCATCGAGACCGGTCAGGTTACGCAGACTCCGCATGAACAATAACGCACCGAATACGAGCACGAGAGACACCGCGATTTGCACGATGACGAGGGTGCGTTGGTAGGAGAATTTCTCACGAGTCGATGTGAGTCCGCGTCCAGCCGCTTTCATCGCGGCGCCCGGTTTGACGGTCGTCGATCGAAACGCCGGAACAAGACCGAAGGCAATGCATGTCAGGATGGCCACCCCGCCCGTAAAAGTCAGTACCCGCCAGTCCAAGCCGAGTTCGAGCAGCACCGTTTGATCTTGTGTGGCGAGAAAACCGACGAGAGCGCGCGACAGCAAAGGTGCCAGGCCGATTGCAGCTAAGGCGCCGAGTCCGGCGAGGAGCAGACTTTCAACAAACATTTGGGATATCAGACGACGTCGCGACGCGCCTATCGCGATGCGTACTGCCATTTCCCGTTCCCGCGTGGTTGCCCGGGCGAGCATCAGGTTCGCAACATTCAGACTTGCGATAAGCAGGACGAGGCCCGTGATTCCCAACAGCAGCCAGAGCGGAGTTTCATAGCTTTTGCGCAACGCGCTGGTGCCGTTTGCGGCAGGTTGAGCCGTCAGTCGGAACCGCCGGTATTTGTCGAGGACATAGCTGTCATAACCGGTGAGCAGCGTTGCTTCGATTAGTCCAGGGCTGATGGCATCCAGATGACCTGCGGCGCGTTCGACGGTCCATCCCGGATTCAGCCGGCCCATGACCGTCAGCCAGAAAATGTCGGAACGCTTAATGCTCTCTCCCCATACCGCTTCCGCGCACATAGGAAAGGCAATATCGAATCCTTGCCCGACTTCAAGCCCCGTGAACGTTGGCGGTGTGATGCCGATGACTTGAACCGGTTTGTCCAGTACCGTGAGCGTTCGGCCGATAACCGACGCTTCACCGCCGAAGTACCGTTGCCAGAACGCATGACTGATCACCGCAGTGTCGAAGGCGCAACCGGGCCGGTCATCCGCGACCTTGAATAGACGGCCGCGCTCAGCCTTCACGCCAAGAACGTCAAAAAGCTCACCACTCACCCAGAGACTGTCCACGCTTTGCATCTCGTTCGCGCTTCCCACGAGAAATCGAGACTTTCCCAGCGCGAAGATTCCTGAGAACGCTTGCTGTCGATCGCGTATGCCCTGCCATAACGGATACGTCAGATCCGAGCCGTATCCATTGCTGAGTCCCACTCCCGGGTTTCCACCCGCGATTCGCACCACCGCTAGCTGTTGCGGATCCTTAACTGGGAGATTACGCAGCCGAACCGCATTCAATAACTCAAAGATCGCCGTGTTCGCCCCGATGCCTAGAGCCAACGAAAGCAAGGCAACGACAGCAAAACCGGGACTGAAGCGAAGCGTTCTGACGGCATATCGTAGATCCTGGCGAAGGTTTTCGAGGGCAGTCATGATAAGGCCGATAATGCAGGTGAAGGACCGCGAACGCTCGCCCACAAATGATTGATAACCCGACGTCTAGGGTTGTGTTTGCTGTTCGGCTCTGGTCAGGATCGTCCGAAATCGGACGCATGGCCCCTGGATCCGGGGAATTTAAAATTGGACGAATCCTGCATTTCAAAACCGAAATTTCAAATCCGAAACTGTAGGGGCGGTCTATGACCGCCCAAATTGCAAATGCGCACATCCTGGGCGGTCATAGACCGCCCCTACAGCATGTCCAATTTCAAATTCCCCGGATTCAGTTTTCTGTGGGCTTCTGCGCGCTGTCGATCACCACGACTTCAACGGCTCCCTTGGTCGATTCCAGTTTCAGCCCGAGATCTTGAATTGCAGTGAACAGGGATGGCACTGGTTCCGCCGCGTCGGTGGGCGCCAATGGACCGGCAGGTTGGCCCCCTACTATTGCCGGACCTCCTGGACCGGGGCCCGGTCCACCTCCGCGACCGCCGGGGAACGTGAGGCCCTCCGGACTGAACGTCAATTTGATATCGAACAATCCCTTCAACTCGGTTTTGTCGATCACGGGGCGTCCGACAAATTGCTGAAGCAGAGTGATCATATTGCCGATCGGCACGGATGTGGCCTGCATGGTCATGCCCGAGGGATTCATCATCATCAGCATCGCGCCGCGCGGCATATTTGCCATATTGGGACCTCGCTGTCCGGGTCCTGGCGGTGGAGGCAATGCCGCCGGCAGTGACGGCGCAGGCCCGCAAATCTGAGGCCCCCCTCCCGCCGCAATCGCAGGCAGCGTCTGATCGGCCGAAGATTTGAGCTTGGCGCCATCCTTACCAACGACAAGGTCATATACGGGCAGTTCGCGCGTTTCCTTATGCGCTTTGAGTTGAAACCGATCCTCCAGCATCGATTGAATCATCAACTGCGACTGTTCGCGCGAAATCACGCCGCCGCCGCAGTCTGCCTTTGCTTGAACATCGTACCGGTCGGAGTCGATCCAGCTCGGACCGCCAATAACTTGAGTTTGCCCTATCGGGATTCCATTCGTATTGGGGCGACCATACGCCATCTGCACCAGTTCCTTCAATGACAGCCCGGATACTGTAAAACGATCGCCTCGCGGCCCGCCTCCACGAAGACCAAGATTTGGCGCTGTCGGCTTTATCGACACCACCTCGAATGAGGGTTTCGCCGGCGTCGGCGTATTCTGAGAAACAAGCGGCACCGTTGCGAATGCGATTGCCGATACCATCACGAGAATCTTTGTGGACATGTTCATGGAATGCGCTCCTGCACTCGTCTCAGTCGTCTATAGACACCAAAAGACAGAGATATGGGTCATGATACTTTTTCCTTGGGCTTCTAGTCCGTCTATTTAGGTCCATTTAACACGAGTACGGTCTATCGGGGTCTTTTACTGTAGCTGCGGTCTATGACCGCCGCTACAGTAGACCCCACTACCGAGAGTTGAACACTTTATGAGCAAAGTTAGAGTCGCTGCATTTTCCGTTTCACTGGACGGGTTTGGTGCCGGGCCTCGGCAGGATCTGGAAAATCCTCTCGGGGTTCGCGGTCCAGAGATGTTTCAGTGGGCTTTCGAAACCGATGTCTTCAAAAAGATGCACGGTCTGGGCGACGACGGAGCGAAGGGCGTTGATAATGACATGGCCTTTCGATCTTTCGAGAATGTCGGCGCCTTCATCTTAGGCCGGAACATGTTCGGGCCGGTCCGTGGTCCTTGGAAGGATGACTCCTGGAAAGGATGGTGGGGCGATAACCCTTCGTATCACACGCCTGTTTTTGTGCTGACGCATCACGCGCGGTCTCCTCTCGTCATGGAAGGTGGTACGACGTTTTATTTCGTCACCGACGGTCCGGAATCCGCTTTGAAACAGGCCAAAGAAGCAGCCAAAGGGAAGGATGTGCGTGTCGGCGGCGGCGTGTCCACGATTCGTCAGTACCTGACTCTAGGCGCGATCGACGAAATGCATCTAGCCCTTTCGCCGGTCCTTATGGGTGAAGGCGAACATCTCTTTTCCGGACTCAACCTCCACGAGCTTGGTTATAAACCCATCAAGACCGTTCCCGGTGAAAACGCAACCCACGTTTTGATCGAAAGACTGGTTTAATCCGCTCGTAACTGTAGGGGCGGTCTATGACCGCCCAAGATTTTAAATTTGTAATTTCGGGCGGTCATAGACCGCCCCTACAGTTAGAAGCTGTATTTCAACGCGAATTGGATCACGCGCGGATTCACGTTGGTCGACGTGATCTGTCCGAAGGCCCCCGACCTGATGTTGGGAAGGGCATATGTCGCCGCAGCGCCAAAATTCGGATTGGAGAACTGCGGGTGATTGAACGCGTTGAAAAATTCGGTGCGGAACTGGACCGTCTGCTTCTCCAGGAACCTGACCGTTTTCAAAATCCCGAGATCCCAGTTGAACTGGCCGGGGCCTTCAATAATGCCGACCCCGGAATTGCCGTAGCCCGTACCGTTTCCGATAGCAGGCGCCGAGCAAAATGCGGCTTTGTTGAAATAGCCCGGGCCGCCACTGGCACCACCCAATCGCTGTTCGATGCTGCCTGATGTGGCGATGTCCGCGTAAGTCATCCCCGGGCACATCTGGGCTCGGCTGAATCCGGTGAAGGCGCTGCCCGCGGTTCCGTAGATGGTGCCGGCCTGAGGATCGGCGATCGTCATCGGAGTACCGCCTTGCACTACAGTTACTCCGGACAGATTCCATCCGCCGAGCAGCTTTTCCATGATGCCTGTGTGCTTCCCGAAAGGTAGATCGTAGCTATAGTTCGCCACAAAGCGCTGCGGACGGCTGAACTGCGCCGGACCCCACTGCTGCCACATGTCCTCGGCGTTATTGCTGTTCGCCTGATTGTTTGCCAGATTTGTCAGGTTCTTGCTCCAGGTATAGGCGCCCTGCACCATGAAGCCGTGCGAGAACTGCTTGCGCACGGTCGCCTGCAGGCTGTTGTAATTGGAAGCGCCATCGAAATCCGTACCTCGCACGCCCACAGCCTGATAGCCGAGGTAAGGAACGCGGAACGGTACGTTGGCGATGGTATTCGTGGTGATTCCGTTGATCGGATGCTCCGGACTCGCGAGTCTCGCCGTATTGTGGTTGTGATACTGAGTCATTAGATTGATCCCGCTGGATCCGACGTAGCCGACCTCTAACACCCAGCTTGGGGCAAACTGATACTGCAGGCCCAAGTTGTACTGCCGGATTAGCGGGTTGTGCACGACCTCGGCCAGCAAGGGGACGTTCAAGTTCGAGGTCTGGCCCGTTTCGAAATTGGCCCAGCGCGATGAGAAGCTACCCAGCGCCGGTGTCGCCGGGAATGGATTTGCGAGCGTTTGCACATTCTGCGGATTGAAGTCCACCGTCGCCGCATAGGGATTGCCCTGTTCGACCGAGTACACGATCCTGTCCCCACCGACGCGGTCATAGAAAATCCCGCCTCCTCCGCGCATGACCAGCTTGCTCGACACCTGGAAGGCAAATCCCAGGCGCGGCCCGAAGCTGCTCAAAGGTGGATGCTTCCGCAGCGGATTATTGCTCGAGTTGATGAGAATGCCTTCCGGCGGCTGCGGATAGAATTTGGTGTAGTTGTTCGGCACGACCCACTGGCTGACGCCGGGCCCAGAAGTAGTTGGTCCTGTCGGAGGAATCGGCACCGCCTGAATCCGGCTGACCCAGGTCTGTGTGAGGTTCCCGTATTTATCGGTAAGCGCGCCGTTGTATTCCCATCGGACGCCGAGGTTCAATGTCAGTCGCGAGCTGTACTTTAAATCGTCCTGAACGTAAGCACTGCCGCCACGCGCGCTGTAGCCATGGATGATTCCTCCGGCATCGCTGCGGGAGCAAAACAGGCAGGCTTGAATATTGCCCGGTGCGCCGGTCTGCGGGTTGCCGGGACCGCCAACCAGCAGGTCGTTGAACGTTCCCACAGACAGACCGCCACGGACTCCGGACCAAATAATGGGCCAATCGTTTCTCTCCAACTCGACCCCCGCCCGGAACGTATGCTTTCCGTGGGACCACGAAATCTGATCCGCCAGTTGGTATTGATTGGTCACGCTGTAAGTGGGACCTCCTCCTCCGAGGATGCTGAACCCTCCAGAGATAATGTTGATGGACGGCGGTTTGGTGACACCGGGGCTCATTGGTGTTATTCCCAGAATCGAGTTGTCGCTATTGGGGGGCGCCGGCGCATTCTGCGTCGAGAGATTCCGCTGATAGGATGCGCGAGCTTCGTTCACCACCGAGTTGTTCAGAACCGAAGTCCCCTTCAGCACGACATAGGTATTGCCGAACTTAATCGTGGTCGGCGATCCCGGCAGTTGTCCGTTCAGAGGAATCACCTGAGGATCTTTCGTGATGAAGAAGCGGCCCGACAAGGTGTGCTTGGAGTTGATCACGTAATCGCCGTTGGCCAGTTCTTGATTGCTGTTATAGATCGCCGGGCTGCTGAAACTGGCCTGCCGGTAACCCGCCGTGCCGGAACTGGGGAAGAAATAGCTGCCGTCGTCGAGCTTGATGTTGAGAATATTCAATGCCACCGGGCTGATGTTCGATCCGTCGCAAGCGACGTTCGTCCCACCAAAGGCATTGTAGTTAGCCTCGCCGGGATGATTCGCCGCACAGTTTGCCGCTCCAAGCGCAGCCCGAAAACCGGGGGCCCGCCGGTCGCCGTCGGGAATTGGCGGCAGAAGGGCTGTAGTAAAACCCTGCGAGCCAATTCCGTTTTTTTGCCGCGTTCCCTGGTAGCTGAAGAATGCGAACAGCTTGTTCTTGATGACAGGACCGCCCAGGACGCCGCCGAACTGGTTCTGATTCAAGATCTGCCTCGTTGTCGCGCTGGCCCGATTGTCGCGATTGTAGAAGAAGGAATTGGCGTTGAAAATCGAGTCTCGCAAATACTCAAACGCCGTTCCGTGGAATTGATTCGTTCCGGATTTTGTAACGACGTTCACATTCGCGCCTGGATTTCGCCCGTAGCTCGCGTCGTAGGTTGACGTCTGAACCTTGAACTCCTGGAGGGAGTCCGGGCTTGGTATGCCGACTCCTGCGTACAAGCCCGCATCACCAGCGCTTCCACTGTTGGCGAAGTTGGTGACATTCACGCCGTCCATCTGGAAGTTGTTTTGGCCGGGGTCGTTGCCGTTCACGGACATGTTCTGGGTGCCTTTGCCGAATGCCGTGGCATTGTTGGCGCCCGTATTGGTCCCCGCCGATAGGGCCAGAATCTGAGTGTAGTTGCGGGTGCTCAGCGGGAGTTGGGTGACAGTGGTTGCGCCTACAGTGGTCCCCAGCGTGGACGTTGCCGTCTGCAACGCTTCCGCCTGAGCTTCAACCGTCACCTGATCGCCTTGCGCGCCGACCTCGAGCGAGCGGTCGAGTACTTGTGTCTCGGTTACCCGCACAGTCACCGAAGAAACATCCGAGGTCCTGAATCCCGGGATGGTAAACCTGACGCCGTAGGTTCCGGGCGGCAACAAGGCAAACCGATAAGTACCGTCCTCGGTGGTGATCGTGCTGCGGGTCTGGTTTGTGTCCGTGCTGGTCAAAGTGACCGTGACGCCTGGGATGACGGCTCCGGTCGCGTCTTTCACGGTTCCGGTAAGAGCCCCCGTACCAGCGGACTGGGCGAGAAGCGAAGCAGTGAACAGGATCGATGCGGAAATCCCTAACAAGATCCGAAGCGGTGTCATAAACGTATCCTCCTGGGTAGACATTCGCGACCTTCTCCAAAACAAACGGACTTTTTTTGGCGCGATATTTTTTGTTTCGTCCCTTTCGCGCCATTTTATGCAGCAGAGTTTGGGGGGAGCTTAACACTCGTTGTGGCCGGTCACAAGTGGGATGGTTGAAGTGAGGTTGAAGTGAGGTTGAAGTGAGGTTGAAGTGAGGTTGAAGTGAGCCAATATTCCCCTCCTCGTGAGGAGGGGTGGCTGCGCGACAGCGCAGACGGGGTGGTGGCTCGACACGAGCAGTCCGTCGTGAGCGACCACCCCGCCCTCGCTTCGCTCGGGCTCCCCTCCTCACGAGGAGGGGACTACGAGGCGCTTTCGCTCATCGGTGGAGGACTTCGCAAACCTAGCGCGCGCGTGTCGTTTCAATCGGCGATATGCAGGAATCATTGTCGTACAGCTAAGCAAGGTCGAGCCGGCGAGGAGCACCACGACGACGATGTCCCACAGCGGGCGCTGTCTGTAGAGGAACGCAAAGTCTAGAGCATGTAATCCATATAGCGACCACCGCACCACGCGATCCTCTGCAGTCGCTTTGATCATCTGTCCATGGGACGGAGTCATGTACAGCCACGTCTGGCGGGGATCATCGAAGCGCACCCGCAGAACCGGCAGTGTGGTCACGTGTTTCATCAGGCCGACATTGAACGACGCCACCGACTGGTAATAGTAGTCATCGTAAGCATCGAGCCAGACCGCATCGCGGACGCGAATACCCGGCATCGCTGCCTTCGCAGTTTCAAACATTGCCTCGTGTTCGAAGTGTTTAAAAGTCCCTCGCTGCGGCTCCAGAGCCGATACTAAAGCGTGTTCCTGATCCAGATTGGGCGCCAGAAAATCGAGACCGCTTTGAACTTTCCAATCATCCACTTCCGCTTCCGATGTCGGCGCACGGTATGCAATGAAGTACGGCTTGCCGCCGACCTCGAGAAGCTCGAGTTCCTTTGGAGTAAACGACGAGGCGATGGCTTCGACGGACTCGCGTATGCGCTCGATCGTGAGCGGTTCCAGATTGATCGTCGCGCCCGTTCCCTGGTTCGATCGTGCACCCTGCTTCAACTGCGCGGGAGTAAACCCCGATTGAAAGGGCGCGGCGACATTATTAATAGTGGGGATCGCAGGCACGTCGACCGCGCCGCTCATCATCCAAGTGAAGGTGACGAGGCCAAAGATAAGGCCGGCATAGTGATGCCACTTCATCCATCCTTTATAAGGAGAGTGCGAATACACGCCTTTGTGCCGGAATCGCGCCGTCAAGCCGTAGCGCCATACGCCGACCACCAAGCCTGTGAGCGACATGACGATCCCGACCCACGATATCCAGTACAGGAAATTCGTGTACCAGGATCGATGCCGCCACCAGAAAAACCGATGCAGCGTGTAGCCGGTGAACCCAAGAACCCGGCCTAACCGGTCGGTCCGCACGACAGCTTCTTCGGCTTTTTCGGAGATGTAGTATTCGGTTCCCGCAGCATCGTCGAGCGCAATGCGGTGAAAGGGAAGAAGGCCCTGCATCGCGGGAATCCTGACGAAGTGATCGGGAGTTGTGAGATAGGCATCGTATCGGAGGCTTGCCGAATGATCAGGCCGGAAGCGTCGCATCCATTCCATGGCGGCGCTTGCATCCATAGGCTGCATCTTTTCGCCCGTGTCCGCATACACAACCGTCCACGCACCGAAACCTCTGCCGGTATTGATACGATATGCCGGTCGTTCTCCTTGCATCGAAATACGAAGCCGCGTCGGTTCTTTCAGCTTGAGCTGACGGACGACTTCTGCCGGCGTCACGCGAACTGTTGCGAGATCGAGCGCGGGCATCCGCATGAGACGCTCGCCCGCTTTGAGCGTCGGGATTCCGTAATACATCAGTACGAAGCCGGATGCGCACCAAAGGATAAAGACCACTCCAATGGTTATTCCTAACCAACGATGCGAATAGATCAGAAGTTTTCGCCAGTCGAGAAGCTTGCGTACGTTCATTTGGTTTTACTGTAGCGGCGGTCTATGACCGCCGGTTCTTCTAAGGTCAAACAATAAAGCCGGCGGTCATAGACCGCCGCTACAGTAAAAGACCCCACTACCTAAGAGTGGGACGATTTTAGCGCTGGAAGGGTGTATGTTGTAAGTGACCACTTTCTAAAACCTCCTACAAACGGCACCTCGTGTTTTCGGACCGTGGCACAAGGGGACACCAATTTATATGGTTGTGCTGGATCACGGTCTCATCGCGCGTGCTCGAAGTCTGATCACAAATGCGAATGTACTACTCGCAAGACAACTGATTCGTGTTTATGAGCAAGCCGTGCTCTTGCATAACGAGGGAGCCACGAAACACCTCGTCTATCAAGAAAGACACGAGAACGAACTAAGGCAATTCACAAAACGCGAAGGTGAACTGGCAGCGAGTTTAGAGATAAGCCGCTGGCAGAATAGCGAGCGGCTCCAGGAGCATAACCAGGCGGTGATGCAACGCGCGGCTGAGGCCATGGCGAACGCACAACGAGCCGAAAAGCGATGTCGGGATCTGGCGGAACGCGTGAAAGCGGCTTTGTTCCTGGGTAAGACGAAATCTGATGGGAAGGCTCCTCGCCGCGCCGGCTAGTGCAAGTCTCGCGCCAGTCTTCGGAAAAATACTTGCACCAAGAATTACGTGAACCGTAAAAAGCGGTGGCTGATCGGGACTGCAGCCTTCGTCGTTCTTGCGCTGGCTGGGTTCGTCATTTCGGCTCGCATTCTCGCCAACCGATTCGATCCTTACATTAGAGAACAGGCTATCCGATATTTGCAGAAGCGCTTCGACAGTGATGTGGAGTTGAGCGCGCTCCACGTTTCGATCCCCAAAGTATCATCGCTTAAGCTGGCATTGAATCGAGGGCGGGGCGTGTTCGCGAGTGTGGATGGAGAGGGAGTTTCTCTCTGGTATAGAGGGAATCGCCGTCTGCCTCCCATGTTCGTCATGAAGAGATTTTCATTCGAAGTCGATCTCGGCACGCTGTTCGAGCCGCGAAAAGTGGTGCATTCCGTGACCATTGACGGAATGGAAATCAATATTCCACCGAAAGGCACGCGGCCCGACATCGACTCCGACGGCGGCAACGGCGAGACGAACGTCTATATCGAAGAAGTGCGCATCACGAATTCAGTTCTGCGCATTATTCCGAAAGAGAGTGACAAAACGCCGCTGCAATTCGATTTGCATCGCATCCGGCTCGAGTCGGCGGGAAAAGACGTCGCCATGAAGTACGACGCCACGCTGACGAACGCCAAACCGCCGGGGGAAATCCAGAGCAAAGGTACGTTTGGACCGTGGTCCGCCGGCGAACCCGGAGATACTCCGATGACGGGAGACTACGCCTTCAACAACGCCGATCTCGGTGTATTCGACGGCATCGCGGGCATCCTTCATTCGACCGGCAAGTTTCAGGGCACGTTGGATTCGATCGATGTTGACGGTGAAGCTTCCGTGCCCGACTTCCGTTTGAAGGACGCCAACAATCGCGTGCCGTTATTCACGCGTTTCAAGGTGCTGGTGGACGGGACCAACGGGAACACGATTCTGAAGCCGGTCATCGGCAGACTAGGGAGTACCGATTTCACAACCAGCGGCGGCATCATCAAGCATGAGAAGCACGGCAAACGCAATATCGTTCTCGATGTTTCCATGCCGAACGGAAGACTTCGCGACATTCTCACCCTGGCGATGGAAGGCCCGCCGTTCATGGAAGGACGCATTCGCTTGAGGGCGAAAATCGACATTCCTCCTCTGCAGGGAAAGGTCTCTCAAAAGCTGATGCTCGATGGAAACTTCGAAATATCGGAAGCAAGGTTTCTTCAATCGAAAATTCAAAAGAAGATCGATACATTGAGCCGCCGCAGCCAAGGCAAACCGGGAGACGAAGAGATCGTGAAAGTACAATCCGGAATGGCCGGCACATTCAATCTCGCTCACGGCGTTATCACGTTCAACTCGCTGTCGTTCGATGTGCCGGGAGCGGGAGTCGATCTTGCCGGAAGCTACAATCTCGTGAAGGACAACCTCGACTTTCACGGCACGTTGATGCTCCAGGCAAAAGTCTCGCAAACGTTCACGGGCTGGAAACGGTGGGCGCTCAAACCGATCGACCCGTTCTTTGCGAAACAGGGCGCAGGCACATTTCTTCACATTCAAGTGACAGGCACCTCTAAGGACCCGCAGTTCGGACGCGATAAAGGAAAAAAGGACGAAGCGCCTCCCGAGACGATGCGCGCGAAACCATCCCGCTGATACTGTAGGGGCGGTCTATGACCGCCCAGATTTTAAATTCGCAATTTAGGGCGGTCATAGACCGCCCCTACAGCGGCGATCAAGCCGCCCGCTTGGCAGTGAGCTTGCGAATCACGCGAACCAGTTCGGTCAGCGCGATGGGTTTGGAGAGGTGTGTGGTGAACCCCGTTTCGACGGAGAACCTGCGATCTTCGTCGCCGGCGTACGCAGTCAGTGCGATTGCCGGAATTTTGCTCGCCGGCGACTTCATGGACCGCACTTTCTGGATGAAGCTATAACCGTCGAGGTCCGGCAAGCCGATGTCGCTGATGATCAGATCGAAAGGCTGGCCCGCGAGAAGCTCGAGACCTTTTCGCGCCGATTCCGTATGTGACGGCTTTGCTCCCCGTTGTTTCAAAGCGTGAACAATCATTCCGCGCGTATCATCCTCATCCTCGATCAAGAGAATGCGCATGCCCTTCAGTGGAGCCTTCCCGTGCTCCTCGTGTTTCGCGTCGGAAGTCGGTTTGAATGACACGGCGGGAATCGGGAGTGTGATATTGAACGTGCTGCCTTTTCCGATTCCTTCGCTTTCGGCATAGATCGTTCCCCCATGCAGTTCGACCAGATACTTCGTTATGGTCAGCCCGACTCCCAGGCCGCCATGCCGGCGGGAACGCGATGAATCGGCCTGACGGAATCGGTCGAAGATGAAAGGAAGAAATTCAGGATCGATACCTTCACCGGAGTCCGTAACCTGAAGGAGAGCGTGACTGTTGATCCGTTTGAGGCCAACGTGAATGTGCCCCTTCTTCGGTGTGAACTTCAGCGCGTTGGTCATGAGATTCCAGATGATTTGATGGAATCGAGACGGATCGAGCCGCACCGGTCCGAGTCTGGTATCCAGATCGGTTGTCAGTTTCAGCTGCTTTGCTTCCACGGTCGGTTGCAGCGAATCGACGGCTTGTTGAATGAGTGGCGCCGGATAAACGAGCTGCAAGTCGATGTGCATCTTGCCCGCAACGATCCGCGAAACGTTTAACAGATCGTCGATCAACTGCGCCTGCGCCGCTATGTTTCGATCGATCACCTCGAACGCTTTGATTTGTTGCGCCTTTGACAGCTCGCCGGATTGCAGCATTTGCACCCAACCGGTGATGGCGGTTATCGGTGTGCGCAGTTCATGCGACAGCGTTGCGATGAATTCGTCCTTCATCCGATTAGCTTTTTCGAGTTCTTCGGTTCGTTCATTGACGCGCTGCTCGAGGACGATCGTATGCTCGCGCAGAGCTTCCTCATTCCTACGGCGCTCGGTAAGGTCGCGTGTGACTTTCGCGAATCCGCGGAGCTGCCCTTTTTCGTCGTGCAGGGCCGTGATGACGACATTGGCCCAGAAGCGCGTTCTGTCCTTGCGGAACCGCCAGCCCTCGTCTTCGACGCGCCCCTCAGTGACCGCTATTTCGAGCTCCCGCTGGGGCTTCTTGTTGGCGAGATCTTCCTTGCCGTAGAAGATGGAAAAGTGCTTTCCGAGGATCTCGGCTTTGGTATATCCCTTCAACCGCTGTGCCCCGGCATTCCACGTCAGGATTCTCCCCTTCGTGTCGAGCATGAAGATCGCGTAGTCCTTTACTTCTTGAACCAGCAGGCGGTAGGTATCGTAGTCGGTTCGTTTAAGCGGAGTTGTCGGCATCGAATGTTGTCCGGAATCAGGCCCCTAACGTGTTTGTCTGCAAATCACGCGCCAATCCGGGGGCCGATTATTTCAGACGGACCGGCACGTGCACCCGCGTTTAGACTGTAAGAAAGAGGTACCGTCTGTGGCCCGACGGATTCGAAAGGCGACGACCGACCCCCTAAAGCAATTTGCCGAGAGTGTTCATGCCGAACGTGGGGTACTGCTTGCGGAATGGCGGAAGAAAGTGTGCCGCCTGCCCGCTGCGCGAGATCTCGATACGCCGACTTTGAATGATCATATCCCGCATTTGTTTGATGAACTGACGCTCGCCCTGACGGCCGGCGACACTGAATCGGTGTTGGATCTTCAGCTTCACGACAGTCCCAAGATCCATGGTGGACTCCGTCTCCGCGCCGGTTTTGACATTGTGGAAGTGGTCGCCGAATACAACATTCTGCGGGAAATTCTCCTGGCCCTGGCGGAAAGGAAAGGCGTGGACATCACCGGGGAGCCGAATCGGATCCTCAACCGCGTCGTCGATCGGGCAGTCGCGCTCGCGGTGGATAGTTATGCCAAAGAGAAGGCGCTCGAAATTCAACAACGCCGTGAGGAGCACCTCTCCTTTGTTATTCACGATCTCAAGACGCCGTTATCTGCGATCCACGCGGCAGGACGAATACTGGAAACGAGTCTCGCGACGGAAGCCAAGACGGGACGAGTCGCGAATATGCTCGCTATCGTGCAGCGGAACGCTCTGAGGCTGAACGCTCTCGTCTCGACCGCTTCTCAAGAACAATACAATTTGGCCGCCAGCACGGCCGAAGGAATCAAGATCGCCCGCCAGGAATTCGATTTGTGGCCGGCCGTCCAAGCTTTGATTTGGGACCTGCGTTCACTGGTCGAAAACAAGCCCGTTCATATCGTCAACAACGTTCCCGATGATTGCGTCGTGTATGCGGACCCGGTCCTCATCATTCAGGTTTTCCAGAACCTGTTGTCCAACGCGATCAAGTACACCTCAGAAGGCGACATCGTTGTCGGTGCGGACCAATCTGACGCAAACAAACTGCGATGTTGGGTCGAGGACTCCGGTGCGGGTATCCCACAGGAACGTCTCGCTAAAGTCTTCGACAAATTCGAAACCGATCCCAACAAGAGCGGCGGCCTGGGGCTGGGCTTGGCCATCGTCAAACAAATTGTCGAAGCCCACGGCGGTCAGATTTTCGTCGAGAGCGAAGTCGGTCGTGGGTCGACGTTCAGTTTCTTGCTGCCGGGTGAATGCTAGCGCCACCGGATGATTGAGGTTCGATAGCACCGCCTGCGCGCCTAACGAAATGCGTTGGCCGACATACCGACGACGCGCTCGCTGAAAATTCGGCTGCAGCGCAGCGCGCGATCTATGCATTCTGACTTCGAAACTTTTACCGGGCTCCTCCGAAGTTCTGCGGGTTGAAACCTCGATCAGTCTCACAACATGCTTTGATGGTGCTCTACGTAACGTTGAAGAAACTGGGATCCCAATTGACCAGCGATCAATCCCGGGCAAAGTAACGAAAGGCGGTCCTCTTCAGTGCGGGCCGAACTATTGGCTGCATTATCGCCCGGCGGCATGACACAACCAATCGACACTTCAACTCGTCCGCAAACAACACGCCGATTTATCCCGGCGCACAAGGGAGACCTCAGTGAACTCTTGTAGACGTTTCGTCAACAATACGATCACCATCTCTGTCTTGTTCGCATTCGTTGCTCTGCTGCCTCTTCAGCCGCAGGCTGGGACGGCCCAGCAAACGAAGGAGGCGGCAGACTCCGCTTTTTCGTTTGCCGCCTACGGTGACTCGCGACCCATGATGTACCTCCCCTACAAGGAAGGACAACCTGGGCTCAACAAGATGTTCGTCGAACTGTTCGGGTTGGTCATGCCTGAAAAAGTTGCTGAAGCAGTGGTGAAGAGGGATGTGAAGACCACCTTCGATCCGGTGACGAAAGAGCTCATCAAGGTCGTCATGCCATTCGAGAGCAAGACGGAAGTCATGACGCTGACGCTCGATAAAGGATGGGTCACTGAGGCCTCCGTCGAGGACACCAAACTGCTTCCCGGTGTGCACCGGACGATGTTCCGGCTCAAGGGCGGCGATTGGGTGGCGAGCGAGATCGTAAAGGACGTTCAGTCCGGGCGCGCCAAATTCGTGGTCAACAGCGGCGACGTCGTGTGGTGGGGCAATCAAGGCCGCACGGTCAACGAGAGCCCGTACTGGAAGCGCATGAACGATACCCAGCTGAAGCCACTGCCGCCGGCGGACGTCGAGATGCGCGCGGCCGGACTGGAGGGCCGATGGTTCATGAGTGTGGGCAATCACGAGGTGTGGGGCGATCCCAAGATCGAGGGCGTGCTTAGCGCCGTGCCGTATCTGAAGAAATTCGGCGTCACGCCGGAGAATCTCATCTACAAATTCGACTTCAAAGGCGCTCGCTTCATCTTTCTGTGGACCGGCAAGTACGACTACCGGTCGCCCTCGCAGTGGGATGGTGATCGGCCGAAGTATGCGGAGCAGATGAAGCAGATGCAGCAGTGGCTGGACGAGGCCAAGGCTAAGGGCATACGCAAGGCTTTCATCAACTTCCACTACCCGGTGTTCGCCCGGTCGGGCATGGGCCCCATCCCAGCCCCCGACAATCCGCACAAGCTGATCGCGGCCTACGCCAAGGACATGGAGGTGGTCGTGTTCAATGGGCACGTCCACACCACCGAGATCTACGAAGTCGACGGCGTGAAATACCTGATGCTGGGCGGTGGCGGCGCAGAGCAGGATCCGATTCTCCCCGGCCGGACAAGCATTAAGTTGCCTGCGGATTATCCGCCGGATCTCTATTGGAAGGGCGAGCCGCCCAAGGAGGAGTACAACTATGTCCGCGTGGACGTCAAACCCGGCGAGAAGACCAAGTTCACGCTCCATCGCTTCCGGCCGTGGTCGGCCGAGCCGTTCGGAACCGTGGAACTGTTCAGGTAAAGTGGCGGCGACCGCACTGCTGATCATTCATGGCTTAGTGGCGGTCGCGCTACTCGGCGCGATTACCCACCAGACATTGGCGACATGGGCCGGGGCGCGCGAGCGGCCCGGTTCGTTCTTTGGCCGTTTTCGCGCCGTGCGGTCCGCCTCATTCGCCAACGCCGTCGTTGTTATGTATGCGGTTTCCGCGCTGCTGGGCGGGATCGTGTATTTGTACTTCCGCGTCGACATCAGGCCCGAGTTGGAGCGCGCCGGGCACTGGCAGACCCTGGGCCTCTTAGACATCAAGGAGCATTTCGTCGCCATCGGGTTGGCACTGCTGCCGGCCTACTGGATTTGCTGGCGGCACCCGCGTGCCGACGAATCCCCGCGAACACGCGCCGCGCTGACCTCGCTCCTTGCCTTCATCGTCTGGTGGAGCTTTCTCATTGGTCACGTCGTGAACAACATCAGAGGTTTCGGCTCATGACGTCCTCGCACGCGTTCCACAGGTTCGCATTTGCATATGGCACAGCGTTCGCGGTCCTCTACGTGGTCGCGCTCAAACTGGATCTCGCGCTGTTCACGGTTTATCCTTCGCTTGGCGTCATCCTTCCGGGCACACACCATGCACGAGATATCGTCGATCCTTCGCTGGGGTTCGTTGTCCCCGCGATGTACTGGTACGGCTGGACCGCCACGGCCGCACTGGGAGCGCTCTTGCTTAGCATTATTGTCGCCTTCTTTCCTGAGCGATGGACGCCACGGATCTCGTTAACGTGGCTCTTGATTCCAGCAGCCGCGATGATTGCGTGCGTCTACCTCACGCTGCCTTGGTTTCGACTTTAGGCCGTCCAAACTTGAAACCCAAGGCTCTGCATCTTTAATAGAGGCGGGAAACAGAGACCTCAACCGTTGAATAACTCCTTTACTGTTTTGACAACTCCCGCATCTCTGGATCTGTATCCAGGCAGATGCGAGACGGCCGTCTGAAAGTCTTTGCCTTGCATAATCGCCAGCACTCGGTTCATTAGATCCAGCTTCAGTAATTCCTTTCGACAGACAAAGAAGTAGTCTTCGGTGGCCAATCGAACGAAATCGAGATCGAATTGCCGCGCTGCGGCCTCGACGCCGAAACTTGCATCGGCCATATCGCTGGCAACGTAGGCGGCAACTGCTGCATGTGTAAATTCGACTTGCTCGTAACCGTTGATTCGCGAGCTAGTGATATTGTGTTGTAGCAGGATCTGGTCGAATAGAAGCCGCGTGCCCGACTCCGGATCTCGATTGACGAACCTCACCCCAGGTTCGAGCAAGTGTCCGATTGAAGTGATCCGGAGCGGATTGCCGCGCTTGACCATCAAACCCATTTCTCGGGTGACAAACCCAATAACGCGATGCGTGCTGACGCTCAACCAATTCTTGATCGCGGCGATGCTTCTCTTTCGCAAGTCGCCCTGCGGTAGATGCAAGCCTGCCAAATCGCAACCGTCGTGAGCGAGCGATACCAGAGAGTTTTGATTGCTCACGTAGCGGAGATCCAGTCTTAGATTTGCATCGCGGCTAAGCAGTTCGCGCAACTTGGAAACAGCGAATCCGTGACTCGCATGCACGCGAATCACTGCCGGGCCATGAGGCAGAAACTGACTGATCTCGGTTTCCAGTTCCTGAGAGAGATTTTGCAGTTGAGGTCCAAGGCGAGCCTGTAGCCGCTGCCCGGCCCATACCAACCTTGCACCGAACGCGGTGAGACTGGTTCCGCGTCCCTGCTTTCTTTCAACCAAAGGAGCTTCGAAAAACGCGGACCACTCTTCAATCAAATTCCACGCATGCCTGTACGACACCCCTTCGCGTTTCGCGGCGATGCCGATCTTTCCGGTGATCCGGATTTCGTTTAGAAAACCCAACATGATCCGAATGGAACCCGGATCGCCATCTTTCTTGAACCGCCAGACAGGTTCGATCTCGATGTGAATCATCTTTTGGCACAAAATTTCATATTTAAGGTCGCTAAACCGGCTGAAAATATCATATTTCACTCGTCATCCTGCGCTCCTATCATGTGCAGTTCGTGCCGCTGTCGGAAAGCAGGCGTCTGCGCAAGAGATATGCATGAAAGTACATATGTTCGATCGGAGTTAGGACGATGGTTCGTTGGGACGAAATACTTGGAGTGATGGGTGCGCTGCTCTTGCTGTCGCTGGCGGCATTAGGTCAGACCGCTGCCGAAACAGGGCAGGTGCGTGGCGTCGTGAAGGACCCCCTTGAAGCCGTAGTCCATGGCGCACAAGTCACTCTCACGGACCAACGGACCAAAGGCGCTGTCGCCGTCGCTACCGACAGCCAGGGCTCGTACGTGTTCCGGTCAGTTCCACCGGCCACATATGTTGTCGAAGTGTATTTAGCGGGTTTTAAGAACAGTGTGAGTCGCCCTCTCAAGGTAGGCGCTGGCGAAACCGTCAGTCTTAATGTGTCACTCGCTTTGGTCGAAATCGGGGACACGGTGACCGTCCTGGCCGATGCGGAGAATGCGTATCGTGTCGAGGCTGTTGCTGTCGGCGGGCCGCTGGGGACTATGCCCATCGTGAACATTCCCTTTTCTCTAAACGTGATCTCTCGTCAGTTGATCGATGACACGCAGTCGAGAAACGTCAAACAGGCTGCCAAGTATTTGCCGTTGGCTTCGTTCCAGGAAATGCAGGGCCCGGAAGTGATCCGTCCAGCTACCCGCGGCATGCAGGGTAGCAACATGCAGAACGCCCGCAAGGACGGTATGGGAATCGCGGTGACAACACCATCCGCCCTCGAAGAATACGAACAAATCGAGGTCGTCAGCGGCCTCGGCGGGCAGCTCTATGGCCCAACCAATCCCTCGGGCGTTTTCAATTTCGTAACGAAACGTCCAACCGAGCAACATTTTCGTGAAATTGAATTGGGCTACGAGGGAAAGACCGTGGCGACGGTGCACGCAGACCTCGGCGGTCGTGTGGGAGCGAATCGACGTGTTGGCTATCGGTTGAATGGGGTTCTGGCCGACGGCAGAGGATATGTCGACGAAAGTCAGTTGCGGCGTCAGCTGATTGCGGGCGCCGTCGATGTGCGCGTCGCGAAGGGAACGCTGATCGAAGGAAACTTCAGTTACTACAACCTCTTTCAGCATGGATACCCGGGCTGGTTCGCATATGCCCCGACGACGACTCCGTTATCCACTCCCGGATCCCGAAGTGTTTTGTTGCCACGGAACGCTCCAGACCCGACCGTGCGGGGTTTTGGGCTGTCGTTTTCCGGAGTCGATCTGAAGTCCAAGATCGGTGAGCTTCGACTCAAGCACGACTTCAATTCCGGATGGCATCTCGTTGTCGGTGCGCTGAATCAGGTTTCTGATCGCAACATCAATACGGCCGTCAACCAGTTCGTGGATAACAACGGCAACTATCGAACATTCCTCGCAAACAGTTTTTCTTCGCTTGCCCCTCGCTTTCATGTTGTGAGCGATTCGGCATATCTGGACGGAAGATTCGGTACAGGAGGAATACGGCACGATGTCGTGATCGGAACGACCGGTTACAGATTCACTTCTTATTCCCCTGTTAGCGGCCCCGCCAGGACGGCGTTGTGTACATCGAACGATCCGCTTGGCGTTTGTCAGGCAAACATTTCCGACCCGCTGGTTTTGGTGGCGCCTGCGGCCGGACTTTTCTCGTACAAGAAAACCGGTCCTTCGACGGGGATCTACGGATCCAGCATCATCCGCCAGCAGGGAATCAACTTCAGCGACACCGTGTCGCTTACTCCTCGGTGGCTGGTGAAACTCGCAGCCAGTGAAGACTGGACCTGGACCGATGTTTACGTCGATAACGCGTCCACAGGGTTTGCACGGACGAAGGCACCGGGAGGGTATGTCAATCACTCTCCGAGTGGTTCGGCCAGTGTCATGTATAAGCCCACATCGAACATGACTATTTATGCAACCGCCGCCTCCAGCATCCAGGCTCCCGACGTCGCGGCGGCGAGTAGCGGGAGCATTATCATCACGAATGCGAGTCAAGCGCTCCCGCCCTATCGCAGCAACCAGGTTGAGGTGGGATACAAGCTCGGCGTGCGTAGAATCAATTTCTCCGCGGCGATGTTTCGCATCGAACGCCCCTTCGCCAACTTTGTGACCGGCGTCGTGGATCCCCTCTGCGGCGCGCAGTCTGGAACACTGAATTGCCAGGTATTTAGGATCACCGGGAAGCAACTCAACTATGGTGTGGAAGGCATGCTCTCCGGCCGTGTGTTCGAGAGCCTCATGGTGACGGGCGGCCTTTCCGTACTGGATCCGAAACTGATCGATACCGGTGTCCCCGCAACGAACGAGAAGCAGTTCGTCGGGATTCCCAATTACAAGTCGAATATTTTTTCGGAGTATCGTTTGCCGCGACTGAAAGGCGTTTACCTGAACTTCGATTGGCAACATGTCGGCCGGCGCGCGATGGACGACATCAATAGCGACTACGTGCCGCAATACAATTTGTTCGATCTTGGCTTGCGCTACACCACGAACCTTGGGGACAGCTCAATCACGTGGCGCATCACCGCAACCAACCTGACGAACGTTCACTACTGGTCCACGTTGGGGCCCGGAAGCATTACAGGTCAGAGCACCGGCAGCTATCTCGGGCATCTTGGTGAGCCGCGCCTGTTCACGGCCTCGATGCGATTTAATTTTTAGGAATGTCGATGCTAAAGGCTCTTTTCGCTGTGTTCCTCATTTCGGCCGGCGCTCAAACGAAAACCTGTGTTCCATTGTCGAGTGAACAATTGGTCATCTATCGCGCGGGTAGCCTGACGCGGGCATTCGTGCCGCTCGAGCAAATCTTCACTTGCCAAACAGGCATTCAAGTAAAAGACGTGGCCATGGGCAGCGTGGACGCTGCCAGACAGATCACGGCGGGAGGTCAACGGGCCGACCTCTACGCGCCTGCGGATTATCTGGATATCGATCTGTTGATGAAACCCGCCGGTTACTCGGAATTCAATATCGTGTTTGCCCACGGTCGGATGGTGCTCGCCTACTCCGAAAGCAGCCTCGCCGCGAAGAAGTTGCCTCCGATAACAGCGCCGGGAAGTCGGCCATTCAAAGCGCCCGATTCCATTCCGAAAGCATCGGAGGGATGGTACGAAGTACTCCTGATGCCGGGCATTACGATCGGCGGCGGACATCCCTTCCTCGACCCCGGCGCCTATAGAGGGCCAATGATCTTTCAGTTGTCGGAGGCCTATTACAAGGTGCCGAACCTCTATAACAATTTGCTCGGTCACGCTGTGATCACGGGCGCAGATCCGACCGGGACCGCGCTCGGTCGTCTGTTTGATTTTCAGTTCACATACGAACACAACGCGCGGGCGACGGCAGCGGCAAATCCCGATTACCGTTATGTGGATCTGCCCGACGAATTGAATCTTTCAGATCCGTCGAAGGACCGCTTTTATCGAGAAAATGCAGTCGTTGCAATTCCCGGACTCGGGACGGAGCGCAGCGCCCGCACCGTGCTCATCCCGGGCACTCACGTTGCGTGGGGCATCACATTGTTGAAGGACGCCCCCAACAAGGACAACGCAGTGAGATTCCTTCAACTGCTGTTGGGTCTTTCCGGAGTGGCAGCTCTAACGGAAAACGGGCCTGCGCCGATTTCCCCGGCTCTCGTGAGCGCAGAAAGTTTTGCGCGGTTACCTCGATCTTTGCAGCCTTTGGTGACGCTGACGCGTTAGGCGTTCGGAAGAATAACCAGCTTGGGGCACATCAACCCCAACACTTCAGCGGCCTCAGGGGGCAGCCCAACAATCTTCGCATCGTGCCCAGCCCCTAAGACTTCAGTTAGGATGTCTTTCGTAATAGCAACCCATCCGCCTGACGTCTCATAACTGAGAACGAACTCCCCCTCCAGCCGACCGTGCAAGAGATGCGTCTGGTCATGAGAAGCAGCCTTGTGCGCAGCCACAATCTGCATGTCTGACGATCGGATATATTGCTCGGGAAGATCCGGAATCAGCGAGAGGCTAGAACCGGCCGAATCAGCCTGTAGATTATCTGCGGGCGCTCCGGGAACGACGAACAGGCGACCGGGTTGAACCGGAGCGCTCGCCTCACCATCGGAAACGCGTTTACGCAGCGCATGCTCGATCCGAACGAAAATGTCTTCGGCAAACTGTTGGGGGAACTCGAACAGCTTTGCCACTTCCGGTTTGATGTGCGGTAACTTTCGCCAGCCACTCACCCATGCGAGCTTGTCGGCTTCCCCATCTACAAAGACATCTTCCAGACTAAAGCGTGGCACGGCATCGAGCTGTACGGTCTTGAACGCCATATGCTCGAGGAGATTGGATGAAAACCCATAAAGAACCCCATATGGAGAATAGGCGCCGTCAACCGGCCTGAAACGTTGACAGTCGTCATACAACGGCTTCGACAAGCGACTGATCCGTGCTTCGTATTCATGGAGCAGCTGAACGTGTCGCCGTCCCAGGGGCGTATAGACAACGTGCCCATCGCGATCCGTCGTTATGAAGAGATGCTCGATCATGCTGTAAGGACCTAGCAAGTCGAGACGATTCAGAAACAACTCTGGATCCGGAGAAATGCCCTGACAAATGGCGTCCGCCAATTCGAGCCTCTTCTGACCGTCGCCACTGTGCAGGGCGTGTTCATAAGCGTCTTCGTAAGCGGCAAGGAGCGGCACGAGAGCTTGAATCAGTAGGGCGAGATCAAGTGCATTGGATTTGCGGGCGCTCAGAACCAGGCTGTTCTCATCAAGAGACACACCCTTCTGCAAGCAGACGTGGCGAAGCTGTGAACGCAGGTGCCCGCCAGCCATTCGAACGCCGGCTTTGTGGATTTCCATCCGGTCCTCTTCCGAAAGGGTTCCTGCGATTTGTTCGGCGACTTCAAAATATCCAGCCAGTTCATCAGTCGTGGGGCTCTGTGCCACCGGGATCAGCCATCGCACATCTCGCACAAGCACGGGCTGATCAGCCGGTGTGATTCTCCATAGCTGGTCAAGCACGCCTTGAACCTGCGAAAGCCGGTCTTCGATTCGGTCTGCGGCGCTCGGTCCCGCATCCCATAGGCGCATACTCAACAGTGCGAGGCGCCTTATTACATATGAGTTAAATAGAGTGTGCGCGTATCGAACGCGACCACTGTGACCCGGCCAACGCGTTTGCATCCAAAAATGAAAGCCGCGCACCATCATCTCCGCCGGATCGACCAGGTCGTTATGCAGTCCAGGACTCTTACGAGGCCTGAATCCGCTTGCCCAATGCGCTTCTTCCAATTGACTTCTAAGACGAGACTGGTCGGGGGTGACGCCACTGAGTGTGAAAAAGCAATCCTCGAAGTGACGAGACAGGAGCGGCCCGTCTTGCAGATATTGAATCGGTTTTCGTTGGGCGTTCAGCAGCCCTTGGATCCTCTCGACGATTTCATCGCGATGGGCCAGGAAGAATTGGAGAAGTTCGACATGCGCGTGAAACGGCACATCGCGCCTCTCTTCCCCTGGAGAAAACGAATGAATCGATTCGCCCATCACAATATTCCCATTGTAGCGGCGGTCTATGACCGCCGGTTTTTCAAAGATCAAACAATAAAGCCGGCGGTCATAGACCGCCGCTACAGGAAAGAGGCTCAAAAAGCGCAAAAGAAGGGAGAGCTGCCCGGGTTGCTGCTGATTTATAGTGCTGGCATGGGTTTTGTTCGTTATACCCAACTCTTCGCAGTAATCCTGTACCTGGCAAGTTCGGGATGGGCGCAGTCGAACACGGCACAAATCACAGGAACCGTTCAGGACATCACGGGCGGCGTTTTGCCGGGGACGATGGTCACGGCGGTTCATCGCGCCACGGGCGCTCAATTCACTCAAATCAGCGATCCCAATGGCGATTATTTGCTCCTGAATTTACCGGTCGGCGAATACGTTGTCACAGTGGAAGCCGAGGGTTTCAAGCGTGTGAATCAGTCGGGTGTTGTCGTGGAGATCGGCAAAACCGTTCGCCTGGATTTCCAACTCGAGATTGGACCGACCTCCGAAGAGGTTACCGTCATCGACGTCGCCGCGCCGCTGTTGCAGACTGCGAATGCGGAAGTCAGCGATGTGGTTGATAACGTCCGCATTTTGAATCTGCCGTTGAACGGCCGGCAATTCATGGATCTGGCCCTCCTCAGCGACGGTGTGATCAAACCTCCTGCCGGAACGCGTGGCTCCGCTTTGCAGCAGGCCGGAAACGTCGTCAACGTGGATGGGCAGCGTAGCGGCCACAACATCTATCTTCTGGATGGAGTGAAAGTCACCGACGAATATTTCAACAACCTCGTTGTCAGTCCGTCCGTGGATGCAATCCAGGAATTTAAAATTCAGAAGAGTCAGTATCCGGCGGAATTTGGCGGCAAAGCGTCGGCGCTCGTGAATGTCGCGACCAAATCCGGTGGCAACGCATTTCACGGAACGGCGTTTGAATTTCTTCGAAACGATATTTTCGATGCGAAGAATTTCTTCGACGATCCGAACGCTCCGATTCCTCCGCTTCGCCTGAACCAGTTTGGCGGAACCTTGGGTGGACCGGTTCGGAAAGATCACACATTCTTCTTCGGGAATTACGAAGGCCAAAGGATCCGACGCTCGGTTACCAAGACTTTTACGGTTCCCACAGACACCATGCGTCGCGGCGACTTCACGGGCCTTCCCGCGATCTACAATCCGTCGAGCACAAATTCGATAACAGGCCAACGAGCGGTTTTCCCGGACAACCAGATTCCATCCAGTCAGATCGATCCTATTGCCCGGGCGTTCTTAGCGAAGGTGCCTCTACCCAACCGTCCGGGTACAACACAGAATCTCGTCGCTTCCGAAAAGGAAACGACGGATATGGATCAGTTCAATGTTCGGCTGGATCATCGGGTTTCGAACCAGGACAGTGTCTTCGGACGATTCAGCCTGTACGACGTCGGTTCGTTGCAGCCGTTCGGCACAAGCACATTGAACGAGTCCTTGATTCCTGGTTTCGGTCGTAATGTGACGACCAGAACCTACAACTTGGCCCTGAGCTATTCGCATTTCTTCTCGAACAATGTGCTGAACGAGATTCGGTTTGGGTATCTCGACGTGTCGGGCGGGCAGAGCAGCATCAACCAAAATGAGAACTTTGCGGCGAGGGCCGGCTTACGCGGAGTCAACCCGGATCCACGAGATGTGGGGTACCCGCAAATCAGTTTTGCGGGCGTTCAAAGCACGATCGGCGATCCGACCAGCTTTGTTTATCGAGCAAACAGGAGTTTTGATCTCTACGACAATGTCCTCATCAATAGAGGAAGACACAAAATCAAATTCGGCGCGTCCTGGTTTCATCTGATGTTTCGTCCCTCCGATCCCGATACGGCGCGCGGCGCCTTTGCCTTCACCAATCGATGGACCTCATCCCGCTCAGGTGCGACGGATGGAAATGCGTTTGCGGACTTCCTTCTCGGTTATCCAAGCTCGGCAAGCGTGGGCATCGGGCGTGGCGAAGAGAATGCGCGCACGAATTGGATTCATGGCTATGTGCAAGATGACTGGGAGGCGGTGAAAGGGCTCACGCTCAACATTGGCCTCCGTTACGAATACAACCAGCACATGCGCGACGTGGAGAACCGATTGTCCGCGGTAGACCTGACCGTACCTGGGGGACGTTACGTTATCGCCAGCGATAACAACGGAAATATTTCTTCTGCGGCAACCGCGCTCCTGCCATCACTGCCATTACCGTACACGACGACTGCAGAAGCCGGTTGGGATCGTGGTCTATTGCGGCCGAGCTATCGCAGGTATGCGCCGCGTTTTGGCCTCGCATGGACGTTGCCGGGGAAACAGACCACCGTCGTTCGGGCGGGCTATGGCATTTTCCTGAACCAGTGGGCGTACAGCGTGCAACAGGCGTTTGCCCGGAATCTTCCTTTCTTCCTCTTGAAGAATGTGAACACTCCAGTCGATGCGTTGATCCCGGTTTTGCGCACGTCAGACATTTTGACGTCCACGGCTGTCGGAAACATCAGCGGCAACACGATGGATCACGATTACCGCACGGAATATACGCAGACCTGGACGCTCAGCCTGCAACGGCAATTGACTCCGAGCACGGTGATCGAAGTTGGGTATATGGGCAACCACACGGTCGGCGCGGACAATGGCGGTGTTCTCAATGTGCCCTTGCCTGGTGAGGGGCCGATCGATCCGCGGCGTCCTGTGCCTCAACTGAGTTCAATTCGAACGATTCGCTGGAACGGTTGGGGGAACTACAACGCGCTCACAGCGAGGGTGGAGCGGCGACTTTCGGGCCGTTTGACGTTGGCGACGAATTATTCGTGGAGCAAGTCGATAGACGACGCCTCCGACCCAGGCCCGACTGCATACGAGCAGAATTTGCCGCAGAACGTCCGTAATCTGGATGCTGAAAAAGGATTATCGAGCTACGACCACCGGCATCGGTTTGTATCGAGTTTGGTTTATGAACTGCCGAAGGGATGGCAGCTCGGCGGAATTGTGACAATGCAGTCCGGCGCTCCTTTCACCGTCGTGAATGGCGTCGACCGCGCCAACGTCGGCACGGGACCTGCGCAACGACCGGACCTTTTGCGGAATCCGAACCTTCCGCGCGACGAACGCGATCCGCAACGATGGTTCGACACAACTGCGTTTGTTCAGCCTGCGCCTTTTACATTCGGCACCGCAGGGCGCAATGTCGTCACCGGCCCAGGACTCGGAAATCTGGACATGTCTCTCCAACGAAGCTTTAAATTCCGCGAAGGACGCCGCGCGGAGTTCCGTTGGGAAGTGTTCAACGTGCTCAACACCCCACACTTCGATATACCCGGCCGTATCGCCTTCAGCTCGAACTTCGGCCGCATCTTCAGCACCGCGGAACCCGCACGCCAAATGCAGTTCGGTTTGAAGTTCGTGTTCTAAGCCTTCGGGGCGTTGTGAACCACCCCCTGCCGCCTTCGGCGGCTCTCCCCCTCACGAGGGGAGAATAAATTTGAATGGTTTTTATTGTCCCCCTTGTAAGGGGGACCGCCGCCGAAGGCGGCAGGGGGTGGCTCACACCGCAGACAAGAAATCAACGCTGAACGCGGAGGACGATGACCTGCCGGTCTCCGGTGTAGACCATCAAGTCGTTCGTCGGAAAGTACACTGGAGTTCGGGTGTATGTGGGGAGGTAGCGGCGAAATACTTCCGACCCGTCGCTTGCACGAAGAACATACAGCGAATCGCGGATTCGCCCGATATTGAGGGCCGTCGAGACACTGACGGCAATCAAATCTCCCGAAGGCGTTGCCGCCGCGGAGCTTATCGACCGGCCTTTGAGAGCGTTATGCATCCCCGAAAGTCCGTTCAGATTCCAGGACACTTGATACGGGGCCCCATCATCGCGATAAACGTCCCAAGCGAACGGAGGCGCGCCCGAGCTTTTGATCTTGCCGTCAAGACCCAGCACGACGCGACTTGTACGGCTGAACAGTTCGATCTCTTCGCGCTGCATGTCGACCGTCCGAAGCATATATGCCCACGTTTTGAGATCGCCGAAAGGGATCTGCAGCGGTGCTTCGCTTCCATCGATCCGCTCGATTGCAAGGCTGTCGCGCTCGAGCCATGCAGCCCATTCGCCGTCCACAGAGAGTATGGGAAACGCGGTGGGATGCAGACCGGGAAGCGATGTAATCCGGTCGCCGAATAAATAGTTCCAGGTAAATGCGCCGGTTGCCGTTTCTTGGCGGCTGAAGATGATTCCGTGACCCGGCACAAAGTAGTTCACGCTCGTTACAAACTCGGAGTGGCCGCCCGGCTGAACTCTTGCTTGTGGAATTAAAAGGGGCGCCAACTCGCAACCAGGAACGCGCATGAGTTTGTAACCCCCGTCGGGCGCTTGAACGAGAAACTCGGACCAGACCAGGCCGCCGGCGGGATGCGGGACATCGACCAGAGATACCGCGGGGGCGGCACACTCGATGCTCCAGTTTCCTTTTTCATCAGCGCGATCGTTCTCGATCAGAAAAATGGAGGGGATGAAAACCAAATAGCTATATTCGGCGCCAATGAACCCGCAGAACCCGGCAGCCGCGAGCACGAGCGCGCGCGGTATTCCCGGCTTCGAGAACACCCAATAGATCAGGAGAAAGGCGCTCAGCTGAAGAAAGAGAGCGAACCCGATGTCTGCCGCCATCCACAGCGGTTCACGTTCGCGTCGCGAGATCTCACGCCAGATGAGTTCCGCGAGGAATGTCACGGTGTGCGGTCCGATCAACGGAAAGAGATACACCGCGAATGAAAGGCCGAGGCTCCATATCCATTTGGTTCGGCTTGCCATCGCTCGCTATTCTGTGCCCTTGTGTCTCCGTGTCTTAATCAAAAATGTTGAGCACCGATGGGTGATGTTCGGTCTAGTTCAAACGCTAAAATAATCAAAGGAGGTCAAAATGTCCGCTGTTTCTGGAATCAACCAAGCGAAGCTGGAAGCTTTTCTAGGGAAAATGGTAGGAGACCTCGGCGCAGCTCTCAGCATGGGGCTCGCCTGGATTGGTGATCGTTTAGGACTGTACAAGGCGATGGCCGACTCGGGACCGGTCACTTCGGAAGAACTCGCAAAACGAACCGGCACCACCGAGCGCTACATTCGAGAATGGTTGTTGCATCAGGCTGCCAGCGGCTGGGTGGAGTACGATCCACAAACGAAGAAGTACACGCTTCCACCGGAGCATGCCGTCGCGTTGACCGATGATAACAGTCCATTCTGTGTTGCTGGTGCATTCCAGCTGTGTCATGCCATGTCGAACGCCCAATCACGTATCGCCGATGTCGTGAAAAACGGCGGCGGCATGTTGTGGGGCGAGCACGATCCGGAGCTGTTCAAAGGCACGGAACGCTTTTTCCGCGCGTCGTATCTCGGTTTTCTGGTGAATGCATGGATACCGGCGCTGGATGGAGCACAGAAAAAATTGGAAGCTGGAGCCGTCGTTGCAGACGTCGGCTGCGGCCATGGTGCATCGACGATCATCATGGCGAAGGCGTTTCCGAAATCGAAATTTTACGGCTTCGATAACCACGAACCTTCGATCGCAAAAGCTACGGAAGCTGCCAAAGAGGCCGGCGTTGGGGATCGCGTTACGTTCGAGAAAGCCACTTCGCAGGGTTTTTCCAATTACGGTTTCGACGTGATTGCATTTTTCGACTGTCTTCACGACATGGGCGATCCCATTGCCGCCTGCAAGCGCGCGCGTGAGTGCGTCAAGGCGGATGGTCACGTCATGATCGTCGAGCCGATGGCGGGTTCTACGACTGAAGATAACTTTAATCCAGTCGGTCGCTTGTTTTCCGGCGCCAGCGTTCTGTGCTGTTCGCCGAATGCGATGGCTTCCGGCGGTTATGTGCTGGGCACCGTTGCTTCAGACGAGGAGTTGAAGAAAGTCTTGACCGCCGGCGGCTTCTCCCGATTCCGGCGAGCGACGGAAACGCCGTTCAACCGAGTCTTCGAGGCACGGCCGTAGCAAACATGTAGTCGCGGGATTCAGCCCGCGTTTGAGTGGCGCCGAAACGGTGAAAGCGCGGGCTAAAGCCCGCGACTACATGCCATAGCCGTCACTAGGGCAGGAGTTTTATGTCCGCTGTGAACTTCCTGCAGTCGCTGTATTCCGCCATGTAGGTGACCGTCGTGCGGGAATTTCCTTCGACAACTTCAGCTCTAATTCTTGTCGGCATCCAGAACTGTTTTTCACCGATTGTTACGGGACCATAGTCTGCCGAAGTCATGGATCGACTGAAGTTTGAAGGAAGGTTGAGAGCTTGACGCTGCAGACGTAGAACCCTTAACGATTCCAGATCGATCCACGCGGCGCCCACGTCTTTCGCAAAAACTCGCGTGCCCTGAAACATTGTACGTAGCGCCTGCTGATCTTCTTTCGTTGCGAATTGGACCAGCACGGATGTGCCGGTTCCGGATTTGTAGGTATCTCCGATGGAATAGTTATGGTGCCGCAGATTCTCCGGCGCGAAGGTTGTAATCAGGAGAGAACTGAATCCTCCAGCAAAGCGATATGGCAGCTTCGGAAAAGCCGTTCCCGTGCGGACAGTTTTGCCATCAATGGCCAACACCTCTCGAGACTCGGTGAATGCAAACCGATATCGGTTCTCTACGTTGGATCGTTGGACACCGGTGAATACGGACTCTACAACTCGTTGCTTGAGCACTCTTCCGTCGGCGGACTCGGTCGAAGTGATTCTTTCGTTGCAGACGAAATCCGGCAAGGTGTCCTGGAACTCTTTCACGTTCCGGCTGACGACGCTGAGCATTTCATCTAACGATTGTGCAGATACGGGCGAACTCAACAGCAACTGCGAGAACACCAACAGGACGGCACTGGCTAAGCGAGTTCGATACATTGCCATGCCATTATACGGCGTCGCCGAACTCAACACTGTCGGCGATCAGAGAGCAGGGCAGTCCTTCTCCCTTGGGGAGAAGGTGGCGCGAAGCGCCGGATGAGGGCGGACTAGCCGCGACGTTTCGTTGTGTCCGCCCTCACCCGCCGCTTCGCGGCACCCTCTCCCGGAGGGAGAGGGTGGCTACTTTTTCTTCGGGATGACGCCGGGAAGTGACAACTTAGGCAGCGTCGGCGACGGAAGATTTACCCCTGGCAGATTCGACGGCAGCGCAGCCGGTGCACGTCCGGTGCAGGCGGTTTGCCTTCCCGCGAGAATCCTCTCGGGGTCCGCATTCTTGTCCACGATGACGCCGAACCAGGGAAGCACCATTTCTTCAGACGTCAGGTTTCCCCATGCGACCTCTCTCTTCGGATCCGGGTTGAATGGATTATTCGCAGAATTGTCATGGTGCGCGACCACGACCATGCGAGTCCCCTTGCGGACGTGGATCGGTTCCAGTTCATATCCGAGCTGCCAATTGAAGTTGAACTTCGCGCTAAGAACCGTTTCGCTGTGACCGTACGGCGAGATCAAAGTGAAGGTCATGTCCTTGCCTCGCAGATGCATGTGCGGCATGAGCCACACCAGGTCCGCATCCTGTCCGAATTCCAATTCGCCGCGGGTTGTCCAGTTCGCTTCGCCGGCCGGAATCCGGACCTGGGGATTGGCTAGTGATTTCGGCGCGAGCGTGACGTAGCGGCGTTGCGGCAGCCTCTTCGCGAGCTTGAATCCGATCTGCGTCAGGTCCGAAACCGCTTTGCCGTTGGGCGTGTAATGCACTTCAATGCGCAGGTCGCCGCCACCGGCAATCAGTTTCGCGGAAGAATCATCGAACTGGAAATTGGTGACCGGACTTCCCGGAACGTACACCGCTTCAAGGATCGCGAAGTTCTTGGGTACCTGCGCCAGGACTTGAGGATTCGGCGTTTCCTGAAACGACTCCGCAGCGCGCGGCACGCACGTTGGAGGTGCTGCACCCCATGAAAACGCGGGCGCCGGAGTCAGCGTTTTTTCGGGAATCTGCAGCATGACGTGATGCACGACGGAGGGAGCGCCGGGGCGGATTTCAATGGAAGTCACCCAGGTATCCTCTTTGAAGGGATTCGGAACGAGGAACGACTGGATCTCCCCTGATCCCTTTGCCGCCACGTTGTGAGTTTCCGGCATGGAGATAACCACGTCGGGACGAATGCGCCATCCGCTGGGAAATTCGATCGGCGCCGGTTTATCTTTGGCATCCCCTTCGGGTGCGCCGTTCTCAGCCCACGCCGCGAGCGTTTGGATATCCGATTCGCTGAGTGCCGGTTGATTGCGAAAGTCTCCGTAATGAGGATCGGCAAACCACGGCGGCATTTTCCTGCTCAGCACCGCTTCCTTGATCGCCTTCGCCCATGGCCTTGTGGATTCGTAGGTCAGGAACGACATTGGGGCTACTTCGCCGGGCCGGTGGCAGGTCTGGCAATTCCTTTGAAGGATGGGAAACACATCCTTATTAAATACGACTCCCGGATTTTGAGCGGCCATCGCACGGGGTGCCGACACTGCGACTGCAGCGAACGACATCGCCGTTAGCGTGAGCAGGCTAGCCAATCGCGCCATATCTAACTCCTGTCTTTCCAGCACAGTGGGATCCGAAGCTTGGAATTCACGTGACTTGAAGTCGCGGC
>JADMIO011260287.1_pt1 | contig 61370 bp, 54 predicted proteins | sample 8958161 | NCBI WGS metagenome assembly JADMIO01 (sample SAMN16585339, study PRJNA669376) | soil metagenome | isolation source: Crop rotation soil | place: USA: Cullars Rotation, Alabama | collected 2011
CCGCGACTTCAAGTCACGTGAATTCCAAGCTTCGGATCCCACTGTGCTGGAAAGGGCACGACCGAGCGGGTGAGCATCGCCAGCAACGGCGACCCGAGCGACGGGTACTCGCAGGCCGCCACGGTCAGCGACGACGGCCGCTACGTGGCGTTCCAGTCGATGGCCAAGGACCTGACCCCGGCCGTCGACGCTCCCAACGACATCGACGTCTTCCGGCGCGACCGCACCCAGGCGTACACCGAGCTGGTCAGCGCCAACAGCAACGGCCAGCCGGGCAACAAGGGCGGTGCGGGACCCCAGATCTCCGGTGACGGCTCCCTCGTGGCCTTCTTCTCGGGCTCCAGCAACCTGGTCGCCGGCGACACCAACGGCGTCAGCGACGTGTTCCTGCGGGACATGACGTGGGGCCTGACCTCGCGCAGCAGCGTCACCACCCCCGGCGGGCAGCTCAACGGCCTCAGCTTCGACCCGTCCATCAGCCCCGACGGCTACGGCGTCGGGTACGCCACCCTCTCCACCAACGGCTTCAACCACGACACCAACAGCACCTTCGACGTGTACGTCCGAGGGGTGCAGGAGATCGGCCCGTTCGGCGGGACCATCGGCATCGTCCAGCACGCCGGCCAGGACTTCGACGGTGGCCTCCCGAGCGCAAGCGCCGCGGCGGCGGCCGACGCCTCGATCCGGTACGGCATCGCCAGCCCGTCCTCCTACATCAACTCCCGGGCCCACGGCCCCTTCGACGACCACCGGGCGCCGGTCATGCGCCTCTACTGGGCCTTCTTCAAGCGGGTCCCGGACCTCGCCGGCCTCAACTACTGGTCCGGCAAGCACGCCAAGGGGATGAGCATGAAGGACATCGCCAACGGCTTCGCCAAGAGCTCGGAGTTCCAGAACAACTTCGGCGGCGGCACCGACACCCAGTTCGTCACCCTCGTCTACACGAACGTCCTCGAGCGCCAGCCCGACCAGGCCGGCCTCGACCACTGGGTGAACAAGATGAAGGCCGGGACCACCCGCGGCGAGATGATGATCAACTTCTCCGAGTCGTCCGAGGGCATCCGCAAGATGCGCGGCGAGGTCGACACCGAGCTGGTGGTCCTGGGCATGCTCCACCGGGTGCCCACCAAGGGCGAGGTCATCAGCTACGCCAACGCCCTGGAGCTCAACGGTGGCCAGCCCACCGAGGTGCTGATCCTCAACCTGCTGACGAGCGCCGAGTTCGCCTCGCACGTCAACTGATCGAGCCGTCGCTCCGGGCTAGGGCACCCACGGCGTGGGCGTGGCCCTGGTCCGGAGCAGCGCGTCGGTCCCCCCGTCGACGCACACCACCGATCCGCAGAAGAAGCGGGCGCTGGGGCCGAGCAGGAAGGCGACGACCTCCGCGAGCTCCTGCGCCGTGCCCTTGCGGCCGGCCGGGATCGGGAACTCGTCGATGAACCGACCGATCTCGGGGTCCTCGCGGGTGGCCTGCAGCAACGGCGTCTCGACCGCACCCGGAGCGACCACGTTGAGGGTGATCCCGGCCCCGGCCCAATCGGCGGTCGTCGCCCGCTCGCGGCACCACCAGGCGATGGCCGTCTTCGTGGCGGGATAGGTGGCCAGCGCGCCGGCGGCATCGGCGGCGGCCCGGGCGACCGGCTCGTCGCCGGCCAGGCAGGCGTCGACCACGTCCATCGCCACGCCGGGCTGGCAGGTCGTGGAGTTCGACGAGATGGCGACCGCCGCCGGGGCCACGCCCGCGGCGAGCGCCGGGCGCAGGCCCTCGAGCAGGGCGATGGTGCCGAAGAAGTTCACCGATGCCAGGAGGCTCCCGGACAGGTGCGACAGCCCGGGGACGCCGGCCCACGTCACGAGCCCGTCGATGGCCCCGTCGGCGAGTTGGGTCACCGCCAGCACGGCATCCTCCCGACCGGCCTCGGTGCCGAGGTCGGCGACGACATCCGCGTCTCGCTGGTCCACGCCGATGACGCGGTGGCCCGCGGCCACGAAGAGGTCCCGCGTCGCCTGGCCCATGCCCGACGCCGACCCGGTCACGACGATCGTGCGAGCGCCGGTGGTGGTGTCGCTCACGCCGACCTCACGACGCCGCTCGGGTGAGCGGCACCGGCGGGGCCGGCGGCTCGGGATCGATCAGCGCGCAGCGGGTGCCGCTGTAGATGGTGGGCAGGCACTTGTTGCAGTGGATGCAGACCCCCGTCGACGTCGTGCCGGACGCCATGCGGTTGACCAGGTCCGGCTCCCGCAGCAGGGCACGGGCCATGGCGACGTACTCGAAGCCCTCGGCCATCGCCGCGTCGATGGTCTCGCGCCGGTTGATGCCGCCGAGCAGGACGAGCGGGAGCGAGAGCTCGGCGCGGAACTGACGCGCCATCGGGAGGAAGAAGCCCTCCTCGAACGGGATCCGCGGGAAGATCCGGCCCCCGAAGAGGCGGAACCCGAAGCCGACGACCGGCCCCTGCGACGCGGCGAACTCCTTCATCGGGACGTCGCCCCGGAAGTAGTACATGCCGTTCAGCAAGGAGCTGCCGCCGGTCAGCTCGATGGCGTCGAGGTGGCCGTCCTCCTCGAGCAGCCGGGCGAACTGCAGGCTCTCGTCCGGTTGGAGCCCCTGCTTGACGCCGTCGGCCATGTTGAACTTGGCCAGCACGGCGATCTGCCCGTCGGCCACCGCTCGGACCGCGGCGAGGACCCGCCGCGGGAAGGTCGACCGGTTGGCGATGCTCCCGCCGAGCTCGTCGCTCCGCCGGTTGAGGTTGGGGCTGAAGAACGAGCTGAGCAGGTAGTTGTGACCGAGGTGCACCTCGACGGCGTCGAACCCGGCGTCGATCGCCACCTGCGTCGCCCGCTCGAACTCGTGCAGCACCTCGTCGAGCTCCTGGCGCGACGCGCCGTGGACGCGACCCATCGCCGGGAGGCTGAACCGGGTGGACGGCCCGAGGCTCGGGTACCGCTTGGACTGCGACTGGGCGACGTAGCCCGCGTGGCCGAGCTGCGCCGAGACGGCCGCGCCCTCGGCATGGACGGCGTCGGTGAGGCGGATCAGGTGCGGGACCTGGTCCTCGGTGAACACCATCGTGTCCCGGCTCACCCGGCCGCCCTTGGACACCGCGCAGTAGGCGACGGTCGTCAGCCCCACGCCGCCGCGGGCCACGGCGACGTGGTAGTCGATCAGCTCCTGGGTGACCGCGCCGCGGGGCATCACGCCCTCGAAGGTGGCGGCCTTGATGATGCGGTTGCGCAGGTCCAGCCGACCGAGGCGGGTCGGGGCGAAGGCATCCGGGGCCCGGGAGGTCGCATCGGTTCCTGGTTCGCCCACGTCCGGGAACGTAGCGCCCACCCTGGGGGACCGCCCGGATCACCCGCGATCGGGCGAGGCGAGGTCACCTCAGCTGTGGAACAGTGTCCGAACAACCCGCAGGACACCCCCTCTGACCTGCAGCCAGCACACGGGAGACCCGACCATGGCCCTGCACGACCGCGATTCGATCCGCCACGAGATGGAGGACAGCGTCTTCGCCGGCCAGGACCTCTCCAGCGCCCTGCCGAAGTACCGCTTCCCGGGCGAGGAGATCGCCCCGCAGCACGCCTACCAGGTGATCGCCGACGAGCTGATGCTCGACGGCAACGCCCGCCAGAACCTCGCCACGTTCTGCCAGACCTGGGAGGAGCCCGAGGTCATCAAGCTCATGGAGCTGGCGGTCAACAAGAACATGATCGACCGCGACGAGTACCCGCAGACGGCGGAGATCGAGCGCCGGGCCACCCACATGATGGCGGACCTCTGGAACGCCCACGACGCCGCCAACAGCGTCGGCACCTCGGCCATCGGCTCGTCCGAGGCCTGCATGCTCGGCGGCATGGCGGCCAAGTGGCGCTGGCGGGCCAAGCGCGAGGCCGAGGGCAAGCCCACCGACAAGCCGAACATGGTGTGCGGCGCCGTGCAGGTCGTGTGGCACAAGTTCGCCAAGTACTGGGACATCGAGATCCGCGAGGTCGGGATGGCACCGGGGCAGTACGTCATGACCCCCCAGGACGTGCTCGACCGGGTCGACGAGAACACGATCATGGTCGTGCCCACCCTCGGGCTCACCTACACCGGCGTGTACGAGGACGTGAAGGGCATCGCCGAGGCCCTCGACCAGCTGCAGGCGGAGACCGGGCTTGACGTCGACATCCACGTCGACGCGGCCAGCGGTGGCTTCCTCGCCCCGTTCTGCGCGCCCAACCTCGAGTGGGACTTCCGGCTGCCGCGGGTGAAGTCGATCAGCTCGTCGGGTCACAAGTTCGGCCTCGCCCCGCTCGGCGTCGGCTGGGTCGTGTTCCGCGATGTCGACGAGCTGCCCGACGACCTGATCTTCCACGTCAACTACCTGGGCGGCGACATGCCGGTCTTCCAGATCAACTTCTCCCGGCCCGCCGGCCAGATCGTCGCCCAGTACTACGACTTCCTCCGCCTCGGCCGCGACGGGTACCGCCGGGTCCACGATGCCGCCTACGCCACCGGCCGCTACCTGGCCCAGGAGATCGAGAACCTCGGGCTGTTCGAGCTGCTGCACAGCAGCGACGAGGCGACCGGCATCCCGTGCGTCACCTGGCGCATCCCCGAGGGCAAGGACCTCGGCTGGACCCTGTACGACCTGGCCGATCGGCTGCGCATCAAGGGCTGGCAGGTGCCGGCGTACACGCTCACCGGCGAGGCGTCCACCATCCCGGTGCAGCGCATCCTCGTGCGCCAGGACGTCAGCCGGGACCTGGCCAGCCTGCTCATGGACGACTTCCGCGAGGCCCTCGAGCACCTCGAGCGCCACCCGGTCACGGTGTCCATGACCAAGGAGGAGTCGGCGGGCTTCAACCACCTCTGATCGACCGGACGGACGCGCCCATGGCCCGCATCGACCCGAAGACCGGGGGATCCATCTGGTGGGATCCCCGCGAAGCCGACTGGTGGGTGGCGGCGTGCTTCGCCGTCGGATCCACGTGCTTCATCCTCGGCGCCACCCCGCCCTACGCCGACGCGTTCGGCATCACCGTCGACAGCTGGACGTACTTCATCGGGTCGATCTGGTTCACCACCGCCGCCTGGCTCCAGGTGCTGGTGTCCACCGGCGCCATCGGCCAGGGCACCCGCACGCGCCGGGCGGCGCGCTGGCGCACCGTCGCCCGCGCCCCGCGGGAGGCCGGGTGGTGGGCCGGCATCGTCCAGTTCTTCGGGACCCTCTGCTTCAACGTGAGCACCTTCCTCGCCCTCGAGCAGGGGTTGTCGGCCAGCCAGGCCAACCATCGGGTCTGGGCGCCGGATGCCTTCGGGTCGATCGCCTTCCTCGTGGCCAGCGCGCTCGCCTATGCCGTGGTCAAGCGGCCCTGGATCACGTGGCGCCCGAAGGACCTCGACTGGTCGGTCGCCACGCTCAACATGGTCGGCTCCATCGCCTTCGGCGCGTCGGCCGTCGCCGCCAAGGTGCTGACCGACGGATCGCTGCGCAACGCCGAGCTCGCCAACAGCGGCACCTGGGTGGGCGGCGTGTGCTTCCTCCTGGGCGCCATCTTCCTCATCCCCGAGGAGATCGAGTCCGTCCCCGCCCCGGCTTGAGGCGGCGCTAGGAGACGGCGTCGAGCTCGAAGGTGGCCCCGGTCGTGGCCGCCCGATCGAGCAGCGCCTTGCCGATCAGTGGGAACAGGACGATCGAGAGCATGCCTGCCCCGACGAGCGCGGCCGCCGTGTTGGACCGCATCTTGTGGGCCTCGACGCCGAGGGTCGTGATCACCACGATCAGTGGGAGGGCGGTGGCCGAGAAGAACACCAGCGCCCGCCGCTCGTGCCGGTCGGGCATCGCCTTGCGGTAGAGCAGCACCGGGATGCCGCGCACGACGAGCAGGAGCACGAGGAACAACGGCACCTTCAGCATCGCCACCGGGCTGGAGATGAGCGCGTCGAGGTTGAAGTTGATGCCCGTGACCACGAAGAAGATCGGCACGAGGTAACCGAGGGCGACCGCCTCGAGCTTGGTCTCCACCTGCTCGGACTCCTCGTGGCTGGCGCCGGACGTCATCAGCAGGCGGAACACGATGCCGGCGGTGAACGCGCCGAGCAGGAAGTCCAGGCCGAGGCGGGCGGCGACGAAGGTGAGCACCGCGATCAGCAGCATCGCCCCGCGGATGTAGAGCTGGCCGCTGCTGCGCAGGGTGCCGCCGAGCGCGGCCTGGAACTTGGGGGCGAGCGGGCGGCCGGCCTGGCGGACGGCGACGAAGGCCACCGCGCCGAAGACGAGCAGGGCGAGCGCCGCCGTGAACGGGTTGCCGTCGCTCAGGAACAGCGCGACCGCGATGATCGGGCCGAACTCGCCCACCGAACCGATGGCCAGCACGTGGGTGCCGAAGGGCTTGGCGAGGATGCCGGCGTCGCGCAGGATCGGCAGCAGCGTGCCGAGCGCGGTGGTGGTCAGGGCGAACCCGACGTAGATCTCGGTCTTGATCACGCCCGTCGCCGCCAGGCCGGTGGCGACGAGCAGGCCGAGCACCACCGAGAGCACCCAGCCGCCCGCGGCCAGCTTCATCGGCGTGCCCCTCACGCGCCCCGGGTCGAGCTCGAACCCGGCGAGGAAGATCAGCGTGGCCAGCCCGATCTCGGAGAGCACGTGGATCGGTTCCGTGACCGCAACCAGGTTGAGGACCTGCGGGCCCACGATGATCCCCAGGAGGATCTCGATCACCAGGGCGGGCAGCCGCAGCTGCGGCAACAGGTGGGCCACCAGCGGGGCGAGGAACGCGATCACCGCGATGACGAGCAGGGTCCCCGACGGCTCCTTGAGGGCCTCGCCCACGCCCAGGATCACCGCGACCATCCGGCTCCGATCACTGCGCCGGCAGGCCGACGTCGTTGCAGGGGATCTCCTCGTCGGCCAGCACCGGGCGACCGTCCTCGTCCTCCAGGGCTCGCTCGGTGTCGAGCATCCGCAGCGAGCGCTGCATCGCGACCGGCTGGAGCCCGCCGACGCCGTCGCGGAACGGATCATCGAGGACGCTGATCAGCAGGAGGCTCGACACGACCACCGCGACCACCGAGCCCATGAGCGTGGCCTGCACGAACCAGGGCTCGCCGCTGTCCGCGAACAGGAGCATGAACCAGAAGATGACCGCGGCGCTGAGCAGGAGCACGACCCACAGCGGGGTCGGGATCACGCCCTCCGCGCCGTGCAGCCGGTCGTTGCGGGCGGACTCCCGATCGGTCGTCTGGTCCAGCCACTTGCCATAGGCGGCCTGCTCGGAATTGGTCTCGGGCTCGAGCGAGTGGACCGTCTTGAACATGCGGACGCCCCACGGGTTGACGCGGTCGCCCTGGTGGCCGTCGGTCATCCGCGGCCACGACTGGTGGACGACGTAGCGGGAGTAGCAGACCAGGTCGCCGCCGAGCTGCGACCGGGCGGGCTCGGGCAGGTACTGCGCCGTCTCGAACTGCTGGGTCACGGTCATGGCCTCGGCCTCGGCGCCGCTGCGCGAGTCGTCGAAGCTGGTGAAGGCGAGGACCACGACGAGGCCGAGGAGCACGGCGAAGCCCGTGGCCAGGACGCCGAAGACACCGGAGGCTCGATCGCCGTCGGTGAACCAGCTCCCCACGGGGGCGCGGCGTCGGACCAGCAGCATGATCGTGACGGCCGCCGCCACGCAGACGATGACGATCAGCGCGCACTGCCAGATGCTCATGATCCGAAGCTCCCTGCGTGGAGCGCGTCACGGATCGCGTCCAGTGGGCCCCCGTTGGCGACGAACCCGCCCTCGAACGGCGAGCTGATGGCGATGAGCAGGGCCAGGGCGAGGGCGACCACGACGACCAGGCCGGTGGTCAGGGCCGCGAACCGGCCGGGGTGGCCGAGCGCGAGCGCCGCCGAGTTGGCCACGAGCGCCAACCCGGACATCAGGACCACGATGAGGTAGAGGTCCGGCAGCTCGTTCGCGCCGGCGGCGAGGCGTTGGCGCCTCAAGGAGGTCAGCGAGTCGAGCGCGCCGAGCAGCTCGCCCGCCTGCGCGCTCCCGACGTCCTTGCCGGCCGCCTCGGTCCGCACGGTGCGCTCCAGGCGCCCGAGGGCGACCATCGTGCGAGGATCGCCCTCGCGGTTCCGGCCGACCCACTCGTTGCGCCGGGTCGAGGCGAGGTAGGTCGCCAGCTGCCGCTGGATCGGGGCCCGGTCGATGCCCGGTGTGGTGGCCGCCCAGGCGAGGCGAGACGCGGCCGCGGACTCGGCGCTCACGTTCTCCTCCGACGAGCGGAACTGGCCGGCCTCGGTCGCGAGGGAGGTCGCCGCCAGCAGGGCGAACACGGCGCCGAGCGCCGGCATCAGCGGGCCGGCGACCGCCGCAGCGCGCGACGGGTCGTCCGCCAGGGTGCGCCGGAGCAGGAGGCGGAAGCCGACCGCCGTGGCCGCGCAGACCGCCAACGACAGGATCGTCAGCGCCCACGGCGCCATGCCCAGCAGCACGCTCACGACGTCGGTCCTCCTCGTCCCCGCAATGTCATCGGCGTCGGGGTGGTCGACCGCTTCACCGCTTCACCCTCCCGCGTCCTCGGGGATCACCCCCGTGAGGGACCCGACCCTACCGCCACCTGACCAGGGGATCGGTCGTCGCCCAGTAGCGTGCGCAGCCATGGGCAGCAGCACCAGCAAGCCTCGCAAGGGCCACAAGAACCCGCAGCACCTGCCGAAGGTGGGCACGCCGAAGAACCTCGAGCACCGTCACCAGGGCGAGCGCCAGGATGCGTTCGGCGTGTTCGGCGGCAAGTGGGCCATCGTCATCGCGGTGCTCGTGGTCGCCGGCCTGATCGGCTGGCTCGTCATCACCGCCTAACTGCGACCGCCTCGCCCGTCAGCCATCGCGGCCGGGTTCACCCCGGAAGGTGCGCCACCCAGAGGTCCTCGGCGGGCCACTGCGCCGCCCACTCGGCCGTGACGATGTCGTACCACTCGTGCGTCGGCGCATCGGCAGGCGGGTACAGCTCGTGCAGCGCGTCGATCACGAACCCCGCGGCCCGCAGCTCGCGGATCCAGTCGCCGTGCCCCGGGTGGTGCTCGACGCCGCCGTCCGGCCAGGCGATCGGGTACAGGTCCCGCTGCGGGCGCAGCAGCCGATCGCCGGCGAAGCCCTCGTCGGCCGGGACGCACAGCCCGGCGAGCACGCTGTTGGTGAGGAACACCAGGCGACCGCCCGGGCGCAGGACGCGCGCCGCCTCGGGGAGCCAGCGGCGCGGGTCGCACCAGGGCCCGGCGCCGTACTCGCTGACCACGAGGTCGAACGCACCCGAGCGCAGGGGCAGCACCGAGCCGTCCGCCTCCACCAGCGGGAACACCGGACCGGCGGCCTGCTGGCAACGCCGGGCGGTGGCGAGCTGGTCCGGGCTGAGGTCCAGGGCCACGGGCCGGGCCCCTCGCCGGGCGAGCCAGGCCGAGAAGTAGGCGGTGCCGCAGCCGAGCTCGGCGACCCGCAGGCCGGTCACGTCGCCCAGGAGCCCGAGCTCTCGGTCCGGGATCCGGAACAGGCCCCAGGTGATCTCGTCGGTGCCCCACCGCTCGACCGCATCGGTGTCGGTGAACTGCGCGTTGACGAGCGACCAGAGGTGGCGGTTGCGGGCGAGGTCCATCCACCCAGGATGCACCGGTACGGTTCCGCCGTGCGCGCCCGCCCCACCGCCCCCACCTCCGTCCTCCTCCTCGCCGTCGCCCTGGTGCTCGGGCTCGTCGTCTCCGCGTGCTCGACCGGCGGCGGATCGGACGCGAAGGCGGACGGCACCTCGTCCACGAGCGCCCCCACCAGCAGCTCGTCCGCCGACGCGAAGCTCCTGGCCGATCGGCCGTTCGACGTGCACGTCGCGCCGTCCTACGAGCAGGGCACCCCCGCTCCGCTCCTCGTGCTCCTGCACGGGTTCGGCGCCAACGGCGACCTGCAGGAGCAGTACCTCGGGCTCACCGGTCCCGCCGACGACGCCGGCATGCTCTACGTCCACCCCGACGGCACGAAGAACCGGATCGACAAGCAGTTCTGGAACGCGACCGACGCCTGCTGCTCGGGGCCGCTCAACGACGACGTCGACGATTCCGCCTACCTCGCCGCCCTGATCGCCAAGGTGCGATCGCAGTACACGGTGGACCCCAAGAGGATCTACGTCGTCGGCCACAGCAACGGCGGCTTCATGGCGTACCGGATGGCCTGCGACCACGCCGACACCATCGCCGCGATCATCAGCCTCGAGGGCGCCACGTTCGCCGACCCGAAGGACTGCGACCCGTCCGAGGCGGTGGCGACGCTCGAGGTCCACGGCACCGCCGACACCACCATCCGCTATGACGGCGACGAGATCCTCGGCACCGCCTACCCGAGCGCGCCGGACACGGTGGCCACCTGGGCCGCCTACGACGGCTGCCGCCCCACCCCGGACGACCCCGCTCCCGCTGACCGCGACCTCGTGCAGGGGCTCGCACCGGCCACCGTCACCTCGTACTCCAAGGGGTGCCGGCCCGGTGGCCACGCCGAGCTGTGGACCCAGCCCGGAGGCGTCCACATCCCGCCGTGGAGCGCCACCTTCTCGCAGCAGCTCATCGATTGGCTGGTCGCGCACCCCAAACCCTGACGGCGAGACGCCCGAACCCTTGCGAGAGTAGGCTTCCGCCGTTCACGAGGGGTCTTCGAGGGGGAACGTAGTGCGGGATCATCGAGCGTCTGTCGGTTCACGCGTGCTGGGTGCGGGCCTGGCCGCAGCCATCGCGGTGGCCACCCTGGTGGTGGCCACGCCCCTCACGTCCGGGGCCGCCCCGACGGTGCCGCCGCCCGAGACCCCGAACACCCGGGAGGCCGCCAACGCGCAGCTGGAGTCGGCGACCGGCAACGTCGTGCAGATCAAGGCGCACGACAAGACGAAGCTGACCCGCTTCGTGGGCACCACGAAGGCCCACCCGATCCCTCGCGCCAAGGGCGTCAGCGCCAGCGCCTCGGACGCCACCAAGGCCCGCGGCTTCCTCGCCACCTACGGCGCCACCTTCGGCGTCGACGACCAGGCCAAGGAGCTCCAGGTCGCCAAGGGGGGCAAGGGGACCTCCGTGCCGTTCCAGCAGGTGCACGACGGCGTGCCGGTGATGGGCGGCGAGATCCAGGTGAACCTCACCGACGACGGTGGCGTCCTCTCGGCCAACGGCGAGATCTCCCCGAACCTCGACGTCTCGACCGAACCGGCGGTCACCTCCGGCACCGCCGCCGCCAGCGTCCACACCATGGCCTCCAAGTACTACGGCTCGCCGGGCACGTTCGAGAAGGACCCGGAGCTCTGGATCTACGACCCCCAGCTGCTGGGCGGCCCCGCCGTGGGCCCGGCCCGCCTCGTGTGGCGGGTCACCGTCTCCGCCGATGACCCCAAGCCCTTCAACAACCTCGTGCTCATCGATGCCCAGACGGGCGGCCTCGCCCTGCGCATCAACCAGCTCGAGTCCATCAAGACCCGCCAGGTCTGCAACCGCAACAACGTGGTCGGCGGCGCCGAGGCGTGCACCGGCTCCTACGCCCGCTCCGAGGGCCAGGCCGCCACGGGCGTCGTCGACGTGGACCGGGCGTACGACTACGCCGGCGACACCTACGACTTCTACTTCTCCAAGTTCGGGCGCGACAGCCTCGACGGGGCCGGGCTGGTCCTGAAGTCCACGGTCAAGTACTGCCCCGACGCCTCCAACTGCCCCTACCAGAACGCCTACTGGAACGGCGCCCAGATGGTGTACGGCGACACGTTCGCCTCCGCCGACGACGTGGTGGGCCACGAGCTCAGCCACGGGGTGACCGACTTCGAGTCGTCGCTCTTCTACTACTACCAATCCGGCGCCATCAACGAGTCCATGTCCGACGTCTTCGGCGAGCTCATCGACCAGGGCAACGGGGCCGGAACCGACACCCCGGCGGTGAAGTGGCAGATGGGCGAGGACCTCCCCGCCTCCATCGGCGTCATCCGCAACATGGCCGACCCGACCATCTACGGAGACCCCGACCGGGTCGGCAGCGCCAACTACTACAACGGGTCCGCGGACTCCGGCGGCGTCCACACCAACAGCGGCATCAACAACAAGGCCGCCTTCTTGATCTCCGACGGCGGCACGTTCAACGGCCAGACCATCACCGGCCTCGGCGCCGACAAGACGGCCCGGATCTACTACAAGGTGAACACCGACTACCTGACCTCGGCGTCGGACTACGTCGACCTCGCCGATCTGCTGCCGCAGGCGTGCCAGGCCCTGGTCGGCACCAACAGCATCACCGCCGGCGACTGCACCCAGGTCACCAAGGCGGTCACGGCCACCGAGATGGCCGTCGAGCCGGCCGGCGCGCCAACGATCAACGCACCGGTGTGCGCCGCCGGCCAGGTCGCCACCAACCTCTTCAACGACGACCTCGAGAACACGGCGAGCGGCAACTGGACGAAGACGCTGCAGGCGGGCAGCCAGTCCTGGGCCTACCCGCAGAACCCCAACATCTTCAGCGGCTTCGACGCCACCTACGCCACCAGCGGCGTCACCAACTTCTTCGGCGGCAACCGCAGCACGGCGTCGAACCAGTCGATGGAGCGCACCGCCAACGTCACCCCGCCGGCGGGCAAGACCACCTACCTGCGGTTCCGCCACGCGTTCGGCCTCGAGACCGGATGGGACGGCGGCCGCGTCGAGTACCAGGTCGACAACTCCGGCACGTGGCTCGACGCCGGGGCCCTGTTCACCGAGGGGGGCTACAACGGCAACGTCAACTCGATGGGCGGCAACGGGTTCACGGGCTACAGCAACGGCTACTGGGCCTCGAGGATCAACCTGACGTCGTTCATCGGCCACCCCGTGAAGTTCCGCTTCCGGCTCCAGTCCGACACGAGCACCAACGTCCTGGGCTGGTTCATCGACGACGTGCGGGTCTACACCTGCGCCGCGCCGGCGAACACCGCACCCGACGCGCCGACCGGCGTGACGGCCACGGCCGGCAACGCCCAGGCCACCGTCAGCTGGACGCCGCCCGCCAACAACGGCGGCTCCGCCATCACCGGCTACACGGTGACGCCGTACATCGGCGCCGTCGCCCAGACGGAGGTGCCGTTCGATGACAGCGCGACCACGCGCGACATCACCGGGCTCACCAACGGCACCACCTACACGTTCAAGGTCACGGCCTCGAACCTGATCGGTGAGAGCGCCAAGTCGAGCGCGTCGAACGCGGTCACCCCGACCGCCCCGGCCACCGCTCCGGGCGCGCCGACCATCGGGACGGCGACCGCCGGAGACGGTCAGGCCACCCTCACCTGGACCGCACCGGCGAGCAACGGCGGCTCGGCCATCACCGGCTACACCGTCACGCCCTACATCGGCGCCGCCGCCCAGACCCCGCAGGTCTTCGGCGACACCTTGACGACCCACATCATCACGGGCCTCACCAACGGGACCGCGTACACGTTCAAGGTCGCCGCGACGAACAGCGTCGGGACCGGCTCGAACTCCGCGGACTCCAACGTGGTGACGCCGGCGGCCGTGCCCGGCGCGCCGACGATCGGGACGGCGACCGCTGGGAACGCCAAGGCGACGCTCACGTGGACCGCGCCGGCCAGCAACGGCGGCTCGCCGATCACCGGCTACACCGTCACGCCCTACATCGGCGCCGCCGCCCAGACCCCGCAGGTCTTCGGCGACACCCTGACCACCCACGACGTCACCGGCCTCACCAACGGGACCGCGTACACGTTCAAGGTCGCGGCCACCAACGCCGCCGGCACCGGTGCGCAGTCCGCCGCGTCCAACGCGGTCACGCCCTCGGCGGCCACCGCCCCCGGGGCCCCCACCATCGGCAACGCCCTGCCCGGCAACGGTTCGGTGGCGCTCACGTGGCTGGCACCGGGGAGCAACGGCGGATCGGCGATCACCAGCTACGTGATCACCCCGTACATCGGGGCGGCCGCCCAGGCCCCGATCGACACCGGCTCGACCAGCACCTCCAAGACGGTGACCGGCCTGACCAACGGAACCACCTACACGTTCAAGGTCGCCGCCAAGAACGCCGTCGGCACCGGTGCGGACTCCGCAGCCTCCGGCACGGTCACCGCCGGCGCCCCGGCGTCGCCGGGCTTCCCGGCCGCGGCCCCCGGCGACCTCCAGGCCAAGGTCGCCTACACGACGCCGGCCAACAACGGCTCGGCGATCACGGGCTACGTGATCACCCCGTACATCGGCGCCGCCGCCCAGGCCCCGCAGACGTTCAACACCACGGCCACGAGCAACTTCGTCACCGGGCTCACGAACGGCACGACGTACACCTTCAAGATCGCGGCCATCAATGCCAACGGCACCGGGCCGCAGGCCACCACCAACTCGGTGATCGTGGGCACCCCGACCGGGCCCGGGTTCCCGAACGCCAACCCCGGCCAGACCTCGGCCCGCATCACCTGGCTCGTCTCCGCCCCGAACGGCGCCCCGCTGCAGGGCTACAAGATCACGCCGTACATCGGCGCCGTCGCCCAGCCCACGCAGACCTTCAACTCGACGGCCAACGTCCAGATCATCACCGGCCTGACCACCGGCACGAACTACTCGTTCAAGGTCGCCGGCTTCAACAGCATCGGCGTCGGCCCCGAGGCCCAGACGGTGGTCATCACCGTCGGCAGCCCCGGCGCGATCGGCTTCCAGTCCGCGTCCCCCGGCAACGGCGGGGCGACCGTGCAGTACCTGCTGCCGGCGGCCAACGGCTCGGCCATCACCAGCTACACGGTGTGGCCGGTCCAGGGCTCCACGGTGCTGGCGCCGCAGGTGTTCAACACGCCGAGCGCCACCAGCCTCGCCGTGACCGGCCTCACCAACGGCACGACGTACACGTTCCGGGTCTCGGCGACCAACGCCGTCGGCACCAGCCCGTTCACGGTCACCAACGCCATCACCGCAGGCACGCCCAACGGGCCGGGCTTCCCCTCGGCGCAGCCCGGCAACGGGACCGCCAAGGTGGCGTGGTTGGCGCCGGTGAACAACGGCTCGGCCATCACCTCGTACACCATCACGCCGTACATCGGATCGGTGGCCCAGGCGCCTCAGACGTTCAACACGAGCGCCACCAGCGACATCGTCACGGGGCTGACCAACGGCACGACGTACACGTTCAAGATCTACGCCACCAACGGCGTCGGCGCCGGCCTCTCGCAGGCCACCAGCCTGTCGATCAAGGTGGGCACGCCGACCACGCCGAACTTCCCCTCGGCCAAGCCGGGCAACGGCACGGCCGTGGTCTCCTGGGGAACCCCGACGGCCAACGCCTCCGCCATCACGGGCTACGTGGTGACGCCGGTCAAGGGCACGACGGTGCTGGCGCCGCAGACGTTCAACTCGACCGCCACCACCCAGACCATCACCGGCTTGACCAACGGCCAGACGTACACGTTCCGCGTGTCGGCCATCAACGCGATCGGCACCGGCCCCTACAGCGTCACCTCGGCACTGAAGGTCGGCACGCCCTCCGCGCCGGCGAAGCCGACCGTGGCCGCCGGGGTGGGATCGGTGACCGTCACGTGGGTGGCGCCGGCCGACAACGGTTCGGCGATCACCGGCTACATCGTCACGCCCATCAAGGCGGGGGTCGCCCAGGCACCCCAGGCCTTCGATGCCAGCACCACCAGCCGGATCATCAGCGGGCTCACCGCCGGCTCCAGCTACACGTTCACCGTGGTGGCGGTCAATGCCCTGGGCAACAGCGCGGCCTCGCCCGCGTCGAACGCCGCGGTCCCGACCTAGCGCTGGCACCCGGCCGCAGAGGACGGGGTACGCTCCGGTCCATGACCACGGGCGAGTCGTATTTCACCGTCGATGTGCAGCCCGGGGATGGCCCGGTGCAGGTCGTGGCGTCCGGAGAGCTGGACGCCGCCACGGCCCCCCAGCTCGCCGGTCGCCTCGCGGGCATCGCCTCCCTCGAGCAGGGCGTGGCCCTGGACCTCGGCGGCGTGTCGTTCATCGACTCGTCCGGCCTCCGGGTGATCGCCGCGGAGCGCCAACGGGCCCAGGACGCCGGCGGGTCGTTCGACGTCGTGGCCGCCAGCGAGCCCGTCCGCCGCATCTTCCAGATGACCGGGCTGGGCGAGCTCCTCCCCTCCTGACCCCCCTACCCCCGCTGTCGGCCGGACCATAGGGTGAACGGGAATCCACCCCTGGGGAGGGTGCGCACGTGCCATCAACGGGCGAAGATGCGGACCGACCGACCATGACCAGCTCACCCGACCACGCCTGGGAGCCCGCCGACCAGACCGCCCCGCGAGACGCGGCGCACACCGTGGTGCTGGTGGAGGACGACCCGGCCGACACGATCTTGTTCGAGGCGGCGATCGTCGACAGCGACCCCGACCTCACGGTGCGGTGCGTCGGCGGGGCCGACGAGCTGCGCGCGCTCGCGGCACGAGAACCCGTGTCGTGCGTGGTGCTCGACCTCGGCCTGCCCGGGTTGACCGGGTTCGAAGCCCTCGAGGACATCGTGGCGAGGTCGCCCGCGCTGGCGGTCGTGGTGCTCACGGGGTGGGGCGATGCCCAGGCCGGCATCGAAGCGCTGGCGCGCGGCGCGCAGGACTACCTCGTGAAGGGGCAGGTCGAGGGTCCGACCATCGCCCGATCGATCCGCTTCGCCATCGAGCGCAAGCGCTCCCAGCTGGCCAGCGCCGCCCTCGCCGAGGCCCACCTCCACCAGCGCGAGCAGCACCGTCTGGAGCGAGCCCTGATGGTCACGCCGGCGCTGCGGCGCCCCGACGTGGCGTGGACGTCGCGCTACATCTCGGCGCGCGCCGGCATCGTCAGCGGCGACTTCATCGACGGCGTCGAGCTGCCGGACGGCACGCTCCGGTTCGTGATCGGCGACGTCGCCGGCCACGGGTCCGACGAAGCGGCCCTGGGCGTCACCCTGCGCGCCGGGTGGCGGGCCCTGGCCCTGGCCGAGCTGGACCCGGCCGACGCCCTCCGCGACCTCGAGTCGCTCCTCGTGACGGAACGTCCGAACGGCGATGAGTTCGCGACCGTGTGCGACCTGACCATCGCCCCGGACCTGGGCAGCGTGCAGGTCCGCAGCGCCGGCCATCCGCCTCCGATCCTGGTGGGCACGGGCGCCCTGGCGGACCGCAGCGGCCGGTCGCCGCTCGGCATCTCGTTCGGGCGGCACCCGCTGACCGGGACCACCTTCCCGCTCGGCGAGCGGTGGAGCCTGGTGACCTACACGGACGGCCTGTTCGAGGTGCGCGACCGCGGCGGCACGATCCTCGACGCCGAGGCGGTGCCCGATGCCGTCGAACGGGCCGGCACCGGCGGGACGGCCGACCCGGATGCCCTGATCCGATCGTTCGCCGACCGCGCCACCGAAGGTTGGCGCGACGATGTGGCCGTGATGATCGTGGAGCGGCGCCCCGCGCCGGAGACCGGCCGGTGAGCGCTCAGCCCTCGTCGCGACGCTCGCTGCGCCGCCTGGCGCGCATCGGCCTGATCAGCGCCGTGGTGTCGCTCCTGTTGGGCCTGGTCATCATCTGGGTGGGCTTCGTGGACCTGATCGATGCCCGCCAGCGCGTGTTCGATCAGATGGGCCCGGCCCTCGACTCGTCGCTCGACCTGCGGGTCGCCGTGCTCGACCAGGAGACCGGGCTCCGGGGCTACGCCCTCACGGGAGACGACCGGCTCCTCGCGCCCTACCGAAGCGGCATGCGCGAGCAGGCGAAGGCCACCGCCGCGCTGCGGCTGCGGTTCGCCGGCGAACCCCTCGAAGATGAGATCAACGACCAGCTCGACCGGGTGCAGGGCGCCATGGAGGGGTGGCGCATCGCGTTCGCCAACCCGATCCTCGCGGCGCCCGCCGGTTCCGTCGAGGCGAACAGCACGATCCTGCGGGCCACCGATGCCTTCGACCAGGTGCGGCTCCAGCTCCTGGAGCTCGAGAGCGCGCTGCAGCAGGAGCAGAGCTCGGCCCGAGCCGAGCTGGATGCCACGACCATGCGCCTGTTCATCTCGGTGGGGGCGGCCCTCGGGTTGCTCGGCCTGGTCAGCCTGGCGGCGAGCTGGGTCCTGCGCCGCCAGGTCGTCGAGCCCATCGACCAGCTGATCGCCGCCGCCGACGCCGTGGCCGCGGATCACCTCGACCAACCGATCGACGTGCGGGGCCCACCGGAGATCGAGCTCCTGTCCATGCGGGTCAGCGAGATGCGCGACCGCATCCTCCAGGAGCTCTCCGGCGTCGACACGGCCCGCCGCGACCTCGACCGGCAGGCACTCGAGCTGGCTCGCTCCAACGCCGACCTCGAGCAGTTCGCGTACGTGGCCTCGCACGACCTGCAGGAGCCCCTGCGCAAGGTCGCCTCGTTCTGCCAGCTGCTGGAACAGCGCTACGGCGACCAGCTCGATGACCGCGCTCGGTCGTACATCGACTTCGCGGTCGACGGCGCCAAGCGCATGCAGGCGCTGATCGAAGACCTGCTGGAGTTCTCGCGCCTCGGCCGCTCCACCGAGAAGTTCGTCCCGTGCGACCTGACAGCCCTGGCGCGCGAGGTCCTCGACGGCACGGCCATCGAACACGTCGACGGTGCGGACATCGAGATCGGCGAGCTCCCCACGGTGCCCGGCGACCCGAGCCTCATGGGCCTGCTGCTGCAGAACGTCCTCGGCAACGCGATCAAGTACCGCCAACCGGGGACGGCACCCGAGATCCGCCTCTCCGCCGAGCACCGGCACGGCTACTGGACCATCACGTGTGCGGATCGGGGCATCGGGATCGAGGAGCCGTACCGGGAGCGGGTGTTCGCGATCTTCCAGCGCCTCCACGGTCGCGCCGAGTTCGACGGCACCGGCATCGGCCTCGCGCTGTGCCGCAAGATCGTCGAGTTCGGCGGCGGGCGCATCTGGATCGAAGGGGCGCCCGACGGCATCGGGACGGTCGTGCGCTGGACGATCCCCGACGTGCCGGTCGACCTCGCGGCGGCTCCGGCCGACGCGGCGTCGGCCGAGCCCCCGTCCTCGGAGCCTGCGGCGGCCGACCACCAGGCCGCATCCGCGCCACCGCCGCTCACCCCCGTGACAGGAGCCCGATGACCGAACGAGCCGACCCTCCAACCGCCGGCGGGCCGCCCATTCGGATCCTCCTCATCGACGATGACCCGGGCGACGTGCTCATCGTGCGCGAGACCCTCGAAGAATCGGCCCCGAACTGCGAGCTCACCGTGGCCGACGACGGGGACCAGGCCCTACGGATCCTCTACCAGGACGGCCAGTACGCCGGCGCGCCCCGCCCGCACCTGGTGCTCCTCGACCTCAACCTCCCGAAGGTCAGCGGCCACGAGGTGCTCGAGACCATGAAGGGCCATGCGCGGCTCGCACCCATCCCCGTGGTGGTGCTCTCGACGAGCGCGGCGCCCCGCGACGTGCGGCGGACCTACCAGCTGCAGGCCAGCGCCCACATCACCAAGCCCGGCGACTACGCCGACTTCGCCAAGGTGATCCGGGCGATCGTGGCGCTCTACCTCGACGTGGCCACCCTGCCCACGACCGGGCCCTGAACGGCCACGAGCGGAAGATCTGGACCCGGCGCGGCCGTCGACCAAGGTCGGCGGCGCGCCAGGTCAGCCCCCCAGGCCCTCGCGCCAGGCGACGGCAACCGCCGCCGCCCGATCGTTCACGCCGAGCTTGCGGTACACCTGCTGCAGGTGGCTGCGGATGGTCTCGCGACCGACCCCGAGCTCCCGCGCCGCGCCATCGACCGACGTGCCCTTGGCGATCGACCGCAGCACCTCGGCCTCGCGCTTGGTGAGGCCGAGGTGCGCCCCCGGCCAACGGAGGTGGGCGGTGGAACGAGCGGCCAGGAGGGCGGCCTCGGCGGCGAGGCGGCTGTCGACGACGAGGTCGCCGGCGGTGATGCGCTCGAGCGCATCGACCAGGTCGGCCGGCGCCATGGACTTCAGCAGGTAGCCGCGCACGCCGACGCGCAGCGCGGCGAGCAGGTGCCGAAGGTCGTCGGCCTCGGTGTAGACCGCGACCCGGAAGGGCGGGTCGGTGCTCAGCACCATCTCGACCGCGTCGACGCCGGCGCCGGACCGGCCGAAGGCGTCGATCAGCATGATGTCGGCCTCGGCCTCGGCCAGGGCCTCCTGCAGGATCTTGGGGTCGCCGGTCGCGGTGCCCACGACCTGCACCCGATCGCCGTACGGAGCCAACAACCCCTTCAAGCCTTGGATCACGACATCGACGTCGTTGGCGAGGATGATGCGGACGGGCCTCGGGGTCATTGGTCTGGCTCCTTGAAGGCTTCGAGGACTCCGGTCAACCGCAGGATGCGGTCGGCCGCGGGAGAGGCGGCGATCAGGCGGACGCCGCCGCCCTGATCGGTGAGGCGCTGGGCGCTGGCGAGCAGCACGCGGATGCCGGCCGAGTCGACGAAGGTCGTCTCGTCGAGGTCGAGCAGCACCGTCCGGCCGCCGGCACCCGCTCGGTCGAGCACCTGGTCGAGCTCCGGCGCGGTGGTCATGTCGAGCTCACCGGCCACGCGGACGGTGGCGGCTCGGTGCCCCATCGTCGTCGAGGCGTAGAAGGGGGTCGCGGAGATCAGCGACACCACCACGGCGGGGGTGGGATCGACCGCGTGGCGGCGACGCTGGTGCAACTTCACGCCGCCCACTACCCGCACCGGGTGACATCCAACCACCCGGGAGCCCGATCGGGCTCCCCCACCCAGGTCAGACGCTCAGGAGCTCATCCCCATAGGGCTGGTCGAGGTAGGCGAAGAACTCGGGCGCGAGGCTGCGCGTCCCTTCCTCCAGCTCCGCGATGCTCCCGCCGATGGCCAGCAGCTCGCGACCCAAGGCTTCCAGCGGTGGACCGATCACCCGGAACGGGACGCCGTACTGCTCGCGCAGCACGTCGTAGATCCACGGATCGACGCCCACCACCACGCTCTGCGCGCCGGCCCGCTTGGCCTGGCGGTAGAAGGACCGGTACAGCGCCTCGGTGACGCCGTCCGTCCCGGTGGCGGCGGCGGCGTCGACCGACACCGAGACCAGCTCGCACACCGGGTCGGGCAGGTCGGCGTCGCTCGCCAGGTCCGCACCCCGCTCGACGAGCAGGAGGCCGAGGGGCAGCTCGGCGAAGGGGCCGACCGTCGAGGTGGCCACACCGATCGGGACGCCCTCGCTGATGGCGACGTGGAAGGTCGTGGGGGACGACCGGGCGCGCCGGGAGCGCAGGGGCAGCACCTCGGCCTCACCCGGGAGCGAGGCCTCGGCGAGCATGGCCTCCTCCATGCGGTCCGACGCCGTGAACGAGGCGAGCCCCGACAACGTGAACAGCGAGAACTGCGGTTCGACCGACTCCAGGTGCATGGGACCGTCTCTCAGGAACGACTGCGGGGTGACACCGGGTGGTGCCCTTCGCAACCGGATTCCATACGTAGCCAACCACCGGGGCGGCCCGGGCGCAATGGGCTCAACCGGGCGGGAGCGGCACCCACGGGTCGTGGTCCCCGGGCACGAGCGGGAAGCGCTGCGCCGACCAGTCCGCCTTGGCCTGCTCGATCCGCTCGGGGTCGCGGTGCACGAAGTTCCACCAGATGTGGCGGTCGCCGACGGGCTCGCCGCCGATCACGATCGCCCGGCCGGGGCCCCGCAGGACCGGGGCCGAGCCGGCCTGGAGCACCGCCAGGCTGCCCGTGCGCAGGGGCCGGTCACCGAGCTGGAGGTGGCCCTCCAGCGCGAGGACGGCACGCTCGGGCTGACGGGCATCGATCGGGACCTCGGCGCCATCGACGAGGCGCAGGTCGGCGAGCACGAGCGGCGAGGAGCCCTCCACCGGGGAGGCCTCGCCCCAGCCCGTGCCGGCGGCGACGCGGATCGACGCGCCCTCGGAGACCGTGACGGGGATGGCGGCCGCGGCGACGTGCTGGAAGTGAGGCGGTCCGTCCTCGGTGTCCTCGGGCAGGGCCACCCAGAGCTGGAGCCCGTGGTGGGGCCGGTCGATGCCGACGTCGTCGGGATGGCTGCGCTCGGTGTGGCAGACCCCGGCCCCGGCCGTCATCCAGTTGACGGCGCCCGGCTCGATCGCCTGCAGCGCGCCGGTCGAGTCACGGTGCACGAGCCGGCCCTCGAACAGGTAGCTCAGCGTCGACAGCCCGATGTGGGGGTGGGCGTCGATGTCCAGTCGGGAGCCGGCCGAGGCGACGGCCGGGCCCATGTGGTCCAGGAAGATGAACGGGCCCACCATGCGCCGCCGGTGGAACGGCAGCAACCGCATGACGGTGCTGGAGCCGACGCGGCGCTCCCTCGGGTCGATCGTGAGCTCGATGGCATCCACGTCGGCAGTCTCTCGTCGGCGACGGCCGGCGACAACCGCAGCTCAGGGTTGGCGGGGGTGGGCCTCGAACCAGTCGAGCGCGATGTCCGTCGCGTCGATCGTGTGGGTGGTCAGGTTCGGCGCGGCGATGTCGATGTCGGCCCCCGGCCAGGTGTGGCCCCCGCCCTTGATCGTGTACAGCTCGACATCGACGCCGGGGTCGCAGTCGATGTACTGGCGCAGGACGACGTCCTCGCCGATCTCCAACACCTTGGGCTTCGGGTCGCACCCGCCGTTGTCCGCCCATGCCTCGATGTTGTGGAGCGCCCCCGGGAGCCGGGCGTTGTTCCCCTGGACGACCACGCCGGGATCGGCGCCCTCGCCGTAGGGCACCGTCGTGTCGGCGGTGCCGTGGAAGGCCACGACGGGCAGCTCGTCACAGGTGCCCGGGAAGACCTCGACGGTGATCAGCGCGGCCGACGCGTAGCGATCGGGCTCGGCGCAGCCGGTGGCCGCTGCCTTCCAGGCCCCGAGCGACATGCCCATGATGTGCACCCGGTTCAGGTCGACGCAGTACCGCGACTCGATGTCGTCCACCAGGGTGCGCAGGAAGTCCGCATCGCGCCCGTCGGGGCCGAGCTGCCAGTTCTTGTCGATGGCGTTCGGCGTCACCACGATCATCCCCCGGTCCGTGGCGGCGTGGGTCACGTCGCCGTAGACGCTCGCCTGATCGGCGCTCGATCCGCTGCCGTGCAGGTTGACCACCAGGGGGGCCGGCTCGTCCGGGTCGTAGTCCTGGGGGACGGCCAGCCGGTACTGCCGGTCGTCCCCGCCGCTCGAGAACTGCTGCGACACGTCGCCCGGCCGACTGGCCGCGATGCGGGCGACGTCCGGTTCGGTGCCACAGCCCTTCGACCCCTCCTTCGGCACCTCGGCGGGCTCGCCCAGGTCCGCGTGGCCCTCGACCACGGTCGAGGTCGTGGTCGAGCCCTTGGACCCGGAGGAGTCGTCGCTCGACCCACCGCTGCACGCCGCCGCGCTCAGGGCGAGCGCGGCGACGACGGCGATCAGGAGCGGACGGCGCACGGTGGAGGGCAACGGACCGCTCAGCCCGCGGCCGCCTCCGCTTCGATGGCGTCGGCGTCGGCCTTGAGCTGCTTGGCCTCGATCTTGCTGGCCCGCTTCATGGCGGCCTCGATCTTGGCCTGCATGTCCGACACCCCGACGACCACCAGGCCGGCGGTGCCCTCGTCGAGCGCCTCCCCGGCGTCCTTCAGGTCCGACCGGCTCATGCCGGCCGCCGCGTGGCCGGCGAGCGCGCCCAGGAGGGCACCGCCCGCGGTGGTGCCGGCGAGGAGGCCGGTGCCGATGGCGGCCGCCGGGAACAGGGCCACCACGAGGCCGGTGGCGAGGCCGAGGCCGCCGCCGAGCACGCCGCCCGCACGGGTGGGCGTCTCGTGCTTCTTGACGATCTTCACCTTGCCGTCGGCGCGGTGCTCGACGACCGCGGCGTCGTACGCATCGATGAGGTTGGCCTCGGTGTGCAGGTCCTTGATGACCTCGTAGTCGTTGATCGCGTCGTCGACGTCCGCATAGACGCCGACGAAGGCGAAGAAGGTGTCAACAGCCATGGGGTCCTCCGTGGGGTGGTGCGCCGGACCGCCCTGGCCCGACCCGCGGGCGGACGGTACACCCCTCGATCAGGTCGCGACGCCGCCGAGGCCCTGGCCCAGGACCTTCACGCCGATGAGGAGCAGGATCACCATCATGATCACCGCGTTGTGCGTGGCCATGAAGTCCTTCACGGTGCCCAGCGTCGCCGTCGCCCGCTCGGTGGCCACCAGGTAGAAGAGCACGGCCCCGACCACCGTGATGGAGCCGATCACGATGAAGGCGAGCTCGGCCAGGAACGTGTCGGACCCCGAGAGCCCGGGCTGCTGCGAGATCGTCGCCGCCGCCGAGGCGGTGAGGGCCAGGTTCTTCGGGTTCACGCCGGACAGCGCGGCTCCCAGGACGAACGCCTTGCCGGGCACGAGCTGGTCGACCGTCGCCATCCAGGCCGGCATCTCCGGCTCCTCCCCCGGCTTGGGGCGCTTCGCCCACTGGCGCCGGGCCATCCCGAGGAACAGGAGCCCGATGCCCACCTGCATCCAGTTGACCCCGTCGGAGACCGAGCTGCTGGTGTCGGCGCCGCTGGTCACGAGCGTGACGATCACCATCACGGCGAGCAGCCCGAGGACCCAGCCCACCGCGAACGCCGGGCCGTTGGAGCGGGCGCGGGGCGTCCCGAGCATCAGGACCACGGCGATGATCGGGATGGGGCTGAGGGCCACCGCCACCGCGAGGGGCAGGACGGCTCCGATGGCTTGGACCAGCACGACGGCTCCCGGGTCGATCCCGGACCGACGCTCCGGGGCGCTCCCAGTATCGCTGACGTGGCGATCTCGATCGGGGAGACCGGCGCCGGAGCCGGACGGCGGTTCGATCGGGAGGGATGCGGGTAGCGACTGACCATGGCAGCCTCCACCCACCACCCTGCGCCCCCGTCGAGGTGAGCGCTCGATGCACGCAGCGCCGCCCCGCTCCTCCTGGGAGGATGGGGTCATGACCGCCCCTGATCCGACGGAACCCTCCACCGTCACCTTGACGATCCCCGCCGACGTCCGCTTCTTCCGACCGGTCCGCCTCGCGGTCGGTGGGCTCGCCACCCTCGTCGGCTTCGACGTCGAGGCCATCGACGATCTGCGCATCGGCGTCGACGAGCTCTGTGCCGCGCTCGTCGAGAGCGGGGACGGCGGGGACCTGCACATCGACGTGGTGGCCGACATCGGTCGGACCCTGCGCATCGACGGCTCCACGTCCCGGGGCCCCATCGAGGTCGACGTGGACCGCTTCCGGTTCTCGACCCAGATCCTGTCCGTGGTGTCGGACGACTACGGGTACGAGATCGGCGACACGCAGGTGCGCTGCTGGCTCGAACGAGCGCACCTGCTGGAGGCGGACGACGCGGCCCGGACGTGAGCGCCCCCACCGATCGCGGCGAGGGCGATCCCGAAGAACTGACAGCGGCGTTCGCCGAGTTCCGCGCGACCGGTGACCGGGCGTTGCGCAACCGGCTCGTCGCCGAGCACGTGTCGATCGCCGAGGCCTGCGCCCGGCGGTTCGCCAACCGTGGGGAGCCGCTCGACGACCTCGAGCAGGTGGCCACGCTCGGCCTGGTGAAGGCGGTCGAGCGGTTCGACCCCCAGTTCGGCGTCCCGTTCGCGGGCTACGCCGTGCCCACCATCACCGGCGAGCTGCGCCGCCACTTCCGCGACGCGACGTGGGCGGTCAAGGTGCCGCGACGCGCCAAGGACCTCCACGTGCGCATCCCCCCGGCGATCGAGCGCCTGAGCGCCGCGGCCGGCCGCGCCCCAACGCCTCGCGAGCTCGCCGACGAGCTCGGGGTCGGGGTCGACGACGTCCTCGACGCGCTCGATGCGGGCGCCGCCTACCGGACGGCGTCGACCGACACCCCCGAGGGCCAGGCGGCGGCCGACCACCAGATCTCACGCCGACCCTCCGAGGAGCGGCTCGCGCCCGAGGACCGGATGCTGGTCCGCGAGCTGCTCGAATCGCTCCCCGAGCGCGAGCGCACCATCGTCTACCTGCGGTTCTTCGAGGACCTCAGCCAGTCCGAGATCGCCGAACGGGTCGGCATGAGCCAGGTCCACGTGTCGCGGCTGCTGCGGCGATCGCTGCGCGACCTGCAGGCCGAGGCCGGGCCCCGCTGAGCCGCGGGGCCGGCGGCCGCGTCAGCGGCGCCGCTTGGCCCCGAACACGAGCACGCGCTGGTAGAGCGCGGCGGGCAGCCGCGAGACGAGGTCGAACATCCGCGCATCGGCCCCGATGAGGACGCGGCGACGATCCTCCTTGACCGCTCCCAGGATCACCTGAGCCGCCTTCTCCGGAGTGGTGCGGGCCAGCTTGTCGAACTCGTCGCCGGCGTCGTCGTTGTTGCCGAAGAGCTTGGCGCTGTCGTCGACCCGGGCGTTGCGGGCGATGTTGGTCTTGATGCCCCCGGGGTGGACCGTGGTGGACGAGACGTTGACGCCCTCGATCTCGAGCTCCATGCGCAGGGCATCGGTGTACCCGCGCACCGCGAACTTGGCCGCGTTGTACGCCGACTGCGACGGGATGCTCACCAGGCCGAAGACGCTGGACACGTTGATGACGTGGCCCTCGCCCGAGGCCTTGAGGTACGGCAGGAACGCCTGGGTGCCGTGGACCACGCCCCAGAAGTTGATGCCCATGAGCCACTCGAAGTCCTCGATGGGCTGGTCGGCGACCGTGCCGGCGAGGGCGACGCCCGCGTTGTTGAAGATGAGGTTGACCTTGCCGTGGTCGGTGGCGACGGCATCCGCCCACTCGAACATTGCGGCCCGGTCGGCGACGTCGAGGCGCTGGGACGTGACCTTCACGCCGGCCCGTTCGCACTGGGCGACGGTCTCGGCCAGGCCGTCCTCGTCGATGTCGGACAGGGCGAGGGCGGTTCCTCGTGCGGCCAGCTCCTTGGCGAGAGCTCGGCCGATGCCGGAACCGGCCCCGGTGATCGCTGCAACTCGCCCGTTGAAGTCCTGCACGTTGGTTTCCTCCGAACGCCGGGCCAGGGGGGCCACCGGCTCGGGACCAATCTTCGCGCACCGTCGCTGCAAATACCTGATCCGCCGGCCCCGCTCAGCCTCGGCCACCATCGCGGACCGCCGGGGCGACGACGGCGGCCCGACGCGTCAGGTGTCGATCGGCAGACGCCGGTCCGGGCCCTGCAGCGGGTGGGCGGCGGGGCCCCATTGGACCGGCGCGCCCCACACCACGGGATCGGGCAGCGCCCGAGCCTCGGCACGGGCCGCAGCCTCGCGGGCGGCCTTCCGCCCGGCGGGCTCCACGACCAGCCGCTCGTACAGCGCCGGACCGAGCTGGTTGCGGGCGTCGAGGTACTCGACGCCGTGGATCCGCAGGTTCTCGTTGCTCGTGCTCACCAGCGGCGTGAGGTGGCGCACGAGCACCCAGGCGGACATGTCCTCCCAGAAGATCTCGATGCGCGCCCCCACCGGCGTCTCGAAGCGATCCGGGGCGACGATGCCCGCGCCGACGATCGAGAGCTCGACGATGGCGGCCTGCTGCAGCGTCAGCCGCCGACGACCCGAACGCGCGACCTTCCACTCGATCGGGGTGAGGTCGACATCGTGTCGCTGCGCGAGGCGCTGCTTCCCGGTCGGGCGCATCCTCCTCTGATCGGCCTGACCTGCCGAAAGTTGAGTTGGATGCGCCCGATCGGATCAGCGAGTGCGGTGGTAGTACTCGTTGCTGCTGGCCAGCTCCAGGGCCAGGGCGATGTCGCCCTTCGTCTTGATGACGTTGGCCCAGTAGGTGTGCCCGGACGGGTCCGGCTGGCGGTGCAGGAAGTGCAGGTACAGCTCGGCGACGCGCGATCGGCGCGACTCCTCGGACTGGTACACGCCGTTGGCGACGCTGCTGCGGCTCTTGCCGCCGTCGATCGCACTGACGACGGCGGCCGTCTCACCGGCAGCCGGCGGCCGATCGAGGAGCACCTGGTACAGCCGGTTCGCGAAGCCCTCCGAGGTGGCCCCGGACTTGTTGTAGAACTCGTTCGAGGCGGCGATGGACGAGACCAGACCGGTCTCGGAGAGCCCGGTGCGGAGCTTGCCGATCCAGTACGCCCGACCGTTCGGGTCGGCCGCCCGGCCCAGGATCTGGGCGTAGCGCTGGTCGACCTCGTGGCCGAGGTACTCGTCCGACGTCGCGAGGGTCATGATGAACGCCCGTCGCGACACCTTCCCGCTGTTGAGGTCGGACCGGTGCTTGGCGAGCTCGGACGACGACGGCGTGCGGCCGAGGAAGTCCTGGTACGCCCGGGTGACGAAGGCATCGACGCCCTCGAGCGGCGGGTTGCCGACCGCGATCGACGAGTCGACCACCGTGGTGCCGTGGACGTCCGGCGAGGTGACCTCGCTGTGGACGACGCCGGCCCCGGCGTTCACGCCCTTCACGTCGACGTGCAGCGTGTAGCTGTCGCCGGGCTCCGGGTCGGTGGACTCCACGCGGTAGTCCTGGGCCAGCTCCTCCTCCTCGGGGAGGATCGTCTGGCCGTCGCCCAGCTCGTTCTGCACGGCCACGACCGCGAGGGGGTCGCCGGGTGACTGCTCGATGTCGCTGGTGTCGGGGATCTCGCCCGACGGGTAGTCGATGGTGATGTCCTGCTCGCCGTTCAGGCCGAGCCACACCTGGGACACCTTGGTGGAGTGCGAATCATCGCCGTCGCAGCAGTCGGTGAGGTGGGATTCGAACACGATCCAGCTGTTGCCGGCCCCGTCGTCGAGCAGGCCGACGGCGATGCCGAGCCCGTCGACCCCGGTGTCGCCCGCGAGGTCCGACCAGAAGGGGGCGATGACGTTGTTCGGCGGGGCCGAGTCCGGCGTGATCTGCGGCGGGCAGCACACGTTGTCCTCGGAGGTGGCCGGGCCGGCCACCAGGTAGCCGTTCGAGTTGATGTTCACCTCGTCGTAGGCCTTGCCGTTGAAGATGAACTGGCCGAACCCGGTGAACTGGAGGAACTCCTCGTCACCGATGGGCTCCGGGTCGATGTCGAAGTTGCTCAGCGGGTAGTAGCCCTCGTAGCCCTCGAGCGGAGCGAGGGACGGGACGCCCGGCACCCGACCGGCCAGCTCGACCCCGTCGGCCTCGGCGGCGTTGCCGGTGTGGTCGGCGTTGCTGTCGGTGATCTGCAGCTTGTCGTTCACCGAGGTCTGCACATCGGCCGTCGTGTCGGCGAAGGAGTCGTTGCTGACCGTGACGTCGCAGCCGGTGGTGGCGGCGAAGGCGATGGTGGAGTCATCGCACGTGCTGGTGGTCGACAGCGTGCTCTGGGTCGGCACGAAGGCCACCGGCAGGTGGATCGTGTTGCGACCGGCCGCCGCCAGGGCGATGGCGCCGAACTGCTGCGAGCCGTCGTGCTTGGTGGAGGTGATGGTGACCTCGACCGTCTTCGACTGGCCGGCCGCCACGGTGAACGTGCTGGGCGTCACGGTGATCGTGCTGCCCGCCGGGGCCGTGGTGGTCACGTGGTAGGTGGCGGAGCCGCCCCCGACGTTGGTGAAGGTGCGCTCGGCGGTCTCGCGGCCGGGCATCACCGGCGCGTTGATCGACGCGATGTTCAGGTCGATCGCGTCCGGCGTGCCGGTGAGGGCGGCGAAGTCCTCGGCGCTCTCGTCGAGCGTGAGGCCGGGCGACGACGCCTTGGTCAGGTCGATGCGCCCGGAGCCCATGTCGAACGGATCGGCCGGGGTGGTCTCGTCTTCCTTCACCACCGCGGTCGTGGCCGTGGTCATGAGCGCGGACTTGATCTGGCCCGGCGTCCAATCGGGGTGGGCGGCCTTCAGCAGGATGCCGGCGCCGGCCACGTGGGGGCCGGACATCGAGGTGCCGGCGATCGCCATGAAGTACTCGCCCTCCGGGCCCAGGTCGACCGCATCGAGCGTGGGCGTCTGGCCGGCGAGGATCTGCACGCCGGGAGCGGTGACGTCCGGCTTGATGAAGGCGCCGGCGGGGCCACGCGAGGAGAACGACGCCATCACATCGCCCTTGCTCGTGCCCTTCGTGCCCGGCGTGAACGTGCCGGTCACCGGGCCGTGGGCATCGAGGAAGTCGAGGAAGTCGCCCCCGTCGGGAATGTGGATGGCCGGCAGCCAGTGGTTGTCCGTCTCCGTGTCCATCAGGGTCGGGTTGTAGAGGACCATGCCGACGGCGCCGCCCTGGTCGACGTTGTAGCCCTTCTCGATGCGGGCGATGTCGCCGCCGCGCTTGCAGGCCACGATCATCCCCTCGAACGTGTCGGCGGCCGGAGGCTCGTCGCCGCAGAACTCGTCGGAGTAGCCGGGGACGTCCTCGGCGAGCACCACCGGGGCGGGATCGTCGACGCCGGCGGTGATCGAGGCGCCCGTGATGTCGAGGGTGGCGTCGTCGTCGCCGGTGAGCGAGAGGGTCGAGTCGAACGAGCGGGTCTGGGTCGACGCGCCGACCGCGGTGACCCACGGCGAGAGGTGGTTGGCCGTGGAAGCGGTGGGGCCGTCGTTGCCGGCCGACGACGCCACGAACACGCCGGCGTCGTAGGCGTCCAGGAACGCCAGCTCGACCGGGTCGGTGAGCGGATCGCTGCCGCCGCTGATGGAGAAGTTGATGACGTCGGCGCCGTCGAGGATCGCCTGGGCGACGGCATCAGCCGAGTCGCTCGAGTAGCAGCCGGTGGCGCCGCAGACCTTGTACTCGATCACGGCGGCGCCGGGAGCGACGCCGGAGATCTTGCCCCGGTCGACGTCGAGGACCGTCGCGTGCTCGACGATGTCACCGGCAGCCGTGGACGTGGTGTGGGTGCCGTGGCCGTCGCTGTCGCGAGCGGAGTCCGGGTAGGTCTCGCCGTCCTGGACCTCGTTGTACGTGTCCAGGAACGGGTAGCCGCCGACCAGCTTGTTGGTGCACTCGAACTCGTCCACGCCCGGGGTCAGGGGGTTGTCGCCGAAGGTGCAGCCGATGTCACCGCCGCCGGGCCGCTGGGGCCGCGCCGGGAGGTCGGGGTTCTCGGCGAACGAGGGGTGCTCGGGCCAGACGCCCGAGTCGAGGTCGGCGAAGACCACGCCGGCGCCCGCCGTGGCCTGGCCACCGAGGGTGCTCCAGATGGTGGGGGCGCCGATGAACGTGGTGCTCGAGTCCGTCAGCTTCTGGTTGAGCGCGTCCTCCTGGACGGCGACCACGCCGGGGACCTTGGCCAGGGTCTTGGCCTGGTTGGCGGGGATCACCATCGAGACGCCGCCGTAGACGACGCGGAGGCTGCGACCGATGCGGGCCGACGGGACCGCGGCCTTGACCTGCCGGGTGATGGCCGCCTCCTTGGCCGCCACGACCTTGGCGTAGCTGCCGGAGGTGGCCTCCTTGGTGGTGAGGGGCTTGCCGGTCACGGCCGGCGAGGTGGCCTTCGCGCCGGCGTCGCCGCGGTAGGTGGCGATGGACGAGTAGTCGTACTTGACGACCACAGGGATGCGCTTGGCGTCGGTGCGCTTCAGCAGATCCGGGTCGGACTTCGCCAGCCGGCTCGTGTCGGACTTCGCCGAGGTGGTGCGCGTGGTCGCCTTCAGGCCCTTCGCGTGGAGGCCCGCGCGTTCCGCCTTGCCGGGCGGTTGGGCCTGGGCCCCCGCCTCGATCGGCGCCATGGAGGCACCGAGGCCGAGCAATCCGATGATGGCGACGGCTGCGGCCGTCCGACGTCGAGTCACGCGCACACTGGTCTCGATTCGATTCGGGGGCCGACGGGGGGTCGGGCCCACGGTGGGGAGATGCTCCGGACGACCCACGACCACCCGGAGCGCGATGGACCCTAGAGCGAGATGAGGCATCGGTCACGCGCTTCGTGGCGAAATCCCCCCGCAGGGTGACGTCGCCCGCCCGAGACGGGCCTGGCATCGATCCGGCGGGGCGACCATGCTCTCGGGCACCATGCGCGTCGCTCCCCGTGCGGTCCTCGCCGCCGCCTCCGCCGCCCTCCTGGCCCTCCTGCTCGCCGCCTGCCAGCCGCCCGGGCCCCACGTCCTGATCTTCGGCGACTCGCTGACGATCGAGGCCAAGGGCTCCGGCGACGCCGCCTCGATCCTGAAGGGGTACTGGGTCGACTGGTCCGGCACGAAGTACATGACCTCGCCCTGCAACGGGATCGCCATCGCCAAGAAGATCACCTGGACGCCCGATGTCGTCGTCATCAACTACGCCGGCAACCGCGGCTCGTTCCAGGACAACTGCATGGCCGGTGAGCGGGGCGACGCCCTCGCCGCCCGGTACCGCAAGGACGTCCAGTGGCTCATCGACCACTACCGCAACGGCAAGACGAAGGTCGTGGTGGTCGGGGCCCCGGCGCGCCAGCAGACCCTCGCCGACGGCAACGTCGTCTTCGACGCCCTCCACGACCTGGCGACCAGCAACGCCAACCAGGTGGCGTTCTACGACGGGGGCCGACTCCTCACGCCCGACCGGACGCACCTGTCCCGCGTCGCCACGTGCCTGAGCCCGAGGGAGACCGGTTCGCGGTGCGGCACGTCCCAGGATCCGAAGAAGAACTACATCCGCGACGCCGAGCGGGAGCACCTGTGCCCCACCGGCGGGACGCTCAACGGGACCTGCGGGATGTACAGCAGCGGCGCCGTGCGCCTCACCCTCAACCTCCGCGACGCCATCAAGGTCGCCAAGGTCGCCACCCGCTGAGTTCCGCCGCACCCGTCACCCGTGCGGAGTACCGTTCGCCCCCATGCGCACTCGCCTCGCCGCCGTGTCCGTGCTCGCCGTCCTGGCCCTGTTCGCCGCCGGGTGCGGCGGAGGGAGCAGCAGCGACGGCTCGAAGGACGACGGATCGTCGGGCACCCCGACCACCCAGGCGAGCGGCTCCGGTGACGACAGCGGGAGCAGCGGCGACGACAGCGACAGCGCCGGGGGCGACGTCGATTGCGCGGCAGTCACCAAGGCGGCCCAGGACCTGCTCCAGGTCCAGCTGATGGCCCAGATCCGCGACCCCGAGTCCATCGCCACCTTCAAGTCCGGGACCATCGGCAACCTCGACACCGCCAAGTTCCTCGCCTCGATGAAGGTCCTCCACCAGCTCGACGGCCACAAGCTGACGGGCTTCGACGACCCGAAGGACGCGATCGACACCTACGAGGCCGCGGCGAAGCAGGTCCAGGAGCTGCTCGATGCCGACCCGCCGAGCCAGGCCGACATCGACGCCTACAACCAGTCGATCGGCACGGTCGGGGAGTTCCTCGGCCACCAGGCGGCCATCTCGGGCGCGCTCGAGGACGCCGGCTGCTGACGGCCGTCGGCGTCGATCCGCACCTCGCGCAGCGTCGAGCCATGGCACGGCCGCGGATCGGGATCACGTGCTCGCCGGCCGACGGCGTGGTGACGCGGATCGAGAAGGTCGGGCGCGGCTACGTCGACGGCATCGATCGCGCCGGTGGGCTGCCCGTGGTGCTCCCGGCCCTCGACCCCGACCTCGTGGCGGAGGTGCTCGCCGGGCTCGACGGGCTCCTCCTCACCGGAGGCGGTGACGTCGACCCCGCCCGGTTCGGGGCGGAACCGGAGCCCGAGACCGGCGAGGCCGACGCCCGCCGCGACGCGTGGGAACTGGCGCTCGTGGGTGCGGCCCGCGCCGCGGGGCTCCCCATCCTCGGGATCTGTCGCGGGGCCCAGGTCCTGAACGTGGCGTACGGCGGGACGCTGGTCCAGCACCTCCCCCACCGGACGAGCGCCGAGCACGACGACGTTCCCCGCGCCGGCCTCGAGGTGCACGACGTCGCCGTCACGGCCGGCTCGCGGCTCGAGGCCGTGGTGGGCCCCGGGGTGCTGCGGGCCAACACGCTCCACCACCAGGCCATCGACGTGCCGGGAACGGGCCTGGTCGTGTCGGGCCGGGCCGACGATCGCGTGATCGAGGCGGTCGAGGCGCCGGACGAGCGGGTGCTCGCCGTGCAGTGGCACCCGGAGCTGCTCCTCGACCGGCCGGCGCACCAGGCGCTGTTCGGCTGGATCGTCGCCGAGAGCGCCGCGACGTGAGCCCCGCGGCGCCACCGGAGCCCGCCGACGTGGCCCCGATGGCGGCCACCACCACCGACCGGCGCAGCTTCGACGAGGGCTGGGCCTTCGAGCGCAAGCTCGACGGGTTCCGGTGCCTGGCGTGGGTCGACGGCGGCCGGGTCCGGCTCCGATCGCGCAACCGGCTGGCGTACGACGAGCAGTTCCCCGAGGTGACCGCCGCGCTCGCCGAGCGGGCGAAGGGCACGGTCATCGTGGATGGCGAGCTGGTGGGCATCGACGCCCAGGGCCGCAGCACGTTCGCCCTCCTGCAGCAGCGCCTCGGCATGCACGCCACGGGTGACGGCCTCCGACGAGCGCCGAACCGACCGGACATCGCCGTGCAGTACGCCGTGTTCGACCTGCTGTGGTTCGACGGCCACGACCTGCGGCCGCTGCCGCTGAGCGCGCGCCAGGAGGCGCTGGCCGACGTGATCGACTTCGGCGGACCACTCGTGCGGAGCGAAGGGCTGCCGGGCGACGCCGAGTCGCTGCTCACCGCGGCGTGCTCGCTGGGCTGGGAGGGCCTCATCGCCAAGCGCCTGGCCTCCACCTACCAGCCCCGCCGCAGCCGCGACTGGTTGAAGCTCAAGTGCACCGCCCAGCAGGAGCTGATCGTCGGCGGGTTCACCGAACCGCAGGGGTCGCGCACCGGGTTCGGCGCCCTGCTGCTCGGCTACCACGACCAGGACGGCCACCTCCGCTACGCCGGGAAGGTCGGCACCGGGTTCGACGACGCCACGCTGCGCTCGCTGCGCGCCGAGCTGACGGGCCTCGAGCAGGCGACCTCGCCGTTCGACGAGGCGATCCCCGAGCGCCGGGCGCGCTGGGTGCGACCGGAGCTCGTCGTCCAGGTCGGCTTCCAGGAGTGGAGCGACGCCGGCCGCCTCCGCCACCCGCGCTACCAGGGCCTCCGCCCCGACAAGGACCCCGCCGACGTGGTCCGGGAGCCCGACATCGGCTGAGCGCCGAGGTCCACGACTGCCGGCGGTGCCCGCCCGATATGGAGCTCGTCCCGATGTCGAAGGGCCTGATGCAGCCCTGGTGAGATCCGGCGAGCGGGGTGCCGGTAGCGTCGCGGCGCCGGTCGCACGAGGGGGACGGATGGCACGCAGGGGACGGACGAGGTTCGGACGGGTGGCGCCCGTCGTGGCGATCGCGGCGGTGCTGGTGCTGCTGGGCACGGCGTGCGAGCCGCCGGAGCCGTGGCGGAAGGTGGTCATCACCGGGTTCACGCCCGTGAAGCACCACGTGCTCGACAGCATCACCCAGGACCAGGGGATGGCGACCGTGTACCGGACGTCGCCGACCACGGGGAAGCCGGTGATGAGCCTCGTGTACGGCGGCGAGCTGATCGACGAGGCCTTCACGGATGACGGCTGGAACCACGTCGGCGACCCGGACTCGCACGCGGGCTACATCGTCTACCCGTACCAGGCGGCCGACTTCGCCGACGGGAAGATGTTCCAGGTCGTGACGCCGCACAACCGGTCGTTCCGCTACACCCACGCGCTCGAAGGCGACGAGGAGGGCAACAACAGCTTCGCCTCGGTCTCGCCGGACGGGCAGTGGCTCGTGTCCGGCGAGTGGGACACCGAAGGCCGGTTGCTGGTGTTCCCGATGCCGATCCTCAACCCGTCGGTCCCGGTGGGCGACCGGGCCATCCCGTTGGCCGCCACCATCACCCTCGACACGCCCCTCGACCAGGTGCAGGGCTGCGACTTCCAGACGCCGACCCGCATGCTGTGCTCGATCGACGACGCGCAGAAGCGGCTCGTCGCCGTCACCCTCCCCGGTCCGCTCGACGGCACCGCCACCACCGGGACCGTGACCGCCCTCGGCAAGCTCCCGACCTTCAGCACCTGCAAGGGCGACTACGAGGCCGAGGGGCTCGACTTCGACACGGTCACCAAGCTGCTCCGGGTGTCGGTCATCCAACCGAAGCCCTGCTTCATCCACACCGACCAGTACATCTACCGACCGAAGAGCTGACGGGAGTCGCAGCGGTAGACGCCGACCTTGCCCTCGCCGTAGTCGAAGTCGTCGACCGAGGAGCAGTGCTGCCGGATCCACACGATCCTCGGATCCTTGCTCGGCGGCTCGACCCCGATCTCGAAGAACAGGGTCCGATGGGTCCGCACCAGGTCCTGCAACCGTTCGAGGGACGGGGATGGGTTGCCTCCCCCGAAGCCACCGATCGGCAGGAACTCCCGACCGGTCATCATCATGCGAGCCGAGGCCAGCGACGCGGAGTCGATCACCTCGATGATGTGGTGGCGGCGGCCGTAGCGCTCGTACGCCTTCGCCACCTTGGCGCCGCGGTCCTGGTACGCCTGCTGCGCCGCGACGATGTGGCGGGTCGTCTCCGATGACTGGTACGGCGTGGAGAACGAGCCGTACTCGTCGTGGACGACGACCCCAGTGGTGATCGCGGGCAGCAGGACCACCGCCAGCACGGCCACCGACCACGCGAGCCCCTGCTGGCGCACCCGCCTCGGGGTGTCCGCCCCGTCGCGCCGCAGCGATGACAGGAGGCCGATCTCGGCGATGGCCGCGAGCACCACGACGAGCACCGCCCCACGGACGCCGCCCGGCGCATCGTCCGGCACCAGGAGGGCGGCGTGGACGACGACGATGGGCAACAGGATCGCGGCCACGAGCGTCGGGGTGCGCGACCCGGCCCGCGCCCGCCACGCCGTCGCCAACCCCCCTGCGCACAGGGCCGCCACCGCCGGCACCAGCACCGCGACGTAGTACGGCTGGACGAACCGTCCCATCGTGAAGAACACGGCCAGGATCGCCAGCCAGGTGCCCCACAGGATCGTGAGGGCGAGGATGGGGTCGCGACGGCCGGCCTTCCGGCGGGCGATGACCATGCCGATCGCGGCCACCACCGCCGTCGGGAGCAACCAGCCGACGTTGCGTCCGAGCGGTCCGGACACCAGGCGGGCGGGTGAGCGATCCGACTTGTACGCGAAGGCCACCTTGGCGGACTCGGGGGTGGCGCGCAGGAACGGGCTCCCTCGGTGCTCCATGCGATCCTCGCCGGCGCTGATGCCGAGGCGGGCCACGCCGTTGTAGATGAACACCTGGGTGAAGACGGAGCCGTCGCTGGTCCCGTCCACGAACGGACGGTGATCCGACGGGACCGCCGAGATCGCCGTCATCCAGCTCAGCGAGACGATCAGGCAGGCGAGCCCGGCGGCGGCCACGTGGGCCAGGCGGCGACGGAGCGGGGCGGGCGCCGCCACCAGGTACGCGGCGAACAGGCCCGGCAGGACCATCCACGCCTGGACCATCTTCGTCTGGAACGCCAGGCCCACCCAGACGCCCGCCAGGACGAGCGTGCGCAGCCGACCGGTGAGGACCGCCTTGGTGGCGGCGTCGGCGGCCAGGACCAGCAGCAGGATCAGCAGCGAGTCCGAGACGTTGCCGCGGTTCACGAGCGCGGTGGCCGGGGTGGCCGCCAGGACGATCGCGGCCACGAGGCCGGCCTTCGGTCCGGCCAACCGGCGGACGGCCCGGAACAGCAGGAGCACCGCCAGGACGCCGGCGATCACCTGCGGCAGGGCGATCGCCCAGTAGTGGAACCCGAAGATCCGGACCGACAGCGCCTGGATCCAGAACGCACCCGGCAGCTTGTCGAGGGAGACCGTCCCATCGGGGTCGACGGCCCCGAAGGCGAAGTCGTGCCAGTTGGACCCCATGCTGCGGACAGCCGCGCCGTAGTAGTGCTCGAGCGGGACGTTCGAGATGCCCCACCCATCGGCCAGCCCGGCCAGGGCGGCCACGGCCAGGAGCGCCGGCCGGATCCATCGGGCCTCATCGTTCGGCGAGCGCCACACCTGCAGCTTCCGTCGCGCTCGGCGCCACCGCGACGACTTCGCCTCCGACCGGTCACCCGACGCGTCGACCCCGGGCTCGACCTCGTCCGCGATCACATCCGCCTGCCCGCCATCGCCCTCCACGGCGGGGCAGCGTATCGACGCGGCGGGGTGGGACCCGGTCAGACGGCGGCGCGCTCGAGGATGTGGACGCCGCATGCCGAGCCGAGGCCGATCACGTGGGTGAGGCCGACCTTGGCGTCGGGGATCTGGCGCGGGCCGGCTTCGCCCCGGAGCTGGACCGCGATCTCGTAGACGTTGGCGATGCCGGTGGCGGCGATGGGGTGGCCCTTGGACTCCAGGCCGCCCGAGACGTTGACCGGGAGCCGACCGTCGCGGTGGGTCGCGCCGGACTCGAAGAAGTCCACCGCGCCCCCCTCCTCGCACAACATGAGGTTGTCGTAGTGGACCAGCTCGGCCGTGGCGAAGCAGTCGTGGAGCTCCACGAGGTCGAGGTCCTCCGGGCCGATCCCGGCTTGCTCGTACGCCTGGGTGGCGGCCTGGCGGGTCAACGTGTTCACGTCGAACAGGGCGTCGCAGCCCGGCTGCCACGGATCGCTGGTCAGGACCGAGGCCGAGATCTTGATCGCCCGGCGCTGCTGCTCGAGCGAGAGCGCCTTGAGCTTGGCGTCGCTCACCACGACCACCGCGGCGGCGCCGTCGGTGTTGGCCGAGCACATGGGCCGGGTGTTCGGGTAGGCGATCATCAGGTCGCCCATGATCTCCTCGAGCGTGAAGGCCTTCTGGTAGGCGGCCTTCGGGTTGAGCGTCGAGTGGGCGTGGTTCTTCTGCGAGATCTTGGCGAAGGTCTCGAAGCTCACCTCGCCGTACTTGTGGCCGTACTCCATGCCGATCTGGGCGAACACGCCGGGCATCGTCGAGGTCCCGATGCGGCCGTCGACCGAGGCCACCGCGCCGAAGCGGCCCGACGGCGTCCACGTGTCGCTGTCGGCCTTGCGCTCCCCGCCCGCCAGGAGGCCGGCGCCCGCCAGCTTCTCGACGCCGACGGCCATGGCGATGTCGGTCTCGCCCGCCTTGATGGCCATCGCCGCCACCCGGAGGGCCGTCGCCCCCGTCGCGCACGCGTTGGCGACGTTGTACACGGGGATGCCGGTCTGGCCGATCTGCTTCTGGAGCTGCTGGCCGACCCCTGCGGCCGCCTGCATCAGGTTGCCGACGGCCAGCACGCCGACGTCGGTCATCGCCACGCCCCCGTCGGCCAGCGCGCCGAGCGCGGCCTCGGACGCCAGGTCGATCACGTCCTTGTCCTTGTGCTTGCCGAAGTCGGTCATCTGGATCCCGAGGATCCACAGGTCGTCTGCTGCCATCGTCGCCTCTCAGTTCTCGGTGGGGACGGGCTCGAACCCGAACCCGATGGCCTCGGTGCCGGCCGAATCGGTGCCGATGGGGTACGTGGCGAGCCGGACCGGCATGCCGAGCCGCACGTGCTCCGGGTCAGGCGTCACGTTGATGAGGTTGGCCCGGACCCGGGTGTCGCCGCAGTCCACGACCGCCGCCACGAACGGGACGTCGATGCCGGGGGCGGCGAAGGCGACGATGGTGAACGAGCGGACGATGCCGTCGGTGCCCACCGGGACCTTCTCGAACTCCAGCCCGGAGCACGCCGCGCACGCGTTGCGTCGATCGAAGAACTCCGCCCCGCAGGACGTGCACCGGTTGGCCACGAGGTGCGGCTCGTCGCCGAGCACCAGGTAGTCGACGAGTGGGATCTGGTCGGTCATCGCTTCCCCTGTGTGGATCCGGATCGCCCGGAGCGATCGGGCCAGACCGTAGGCGCTTTCGAACGCCGGCGTCAGGTAGCCGCTTCTGCGCTCACCACCTCGTCGACGAGCCCCCACGCGTGCGCGGTCGCGGCGTCGATCGAGGCGCCGGTCAACGCCAGCCACGCCGTGCGCTGGCGGCCGATGCGGTCCGGGAGCGAGACCGTGCCGCCCGCGCCGGGGATCAGGCCCATCGCCAGCTCCGGCAGGCGGATCTCGGTGTCGGGGGCCGCCACGACCCGAGCGGCGAACGCGGGGATCTCGATGCCGGCACCGATGCACGCCCCGTGGAGGTGGGCGACCACCCGGTCCGCCACCTCGTGGACGGCCCGACCGGGATGGCGGGTGAGGCGCACGGCGAAGGACGTGGCGGGATCGCCCACGGTGCCGAACTCGTCGAGATCGCCCCCCGCCGAGAAGCACGGCCCCCGCCCCCGGAGGTGCACCTCGGCGATCGACGGATCACCCAGCGCCACGTCGAGGGCGGCGACGAGCTCGTCTCGCACGGCCGAATCGATCGCATTGCGCGCCTCGATCCGGTCGAGGGCGACATCGAGGATCGGACCGTCGCGGACCACGCGGACCGACGCGCCGGTCGCCTCCGGTCGGGTCCGGGCCACGTGCTCGGCCCGCCACCGGTGGAAGGCCGCGGACCCGAGGAGCATGGCGAAGGTGGAGGCCTCCGCGGCGATCCGCTCCCAGGCCGAACCCGTGCTCCGGAGGCAGGTGACCAGGGCCAGCGAGGCGAGGGGCTGATCGGCCACGGCGGCGACGATCGGCTCCGGCGTGGCGCGCACCCATGGCCGAGCCAGGTCACCGTCCTCGTCGGTGACGCACACGTCGAACGCGTCCGCCACGACCTCGGGCACCCCGGCTGGAGACCCGACCAGGACGGTCACGGCCGGCAGCTCCCGCACCCGCCGAGCGAGCTCGTCTCCGTCCGCGCCATCGAGCCCACGTCGGCCATCGACGACCACGGGCTCGCCGGTGACGAGCGCCGAGGCGGCCTCGAGGTCGAGCCGGTCCGGCAGCCCGGCGAGGCCGCGTTCGTCGTCCTGGTCCACGAGGACCCAACCTAGGCTCAGCCCGGTGACCGCTCTCCGACGTTGGGCCTCGTGCGGGGCGATGGCGCTGACGGGCGATGCGGACGGCGCACCGCTCGCGGTCCCCACCCCTGCGGCGGAGGTCGTGGACGACGCGCTGCGTCCGTTCGGGCTCGACGCCGCCGTCCTGGCGGAGCGGGCCGCGCTCCTCGGGCTGCACCGCGCCGGGGACCGCTCGTGCGGCGGCGCCACCCGGCTCCTCCCCTGCCGCGACGGTTGGGTCGCGCTCACCCTGGCCCGCCCCGACGACGTCGACGCCCTGCCGGCCCTGTTCGAGGTCGGCGCCGATCGGCTGCCGACCACGGGCGTCGGACGGGACGCGCCCTGGGAAGCGGCCGCCTCCCTGGTGGCGGACCGGCCGGCCGCCGACCTTGCGGCGCGGGCCGAGCTCCTGGGCGTCCCGCTCGGCGTGGTCGGAGAGGGCGGGGCTCCGTTCCGCTCGACGTGCCACCGGCCCTCGCCCCGGTCCGCACCGCCCGCGCCGCCGGTGGTCGTGGACCTCACCTCGCTCTGGGCCGGGCCGCTCGCCACCTCCTGCCTCCTGCGTCGGGGCGCCACGGTCCTGAAGGTCGAGGACGTCCGCCGGCCCGACGGCGCTCGCCGCGGCGACCCCCGGTTCTACGACCTGCTCAACGCCGGCAAGCAGGAGGTGTCGTTCGACCTGAGCGACGAGGACGAGCGCGCTCGCCTCCGCGCCCTCGTCCACGGCGCGGACATCGTCGTCACGTCCAGCCGCCGGCGCGCCCTGCACGACCTCGGCCTCGATCCCGCCGAGCACCTCGCCGGGGCGGACCACCGGGTCTGGGTCGCCCTCACCGCGCACGGGTGGACGAGCGATCGCGTCGGCTTCGGCGACGACATCGCGGCCGCCGCCGGCCTCGTGGCCTGGCACCCCGACGGCCGACCCCGCTTCGCCGGCGACGCCCTCGCCGATCCGCTGGGTGGGGCGCGGGCCGCAGCCGCGGCCCTTGATGCCTGGCTCGCCGGCGGGCGCTGGTTCGTCGACGCCTCCCTCGTCGGGGCCGCCGGTGACGCCCGTCCCGACGGCCCGGCTCGCCTCGCCGGGCCCCGCGGGACGGGATGGGCGATCGACGACGTGGTCGTCTCGCCGCCCGCGGCCCGGGATGTGCCGGTGGTCGCGTCGTGACCGATCTGCTGCTGCGGCGGGCCCAGGTCGAACCGGGCCGCGAGACCGACGTGCTGATCGTCGACGGCCACATCGGCACCGGCCAGCAGCGCACGCCTCCGGAGGTCGTGGACCTCGGCGGCCGCCCGGTGCTGCCCGGCCTCGTCGACCACCACGTCCACCTCTTCGCCCTCGCCGCCTCGTGGGCCTCGGCCGACCTGTCGCCCGCGGCCCTGGCCCTCGCCGGCGGTCTCGGGCCCGCCTTGTCCGACGCGCGGAAGCGACGGCCCGACGGGTGGATCCGGGGCCTCGGCTACGACCTCGCCGGCACTGGCGACCTCGATCGGCTCGCCCTCGATGCGATCGGCGTCGGCCCGGTCCGCGTCCAGGACCGCACGGGCAGCCGCTGGATCCTCGACAGCGCCGGCCTCGACGCCGTGCTGCCCGACGATCCGGCCCAGATCCCCGACGGGGTCGAGCGCGACGCCGCGGGCCGTCCCACCGGCGTGCTCGTCCGCCTCGACGGGTGGCTGCGCGACCGCCTCCCCTCCGTCGTCCCCGACCTCGGCCCGGTCACCACGTGGCTCGCCGAGCGCGGCGTCACCGCGGTGACCGACGCGGGGGCCACGAACGGCACCGCCGAGCTCGGGCTCCTCGCCGGGGCCGGTCTGCTCCAGCGCACCGTCGTGATGACCGCGGGGCTCGACGTCGTGGTGCCGCCGGGGGTCGAGCTGGGGCCGGTGAAGGTGCTGCTCGACGACGACCGCCTGCCCGACCTCGACGGCCTGACCCGGTTGGTCAGCGCGGCGCACGACGGCGGCCGGGCGGTCGCCGTCCACTGCGTGACCGACGTGCAGGTGGTCCTCGCCCTCGCCGCCGGGATCGATCACCGCGACCGCATCGAGCACGGCACCGATCTCCCCGACGGCATCCTCGACGCCCTCGTCGCGGCCGGCCCGACCATCGTGGTGCAGCCCGGTCTGGTGGCCACCCGGGGCGACCGGTACCTCGCTGACCACGAGCCCCACCAACTGCCCGGCCTCCACCGCTTGGCCACCCTGCAGGCCGCCGGCCTGCGCGTGGTCGCCGGCTCCGACGCGCCCTATGGCCCCGCCGATCCCTGGACGACGCTGGCCGCGGCGGTGCACCGCCGCACGCCCTCCGCCGCCCACTTCGGCCCGCAGGACGCCGTCACCCCGCTCGACGCCCTGGACCTGCTGACCGCGGATCCGATCACCTTGACCTCGACCCGCCGCCTGCGCCCCCGCGCTCCCGCCGACCTGGTGATCCTCGACGACACCTGGGACGACCTCGCCGACCACCCCAAGGTCCTCGCCACCCTCCGCTCCGGCCACGTGATCGCCGGCGCCCTCCCCTCCTGACCTCGCCAAGAGGTTGGTGACCGGTTGACCGCGCGAGCTAGGGCCACCATCGACGGAGTCGGTTGGTCGCGCGTCGGACCGGGGTTCGCTCGGCTCCGTCCACGGCCCGGGCGTAGCGGGCCTCGTCCGCGCTGAGGCCCTGAGCCTCGTACTCGGCCACCCACTTCCGGCGGCGAGCGATCGAGCGAACGGCGTCCCAGAGCCAGACCCGGTAGCACGCGTAGCCCGTGAGGGCCGCGAGGACGGCGAAGGTGAGCGCCAGGAGCCACTCGTGGCGGAGGATCGCGCCGATCGTCAGCGCCGTGAAGATCCAGGGGATCAGGAGCACAGTTCCGACGATACGGGCGCGAGCTCCACGAAGCACCGGCTCGAGTCAGGGACCGCTTCCGCTGGTGGCAGCCAGCAACGACGCCGCGATGCGGCGGCGGTGGGTGGCGGGGTTGCCGGCGAGGGAGCGGTCGAGGACGGCTCGCTTGAGGTGGACGTGGATCCCGCTCTCCCAGCTGTAGCCGATGGCACCGTGCAGCTGCATCGCCTCGCCGGCCACCGCCACGGCCACCTCGGTCGCGTAGGCCTTGGCGCGGGAGGCGGCGAGGCCGGCGCCGGGATCGTCGGACCCGATCGCGTCGACCGCAGCGGCCACCAGTCGCCGGGCCAGGGTGACCTGCACGAGCAGATCCGCGCACGCGTGCTTGACGGCCTGGAACGAGCCGACCGGGCGACCGAACTGCTCGCGTTCGCTCACGTAGGCCACCGTCGCGTCGAGCATCCCCTCGGCCACGCCGAGGCCGTCGCAGGCCAAGGCGACCGCCAGCCGGTCGAGCAGGTGCTGCACCCCATCGTCCGATCCGAACGGCCGGATCGACGTCGCCTCGACGACGACCCAGTCCGCGGCGACGTCGGCGAACCGCCGGGTCTCGTCCAGCACGGGTCGTGGCGCCACCTCCAGCGACGCGGGTGGCACCTCGACGAGGACCAGCCGCTGGTCGGGGTCCCGCGCGACGAGGAGGAGCCGGTCCGCGTGGTCGGCGTCCACCACGAGCTCGGCCCGACCGTGCAGGGCGAGCCCCTGCTCCGACCGATCGAGCCGGAACGGGACGTCGACCAGCGCATCGTCCGCTCGGGCGGTGAGGGCGACGGCGACCTGGGACCCACCCGCCGCGATGGCTCCGAGCAGGGCATCTCGCTCCGGATCCGGTTCCACGGCCAGGAGCGCGCCGACGCCGAGCACGGTCGACCCGAGGACCGCGCTCCGGGTCGCCGCGCGAGCCAGCTCCTGCAGGACCACGGCGAGCTCGGCGAACGTGGCGCCGGAACCGCCGAGGGCTTCGGGGACCTCGAGGCCCAGCCACCCCACCTCGGCCAGGCGCGCGACGGGGACGGCGGCCCCCGCATCACCAGCGAGCAGGGCGCGGGCCACCGAACGGAGCTCGTCGTGGTGCTCGGCCAGGTCGCTCACGAGGCCGCCTTCGGTTCGCGGGGCAGGCCCAGGCCGCGCTCGGCGATGATCGTGCGCTGGATCTCGCTGCTGCCGCCGGGGATGGTCCACTCCCACGAGCTGATGAAGTCGAGCACCCACGCGCCGGACTCCCAGCCGCTGGAGATCGGCTTGCGCAGCACCGTCTGGCCGGCCACGCCCACGACCTCGGCGCCGAAGCCGGTCATGCGCTGGAGGAGCTCGCTGTACGCCAGCTTCACGATGGACGCGTCGGCCGGACCGTCGGTCCCGGCGTCCACCCGATCGACGTGGTCGCGGCAAAGGGCGCGCAGGGCGGTGACCTCGATCTCGAAGCCGGCCAACCGGTCCTGCACGACGGGATCGTCGATCGGACGAGCGCCCCCGGGGACCGGTCGAGCGCACGCCTCCACCAACCAGCCGAAGCCGGCATGGCCGAGCCGCTCCGCGAGCTCGAGCATCGTCATCCCGCGCTCCGCGCTGAGCGTGGCCTGCGCCAGCTGCCACCCCGCATCGACCTCACCCACCACGTTCGCGTCGGGGATCCGCACCTGGTCGAGGAACACCTCGCAGAAGTGGGACTCCCCCGTCGCCTGGCGGATCGGCCGCACGTCGAGGCCCGGCGAGCGCATGTCGAGGAGGAAGTAGGTGATCCCGGCGCGCTTCGGCGCGTCGGGGCTGGTGCGAGCGAGGAGCAGGCACCAGTCGGCGTGCCGGGCGCCGCTGACCCAGACCTTCTGGCCGGTGACCTCGTAGCCACCATCGACGCGGCGGGCGGCGGTGCTCAGGCTCGCCAGGTCCGACCCCGCGCCCGGCTCGGAGAAGCCCTGGCACCAGATCTCGCCGTCGAGGATCGCCGGCAGGTGGCGCTGGCGCTGCTCGTCGCTGCCCCCCACCATGAGCGTCGAGGCCGCGTGGTGGATCGACACGAACGCGAGCACGAGCCGGGGCGCGTCGTGGGCGGCGAGCTCCTGGTAGAGCACGGCCTGCTCGGCGGTGGACCGCCCGCCGCCCCACGCCGCCGGCCAGTGCGGCACCGCGTAGCCGCCGGTCCGGAGCTCCTGGAACCAGGCCTGCTGGAACCCCACGAACTCCTCATCGGCCACGCCGGTCTGGGCGCCGCGCCAGTCCGGGGGGATGTGCGTCCGGCACCACTCGCGGACCTCCTCGCGGAACGAGACGAGGTCGGTCATGGCGCCTTCGGCGATCGCAGTCCCGCGAGCCGCTGCGCATGCTCGGGCGTGAGCATGGTGGCCTCCTCCGCGGCCAGGCCGGCGGGCACGGCCTCGGCCAGGGCGGCGACGAGCGGCAGGTTGGCGATGCGCTTGGTCCCCTGCACGGCCAGGGGCGGTTGGGCCGCCAGCCGGTGCGCGAGTCGGTGGGCCTCGTCCAACAGGGCGTCGGCCGGCACGGTCCTGGTGGCCAGCCCCACGTCGACGGCGTGGGCGGCGGGGATGCGGTCACCGGTGAGCAGCGCCTCGCGGATCCGCAGGGGCGGGGCGAGCAACGGCCAGAACGCGGCGCCGCCGTCGCCGGCGACGAGCCCCACCGACACGTGCGGGTCGCAGAGGTACGCGTCCTCGGCGATCAGCAGCACGTCGCACAGCACGGCGATGCTGCACCCCAGGCCGACGGCGGGACCGTTGACCGCGGCGATCACCGGCAGCGGGAAGTGGAGGAGCTCGTCGATGATCTCGGCCGCCTCCCGCAGGCTGTCCTCGCGGGCGGCCGCATCGGTGAGGAACGACGTGATCCACGTGAGGTCGCCACCGCCGCTGAAGGCCCGACCCGCCCCGGTGAGCACGACCGCCCGGGCATCCGGGTCGGCGGCGAGCCGGCGCCACACGACCGCCAGGGACCGGTGCAGGTCCCGATCGATCGCGTTGAGCTCCTCGGGTCGATCGAGGATCACCGTGCGGACCGCTCCGTCCGCCTCGATCCGCAGGCCAGAGAGGTCGTCGTCGGTCATGGCCCGCTCGTCGGGGTGAAGAGGCCGGTGAGGCCGCGGCGGCCGACGGCTGCGGTGAGCGCGTCGTTGGTGGCCGTGCGGCCGAAGGGCAGCCGGCGGAGCGGCTGGCTGTGACGGGAGATCCACGACAGCGCGGTCTCGTCGCAGAACCCGATGGCACCGTGGAGCTGGTGGGCGACCCGGAAGACGACGTCCGCGGCGTCGATCGCGGCGAGGCGGAGGGCGAGGGCGTCGGCGAGCGCCTCGGGCAACCCGACCTGCACGCTCCACAGGGCGTACCGGGCGAGCTGCTCGAGCCCGTTGCGCTCGACCTCGGCATCGGTCAGCTGGAACTGGACGCTCTGGAAGCCGGCGAGCTTCTGCCCGAACTGCTCGCGCTCCTGCACGTACGCGACCGTCAGCGCGAGGGCCCGATCGAGCATCCCGAGCAACGTCCAGCACGGGAGCACGAGCGCTCGGGCGATGTCGTCGGCCCCGGCCTCGTCGAGCGGCGCGAGGTCGAGCTCGGTGACGAACGCCGACTTGCGGGCGGGCACGGTCGAGGGGGCGGCCGTGCCGAGCGAGCGTCGACCGTCGAGGTCCACGGTCGCCCAGCGCAGCTCCAAGCCCGCGACGGCGGCCACCGGACTCGGCCCGGCGACGACGACCACGCCGTCGATGTCGAGACCCGAGGGCCGGGCGAGCCGCTCGGCCACCGGATACGGAAGGGCCCACCGGCCGGCGCTGCGACACAGGGCGGCCGCGGCCTCCAGCTCCCCCGCGTCGGCCGCCGGGTCGAGGTCCCACGCGCCGAGCTCGGCGAGGATCGGCTCCACCACCGCAGCTCGCCCGGCGGGATCGAGCTCGGCCCGCTGGACGAGCTGGTCACCGCCCGCCGCCTCGATCGCACGCGACGCCACGAGCCCGTACTCGCTCGCCTCGGCGCTGAGCTCGGTGATCATGTGCCGGCCAGGAGGGCTCGGGAGAGCAGGATCCGCTGCATCTCGATGCTGCCCGAGGCGATGGTGGCCGACACCGAGTACCGGTGGTGGTCCTCCACCGCCCGCACGAACCGGCGGGCGGCGTCACCATCAGGAGCGACCGCGGCGAGCTCCATCAGGACCTCGGCGCTCTCCTGGTCGAGCCGGGTCACCGCGATCCGATAGGCGGCCGCGTCCGCGGGCGAGACCGTGCCCGCGCTCTGCGTCGCCACCACCTGGTACGCCAGCAGCCGGGCCCGTCGGCAGTGCACGAGCATCCGCGCCCACCGGTTCCGCAGCTCGGCGGACAGGTCGTCCCATGCGTCGCCCAGGGCCGACGGCGCCAGGTGGAGCAGGCGCTCGCAGCGGGCGTACCGGGCGATGCCGACCCGCTCGAACGAGAGGACCTCCCGCACCACCGACCAGCCGTCGCCGACCGGGCCCAGCACGTCGGCCTCGGTGACGGCGAGGTCGTCGATGAACACCTCGTTGAGGTGGTGGGGGCCGAGCATCGTGGCGATGGGCCGCACCTCGATGGCCGGGTCATCCATCGGCACGAGGAAGATCGTGAGCCCCTGGTGCTTCTTCGCCTCCTTGGAGGTGCGGGCGAGGAGGAAGCACCACTGGGCCATCGTGGCGTAGGAGGTCCAGATCTTCTGGCCGGTGATCCGCCACCCGTCGCCGTCCGGGCTGGGGCGCGCCGCGGTCTGGATCGACGCGAGGTCGGACCCGGCATCGGGCTCGCTGAACCCCTGGCACCAGATCACGTCACCGCCGGCGATGAGCGGGAGGTGGCGCTGCTGCTGCTCCGGCGTGCCGTGGCGCATGATCGTCGGGCCGACCCAGTTCACGCCCATGTACTGGGCGCCGCGCGGCTCGTGCTGCGCCCACATCTCCTCGCGCACCGCGGTCTGCTCCCACGGCGAGCTGCCGCGGCCGCCGAACTCCTCCGGCCAGGCGGCGCACAGCAGGCCGCGCTCGGCGAGGACGTGGCAGAAGTCCTGGGCCACCGCCAGGTCGGCCGGATCGTCGGTGAAGGCGCCGAGGTAGCCGGTCGGGACGTGGTCGTCGATCAGCGAGCGCAGGTCGCGTCGGACCGCCGCCACCCCTTCGCCCAGGTCGAAGTCCATCGGAGCGACGATACCGACAACCTGACGTGCGCGTTAGCTACCGGGCGGTCCAGCCCCCGTCGACCGCGATCGTCTGCCCGGTCACGTACCGGCCCGCGTCGCCCGCCAGCCAGAGCACGGCGCCCACGAGATCGTCCGGCGTCGCCTCGTCCGGCAGCGGCGTGTTGCGCTGCAGCCACGCCGTGCCCCGCTCGGAGTCGTAGAGCGATTCGGTGATGTCGCTGCGGAAGAACCCGGGCGCCACCGTGTTCACCCGGATCCGATCGGCCGCCCACTGCACGGCGAGCTCCACCGTGAGGCCCGAGAGCCCGGCCTTGCTCGCCGCGTACGAGGCCTGCGGGATGCCGGGGACGCCGACGAGCCCGCTGATCGAGGACACGTTGACGATGGACCCTCGCCCGACCTCGACCATGTGCGGGTAGGCGGCCTGCGCCAGCCGCAACGGCACCACCAGGTTGAGCTGCATCGTCTGCTCGATCGCCTCGGGCGCCTCGTCCTCCGCCCGGCTCCCGCCGATGATGTGGCCGGCCACGTTGACGAGGATCTCGGGTGGGCCGACCTGCTCCACGACGGCAGGGATGAGGCCCTCGACCTGGCCCGCATCGAGCAGGTCGCAGGCGAACGGCCGCCCCCCGATCTCGTCTGCGAGGGCCGCCAGCCGATCCGCCCGACGGGCCGTCACGGCCACGCGGGCCCCGACCCCGGCGAGCGCCCGGGCGACGGCCTCGCCGAGGCCCGACGACGCGCCCGTCACGAGCGCGATCCGACCGTCGAGCCGGAACCGATCGAGGGGCGAGGCCGCATCGTCCATGCCAGATGATGGCCCGCCCGGCCGAGCGCTGCTGCGACCATGGATGGCGTTGCCTGACAGGGGTTCGCCGCCGCCGGCGAAGTAGGATTCCCCGCCGATGGGGGGAACCTGGGAGCGCACCACGCTTGCGCCGACACGCCGAGGGCAGACCTCTGACGAGCTGGCTCGGCGCGCTCACGTGCTGCGGCGCCTGACGTTCGGACCGTTCCCGGGTGGGACCGAGGCATCCCTCGACGCCCATCCGCACACGGCCGACGCCATCGAGGCCCTGCTCGCCGCCGGACCCCTCGCGTTCGAGCCACCGGCATCGCTCGACCGGCCCTACCGGATCGGCGACAAGGTGGTCAACGACAAGCGCCTCGACAACGCGGGGGTCATCCACTTCTGGATCAACCGCATGACCTCCGATGGTGCCGGGCTCCACGAGCGGATGATGTGGTTCTGGCACACGTTGTTCACCACGAGCGGCGCGATGGGGACCGACCTGTTCCTCTGGCGCCAGCTGCGGAAGCTCCACCACCACGCCATGGGCAACCTGGGCGACCTGGCCAAGGAGCTGGTCGTCGATCCGGCGATGATGCAGTTCCTCAACGGCGACGCCTCGCAGGTCCTCGACCCGAACGAGAACCTCGGCCGCGAGCTGATGGAGCTCTTCTTGATGGGCCGCGACCACTACACGCAGGACGACGTGGCCGCGGCGGCGCAAGGGCTCGCCGGTTGGACCATCGACTGGGTGAAGTCCGACGCCGTGTACCAGGACTTCTGGAGGATGCCCGAGACCACGCTCCTCGGCAAGACCGCCGTGTTCGACCCCCACATGGTCGTGGACCAGATCCTCGCCCAGGAGCCGACGGCGCGGTGGATCGTGCGCAAGCTGCACACGTTCCTGTTGGGCGGACCGGCGGACGACGACCTCATCGATCGCTGGGCCGCGGACTTCCGTGCGAGCGGCTACGAGATCGCGCCGCTCGTCGAGCAGGTCGTGACGAGCGACGAGTTCCTCGAGGCGCGCTGGACGCGGCCGCGCACGGGCATCGAGTGGCTCGCACCGATCGTGCGCATCCTCGTGCCGGGGACCGACGATCCCGACCTCCACTTCCTCGACCCCATGCGCCTGGACCAACTGGGGCAGCTCCCCTTCTTCCCGCCGAACGTCGCCGGCTGGCCCGACCTGACCCAGTGGCTCTCGTCGGCGACCGGCTACTCCCGCGCTGCGTACATCACCGGCCTGGCCGTGAACGCCGAGGAGCTGGACCCGAACGCGCGGGTCGACGAGGCGCTGGCCCGGTGCGGCATCTACGAGACGTCCGACGAGACGCTCGCCGCGCTGCGCCGGTTCGATCGCTCCACGAAGGGTGACCCTGCGGTGCGGTCGGCCGCCACCCTCAAGGCCGCGATCCTCACGCCGGAGTTCTCGCTCGCATGAACGACGGCACCACGGGATCGAGCTACCCCGGCTACTTCCGGCCGAGCCGCCGGGAGGTCCTCAAGTGGATCGCGTACGGCTCCGCCGGTGTGGCCCTCGCCGGCACGGCCGCCGGCTGCACCAGCGACGCCCACGGGGCCTCGCCGTCCTCCTCGACGACCCAACCGGCCAAGAAGGCCCGCGGGCGCCAGCGCACCCTCGTGGTGGTCGAGCTCGGTGGCGGCAACGATGCGCTCTCGACCCTGGTGCCGTACACGTCCGCGACGTACCGAAAGGCTCGCCCGACGCTCGCCATGGGCGAGGACGAGGTGATCGACTGGGGCGATGGCCTCGGCCTCAACAAGCGCCTCCACGGGCTGAACGACAAGGGCCTGGCCATCGTCGAGGGGATCGGCACGGCCACCCCCAACCTCTCCCACTTCGAGATGCTCGACCGTTGGGCCGCAGGGAGCGCCGGCGTGCTGAGCGCCTCCGAGCAGGCGGCGGGCCACCCCGGCTTCCTCGGGCGCCTGTGCGACGAGATCCAGGGCGACGAGCGCTTCACCGGCTTCTCGATCAAGTTCGGCAACGCCGCCACCCTGCGCACGGCGAAGTCGGCGACGACCAGCCTCCCGCCGACGGCCGAGTCGTTCCTGACCGCCGATGCCACCAACGGCACCGCGCTGGATCGGTACCTCCACGACCTCGGCTCGGCCCCGCACCACGGCCCGCTGGGCCCGGCCCGGCAGGGGTTCGGACGGGTGCTGTGGATCCTCGACCTGCTCAACGAGCTGCCGGAGCCGTCGACGGGTTACCCCGACACGGACTTCGGCACCCAGCTGGCGATCACGTCGCGCCTGTTGCGCTCGGACCACGGGGTCCGGATCGTGCACGTCCCGATGGGGAGCAGCTCCTACGACACGCATGCGGACCACCGCCACCTCCACGGCGACCTCATGACCCAGCTCAACGACGGGCTGACCGCCTTCGTCGACGACCTGCGCAAGCACGACCTCCAAGACGACGTCCTGATCGCCACCACCTCGGAGTTCGGGCGCCGCTTCGAGGAGCACAGCGAGGGCCTCGATCACGGCGCGGCCTCGCTCGCGATGATGATGGGCCCGGTGAAGACGGGCATCCACGGAGATCCGAGCCCCATCGAGCAGCTCGACGAGGACGGGAACCTGATCGCGACCCTCAGCTTCGATCGCTACCTGGCCACCCTGGCGACCTGGCTCGGCGTCGAGCCCGAAGCGGTCCTCAAGCGCGACGACAAGGGCAAGGTCCCCACCGCCATCGAGGGCCTGCTCACCGCCTGACGGGCCGCTCGTCCTCACCGCCTGTCGGTGGCGACCAGGGGCCACCGACGCCGATCCTGTTCACCGTTCGCCGCGTGGCCGTAGGGTGAGGCCATGGCCGGCACCTCCTCGAGCCCGGGTCGCATGTACAGCGGGATGGACGCCCAGGCTCGCGAAGACGACCGACGGGACCGCCTCCTGCAGGCGGGGCTCGAGCTCTACGGCACCATCGGCTTCCACCGGACCACCATCAGCAGCCTCTGCTCCACCGCGGGCATCACCGCGCGGCACTTCTACGAGCTCTATCCGACCCAGGACGAGCTGCTGGTCGCGCTGTACCAGCGCATCGTCGAGGAGACCGAGGCCGCGGTGACGGTCGCCATCGCCGAGGCCACCGACGGCAGCACCGCTGCGGTCTCGGTGATCGAGGTCGCGTCGGCGTCGCTGTTCTCGCAGCTGCTGGGCGACAAGCGCCGGGCCCGGGTGGTCTGCGTCGAGGCCGTGAAGGCCCAGGGCCCCTCCTCGGTCGTGCACGTGGGCATGGACCGGCTGCACGAGGTGATCGACCGCGTGTACCGGTTGCTGGCCCCGCGCATCGACATCCCCCCGCCGGTCGACCCGTCGGCGGAGGTCCTGGCCTGGGCGGTCGCCGGCGCCATCCGCGAGCTGCTCACGGTCGGCCTCGGCCGGCCCGAGGGCGCCTCGTACGAGGACCTCGTCCGGGCCGTCACCGTGATCGCCGCCCGGGCCTTCGAGATCCCCGCCGAGCTCCTGGCCACCGACCGGGCGACGACCACGAGCTGAGTCCGCAGGCGGGGGGCCGCCGGTACCATGCCCCCTCGCACGCCGCTCGCCCACGCTTCGGAGAGAACCCTCGTGACCACGTACGCGTCCCTGCCCGACCTCGATCCGGACACGCGCCCGCAGGACGACCTGTTCGGCCACGTCAACGGGCGCTGGATCGCCGAGACGGAGATCCCCGGTGACCTGGCGGTCAGCGGCGGGTTCATCGATCTCGCCCTGGAGGCCGAGGCCGTGGTCGGGACCATCCTCGGCGAAGCGCGGGACGCCGTCGACGCAGGCGAGGACGTCGGTCCCGACCGGCGCAAGCTGGGCGACCTCTACGCCAGCTTCCTGGATGAGGACGGCATCGAGGCTCGAGGGGCCGAGCCCATCGCCGCGGACCTCGCCGCCATCGCCGCCCTCACCGACACCCGCGAGCTCGCCGCGCTCCTCGGCCGCCTGCAGCGCGGTGGGGTCGGCGGGCTCGTCGATGCCTACGTCAACACCGACGATCGCCGGTCGGACCGCAACATCGTGAACCTCGTCCAGGGCGGGATCGGCCTGCCGGACGAGTCGTACTACCGCGAGGACGGCTTCGCCGAGATCCGATCCGCGTACGGGGCCCACGTCGCCCGGGTGCTGCAGCTCCTCGGCCGCACCGAGGACGAAGCCACCGATGGGGCGGCACGGATCCTGGCCCTGGAGACCCGCCTGGCGGCCGGGCACTGGGACCGCGTGCGGTCCCGCGACGTGATCGCCTCGTACAACCTCACGACCATCGACCAGCTGGCCGAGCAGGCGCCGGCGTACGACTGGCCCGCGTGGGCCGAGGGCCTGGGTGCCGCGGGCGACGAGCTGGCCGAGGTGCTGGTCCGCCAGCCCAGCTACCTCGAGGCCCTCTCCGCCGCCCTGGACGAGGTCCCGTTGGCGGACTGGCAGGAGTGGCTCGCCTTCCACGTCGCCATCGACGCCGCCCCGTACCTGTCGTCGGCGTTCGTCGACGAGCACTTCGCGTTCTACTCCCGCACGCTCAAGGGCGTCACCGAGCAGCGCGACCGCTGGAAGCGAGGGGTCGGCCTGTGCAACGGCCTCCTCGGCGAGGCGGTGGGCGCCGCGTACGTGGATCGCACGTTCCCGCCCGAGGCCAAGGCCCAGATGGACGAGCTCGTCGCCAACCTGGTGGAGGCGTACCGGGTCAGCATCCGGCGCCTGCCGTGGATGGGCGAGGAGACCCGCGAGCGCGCCCTCGCCAAGCTCGACCTGTTCCGGCCCAAGATCGGGTACCCGGACCGCTGGCGCGACTATTCGGCCCTGGAGATCGACCGAGGCGACCTGGTCGGCAACCTCCGACGGGGCGCGGCGTTCGAGACGGCACGTCAGCTCGCCAAGATCGGCGCCCCGGTCGACCGCGACGAGTGGCTGATGACGCCGCAGACGGTGAACGCCTACTACAACCCCGGCGTCAACGAGATCTGCTTCCCCGCCGCCATCCTCCAGCCGCCGTTCTTCGACCCCGAGGCCGACGCCGCGCTCAACTACGGCGGCATCGGGGCGGTCATCGGCCACGAGATCGGCCACGGCTTCGACGACCAGGGCTCCCAGTACGACGGCGAGGGCAACCTCGAGAACTGGTGGACGGACTCGGACCGCGAGCAGTTCCAGGTCCTGGCCGACAAGCTCATCGCCCAGTACGACGGCTTCGAGCCGCGCGAGCTGCCGGGCCACCACGTCAACGGCGCGCTCACCGTGGGCGAGAACATCGGCGACCTCGGCGGGCTCACCATCGCCCTGCTCGCCTACGAGCTCAGCCTCGAAGGCGCCGAGGCGCCCGTGCTCGACGGCCAGGGCGGGCGGGAGCGCCTGCTGCAGAACTGGGCCTACATCTGGCGCATCAAGACCCGGCCCGAGGCCCAGCTCCAGCTGCTGTCGATCGACCCGCACTCCCCCGCGGAGTTCCGGGCCAACATCGTGCGCAACCTCGACGAGTTCCACGAGACGTTCGGAACCAGCCCGTCCGACGGCTTGTGGCTCGCCCCCGAGGCGCGCGTGCGCATCTGGTAGCCGACGCCGCGTGGCGACGGCCGGTTGTGCGGGTCCTCATCCGAGGCCCGGCCGGAGCGGCTTCGCTCAGGCCCAGTCTTCGGCGGTGGGGCCCTCGACGGGCTCCGGGTCGACCCAGCGCTCCAGCGCGTCCTCGAGGTCCGTGGTGCGCAGCGGCTTGGTGAGGTAGTCGTTCATGCCGGCGTTGATCGCGATGTCGCGATCGCCCGTCATGGCCCGCGCGCTGAGCCCGATGATCGGGATCTGCTTCAGCCCGAGCTGGCGCTCGAACGCCCGGATCATGCTCGTGGCCTGGTAGCCGTCGACGCCCGGCATCATCACGTCCATGAGGATGGCGCCGTACTCCTCGTTGGCGCAGGCGGCCACCGCGGCCGACCCGTCCTCGACGATGTCGACGTCGTAGCCGAGCTTCTTGAGGACGCCGGCTGCGACGACCTGGTTGATCTTGTTGTCCTCCGCGAGGAGCACCTTCTGCATTGGATTGGTCCCTTCAGGGTTGGCTGGTTCGGGCCGACTCGTGAGCCGGCTGGGTGATGAGCGCGTCGACGATGCGACGGAGCAGGTAGGTCGTGCGGACGGGGCGGATGAGCACCGACTCGATGCCCGCGTCGTGCGCCTGTTGGCGCGAGAGGTCGGAGGCGGCGCTGAGCAGCAGCACCACCGTCTTGGAGGTCGGCTCCTGGTGGCGCAGGACGCGCGCCAGCTCGAGGCCGTCCATGCCCTCGAGGCGGTGCTCGATGATGGCGACGGCGTAGCGCTCGTCCGGGGTGCCGCTCCACGCGAACTGGTGGAGGGCCTCTTCGGCCGAGTTCGCCTGGTCGACGACGAAGCCCCAGCTGTCGAGCGTGTGGGCGAGCACGCTGCGGTTCACGGCGTTGCCGTCCACGACCAGGGCCCGAAGGCCGACCAGCGCGGCCAGGCCGCGCTCGGTGCTCTGGTTGCCCACGGCGAGGGGCAGCGTCACCCGGAAGACGGTGCCGACGCCGACCTCGCTGGCCAGCTCGATCTCGCCGCCGTGCTGGTCCACCAGGCCGCGCACGATGCCGAGGCCGAGGCCGGTGCCGCCGTAGTTGCGGGTGGTCGACTCGTCGAGCTGCGAGAAGGGCTCGAACAACCGGGCCTGCTCCCCCTCCGGGATGCCGATGCCGGTGTCGATGACCAGGAACGAGACGTCCTCGGGCTGGCCTTCGGCCGGCATCGCTCGCAGCGTCACCGACCCCTCGTGGGTGAACTTCACGGCGTTGTTCACCAGGTTGAGCAGGATCTGCCGCAGGCGGACCGGATCGCCCCGACGGTTCGTGATCATCCCGGGCTCGCAGTAGGCGAAGATCTCGATGCCCTTGCGGCGGGCGCTCTCGCCCACGAGCATCGCCACCTCGTCGAGCAGGTCGGTGAGGTCGAGGTCGATCTCCTCGAACTCCATGCGCTCGGCCTCGATCTTCGAGAAGTCGAGGACGCTGTCGATGAGCCCGAGCAGGCCCTCGGCGGAGGTGGCCACGCCGACCGCCAGCTCCCGCTGGTCGTCGTCCAGCTCGGTGTCGAGGAGCAGGCCCGTCAGGCCGATGACCGCGTTCATCGGGGTGCGGATCTCGTGGGACACGTTGGCGAGGAAGTGCGACTTCAGGACCGAGGCATGGACCGCCTCGTCGCGGGCGAGCTTGAGGTCGCCACCGAGCAGCTGGTTCTCCATGATCACGGTCACGTGGAGCAGCACGGCGAGCGTGAGCACCCCGATCGTGATCCACCCCAGCTCGACGGCCACCGGCTGGCCCGTGACCTGGCGGACCGTGGTCCCGACCACGATGAGGATCGAGAGCCCGGGGGCGGTGAGCAGCAGCAGGCGGGCCCGTTCCACGCTGGCGGGCTCATCATCGGAGGCGGCGGCCCGCCAGGTGCGCACCCCCGCCACGGCGATCGCCGCGAAGGCGAGGGCGATGGCCAGCCCGACGACGCCGGCCCCGACCGATGCGGCCGGTCCGAACTCGCTCGTCGCGGTCGAGAGGACCGCGATCGCCCCGATGCCGGGCAGGAGCAGGACGCTCCCCCGGGCCAGCTGCGGGAGCTTCGTGACGGCGAAGACGACCACGCCGATGAGCAGGACGTCGCTGATCGGGTAGGCGAGCAGCTCGATCTGGTCGTTGAGCGGCCGTCCGGCGCTGGCGTCGAACGCGGCGGGGAGGACGGTGACCCAACCGGCGAACAGGAGGCTGGCCGCGATCATGAGGCCCTCGGCCAGGAAGCGCAGGCGGCCGACCCAGTGGGTCGGCTTGTCGAGCAGGACCAGCAGCGCCACCGAGAACGAGACCATGGCGCCGATCGCCGCCACGTCGCCGAAGGTGATCGTGATGGACGACCCGCCCGACTCCCAGAGCGGTCGGGCCTGGGACCCGGCACACCACAGCACGGCGGCCATCGCGAGCAGGGACCAGCCGAGGCGCAACCGCCCGTCGGACCGCCAGGCGACCCCGACGGCGATGCCACCCGTGAGCGACGCCACGAGCACGCCCGACGAGCGCGACGACCAACCGCCCAGCTCGATGCCCAGGACGACCACGGTGATGGCGGCCGAGAAGCCCACCCAGGTCAGCTGCTCCCAGATCGAGCGGACCGCGTCCATGAGCCAGGTGATGAGGGCGTCGAAGCGGTCGGACGCGTCGAAGTCCGCGATGTCGTCGAGCAGCGGCTCCGCCACGATGGCCGCGGCCCCCCTCGGTGATGTCCGGTTCGACAATCCCACGTGTTCCTCGTCGGCCACGGAGAGACACAATCCAGCCACCGAACGTGGGAATAGGCCACTTCGCCTACTCGCCACCCCACGGCCACCCGCTTGCGTGGCCACGGATGCCCGGGTAGATACGGAGCGTCACCGGCCAAGGGGTTGGCGGACCATCACCTGCACGGGGGACCGAGATTCCAGATGGCGTCGTGACGGCGATCCAGCGCTTCATCCCCGGCCTCGGTGCCGCCCGGTCCTACGAGCGATCGTGGCTGCCGAAGGACCTGGTGGCCGGCCTGGTGCTGACCGCGCTCCTCGTGCCCCAGGGCATGGCCTACGCCGAGCTGGCCGGGCTGCCGGCGATCACCGGGCTCTACACGTCGATCATGTGCCTCCTGGCGTACGCCGTGTTCGGGCCCTCGAGGATCCTGGTGCTAGGGCCGGACTCGTCGCTGGGCCCGATGATCGCCGCCACGGTGATCCCGCTCGTCGGCGCCGACGGCGATCCGGCCAAGGCCATCGCCCTGTCGTCGATGCTGGCGATCCTCGTGGCGGTGATCATGATCGCGGCGGGCGTGGCGAAGCTGGGGTTCGTCGCCGACCTGTTCTCCAAGCCCACCCAGATCGGCTACATGAACGGCCTGGCCCTCACGATCCTGGTCGGCCAGCTGCCCAAGCTGTTCGGCTTCTCGGTGGACGCCGATGGCTTCATCGACGAGCTCCGAGGCTTCGTCCAGGGCGTGGCCGACGGCAAGACGGTGGGCGCCGCGCTCGCCGTCGGCGTGAGTGGCCTGGCGATCATCCTCATCCTCGCCAAGGTGGCGCCCAAGCTGCCCGGCGTGCTCGTCGCCGTCGTCGGCGCGATCGCGGCCGCCGTCGCCTTCGACCTCGGCGCCCACGGCGTCTCGCTGGTCGGCACGCTGCCGCAGGGCTTCCCGCCGTTCACCGTGCCCGGCGTCTCGCTCAGCGACCTCTGGCTCCTGCTCGCCGGGGCCCTGGGCATCACCCTCGTCTCGTTGACCGACACCATCTCCACGTCGTCGGCCTTCGCCGCCCGCACCGGCCAGGAGGTCGACGCCAACCAGGAGATGATCGGCATCGGCACCGCCAACCTGGCCGCCGGCTTCTTCCAGGGCTTCCCCGTGAGCACGAGCGGCTCCCGCACCGCGGTCGCCGAGCAGGCCGGCGCGAAGTCGCAGGTCACCGGGGTCGTGGGCGCGGCCGCGATCGTGTCGATGCTCCTGTTCGCACCCGGGCTCATGAAGAACCTCCCGCAGCCGGTGCTCGCGTCCGTGGTGATCGCGGCCTCGCTCTCGCTGGCCGACATCCCGGCGACGGTGCGGCTCTGGAGGCAGCGCCGCATGGAGTTCGGCGTGTCGATGGCCGCGTTCGCCGGCGTCGCCCTCCTCGGCGTGCTGCCCGGCATCGGCATCGCCGTGATCATCTCGATCCTCAACGTGTTCCGCCGGATGTGGATGCCCTACCGGGTCGAGCTCGCCGAGGTCGAGGGGCTCGACGGCTACCACGACGTCGACGCCCACCCCGAGGGGCGGCGCATCCCGGGCCTGCTCATCTTCCGGTTCGACGCGCCGCTCGTGTTCGCCAACTCCCGCACGTTCCGCGACGAGGTCCGGGCCCTGGCGGCCACCGAGCCCAAGCCCGAATGGATCCTGATCGCCGCCGAGCCCATCACGGACGTCGACACCACCGCCGCGGACATGCTGGAAGACCTCGACGAGGAGCTCAACGAGGCGGGGATCTCGCTCGTCTTCGCCGAGATGAAGACCCCGGTGCAGGCGAAGATCGTGCGCTACGAACTGACCCGGACCATCGACCCGGCCCACTTCTTCCACACCCTCGACGATGCGGTCGAGGCGTTCCGGGCCCAGCACCACGACCAGCCCGACCAGCCCGACCCACCCGAGGACGACGCGCCATGACGATGCCCGACCGCCTCGATCCCCGCCGGCGAGCGGCGGCCGTGGGCGCCCTCGCCTGCGCCGCGCTCGCGATCGTGATCACCGCCGTCGCGATCCACGACGACCTCATCCGCACGTTCGTGGCCCCCGTCCTGGTGCTGGTCGCCCTCGGCGCCGCGTGGATCGCCGCCACGCGCACGGGCGTGGGCCGGCTCGTGGCCCTGGCGGCCGTGGTGGGGATCCTGGCGATCGACCTGGTCGTGGTGCTCAGCGCCGAGGGCAGCGGGCTCTGGCTCATCCCGGTCGTCCTGCTCATCGTCGGCTCGGGCGTGCTCAGCCGCTACGCCCTGCACCGCGACACCGCGGCGCTCAAGGCGCTCGACACGCCGGGCACACCGGTGGGCCCGGCCGGGCAGGGCGTGCTGATCATGAACCTGAAGTCCGGGGGCGGGAAGGCCGAGCGGTTCTCCCTCGAGGACGAGTGCCGGGCCCGAGGCATCGAGCCGGTCGTGCTGCGGCCCGGCGACGACCTGCTGGAGCTGGCCCGCGACGCCATCGACCGCGGGGCCGACGTGCTCGGCATGGCCGGTGGAGACGGGTCCCAGGCGCTGGTCGCCTCGGTGGCGATGCAGGCCGACGTGCCCCTCGTGTGCATCCCGGCGGGCACCCGCAACCACTTCGCCCTCGACATCGGCCTCGACCGCGAGGACGTGGTCGGGGCGCTCGACGCGTTCGGCGACGCGGTGGAGCGCCGGATCGACCTGGCCGAGGTCAACGGGCGGGTCTTCGTCAACAACGTGTCCCTCGGCGTCTACGCCGAGATCGTGCAGTCCCCGGAGTACCGCGACGCCAAGGGCCAGACCGTGGCCACCCTCCTGCCGGAGCTGCTGGGGCCCGAGGCCCGGGGGTTCGACCTGGACTTCACCGACGCGGACGGCGTCGAGTGCGACGACGTGCAGATCATCCAGGTCTCGAACAACCCCTACGTGCTCAGCACGTTCGCCGGCTTCGGGAGCCGAGCCCGCCTCGACACCGGGGAGCTCGGGGTGGCGACGGCCAAGATCAACACGGCCGCCGACGTGCCCGCCCTCCTCGCGGCGGAGACCGCCGGACGGCTCGACCGCTTCGGAGGCTGGAAGGAGTGGTCCGCGCCGACCTTCACCGTCCGGTCGAGCGCCGAGGTCCCGGCGGGCGTCGACGGCGAGGCCCTGCTCCTCGAACCGCCGCTCGAGTTCCGATGCCTCCCGGGCGCGATCCGCATCCGCCTCCCCCACCACGCCCCCGGCTACTCCCCCGCCGCCCTCAGCCCCCCGTCGGCCCGCTGGACGATCCGCGCCCTGTTGCGCGCAACGAAAGGCAGCCCCACCCCTATCGACGCCTGACCGACAACACGCGAGGTGGGGTTCCGAGCGGAGCGAGCCCAGGGGGGTTTGGGGGGACGGAGCTTGCGGAGTCCCCCCAAGCCAGGGACGATCCGGCTTGCCGGTCGTCCCTGAGAGGGCAGCCGGGCGTCAGCCCGTCGATCGAAGCTCGAGGAACGGAGAGAGCGGCTTTCCAGCACATTGGGATCCTAAGCTTAGAATTCCACGTGGACAAGTTGTCGC
>JADMIO011429246.1_pt1 | contig 61365 bp, 58 predicted proteins | sample 8958161 | NCBI WGS metagenome assembly JADMIO01 (sample SAMN16585339, study PRJNA669376) | soil metagenome | isolation source: Crop rotation soil | place: USA: Cullars Rotation, Alabama | collected 2011
CCGCGACAACTTGTCCACGTGGAATTCTAAGCTTAGGATCCCAATGTGCTGGAAAGCAGCTTACCTGCTGACTTGGATCGTGTTTCCAGGCGCAACGCCACGACCGCCGGTGCCGGTAACGCCCGCTGAGACAAGCTTGACCCAAAGCGTGCCATCGCCTTTGTAGTACGAGGTGGCGGTGGCGTTGCGCAGCGCATCCAGGCTGTTTTGCGGTGGACCGGCATTTGCGGTGGTGAATCCCGGCAGCTCGAAAATCACCCATGAGCCTTTTTCCAATTCACTCACGCTAATGTTCATTGGCGACTGTTCGGATTCCGCCTTGATCTCGGTACCGGCGCGTATAGTGGTACTCCCATTGACGACCTTCCTACCGTTGCGGCTGAGAACGATCGGTGATGGAGCAGCAGCTCCACCTCGACCTCCTGGAGCACCGGCACCTCCGCCTCTCGGGGCAGCCGCGCCCTGGCCTGCAGCCACGCCGGGAGCAGGAGCAGCGCCACCTCCACCGCCTCCACCTCTAGGGGCACCACGGCCGCCACCTCGAGCGCCGCCGGCGCCGCCGCCAATATTAAGTCGTCCGAAATCACCTTTACATACGGCAGCGTTCCAGTCCGGTTTGAGCTGGCACGCTTTGTCATCGTCCGCGATTCCGTTGTCGATGACGATATAGGAATCGGGAACGCCGCCGACCGACCCGTCGATATCGTGGAACACCGCGCCGTTCCAGCCTGTAAAACGTCCGAATTCGCCGGAGAAGGACCATCGTTGTTCCGTCGGTGGGAAATACACCGGCTTGGCATTTTCGAATGTCAGCTTCTCGACATCGTTGAAGGTGCTGATGGGAAAGCTGGAGTACAGCAGGTACGAGATCGCTCCGGACTTGCGAGTGGCATTGTCCTGGAAATTGACGAACCTGGTGTTCACAACATGGTGGAGGAAATCGTAATACTCGTAGCCATGGATCGGATAATCCGCGTCAGCGCGAGGCATACTACGACCATACGCTTTCTCTGCTTCCGTTTTGGGGGTGCCTTTATTGTCGCTTTCGCCCACGAACAGGGAGTTCGTGACTTTTGAGGTGTAGTCGCCGTGGTACGGGGCCACACCAGGGTACGCGTGTGTGTAGCCGATAGCGCTGTCGGCAATCTTCAGGCCGTCGAAGACATGATGCTCGCCACGGGCCCAGATGGCAGCGCCCCTGCTCTTGTAGATGGTCATGTCTTTGAGCACGGACTCCAGCCTCGCGCTGTTGGTGTCGCTGGGATCCGTAAAGGCCAGATGCGTGTTCCCGCCCAGGTTGAATTTGCCCTGCGCGTTGGGTCCGCGATCGAACATCAACCCTTCGATGTCGGAATGGGCGACGTTGCCGGAAAACTCTCGAATTTGCATTCGACGGGGCCAGGTCTTCGCGGCGATCTCCGTGCCTTCAAACTTACCTGTTGGATGTTCTGGAAAAGCCAGCCAGAAGCCTGTTGCCTCAGAACCTGCGGAGACATTCCCGCGGTAGGTATTGTCGGGGTTCGTGATCCAGAAGGTGGACGCCGTGTTGTCGGAAGGAATCAACTGGTCCGTGGCATTTTGACCTTGACCGCCCCCTCCGTAGACTCCGACTACTGCATTTGTCGAATTACAGGGCCGGATGGTATTGCATTTGGTCAGTATCCCCAGGTTGTTCAGATACTCGTTGCCGTGTTCCACGCCATCTTCGAGGAAGTAGCAGTGACCGACGTTGTTGTACGCCACATTGTTCTCAACCCGCACATTGTTCGTTCCGTGCACCGTCACACAGCGGCTGTAGGTGTCGTGAATCGCAGAGTTCTCGATGTATTGCTTCTGCGTATCGCCGACCAGATGCCAATGGATCGGATATCTCGCAAGGTTCTCATGCTGGCCCATTCGAAAGAACTCGACACCGGAGACTTGCATGGTTGACCCAGCCATCGCCATCACATGCCCACCACTGAACGATTTTTCTGCGTCGGCTGAAGCCTGGATATGGATATTGCGTGACAGCATGCCAACTTCACCGCGCTCATCCACGCCGAAGGTGACCTGACCGTAGTGCATGTATTCAAGTTTCTGATCCAGAGTAATCACTTTTCCAGAGATGCTGGAGATGGTTCGTCTCTCTGCCTGGTGGGGATCGAAATCCGTCGATGCGACAACAATCACGTCACCCTTTTTCCAGTCACCGGCATTCAACACTTCGATTGTGCTGCTACCTGCGACGGCTGTTTTTGTCAGCTTGGTCCAGGAGTCTTTCCGATTACCGTGCAGGCTCAGGGTTCCGCCCATGAGCATGATCCCGCGGTCACCCATTGTTTCTATGTCTTCACCCGGGACGTTATTGGTCAGGGTAATTGTCGCGTTGCGCGTGTGGGGTTTGGCTTCAGTGCCAATCTCCAGCGTCCCGTGCAACATGATCCATTCTGTGGTCAGTTCAAGATCCTTATTGTCTGCGAAGCTCAGTTTGCCGTTGAGATTTAAACCGTGCAGCGGCGGCGGACTGACATCGAGGACAACATCCATGCCCTTGTCAATGGTGACAATGGCGCCTTCGGCTGGCACCTTCTTGTCTGCCCAGGTGGCGGAATCAGACCAGCGCCCCCCTTTCACCGCCGAAGAACTTCCTTGCTGAGCCTTAACGACGGAATGTCCGCTGAGGATTAAAAACGCTGGCAAGAGCAACGATACGTACGAGAGATAATGTTTTCGCACCGCGCTAAACCTCCGTGATCGAGAAATAGAACGAATCGAATGATTGTCTAAGGCCGAGCTTATACCATGCAACAACCGAAAAACTGATCATTAATATCCCCAGAGAATCTGAAAATGGGGATCCATCCTTCGGCCATGCGCAACAGATGGCGAAGCGCTGCCAGACGACACGTCGCCGAAGTCATTTGGTACGAGATCGTGATGGGATTTATGGTTTTGACTTCCGCACACGCGGCTGTTTAGATCAGATGATCATCTTTGGTGAAGATACCCATCAAGGCCTGGACAATCGCGTTTCAATCGGAGCTACGAATCAGCGGCGGGGCGCGGGCGAAAGCGCGAGCGTTGCGGGTGACCATTTCTGCGGCGCTCCGTTGCAATAACGCCCTAGCCGAAGTTCGTCAAGGAATGCCGGAAAGTGGGGCTAAGTCTTGTGGAATCGATCAAGCAGTCGCCGAGTCTACACTACATTCGGAATCAAAACTGAGGCGTTCCGGGAGAATAATTCCGAGCTGATCCAGTAGGAGTTGCTGCTCGGAATTGGGTGTCGTGATGCGTCGCAGACGGATTTCACGGCCGTCGGTGGTTGGCAAGATGATGTCGGCGCTGTGGAGTGTCGACAGTAGTGCCAGAGCTCGGGCTGGAGAAAGGTCCGAGTTCTTGCGTTTCAAAATGTGTTTGAACGTGACCCAGAGGGCATAACCCAGGAACGCGACGAGGATGTGCGCTTTCACGCGGTGCTCTTTCTGATGGAAGATCGGGCGGATGGAGAGTTCGCTTTTCAACGCACGGAAGGCCGCTTCAGCCTCGGTGAGTTGGATATATTTCTTCCACAGTTCTTCGGTACGGTCTTCCTTCAAGTTGGTGCGCAACAGGTAGGCGCCTTCGCGGGCATCGCGCCAGGCGCGGCGCTCTTCAATCAGTTTCCAATTCAGACGGAGTCCATCATTCTTTTCCTGGACGGCGACTTTATAGAGATCATTAACCGATGGGTGTCGCGCTTGAATCTTTCCCAACATCCGTTCGATCTTCGATCGATCTTTCAGCTTGCCGGAGGCGATACGCTTTTCCAGTTGGCCCAGCGCTTTTTCCATACTGGTGGAGACTCGGTGTCGCATCGCGGTTTCTTTGGCCTTGCGCGCCGTGGACCGGCAGAGAATGTAGGTCTCGTCTCCGGTTGGTGTGGCCACCCGTTGCACTTCGACATCGGGCCGGATCTTTTCCCACTCGCCGTCGAGCAATTGCTTTTCAAACTGCTTCAGCTTCGCCCGTGGCGTGCCCACCAGATACTGTCCGTCCCGTTTCCGGAGCGCCTGGAGATTGTCCTCGCTGATGATGCCCCGGTCGAAGATCCACACCCGTCGCGCCTTGCCGTACTTGCGCTCCACCATCCGGATCACCGTTTCCAACGTCGTCACATCGGCCCGGTTCCCATCAAAGGTCTCATAGCTGAGCGGAAACCCGTCCTCATTGACGATCAACGCAATGACGACTTGCTTGCAGTCTCCTCGGTGATCGCGCGAATAACCGCGCCGCATCATCGGGTTCTTCTCCGCTTCTCCTTCCACGTAGCTGCTGGTCAGATCGTAGAGCAGCACGTCGAAGGTAGCGGCGAACAACTCTCCGTACCGCTGCCGGAGATGACGTTCCAGTTTGGTTTTGTGCGGAATGACGCGGTCCAGACAACGATAGAGCCGCGTGTCATTGACCTTTCCTTCCGCGATTCCCAACAAGTCGTCCAGCGCTGTTGAGGGATACCACCGTTCTTCCACCGCCAACTCGCTGGTGGGTTCACACAACCGGTTGATCGCCAGCAATGCCGCGATCCGTGACCATGGCACATCAGCCTGCTTCTCATCGATCCGCTCTTCATAGAATTGATCCAGCTCCAGCCGCTTCCACAATTCCAGCCCCACATAACAGTTTCCGAACTGCCGGCTTCGTTCCAGCCGAACCTTATTCAACAGAACTCTTGCGACATTCGGATCGTCCTCCGGCGGCTCGACCTCTGCCGGAAACAACTTCAACTGCCGGCTTTCGCCCTGCTCATTGAAAACCTCAATCGTCTTCAACCACCGCGACTGCGCCGAACCGTTCAACTCACCCAGATAGCACAGCGTCCGCTGCCGCGGGCCGTCCGGTGTGCGGATCGTTTCCACCAATGACCAGTACGTGTGCGCTTTTCCGTCTTTGCTTCGATTATTCGGCCGCAAGAACATGCGGCCTCATGCTGGCAGGTCTACTATCTGTGAACAAGAGGGTAGGTCTACACTACATCCACTTTCGCAATTGCCGTCACTGACAGCAAATCACTTCCGCTGATTCCCACCGCGAAAAAAAGTGAAAACGCCGAACCTATGACGAACTTCGGCTAGCATCGCCCGGGACTGAAAAACCGTTTTTTGTGTCCGGGAAGCGGTCCCACGCGTATATACGCAAGACGCTTTAATCGGGAGGAAATTGATGGACTTCCGAGCCATCAGTCAATATTCTTCGAGACGTTAAGTGATCTTAAACTTCGGAAAACTTTCACTATGAAGAGACCGTTACTTCTAGGTGCCCTCCTTGCGTTAATTGCGACTGCCCAGGCCCAAACGCGTCCCGCGGCGGCATCCCAGTCCGCAGCAGCGGCGACTACGGCAGGTTCATCGGAACAGGCTAAGGCGACGATCGCTGCGTATTGCACGACTTGCCACAACTCTCAGGCCAAGGTCGGCGGGCTCGCGCTGGATAACCTGAACGTCGATGCCGTGGCGAATGATGCGGCGATCTGGGAGAAGGCGGTCCGCAAGCTGCGCGGCCGTCTGATGCCTCCTCCGGGCGCGAAGCAGCCCGAGCAGAAGGAAGTGGATTCGCTTATCGGATATCTCGAAACAAAACTCGACGCCAACACGACATTGCCAAGGGCCGCGTACGTGGGCGTTCAACGCATGAGCCGCACGGAATACATCGCTGCAGTCAAGGCGCTGGTGGGAGTCGATGTCAAAACTAAGGACATCCTGCCGCAAGACACCACTATCGGCGGTTTCGACAATATCGCCTCCGGGCTCGGTGTTTCGCCGGCATTCGTCGAGCAATATGTCGAATCGGCGCGCGTGATTGCAAAACAGGCCGTGGGAGACATTAGCGTCGAAGACGTCACGTATCTCGCAAGCGCTAACCGCGGTGGAGAAGCGATGCCACTTGGATGGCGCGATGGCGGTATCCGGGTGAAACACAATTTTACGGCCGACGGCGAATACCGTTTTCAGATTCACTTTCCCGACCAGACGCTCGGCCTTTACACGGCTAATCTTGAAAACGAAGCGACGGTTGTCCTCTTGATTGATGGCAAGGTGGTGTTCAAGAAAGCGATCGGTGGCGTCGACGATTTGATGCTGAACAACCGGAAGGCCGGCGACGGGCGTGCGCAGATTCAGGCCCGGTTCGACAAGATACCGATTCAGGTTCAGGCCGGCATTCGCGAAGTCGCGGTTGGGTTCGTGGAGCGTTCCCGATTTGAGTCCACTTCCTATTTGGCCGGCGGCGGATTGGGGGGCGGGGCCGTATTCGCCGGTAGTGGCGGCCTACAACCCCTCTTCCGCGATGACGCCAATTCTTTCCTTCAAATCAAAGGTCCCTACAATCCGACGGGCATTTCCACTCTGAGTCACTCCTTGATTTACGTCTGCGATCCCCGAAAAGCGGGCGAAGCGCCTTGCGCGAAACAGATCGCGGAAAACCTGGCGCGCCGCGCGTTCCGCCGGCCGACGACGGAAGCGGATCTGGCTGTCCTGATGACTTTCTATGAAGCAGGCCGCAAAGAGAAAGACTTTGATCGAGGAGTCGAGCGCCTCGTCGCAGCGGTGTTGGCGAGTCCCGAGTTTCTTTATCGCGCCATTCAAGGACAGCAAGCCGCCACAGCAAAGGCCGGCGGCGAAGCGCAAGCGCGACAGCGCGAAGCCTCAAGTGAAGTTCCTCTCACTGAATACGAACTCGCTACTCGGCTTTCCTACTTCCTGTGGAATACGGGCCCCGACGAAGAACTGTTCAAGCTGGCCGCAACGAAGGAACTGAGCAAGCCCGCAGTGCTGGATGCTCAGGTCAAGCGCATGCTTGCAGATCCGCGAGCCGCGAGCCTTGCCACCAACTTTGCCATGAAATGGCTTGGCCTGGACGGTATCGACGGAATCAAGCCGGATCAACAGATCTACACGAACTTCAACGACCAGTTGAAACGGGATCTGGTCACCGAGGCTCAGACGTTCATTCAAAGCATCTTGCTCGAAAACCGGCCGCTGGTTGAATTGCTCACGTCGGATCAAACCTATTTGAATGATCGAGTGGCGCGGCACTACGGCATCCCGGACGTTGCCGGAAGCCAGTTCCGATGGGTGAGACTGACGGACAAGAACAGATTCGGCTTGTTAGGCAAGGGCGCGGTTCTGATCAAGACGTCTTATCCCGATCGCACGTCGCCGGTTCTGCGCGGCGCCTGGGTACTCGACAAAATCATCGGAACGCCGCCGACTCCTCCGCCTCCCGGCGTCGAGACCGATCTCAACCAGAAGCCGGGCGAAACTCCGAAGACGGTGCGCGCGCGTTTGGAACAGCACCGCGCCAGTGCGACCTGCCGTCAATGTCACGGTGTGATCGACCCAATGGGGTTGGCACTCGAGAACTTTGATGCGGTCGGTCAGTTCCGCACGGCCGACAGCCGGGCGGCTAACGCGCCGATCGATGCGAGCACCGTCCTGACATCGGGTCGCACCATCGATGGGCCTGCGGAGTTGCGCGAGTTCCTGGCCAGCGAGCCGTCGAGATTCGCGCTGTCGTTCGCGGAGAAACTGATGATGTACTCCATCAATCGTCCGCTGGAGTATTCTGATATGCCGCAGGTGCGCGCGGTCGTGCGCGGAGCGGCAAAGGAAAACTACACGCTCTCTTCAATCGTTCAAGGTATCGTTCGTTCCGATGCATTTCTTAAACAGGGCCCTGCTCCCGCTCCAAAGGCGGCCGGCACGAAGGTTGGCAATTAAGTAGAGGAGATATTCCCCATGTTTATTTTCAAGAAACATATTTCCCGAAGGACAGCGCTTAAAGGCGCAGGAGTGACGTTGGCATTGCCGTTCCTGGATGCCATGGTGCCGGCGGCAACAGCACTGGCACAGACAGCAGCCGCCCCGAAGATTCGCGCAGGCTTCTTCTATATTCCCCACGGCGCCGTCCAGCACGACACCAAGTTTGGGCCTGAGGGCGATCTGTGGACACCTAAAGGAAAGGGCGCGGACTTCAAGCTAAACAAGATCACTGCGTCGCTGGAGCCGTTTAAGAAATATGTGACGTCGATCGGGAATCTGGAGAACCTCAACGGCTCGGGCGTGCACACGCGGAATCCGGGGACGTGGCTGAACTGCCAGCAGAACACCACGACGATCGATCAACTCATTGCCAAAAAGATCGGTCAGGAAACCGCGATGCCTTCCCTGGAGCTGGCCTCGGAAACAAACAACCAGCAGGCCGCCGGCTCCGGTACCGCAACGACGCTCTTGTCGTTCCGCGACGCCAACACCGCTCTTCCCGCGGAATACAACCCGAAAAAGATTTTCAACGAGCTGTTCGGCGCAACGACGCCAAAGGAGCGCGTCCTGAACGCACGCGAATCCGACAGCCTGCTCGACATGATTCTGGAGCGCACGAAAGCATTTCAGGCGAAGTTGGGACCCGCGGATCGCGCAAGGATGGAGGAGTACTTGGAGAGCGTGCGCGAAATCGAACGACGGACGGGGATTATTGCGGCCACGGATATCTCCAGCATGAAGATTCCCGAGCGCCCCGTCGGTGTGAACGACAAATTCGACGAACAGGTTGATCTCATGTTCGATCTGCTGGCGATCGCATACCAGGCGGATATCACTCGCGTCGCCACGTACCTGATGGTCGCTGAAGGCACGAACCAAACCTACAACCATGTCGGCGTTGCCGATTCATTCCATCCCATTTCTCACCACGCCAATGAGCCGGAGAGAATTGCCAAGGTTTCAAAGATCCAGACCTGGCACATGGAGCGCTTCGCCAACTTCCTGCAGAAGATGGCCTCGACCAAAGACGGCGACGGCACGCTGCTGGATCACTCGGTCTTCATGTACGGATCGAACATGGGCAACAGCGACAAGCACAGCAACTGGCCGATTCCGACCATCATCGTTGGCGGCGGCAACGGCAAGTTGAAGCAGGGTGGCCAGCACATCGAGTTTGCGCAGCGCACACCCCTGTCCAACGTACTTCTTACCGTGCTGCACAAGTTCGGTATCGAACAGGACAAGATTTCCGACAGCACGGGCGTCATTTCAGAGATCTAGGATTCGGGAGGCGCAGTGGATCGCAGACAAGTACTGAAAGGGACGATGACAGGTGCGCTCACGTTGTGGGGGTTTCCGTTGCTTCGTGCCGCGCAACAACCTCAACAGCCGAGCGCGGCCGCAGGAGTAAAGAAGCTCACCGACAGGATTTCGGTCATCGATGCAGGAACGAACGTTGTCGTCTTGTCCGGCGGCAACGGGCTTTTGATTGTCGACACCGGGGCGCCGAAGTCGGGCGACAAACTCACCGCGGCGCTCAAGGGCATTGCGGCAAATGCAAAGGTCGATACCGTCTTCAACACGCACTATCACGTCGATCAAACCAGTAATAACGAATTGTTCTCCATGGCCGGCGCAAAGATCATTGCGCACGCCCGGACTCAGCAATGGATGGCAAACGATTACTGGATCCCCGAAGAACTGCGTTATGAGAACGCCCGGCCCAAGGGGGCATGGCCGACTCAAACGTTCTTTAACAAGGACTCCATGAAAGCCGGCAGCGAACAGATCGATTACGGCTATCTGCTCGATGCGCATACCGGCGGTGACGCCTATGTGTATTTCAAGGATTCCAACGTTCTCGCGGTCGGCGACGTCGCGTCTCCCGTGAAGGACCCTGAACTGGATTGGATCACCGGTGCGTGGATCGGCGCCCGGGTCACCGCGATGGACCTCCTGCTCGGAATCAGCAATGACAGGACGCAATTCGTTCCGGGTACCGGTCCGATCATGACACGGGCCGAGTTCAAGGCGGAAAGGGACATGATGGAAGTCGTCCGGCAGAGGCTCTTCAAGCAAACCCGCGCCGGAGACGGTCCCAAGGATATGTTGGAGGCGGGGGTGTTAGATGGCCTCCCGCGTACCTGGGAGAATCCGTATAAGTTCCTGTATTCCGGCGCAAAAGGGACGTGGGCCAACAATAACAAGCTGGACCCGGACGTGGTGTAAGAAGTTTTGAGTTTTGAGTTCTGAGTTTCGAGTTCTGAGTCAGTCCCGTTTGACTCAAAACTCATAACTCACGACTCATTACTTATTTTGGAGGCACGAGTGAAGCGTTTCATTGTCGGCATTGCTTTGATGGCTGCCTTGGTTACACCATCCCTGCCCCAGGGTAAGCCCGGGCAGCTGGCCACCGCCATTCAAGAAGGCAAACGCGCAGCGGCATTGGAGATGATCCGGGCGGGAGCCGACGTGAATGAGGCGCAGCCGGACGGGACGCGTCCGATTCACTGGGCGGTTTACCGTTTCGACTATGACCTCACGGATGCCTTGATCGCGAAAAAAGCGAAGGTGGACGTCACCAACGAGTTTGGTTCGACGCCTCTGGCTGAAGCGGCGAAACAGGGCGATGCCCGAATGGTGAAGACGCTCCTGGCTGCCGGATCCGGAACCGAAGGCGCGAACGCCGATGGTCAGACCGCATTGATGATCGCCATCAAGAACGGCGACCTGCCGATCTTCAACCTGCTGATTGATGCCGGAGCGAAGGTCAACGCCGTCGAAAAGGTGCAGGATCAGACGCCGTTGATGTGGGCCGCCGCAGCCGCTCGCAATGCTCCGGAGATGGTAAAAGTCCTAATTGCAAAGGGCGCCAATGTGAATGCTCGCGCTAAATTCAATGACTGGCCCGGCCAGATCACTTCGGAACCTCGCGCCCAGTATCACACCTATGGCGGTCTGACCCCGCTTCTGTACGCGGCTCGCGGCGGTTGCTACGCCTGCGTTGAAGCTCTGGTAAGTGCGGGCGCAGATGTCAATCTGCCCAACAATGAAGGCATGACGCCCCTGATGATTGCCCTCGATAACAGCCAGAATGGCGTCGCGAAGTTTCTTCTGGATCATGGCGCCAATCCGAAGGTCTGGGATATCTATGGGCGCACGGCGCTTTACGTTGCCATCGATCACGCGCCTGGTGCAGCACCGGCTGGCGGTGGCGCTGGTGGTGCGTTCGGTGGTGCACGCGGTGCAGGCGCTGCTGGTGGCCGAGGCGGCGGTGGCGCTGCTGGCGGTCGAGGCGGCGGCGCTGCTGCCGGTCGAGCGGGCGGCGGTGGTGGTCCGGGGGGTGCCGGCCGCGCGGACGAAGGTGGTGCCGTGGCCACGGGTCCTCAAGTGTCGAGCATGGAGATCATCAACTTGTTGTTGGCTGCCGGCGTTAATCCGAATACGGAACTGAACGCGCGCCGCCCGGAAGCCGGTAGCGGAGGCCGTTTTGCAGATCCGCTCCTCAGTTCAGGCACGACGCCGCTGCTGCGCGCCCTGGTCAATAACAATATTGAAGTTGCGCGGCTGCTGTTGGACAACGGTGCGAATCCGAACATCTATGGCATGGGAATTTCGCCGTGGCTGTATGCAGCCGGTCTTACGAGTGGGGTTTTGAGTACAGGCCGAGGCAACGGTTCTTCCGCTGCAACACCGGTCGCCACCGTCAATACGGAACTTCTGGATCTCATGTTGAAGCATGGAGCCGACGTTAACGCACAGGTGAACGGCGCCGATAAGTATTCCGGACGCGTCTCCTATGCGTGGCGCGATCCCAATTTCACACAATCCAACGAAGGAATGACGGCGCTCCATGTCGCCGCACGTTCCCAGAATGCAACTCTCGTTCGATACCTGCTGGATCATGGCGCGCGTACGGATATCGTCGATGCATCGGGAAGGACGGCTCTCGATGTTCTGAATAGGGTTCCAGCGCTTCCGCCCCACGTGAATGCCGACGCGGAGGGACTGATCCCGCGGGAGGCACTCGCTACATTGGCACCGAACGCTCCCGCTACTATTGCGGCAAGAGGTGGTGTCGGTGCAAGAGGTGCCGCTCCGAACAGCCCGGTTGTTGAGGAGATCCGCACGCTGCTCCAGAACGCTGCGACGAAAAGTCACTAGTGTCCTGACGTCATCAATTGCGAGTATGGAACGGATGAAGCCGGACCAGCAAAAATCCGGCGTCTACGGATCACTTCGCGAGCAGCGCGGCTCGCTGAGGGGCAGTGAGCAGACGTAGTACCTTCGCGAGCGTCTCGCGCTGCAGTTGATCGAGCTTCGCTTTGTCCGGCGCCTGCCCCTGAGCCTCTCTCAGGAGCCGTAGTCTCGCCTCATTCTGCTGATCAAATAACGGTTGAATCTGGTCGATCTGGTCGGCTGAAAACGGACAGCCTGCATCCTGCATCGTGAGTTTAATCGCGTCGAATCCGCCGCGTGATTTCACCTGATCTTTGTAGAGTTTCTTCAGGAGCCGGCGCTGATCTTCGCTCAACACGGATGCATCTGCGATCTTGCCGAGCAGTTGATCGTTGAGCCGGACGATTTCCGGCGTCAGTTCTTCCATGCTGGGCAAATTCGGCGCTGCAGCCGCCGGCGCGCCGCGTTGAGCATCTGAAGCGGGCGGAGTAGATGGAGCATTCGCTTTTTGCATTTCCTGAACGCGTTTTTGTAATGCCTGACGCATTACCGGCAATTCCGCGTTGACCAGGCTGGTCAAACCCGTTTCCTGTTCAGGTGAAAGCGGAAGATTCGACTGGGCCAGCAACTCGCGCAGACGAACCAGGCGATCGACGGGCGGACCATTCGGTGCAGCTCCACGAGCCGGAGCATTTCCGCGGGTATTCGCATTGCCGCGGGCCGGGGTGTTACCACGCGGAGCGGGAATGTTCAGCAGGCCACTGACGTCGCCGCCTAGCCCGAGATCGATATCCTGAGCGAAGGCCGGCAGCGCAATGAGTCCGACAATAATCGATAGGAAGAGTTTCATTTTCGTCCGTCTCAAAAACTCAGATTCAAACCGAGCATCACGGTTCGGCCTGCGGCCGCACCAAGCGGTTTGCCGAACAACGGCGATGTCTGTACTCCGCTATAGCCCGTTAAACGAGTGTTATTCAACAAATTCTGGGCGTTCACGTTGAATGCGAGCTTCGGACCTGGCGCGGTTGGTCCTCCGCCTTGCGGCACCACCACCGGTCCTCCTGGTCCGCCCACGATCATTTGCGGCGCGGCAGGGTTCGCTGATCCATTGGATGCCGAGCGGCTCGACTCCGGTTTCTTCAATGCCCATGTTTTCGTGAAGCTCGTGTTTACGGTGTAACGTCCAGGACCCGTCAACGAATTGCGCCCTACACCCAATGGCCGGTCATTGGTCGTCTGGTCGCCATTGTTGTCCCTCCCGGTTGTGAGTGTATACGGGCGACCGGTGTTCGCATTGATAAGAAAGTTAACCGTCGTGTCGCGCGGCAGACGCAGGCTCAAGTTCGTCAGAAATCGGTGCCGTGTATCGAACGAAGACAACGCCCATTCCGATCTCCAGTCATATTGATTCTCGGCAGACGCATTGTCGTAGGCCCAGCCGAGCGTGTACTGAACAAACCCGTTGATACCGATACGATGGACGGCGAAATTGTTCGGCGTGTACAGCCGTAGGCCCATATTCTTGGAAAAAGAATCGGCGGAAGATTCAAACTGATAAATGTTTCCGATCGTCGGATACAACGGACGCATCCGGTCGACTGCGTTGCGTGCCCCCGCCTGAACAGACGGATCGGAAGAATTCAACCCGTTCAATAAATCGTCAGGCAACGGCGTTCCAGGATAGGGCGCATTGATATTTCGAGTACGGAGAAGATGGACACCGCGCGTCACATCGTAAGAGACACTGAATCTCCAGCCTTTCTTCACGCTCTGTTCCAGTGTAGTGGCGGAGTTAATGGTATATGGCGCTGCAAAATTCGCGGCACGGGTCCGAATGGTAGCAGTGCTCACGGTAGGGGTGCCTGAAGCACCATTGAGAAATGGATCCGGATAAGAGGGATTGAGAATAACCGTCTCGACCTGGTGCGCCAGGCCATCCTGCCGTAATACCGTTTCGACGTTTCCGATATCGTACACCTGATAAGAAACGCGGCCGCCGGCGCGGATCACTGTTCCTGTGCGCGGCTGATAGGCGATCTGGAATGTTGGCGCAGCGTTATTGTAGTCCCCTAGATTTGTTTGCGCCTGATACCGCACTCCAGCGCCCACATTGAGTTTCGGTGTGGCGCGCCAATCCGCCTGAAGAAACAAAGAGCTTTCAAACTGCGAAACATTGACAATCGGATCGCCCGTCGTTCTTCTGAAGCTGAGCGGCTGGCCTTTCCTGTAGTCATCCAAGCTTGAAAAGACGAACTGTCCATCGTAATTCGTTTCTGAGTTGCTGTAATTCTTGCTGTCGTTAAAATCCGTGCCGAAGGTCAGATTAAGCCTTGGATGGATTGCCCACCGGAATGTGTTTCCGAAGTTGTAAAACGATCCGCGACGGCGAGTGCGGTTTTGTGCGCCTCCGCCGTTGAATGCATCGAGTACGTTGATGGAGTATCCCTCGTTAATCGGCAACAATGAATTCTGATTGTGAAACCAGAAGAAACGTACTTCGCTCGTGAGCTTCGAGGTCACCGTCCCTCGTTCGGTGAGCTGTACATTCAGATTGTGCCCTTTAAAGTTCAAGGCGCGCTCCGGCAGGGTCACACCGCCGATACCGGCATTGCGGTTTTCATTCCCGTTATAGTTTCCTGCGAAGCTGATGTTGTGGCTCTGCGTAAGAAACACCTGGCCGTTGAGATTCAGATTCTTGTTTTTAACCGGAGTGAACACGCTCAAATTCACCGGACCGGTTGGTGTAACCGCCAGGATGGATCCGGCTTCGTTATCCTGCTGGAGTTGTCTCGCATTGAGCCGCAGCGTCAGCTTTCCTGGAATTACCGGTCCGCCATAGGTAGCGGTGAGGATCCGTTGCTCTTTATGAAGTCTTGAGGTGTCAAAAGGGTTGCGCGCATTCAACGCCTGATTATTGAAATTGAAATTGATATTCCCGCTCCAGGGCCCTGTGCCCGGTTTGGTAATAACCTGAATCAGCGGCCCACCGCCCGCGCGCTCTGCGCTGAACACATTCGTGTCGATGATGATCTGTTGAATCTGATCCCGTGGAGGAACGCGGCCATTGCTGAAGCCGTCAACGAGAAATGTGGCTGAGGCGCCCGCTGCACCGCCGCCGCCTGCAAGAGCCTGAAGCTGCGCCATCATGGCGTCTTCATCTTCGGGGAGATCTTTGATGGCGTCGCCCTGAACGGTCGTCTGAGTCAGGTTTGCGTCTTGATCCAGGCTGACCTGATCGTCCTGCGCGGCGACGTCGACGACGGCGTCAACGCTCGCAACAGTCAATGGAATCGACAAAGGCCGCATGTTGGTTGCGACGCGAATATTCTGTTGGCGCGTTTTAAAACCATCCGCGGCCGCTTCCAATCGATAGTCCCCGACGGCGACATCGAAGAAAAAATTGCCGGTCGCATCCGTCCTGGTTTGCGCCACGACGTTGCTGCCCTGGATAAGCTTCAAGTCAACGCCTGGAATCAATGCGCCTGAAGGATCAAGGACTGCACCTCTCACGCGCACACCACCCTGCGTATATACAAACGAAGCACTGAATAAGAAGGCAATGAGCGCGATGACGCGTCTCAGTTTCATTCCAAAAACTCCTTTTGCTTGTATTGGCGGACGACAAGGCGCGGTTAGTCCCACGAAACAACGCAGGAGAGTGTCACCAAGCACGATATCGGCCATCAGCGGCGTGCGTTATGAATCAATACGATGAAACAACGGGTACCACACGCGGTGTCCGCTTTCGAAAACTTCGCGTCGCGAAAGCGAACAGTCAAAACACTCAAGGTCTGCTGGATAGACAACTGAAACAGGTTTCCGGTTACCGAAAAATTTGCGGCCGGGACTGTCCTTCCCGAAAATTCCATCAGCTTTGGAATTCTTGAAGTTGCGGATCGTCGCTCGCAGTAGTCGAGACCGGCGGATTGTTCGGTCGCTTCCTCCAGGCCAACTTGCAGGCCATTAAAATTGATTAACGTTGTCTATCTTCTTCGGGAGCCTTTTCCGCATGGTCGATGACAAGCACTTCAACCATATCCTTAGCAGATTCCAACTTTAAGCCGAGTTGGTTTTGGACGGCAGCAAAGATGGATGGTCCAGAGGGATCGGAAAGTTCAGTTGCAGAACTAGAAACTTGACTGAGACGCGGGTCGAATCTGAGGCGAAACTCGAACGTCCCGGTGATCTCCGTCTTGTCGATAACCGGACGGTCTAAGATCGTGAGGCCTGCTGCAAAGCTTGCCATGGTCCCATTCCTTACAACGATCTCGCACGGCGGCTTTACCGAAGGTCCAGTGTTCTTAGGGTCACCAGGAAGGCTGCAAATATCCTCGGGATGTTGGAGTGTCGGCCCCCCGTTGGCGACAGTCAATTCATAGACTGGCACTTGTTTTGTTTCCCGGTGCAGACTCAGTTTGAAACGTTCGGCCAGAAGATTCTGCAGCATCCCCTGGACCCTCGGATCTCGGAACCAGGCGCGGCACGCGGAACGACATTTCTCGGTAGACACCGGCGACCCGTCGGCCTCAGGAATGACCGCCTGAATCGCCCATCGATCCGTTTTCGCCCATTCCGGTCCTCCGGATACAAGATCAGGCACGCTTGAACTCAGACAATTCAGACCATAGGCCATGGTAATCAAGGTGTAGAGATTGTTATTGAGCGCAATCCGGCCGGGGTCTGCCTGTGGAGCGTCGCCATCACAGTAAGAGCCAAGAGGCACCCGTAGCGGCGCGCGACCACTGCGTGCTCCTGCTAGGACAGGCCTTATGGAGACGACTTCGAACCTGTCACGTGCCTGGGCTAGGTTTTGCGTAAACGCGCTGGCTACTACAGAGAGCGCCAGCACTGCGATCGTTTCGACAAGAACAAGAATACTCATTTTCATCAGTTTTACTTAAGGACCCACAGTAATGGCGTTTTGCCATAAAGGTTATCTTTATAACATTTCTGCTATAAAAATAACACATGAAGTTATTATTTCTCTTCGCATCCACCTCCGATAATCCTTGTGGTCGAAGAAGAATAAGCAGGCCCAAATTTATATTAAGAACGAGTTATCGAGCTTGTGTGTTGCCGAAATCACATGGCATCTGCGGAAACACGCAAGTTCGAGATCTCCCTGTTCGAGGAAGTGGTTCGTCTCCGCCCAACGGCCCAAGTCAGTCTATGGTCGGCTGCCGCGAAAATGCGGTCTGTGTGTGAGTAGATAAGGTCAGCAACGCGCACCGTTCATTTCTGATTCAGAATCGCGTCCCAATGCATAACCACGGTGAGTTGATCTTGGGAGTTCCCACGGTTCAGTGGCACGAGCAGCAGAAACCGTTTGCCGTCGGCGGTGGCATCGATAAGGGCGCCCGGCGAATTCCCGCGCACGAAGCCAGGAGGCGTTTGAAAAAGCGGCTGCGGTTCGCCGGCGCGGAATGTCGGCGTCGTCGCGATATCGACGGCCATAATTTTTCCGTCCGTAGTCAGGTAATACAGTTCCTTTGTGTCCGAGCGCCATCGAGGCATTCCAGCCGCACCGCCCTTTGAGACGATAAATTTGCCTGCCGTCGCCGCTGCAGAACGGTCTGGACTGAATGGCTGCACATAGATTTCGTTTCGACCCGATTCATTAGATATATAGGCGACCCACTTGCCGTCTGGAGAAAACCGTCCTCCGAGCTCTGCGAATTCCGACTTCAAGAAAGGGTAAGCCATCCGATCGCCGTCCAGAGGCAAGACCCATGAATCGGCCCCAGTCCCTGAGGCGGTGGCCCCGAAGAGCAGAAAGCGACCATCGGACGACCAATGACTCGGCCCCAGCAAGCTCGGTGCTTTCCAAAGTAATTCTTCATTTCCCGACCCGTTCGAAGCCTTCTGGTAAACGCCGAGTACACCGCCGACCGTTGCTACATACGCGATTCGCGATCCGTCCGGCGCCCATACACCCGCGCTGGTTGCCGCCGTCCCGGCCCCAATAATTCCACGCGTGGAGGTCAAGCGAGTGCTTGTTCCTCTGGAAAGATCGATCACCCACACATCATTTCCCAGCGTCACTGCAGCTCGACTCGCGTCTGAGGAAAGCGTCAACGTGGTATACGCGTTGGGTTCCGCAATCGTGCCCGAGGCTTTTCCCTGCCGATCGAACCATGTCGGTTGTGAAACATCCGCAGTTCCGGTCGAACCGACGCGGTAAACGAGCACGCCATTGCTTGAGGCGGAGAAGTAGCCGGCGAAATTCTGCGTATTTCCTCCGACTTGCTCCGCGACCGGTATTGGATCTCCGGTAAACTCGAGACGTTTCAGATCGAAGTTCTGCGTCAACAGCGTTCCGTCTCGCAAAAACAAGACCTCGCTGCGACCGGCATCCGCCGACGGAATCACGAACGGCGCAAATGATGTCGCCAGGAGACTGTTCGAAGGCTGTTGTTCAGGTTTTGCATCGATGGAACCGATGGACACGCGAGGAGCGTTAGCACCTGCCGACCTCAGGTATAGAAAATGTTTTCCGTCAGGCAGGAAAGTGGGAGCAATGTGTGCTTGCTCCCCGGCTTTTCCATCGGGTTTGGTGAGAGAAACGGGAGTACCGCCTGCCGCCGAGACGCGCATCACACCTTGAGTGCTGCCGTAAACGATCACTCCATCCGCATTCCATGAACCACCGATATAGTTCGCCGGCAGATCACAGATCGTTTGCGGCGGCCCGCCCGATGTGTCGAGCTTTCTGAGTTTTCCTGCCGCGGCAAACCCTAGATAGCGGCTATCGGGAGACCAGAATGTTCGGCCGTTTGCGCCGTCCGTTTCCGGAATAGAACGCGCTTCGAGGGCATCCAACGTTCGAATCGATAGATGGGGCACGGTGGACCCGCTGGCAGAATTCCAGTAAACGAACCGCTGACCGTCTGGAGAAACTGACGGAACGACAATCGTGTTTGGCGGCACGGGAATCTGGAAACGAGTCTGACGTTCAACGCTCAGTGGCTTCTGACGAAGATAAAGAAAACCAAGAGTAGCAGCGATCATCAGGAGCGCTGCAGCAACACCCGGCCAAATCCAGGATCGCTTGAGCGCCGGCGCCGGATCGACATGCACCGGCGCATCATCGACCAGAGCCATCACGTCGGCAATATGGCGCAGCCGCTTCTGCGGATCTCGCTCGAGACATCGTCGCAGCAGACGATGAACCTGATGGGGCACAAGATGCCATTGAGGTTCGTCTTTCAATACGGCGGCGAGGACTTCTGTCGTCGTGTCGCCATGAAAGAGTCGCTTGCCCGCCAGCATTTCGTATAGCACCACACCGAACGACCAGATGTCGGCGCGACGGTCAACGGCTTTGCCTTTGGCCTGTTCCGGGGCCATGTAACCTGCCGTGCCGAGAATTACTCCGGGTTCGGTGGCATTCGTAACGATGGTGGGCGAATTACTGGAGGACAGCGGCGATATGCCGGCCGCTTGGGCCAGTCCAAAGTCGAGAACCTTCACCACACCGTCCGGGCGAATCTTCACATTGCCCGGCTTGAGGTCTCGATGCACGATCCCCTTCTCGTGCGCGGCTTCCAACGCTTCCGCGATCTGACGCGCGATGCCAAGCGCTTCCTGCAATGGTATCGGACCGAGCTCGATGCGCTCTGCCAGAGTAGGGCCATCAACCAATTCCATCACGAGGTAGTTCTGTCCCACGTCGTGTAGCGTGCAGATGTTTGGATGGTTCAGCGCCGCTACGGCTAAAGCCTCTCGTTCAAATCGCTCTTCAAATTTCGTCGCCGATACCTTTATGGCAACGTCGCGATTCAATCGCGTGTCGGTCGCGCGAAACACTTGTCCCATCCCGCCGACACCGAGCACAGGGCCAATGATGTACGGACCGAAAACGGCCCCGGGCGTAAACGTCCTGGTATCGGCGACTGCACTGGTAGGTTTGGATTGAGTCATAGGATTCACCACTTTTATCGGACTTTCGATCAGGACCAAAGGAAAAAAGCGGGTGCCGGTCGAACAGCCCGGTCGTTCAGGAGATCCACGATGCTCCAGGGCTGCGACAAAACCTCACTAGTGCCTGGATTAGGAATACTTTCGCAAGGTCATAATGTCCGAAAACTAAAATCATGCCGCTTCGCCATAGTAACAGTTGCGTAGGCCTCCGATACGCCCGCGTTTTTGTATCGGCCCGCCACTGTGCTGGTCGTCGCATCTGATCCAGACAGCGTTCTTTGATCATGTCGGTCAAAAAAACTCTTGCGATCTAACTATCGCGATAGTAGCCTTAACGCATTCGATAGTCATCATGAAACTGGCGAAACTCGAGCTTCAAATCATGGAGATCATCTGGCGGCTTGGTCCCTCGTCTGCGCGGGAAATTCAGGAGGGATTCCCGGCGGCCAAACGCCCTGCTTATACGACGGTTCAGACAACGATATACCGGCTGGAGCGCAAAGGGGCGGTGCGGATTTCAAAGCGCATTAGCAACGCAAACATCTTCGAGCCTGTGATCTCGGAGTCGGAGGCGCACGGCGGAATCATCGACGACATGCTCAAGCTTATCGGCGGCAGGGCGAAGCCCGTTATGGCGCATCTGATCAACACAGGAAAGTTGACGCTCGATGATATCGAGGAAGCGCAACAAACCCTGCGCGAACTGGATAAGAAAGGCAAAACGAGGACACGCAAATGACTCACTCCGGACTTTCGAGCTTCGTTCTCGCTCATGTGTGGCAATCCACTCTCTTCGCGTTAGCGGCTTGGTTGATGGTCTCGCTGACGTTGCGGGGTAATCGGGCGCACGTCCGGTACATGGTGTGGCTGGCAGCGTCTATAAAGTTTTTGATTCCATTTGCGGCGCTGACCGCGCTCGGTAACCGGATGTCGTGGGTGCGCCCGACGGAAGCACCGCAAGTGACTCTGAGCTACGTTGTCGATCAAGTTTATATGCGTGTGACGACGCCGCCGTTAGTGACCGGATCATCGGCGTCTGTCCGAGGCGTCGTCTCCTTGGATTACCTTCCGTATTTCTTGTTGGCTCTGTGGGGCTGTGGATTCCTTGGTGTGATCATCTCGTGGTGTATCCGCGCGCGCCAAATTCGCGCGGCGGCGCGCTCTGCTCGTCCGTTCCGGCGATACCGCGATGCGGAAGTGCTTTCCTCACCAGCCATGCGGGAACGGGGAATTGAGCCCGGCGTCTTCGGATTCTGGAAGCCCGTGATCCTGGTGCCGGAAGGAATCGGCGAATCCCTCGCTACGGAAGAAATCGAGTCGGTCCTCGCGCACGAATACGCTCATTTTTGCCGCAGGGACAATCTCGCTGCGGTGGTTCAAATGACTGTCGAGGCGTTGTTCTGGTTCGATCCTCTAGTGTGGTGGATCGGGAATCAACTGCTTCTGGAGCGCGAGCGGGCTTGTGATGATGAAGTGGTCCGCAGCGGATTCGATCCGTCGGTGTACGCGCAGAGCATCCTCAACGTTTGCAAATTCTATGTGGCGTGTCCGGTGCCTTGTGTTTCCGGGGTGAGTGGATCGGATCTGAGAAGAAGAATCGAGGACATCATGGCGGAACGTGTTTGTCAGAACTTAAATTTTCTAAAGCGGGTTCTATTGGCTACAGCGGCTGTGTGCGTAATTGCCGGTCCGACGCTGTTCGGTCTCTTCCATGCGCATGCGCAGACGCCCAGCAGTTTTACCGGATTGGCGACGTCCGCGAAGAAGACCTTTGATGTCGCGGTGATCAAAGAGAACGTGTCCGTAAGCGACAACTGGATGCTGGGAAAGCCGAATCGAGGGACCGAAACGATCATGAACCTCGAACTGCGCAAGATCGTCGCGTCGTCTTTTCGTATCCAGGACAAGATGGTCTTCGGACCGGACTGGATGGATAAAGTTCGCTACGACATAACGGCCAAGGGACCGGATCCCGAAGCTTCCAACCCCGAGGTTTGGGAGATGATGCGATCGCTTCTAACCGAGCGCTTTCATCTCAAATATCACATCGAAACACGCGAATTGCCGGCTTACGTGCTTTCCATCGCGAAGAGCGGAGCGAAGTACGTCAAAGGAGACGAAGGCCGGTGCAAAGAGAAGATCCAGGCCGGCGACACCAACTGTGGAACTATTGATTTCTTGCCGTTTGGCGTAGGGATTGTAAACACGCCGATCGGCGGCCTCACTGGAGTGTTGGCTCGTACGCTGCAGGATCGTCCAATCGTCGACCGAACGGGACTGCCCGACCGCTATGACATTCGCATCCTTTGGAGACCCGACAACATCGACCAAGCCGCGTTTGAAGACATTCTGACCAAAGTTCCACCGGAACTTCGGCCTCCCGATATGAACATGTTCGAAGCCTTCGAAAGACAAGCCGGACTGAAGCTGGAAGCCACCAAGACCGGCGTTGAGGTTCTCGTGGTTGATCACATCGAAAGGCCGACGGAGAACTGAGCAAAAAGATGAAAATGACGATCTGGCTTTTTGCGATAGCTATTCTGTTGAGTGCGCCGGCGCTTTTGTTACCGGTTCAATCTCCAGCGAACTCCAACGAGCCGGCGTACAAAGCCAGTGGTGAGTTACTTGCTCCGCAGAATTACAGAGAGTGGATATGGCTCAGCTCCGGCCTCGGTATGGCTTATGGGCCGGCAGAGCGCGCGAATTCGACGGGCGGCCCGCCGTTTGACAATGTCTTCGTCAACCCGAGCTCTTATCGATCATTTATCCAGACCGGCACGTGGCCGGATAAAAGCACATTTGTTCTAGAGCTACGGTCATCGCGGAATAATGAATCAATTAATAAAGGAGGCCGGTTCCAAGGCGACCTGATCGGACTCGAAGTCGAAGTGAAAGATGAGCGTCATTTTCCCGGCAAATGGGCTTTCTTCGAATTTCCTCCCGCGGCTTCTTCCGCGAGACCACTGCCGCGTTCTGCTGAGTGTTATTCCTGCCATGCGGAGCACGGAGCCGTCGACAACACATTTGTGCAGTTCTATCCAACACTAATCGATGTTGCTAAAAAGCACGGCACGTTTCGGCAAGATTGACTGCCTAACGAACACCCGTGTCCAAAACATTAAAACCACGCCGCCTCGCGGTAGTAATAATTTTCGGCCTGAATTCAGCCGTTTTCTGAGCTCTGGTACGATTCGGCATGTGCGCAACGTCCTCGTCCTTTTCTTCCACATTATGGGTTCTGGTGGTCATGGACCAATTCACAAGGCGCATCATCAGCTTTAGTGTTCACCGACAATTGTCGATGGGACCGCGCTGTGCCGTATGTTCCGGCAGGCGATCAGCTGGAGAAGTCTCCCAAAACGGACAAATCGACGATCTGGCTGGCCGTCCGTTTTTCCGGGGAAATGAATCACACCGCTATCGAAGACAAACCCACTTCCGGAAAGAATTCCGAAAGTGGTTTTTATCGGGGCGAGAAGATTCGAACCTCCGACCTCATGGTCCCGAACCAGATTTCAGGGCTTGTTGAAACCTATGGAAAACGTGTGGATTTTTGATGCTTTGAATTGAATCGTTTGCACTGAGAACGGCAGTCCGTGTTGAAATCGGGTGCTTTGATAGCTACAAAATTATCAGTCCATTTTCCTACAGCTTGGTGAACTGCGTCAGATCAGCGAGTTCCCTTTCGTCGCTTCCCACTTGTCTGCGCCCGTTTCGTTTTGCGTTCCGGTTGTTGCATCGACGCAAGTTGGCTTTCCACTTTGTCCAAGGAAACAGTCCTCCCCTCGCGTACTTCGCGTCTGGCGTTTTCGATCATTTTGGCAAATTGAGGATTGGTCCCCTGCGCCAAGCATTCCGGATCGACATTTCGGAGCGACACCAATGCAGCTACGGGCTTCCTCCGATGAGTGAACACCACCGCATCTTCCTTAGAAGTCTCCACCGCCTTCAAAACCGACTCCAAATCCTTTGGCAATTTTATCGCTTTCATAATTTCACTTCCTCGCCCGCAACGAAGAGCCGATACATCTCAAACATGGCCAAGGAAGCCTACGCCGATAAATTCAATGAATTCAATCTCGATGGGATTTTCACGAACCACAGGCAGGAAAGCCAATCGCAACGCGGCGTGTTATGGCAACGATGCCGCGGATTTTGGCGCATCGTCCACTTTGACCGGCTTGGCCGGCGTTTGCTTCTTTCATGCGAGAAGACTTCTCGTGTATAAGTGTCCCGACGCAAGGATGCGCACTACGCCGGACACCTCATGGATTCGATGACTAGTTGCTTCGCTGTCGACATCTCTCTATAGCCGTAGTTCTAATTGTATTGCTCACGGGACTGAGCCTAGACGTCCGGGCCCAATCGACGCCGTTTATTACCTGGATCGGCCCGAACTCTGCCGCGGTGGGTTCAGCTGGCTTCACATTGACAGTCACTGGAGGAAACTTCGTTCCCGGATCGTTGGTGCGTTGGAAAGGACTCGAACGTTCGACGACGTTCGCCAGCGGTAATGTACTCACCGCAGCCATTCCCGCAAGTGACCTCAATGAATTTGAGCCTGCCCAAGTCGTGGTCTCCAGCGGTCTCGACGTCTCAAATAGCGCAGTATTCGCGATCTATCGCGCGTTGTCGCTATCGACAAACGATCTGATCTTCGACCCAACCAGAAATCGGATTTACGCATCGATTCCGGGATCAATTCGCGACGGGAACTCGATTGTTTCGATCGATCCCTTCACTGCGTCCATAGGAACACCTGTTCCGATCGGCAGTGAACCCAGCAGATTGGCGCTTTCCGACAACGGTCAATATCTCTATACCGCTCTCGATGGTGCAGGAGCAGTCCGGAGACTAGATCTGGCCTCCCAGACTCCAGGCTGCAGTTTTCTTTAGGTAACACAACCGGTTTTTTCTTTTCTGCGTTGTCACCTTACTACGTTGACGACATCGCCGTAATGCCGGGCAATTCCTCATCGGTGGCCGTTGCGCGAAAGTTTTCGTTTTCCTTATTTAGCTCCTCTACTGCCGGCATCGCCATCTACGATGACGGAATCAAGCGAGGCAATGAGATCGCCGACGGCGCTGGAAGCAATAGAATCAAATTCATCTCACCGTCTACACTTTTCGGTTTGCGTTTCGATAGAAACGCCCTGACGAACATGACGGTGGATTCGTCTGGAGTCCAGGTATCCGCCGTCGGCGGTTCACACGGCGCAGATATCCAAATTGACAATGGGCGGATCGATTCTACAACTGGAGAGGTTATCAGTGCAGACACTCTGCAATTGGTCGGAACGCTTGCCGCACCGGATTTGATTTTTACTGCGAGCGTGCTGCCGGATTCTTCCCTGAATCGCGTCTTCTTTTTGTCAGCTCCTGACGCGAATATGGCCGTTATCCATTGTTTAACCTCTTAACTTTTGAGCTCGTCGGACGCATCAGCATTTCGCTGCCTCCCGTAAGGTCCAAAAATGAAAATCATCGATGTCACGAAACGAGATGGATGCAGGTTTTGATCTCCGAATAGGTATCACGGCTGATTTTCCCGCAATCGTACGGTGACATCGAGACGACGATGGGGCGCTATATATTGAGGAGGGACTTGTTAGAGGCTGTAGAGGAATTGCGGTTTCCGCGGACATGATCAAGCCTAAGATCCGTTTGTGTTCTCACGCGCTGCCTCGCGGTAGTAATAATTGAGGAGGCCACCGACTCGCACCCGCTTTCGGACAGGTCCGGTTGCGGAACTGCTCATCGTGGCTTCGATCAGAAGTCGATTGTCCAGACCTTGATGGTTGCGTTCATGATGATAGTGCGCCATAAACTCTCGGATCGTATAACAATGTTTCCGATGTGACGATCGCGGCGACCTCGGCCAATACTTTCCGACCCACCTTCTTGGCTTTGGCGGCAAGCCGGCACCGCTGGCTGTCGGTAAATTGCAGTCGGCGCCAACCGATTTGTTCTCTGAGAACGCGGTTTTCTTCGATGAGATATTCGACGATTTGCTGCTGCCTCTGATTCAGCCAACCAGGAACGGGAACAACAACAAATGAAAATGGTCCAGAGGCGCTCGCATCCGCGCAGCCTGTCATGTGCATCACCCAATCAACTGCCAGCAGGAGGTGAATCGAGTTTTTGCACACTACGGGGTCGTCTTGACAGCGGGCTTTATCGTCACAGCAAAGCCGGAGCACCGGCTCATGTACATGGTTTCTTACTTGATGAGAATCGTGGGCGGATACGTGGGGGGACTCGCGGCGCAACGTGGCCGCAGAAGCTAATTCATCCGAAGAACTTCGATCGGATTCAGACGTGCAGCGCGGCGCGCAGGCAACCAGCATGCGAGAACGGCGACAACGAGCAGAGTCAGGGCGGTCGCGGCGATGACGACTGGATCGTGCGGGTCCACGTCGAACAACAACGATTGGATCAGTCTGCCGCCGACGAGCGCAGCGACAATGCCGAGCGTGATACCAACGACGGTCACTCGCCCGCTCTGAACGACGATCATGCGCATCAATGTTCGCGGCTCTGCACCGAGGGCTAGACGGATACCCATCTCGGCCGTGCGCTGACTCACGATATAGGACACGACGCCGTATATACCGATCACGCCCAGCATGAGCGCGACGCTGGCAGCAATGGTCAGCAGCACCATCGTGAAGGACATCTGCGCTGAGCCACGGTCGAGGATTTCCTCGAGAGTCTGCGTTTGAGCGATTGCCAGGTTCGGATCGACCATATCGATGGCTCGCCGAACGTCCCGCAGTGAAGCCGTGGCCGGCGGCATTGAGCGGACGATATAACTCATTGTCGCGATATTCGGCCCGAGCATCTTAAGAGCCGGAATGTCCGGACCGCCCGCGATCGACATCGGCATGTACAGCACCGCCGTCCGGCGAGTTTCCGCAAGCGCGGCTACAGGAGTGTTCGAGACCACGCCAACAATTTCCAGCCACGGCGGAATGTCATCTGTCGTCGGTCCAGGAGGCGCGTTCGATCGCACTCGATGGCCGATTGGGTTGTCGTTTGGAAAGAAAGTCTCAGCGAACGCCTGATTCACTATAGCGATGCGCTCGCCTCGTTCAACATCACCTCGTTCGATTCCACGGCCACGCAGCAACCGCATGCCCATTGCTTCAACATAACCGCCGGCCACTGCGCACAAGCGCCCCCCTGCTGGGATTGTTCCCGACGGGTAAACTCGATTCTCCACACGTATGGTGTTTCCGAAACACGCGTCCCGCAGCGGCACCCCGGAGGACGCCGAGACGGCCGTTACGCCAGGGAGCTCCGACAACCGATCGAGAATCGCGCGATGCGCTGCGGCGGCTGCGGCACGATTCCTATATTGCGCGGCAGGCAACCCGAGCCGGAACGTCAGCACAGACGTTGGATTAAATCCCGGATCGAGAGCCCTAAGCTTTAAGAAGCTCCGCAACATCAGACCCGAGGATACGAGCAGCACCAAGGCAAGGGCGACTTGCCCGCCCATTAACAGGTGACGAACGCGATGACGCCCGCGGCTAACAGTGCTGTTCCGACCGCCGTCATAGAGAAACATTGAGATCGGCGCCTTGCGCAATAAGGGAATGGCACCGAATGCCAACGCGACGAGCAACGTCAGAACGAATGTGAACGCAATGGCCACGCCATCCAGTCGGATTTCTTCGAGCCGCGGCAATCCGGCAGGTGCGTAATCCACAAGGAGCCCTAGAGCCACAGATGCGAGTGCGATGCCCACAAATCCGGACACAATCGAGAGCAGTGCGCTCTCTGAGAGGAAGAGGCGCGCAACGCCGCCTGCGCCCAAGCCCAGCACGCGCCGGACGGCCACTTCGCGCTGCCGGGTTTCTGCCCGAACCAAAAAAAGATTCGCCACATTTGCGCAGGCGATGAGCAGGACGAGCCCCACAGAAGCCAGCAAGATCCAAAGGGCACGCTCGATCTGACCGATCGTAGACTCTTTGAGAGTGATCGCAGTGGATATCAATTGGCCGGGAGCCGAATATCCGGCGACACCAGCATCACCCGGATATACTCTCGGCAGATCCCTGGTCAGACTGCTCAGTTCGTTTCGCACATCCGGCAGTGTCACGCCGTCGCGCAAGCGTGCGATGCCTGTGAATCTGTACGGTAGTCCGAATCCCGTCGTACGCGAAAAACTGTTGAAAGCCATCCAGGCATCGACCCGCGAATCCGGAAATGCAAAAGACGCCGGCATGACTCCGACGATCTCTGTCGGAACACCATTTAAAACCACCGAGCGTCCGAGGACGTCGGTTGCGCCTCCATACCGTCGCATCCACATCGCGTGTGAAAGGATCGCGACTTGAGGTGCACCTATCGCTGCCTCTTCATCTCTAAACCAGCGCCCGATTGCCGGTTGTACGCGAAGCACCGGTGCGAACGTTGGCGTGACCCCTGTGACTCGAATCCGTTCCGGTTCGCCTCCGCCGGTCAGCGTGAGTTCGTCCACGCGATAGATCGCGATGCCGTCAAGAGTGTGCGCACGATCGAGATATTGATAGTACAGACCGGAGGTCATTCCAACGCCCGACGACACGTTCAACGGCGGGAAGGCGTGGTCCACTTCGATAAGGCGATTCGATTCCGGATAAGGCAGGGGATTCATTACGACGCGTTCGACCACCGCAAAAATCGAAGCATTCGCGCCAATGGCTAATGCGAGTGTCAGAATCGCGGCTACTGTGAAGGCCGGAGTTCGCCGCAGGTGCCGGATCGCATAAACAACATCCCGGTAGAGCTCTTCAATCCGCAACATTCGCACAACCTCTTATGGCATTCCCTCTTCCGAATGAAGATCTATTTGTTTTCAATCACGTGGCGAGCCTGAATGAACGGGTTTGTTCGGTTTTGGGATTCAGTTTTGCAGCGCCGAACACCCGTAATGTCCGGAATCACGAATCATGCCGCCTCGCGGAGTAGTAATTGAGTAGCCCGCCAAGTCGCTCGTGCTTGCGCATCGGCCCGGGTCGGCCGAGGATCGACGGCTTCGACGGTTCGGACGAATCGCTCCGCATATGCATTCAGATTCGGTGATCTTGCGGGCAGCCTTACTGCCTCAATCCCGAAGCCGGCTATGATCTCGAAAACTCGCGCGTAAAGAGCGGGTCGCGATCATGAATCAAATACCGTTTGTTCCGGAAGAAGCCGTCAACCGCATCGGTGAGGTTTCGAGCGACCTGCGCCATCCATAGGCCATTGGCTAAACGAGCAATGCCGCCGATTTCGACTCGACGACTCGACAGGTCAATGAAGAATAAAACGATGAATCGCTGGAGCCCCTTACAGGTCCAGACTTCGACAGTGAAAAACTCGGCAGCCATGATCTGATTCCAATGGCGACGAAGAAATTCTTTTCCAGGTCGTTTTACGACTTCGCTCGGGCGCCGGTTCGATGCCGTGGCGTTTCAGAATGTCGGCTGTCGTGGTGCGCCCGATCGTACATCCCAGATTGGCCAATGCGCCTTGAATCCGCGTGTACCCCAACCTCGATTCTCGACAGCCAGCCGAATGATGAGCTTTGAGACCTCAGCGGATGTTCTTGGTCGGCCCAGCCTGCGACACACGCTGCCATTGTATTTCTGTGCAATCAATCTCCGGTGCCACGCCCGAGCAGAGTGTCAGGGGTGACGATCGCAGCAACCTGTGCCAGAGCCTTACGTACCCAGCGGCTTGGCTGTGGCGGCAAGCCGACGTCGCTGGTCGTCCGTCAATCGCGGCCGACGATTACCGATTTGCTCCCGCAAAATGCGATTTTCTTCAACGAGGTACTCGATTACGTGCTGCTGCCTCTGCTTCAGCCAGCCTGCCACGGAAATGACGAGAAAGGAAAATGGATCCAGACGCGCTCGCATCGCGTGAGCGTATCAAATTCCCGTCGTCGAGCCACATCAGTTTGAACTTTGAATTCTCGGTAAATCACGTATGTTAGATGCGCCAGACGTATGGTAACTCCCGAGAAATCGCTATCGCCGAAGTGGGCGGTCTCGTTGTCGATTGAACGATTCGTCCTCAATTAGCGGCAGGTTTTTCGGCGGAATCGACGATGAAAAATTTAATGGCGATCTTTCGTCGTTCGAGTTTGAGGCCTAACTGTTTCTCAAGCGGGCCTGAAATGGTCTCTCCCGGTTGCGCAACAATCGTGAAGTCGTAAAAGCCTTCAAGGTTTGTTCCATCCTCAACGTGCCGGCCGGCGGCAGGTAGAAGGAGCTGTGCGAATCGGGCCATCGAAATTTTTTGTGCAGATAATGTTGCCGGCAGCTGCGGAACGTTTTCCTGCCCCGCGGCCACACCTAGCCTGTTGGCATATGCGAGGGCGAGAAGACCGCCGGCACCGTTAGAAATCTTCTCCTCCTCATCGGGCTTCGCTTCGTGAAATTTCGGACCTCCGGGCGCGACCAGCAATTGAAATCCATCAATTTCTCGTGTTTCCCAGTGAAATTTCAGCTTGAATCGGTCCGCAAGAAGGTTCTGGAGCATCGTCTGAAGGTCGGCCTCTCCAGCAGTCGCAGGGTTTTCGGCCTTTGCCTCAAGATCGAACCGGTCTTCGCCGTTTTTGACCCAACCCGGACCTCCTTGAAGGATATCCATCGGTATGTTGTATGCGACTCCGATCATATGGCTGAGACGGCCGGACGAAATGACGCAGCGCCCCAGAGGTACTGTTGCTGCCAGGTCCGTTGGAGCAAATTTCGAGTCGATTCCATGGCAGGCATTTTTAACGCCCGCATTCACGAGTTTCGTCGGTTTAATGGTTGCGGCTTCAAATTCGGGGGACTGTGACTTCAAAGGCGCCGCGTACAAAACCGCGAATATCACAGCCCAAAATGACAGTGCCTTCATCTTCACGCTCCGTCGGCCAGATCTCCCTTAGAACACCGTTCGAGCGAAACTGTTCCTTAAAAGATTCAGTGGCCGTATAACCACGTAACCGCACTTCACGGTTCGCCGCATTATTTGTCGTCTATAGTTGGACTCGTGCTGCGTCGAAACCTACGCCCCATCCACCTTTCCCGCCGCGCTGAGGCCATTCGATTCCGATCACCACATCTTCGAATTGAAGATCGATGGATTTCACTGGTTGGTAAAGTCGGCATCCCGGACAGATGAATTCCAGTCGATCAGACGGTATTTTCGAACTACGGTTTGCCGGTTATAGCGCCAGCTGCAGATGCAGACTGGGGCCGCGGTAAAATATCGAAAGCTGCGGAATGCGTAGCTCAATTCTGGTCGGGGGGCAATGAAATGATTCGAACGACTTGTCTGCTCATCGCACTCTGCATTTTCCCGATCATTGCGAGCCCCCAAGATGATCCACTGGCATCGTTTCCCCTCCAGGTGGGCAGCCACTGGGTATACGAATATGAGTGGAAATCGGGTGACCGGAACCGGCCCAATGTTGACCGCTGGACGAGCCAGGAAACGATCACCGGCTGGATAACTATCCCTGAAGGTGTTGTAGTGCTGCGCGAAGTGAAGAATCACGAGAACTCTACCGATCAGATACGCACTGAACGGGTGATAGGGCCGAATGGCGAGTCGCGCTTTGTTCAGGAACCAAGCTATAACCGCGGCGTTCTGACTCGGCGAGATGGCGCGCCTTACCTGGTCCATGGGAATTGCATCTACGACATCAGCGGCGGATGGGATGCCCAAAAGCAGGAGCTTCGCCCGGACTACCGAAAGTATTTAAGCGAAGGCAGCCTCTCACCCGATTTCTGTTTCCCTTTCCAGGTCGGCGGTGAGTGGGGCAATGCCGATAGATCGTGGCGCATAGAATCGACCCGCGATAATGTGGGATCGTTTTTGCCTTCCGAGTATGTAGGAGCCATTCACATTTTTGCCGAACATTTCGGTAGCGGTGGATCGATGGACGTTTGGTTTCAACAGGGCGTTGGAGTCGTGGGAGAACATTATATCCACAACGGCAGTTATGACGAGTACACGAAAAAGCTCCTATCTCAATAGTCCGGCCAGACGCACTATGGTTTCGAATCGATAAGCTTCAACTGGATGCATAGTCGTTCCCGTAGAAATGAAAATCTTGGCTCTGTGTTATCGGGCACGATGACAGTATCGCGGTTACACGACAACTGACCTGCGATGCCGACGGATTTGCGGCTGGCTAATTGCGTCTCGAAGCTGGGTTAACGAGATAAGACGTAGAATCCAAACACGACCAATAGACAGAACAGCACACCCATCGAAACCTGTGCCCAACTCTTGAAAAATTTGCCGCTCATAATTGGCCTCCGCTCGACATTATCCAACGACACCGCTCCCAATGAAACGAGAGACACAAACCGAAGATCCCAATGTTGGGTCACCCACAATGACGGGATCGCGGTTTACCGGTACTTTGAACATCTGCGGTCGAATTGGGTCAGAGTCCATGGCAATCATCACAGGATCGAACACGGCGAGATCCCTCGGCGCCCATGGGCTCCCCCCCGAAGTGGTGGGTGTAGAATGCTCCGTGCGGAAAGCTAAAACCGGAGGTTCCGGATGAGATTCAAACTGCCTGCTGTCTTTGCCGTGCTATTAGCAGCGGCTCCCGTTTCGGCGCATCATGGGTCCGCGGGATTCGACCAGAATAAACCGGTCCATTTAATCGGAAAAGTCAGCATGCTGGAATGGACCAATCCGCACATCGTGGTCCACCTCGATATGGCCGGCGCGGACGGTAAAGTGGTTACCTGGCTAGTGAACACCGTTCCTCCGACCGTTGCGAAGAGACACGGCTTTTCGCAGAGTTCCTTCGCGACAGGTACAGAGGTCTCCATCGACGGTTATCAGGCCATTGACGGATCGAATCACGTCAACGGCACCAGCATCGTGTTCAAGGACGGGAAGAAGATCGGTGGTTACGATTGCTTTTCTCCTGGGGCAGTTTGCTACACGCCCTTGGACAGCAAAGGCAACCGAATCCAGTAGGCAGAAGATATTTAGATTGCCAGGCCAAGTGTATTCTCCATATTCGTCGGACGCGCTGACTGCGGCCTTCCAACGGGCGGCGCATCCTTACAACCGTCCCCTGGGCAGGCCGTTGCGGAAACCGGATGGCGGATTCTGAACCTGTCTTGTCAGTCACGCTGTCATGTCGCGGGAAACAGGGCTCACTATCGACGAGCGAATCCGCCGCGCTTGGGCGCCGCGGATTCCGCATGCGGCGACTCTAATCCGTGCTGCACTGATTCTGTGCGCCGATCATGAGTTGAACGTGTCGTCGTTCACGGCGCGGTGCGTTGCATCGGCAGGCGCCAACCCTTACATGATCGTGTTGGCGGGACTGGCCGCACTCGAGGGGCCGAAACATGCAGGCATCACGCGGCGCATCGAGACGATGCTGAACGAACTGCGCAGCGATCGCAATCCGGCACGAGCCCTGGAGGATCGTTTGCGCCGCGGTGAGGCGTTGTATGGTTTCCATCATCCACTTTATGAAAATGGCGATCCACGCGCCCGCGTGCTTTTGGATCTGCTCCAGAGCAAATCTGCGGACGTCATCGCCTCACGCGAAATCGTGCGCGCCGCGCAGGAAATGCTGGACGAGAGACCCACGCTTGATTTTGCCCTCGTCGTTCTGGCGCAGTCCATGCGGCTGCCCGATGATGCCGCGCTTACCCTCTTCGCTTTGGGCCGCACGATCGGTTGGATCGGTCACGCCATCGAACAATATGCGAGTGGGGAATTGATCCGGCCCCGCGCGAAATATGTCGGTATGTTGCCGTAACACGACTACGCGATAACTTCCGAGAATGCGACTTATGGAACTTTATGCGTTCCTTCTAACTGTTCGGACGGCGGCACTCGTTGATTCAAGAATCGAAAAATGGCTTCCGATCACTTCCTGCAATGCGACTTCTGGACGTGAAGAGCCGACAATGCATTAGCCAGCAGAATAGCTCGTGACGTAGCCTGCAGATATGCGTATCGCGATACTGTCGGATATCCACGGCAATCGAACCGCTTTCGAAGCGGTGTTGTCGGATGTACGCGATGTCTCTCCTGACGTCGTGTTTCATGGCGGCGACCTCGCCGACGGGGGCTCCAGCCCGGTTGAAATCGTCGACTATATCCGAGATCTCGGATGGCCTGGTGTGGTTGGGAACACCGATGAGATGCTTGCGCGACCGGAAGTCTTTGAGGCGTTTGCCGTCGAGCGTCCGCAATTAAACGCCATTTGGGAAGCTACGAGAATGGCGGCGAATTTCACACGCGAATGGCTGGGTGAAGATCGTCTTGAGTGGTTGCGAAATCTCCCTTTCCGGCAGATTCAGGAGTCCGTCGCCCTAGTGCATGCACGACCGGAGACCGCCTGGAATTCACCGATGCCAGGCGCAACTGATGAAGAGTTGGAGTTGATATACAGTCCTTTGAACAGGCCCGTCGCGGCATATGGGCACATTCATCTACCATACGTTCGCAATACTTCAAACCTGACCATCGCCAACGCCGGCAGTGTGGGAATGCCCTTAGATGGCGATCGGCGGGCATCTTACCTGCTCATAGATGGAAAGGACGCCACGCTGCGGCGTGTTGAGTACGACGTCGACCGTGAGATTCGGAACCTCAGAAGTTGCGGCATTCCGCACTCCGAATGGATCGCGAACATTCTATCGACTGCCCAACCCAAGATGCCTTAGCCGGTTAATGTGTCGCAGTGCAGATGAATGGAATACCGAAAATGCGGAACACCGATGCCTAACTCCCCCACGAGTCGCACTACGCATAAACGTCTTAAAAACCTCTGAGCAGATCTTCGGATCGTATTGATCGACCATTCGCCGCCGCCATTTCGTATCGGGGCTGGCATTCGAACCGATAAGTCTGAATTCGGCTGCGCCGGGAAAGCAATTAAACAGGAACACCCGTGCGTGCTCGAAGCTGATCATGCCGACATTCGAGGCGTCCACCTCGCTCACCGTTAGCCGCTCATGACCTGCAAGCGGCAGGCCGACTTTCGAGCCTCGGCGGCAAGCCCGAAGAACCCATCGCGCGGAATGTTTCCATAGATCTTGATGAAATCGACTTTTCGCTCGGGCGAAATGGCGCGCGAGCTGTCGTCCCCGTTCTTCCGTCGCTGCACCAAAGAATTCGGGAACTCCTTTAGGCAGGTTTCGCGGTCCGTCGACCGGCCAGCCGGAGGCGGGAATCACGAGGGCATCTGCAGGCACGGACACCTGTCCTTGTCTTCCGACGGAGCTGATGCGATTGTCTGTAACAACGACGGTCAAATTTGGTGTGATTTGCCAGTCCTGATGTCGATGACCGAGGCCCCGACGATTGCCAGCGGTCGCGGCGAAGGGAGTGAACTCTGCGCCGATGAGAACACCTGCAGGGAAGAAAGCAACACGAACAGCAGCCGCAGGACCGTTTTCATGCCGGGAACTATAAGAAGCGCTCAAGGATACGAGGTTTGCCGTGCATGAGATTTAAGGTCGATGCATCCTATAAAAAAGACATCGCTCGTTTTGCTGCCGGTTATCCACCCAAACCACCCTCTCCCCGATGGAAGTCATTCCAACGCGTCTCATAACAGCAAAGGATCTGACATTTTCCGGCTGGGCGCCGGCTTCAATCGTTGCGAGATCGAGGTACTGGAATCCGGCAGTCATCGCGTGACGTACAGCTTCGGTCATGTATCCTTTGCCGTGAAAAGCAGTCCCTAACCAATAACTGAGATGCCCAACACTACGATCGGTGGTGGATTGTGCCACCGATACATATCCGACCGTCATGTTTCGCTCACGTTCTTCTATGCGAAAGTGCAGCTCACGCTTCTCTTCGATCGCGTTCTGGACGCGACCGATGCGCTCGCTGACCGCTTCGATCGTGGGGTCAGTAGGCCACGAAGCAAGCCAGCGGGCGACATCGGGCGTCATTATTCCAGCAATCGCCGACGCGTCATTCGCGGAGATACAGCAAAGGCGGATGCGTGCACCTTCGATCGGTGTCGGAGGAACCCACATTATCCGACCCTCCCTTCCTGTTGAAGACGACGAAGCCGCTCGATGTACCATTTCGGAAATCCCAGCTTTTCCGCCGGCTGAATGATGTGATCAAGGTATTGATCGAACGGCGCATCTGACGTCGGCGACCATGAGATGTAGCACAATGCCGGGTGAACGGCCCCATCTTGAGTGGTCACCAATACAGCTTCCGGCATGTATGAACGAACCCAACCTTCGCCATAGAGCCTTTGCAGGTCCGCGTGGGTGGCGGTTGTCAGAATCCCATATACGCAATCACGGTTCGAAGGAGATAAAGTCGCCAGTGGCCTTGCTGTAATATCGAACCCGTCGAGGCGAGCTACTTCGATTTTCTTCGGCTCATAAGCGACTCGAGCCAGGACATCGCGGTTAATGAATGAGCCATAAAAAAAGACTGGGACGTTCCTGGCGTTTGCCGGAGTGTTTTCATTTTGCATGCGAACAATATCGATTGCGCTGCCAGTCTATGTCTTGGACGAAATTGCGCTTCGGTATTGTCCCGGCGTGACACCCACCACGCGATGGAATATCCGGTTCATGTGCGCTTGATCATAAAAGCCGCATACCAGTGCAACGTTCGGTAGATTCATTTCGCTGCGCAACAATTTCTGCGCCCGATTGACCCGCACGACATTTTGGTAAGCATGGGGAGGCATGCCGATCTCGCGATGGAAGACGCGGATCAGGTGATATGGGCTCACGCTTACGAGCGAAGCCAGCACTCCAGTCGTCACCTCGTCAGCGTAATGCGCATCGAGGTAATCGCGAACCCGGCGAGTGGAAGACCGGCCAGGGCTCAGCGCTGGACCGCCATTTTCTGGAGCTTCAGAGTGTCGCGTGAAAAGGAGCCGCACCGCCTTCAGCAGGAGATGTTCCTGCTCGAGAACGCTGCACCGTCTGACGGATAACGCCTCGAAGGCCGCACGAAACCGCCGGGCCAGATCCGGATCGTAGACTGCAGCCGAACGAAATCTAGGCAAAGCATGGACATCCGCATCGGCCAGCAGAGCATGCAAACGATCGGCGTCAATATACAGGTCTCTATAGATCCATCCATGACTGCTGCGGGCGTGACCGGTATGTGTTTCACCGGGTTCGATCAGACTCAGAATATCCCGTCGCACGTCGAATCTCCGGCCTCGGCAGTCAAAACCGCCGGCTCCTCCATCACCGATTCCGATCGTGTAACAGTTATGGAAGTGCTTTGGAAATGCGTGGCGCACCCAGTGCGCACACATCAACTCGATGCCGTCATGTGACGCCGGACGACAGAAGGCCGCTTCATCGATACGGGCTTGCATGCGGCAAGGGTATCAGACCTCGATAAACTTGCAAGCCGCTCGTCATTGCGACCTATCGGCGAAGTTCGGAGATGGCAGTCTGGTAGTTCTCTCGCGACTCCAGAATGTCCCAAGCGCGGTTATACGACCTGTTGGGCAGCTTCCGGTCCTTCATGATGATGCGCCGGAGGGTACCTAACCCGATTACTTCCTGCAAGCGGACTTGTCGGGCTTTAAGTCCAGATTCTCTGTGCTCAAAGGGGGGGCGCGCGATTCGCCACATCGTTGCTAGGCTGAGCGAATTTGTTCGACTGTGTCTTTGATTAGAATCACAATGTGATATTAATCATGATTGGCGAATTCGAGTACTTGCTAATCAGTGCCGCTGCCCGGCTGGCTGAAGATGCCTACGGCGCATCAATCCGGCAAGAGGTCGAAGCTGCAACCCGCCACTCCTGTTCGATAGGGGCGTTGTATACGACTCTGGACAGGCTGGAAGAGAAGGGGTTTATACAGACCTGGATGGGAGATCCCACGCCAGAGCGTGGCGGTAGGCCAAAGCGTATGGTGCGCGTCACTGCCAAAGGCAAGCAGGCAGCGAGCGATTTTTATAAAACCGTTGTGCATATTAGCCGCGGTGTTTCATGGGCAGTAGACAAGAGTGGGGTACGGTCATGACTCATATTGGCTGGCGGCTCATCAACATATTGGCGCGACTCTTGGAACAAGATGAAAGTGACGCGGTGCTTGGCGATTTTCGAGATTCGCATGCACGTGCAGTTGTCGGGCTGTTGGGCTTAATAGTTCGCCGTCAGATATTAATATGGAAGACTTGGCAACCTTGGGTGGCCTTGATCGGCGTTGCTGGCGTTTCTGGTGTAATCCTCAGCGAAGCCGTAGGCGGCTTGGAAACCATCCGTGTATCTATTCAATGGACTCAGTAGCTATGTACGCTACTCCTCTGGATCTGTCGCCCAGTACATCGCCTTTTTCACATTCTTCGCTCTAGCGGTCGCACGATGGTCCTGGGTCATGGGCTTCACACTGGGATCCCTGTCGGGGGCGCCAGTTGGTTGACAGGTCTGGTATTTAACTTAATCGTCGTCAATTCATTCCTGGCGCTCTACAAGTTCGCGGATCTGTCGTTCACGATACCGGCTTCCCATGAGTGCAAGAGTGAGCCAACTTGTCTTAATTGGGTTTCGAAAGAGACGCAGACAGCGAGTGGCTCCGTGTCATTTCAGCCCCCATTTCTTGTAATACATTTGGCCGTAGCATAAGTCACACTGACTTCCTCGGCCGCCTCTCCCCGGGGGCCGTTCGGCTTTATCGAGTTGGCCAGCGCTGTCGCGTATCGGGCTGGCCAGCGCTGCCGCCCTCCGCGTAATGCCGTTGGAAAACCAAACGGACGGGGTGCGAATCCGAGCCGTGCGGCACTAAACGACAATCGTGCGTTTTCGGATTGCTCTCCAAACCAATCACGTACAAAAGATCGGGTGGCCCATGGATTGCAGCCTGTCTAACGGGCCCTATGAGACAACTGAAGGACAACGCGGCGGTCGACGAAAAGAATCCCGGACGTCCAGCCTCGCCAATTCCGTCACAGAACCCCGGACGATTTCAGCGCATTCTGCGCCTACTCGGTCCGGGCTTCATTACGGGAGCATCGGACGATGATCCGTCCGGCATCGGCACGTATGCTGTCGCCGGAGCATCATTCGGATTCGCGACGCTATGGACTGCGTTGGTTACATTTCCGCTCATGACAGCCATCCAGTTTATCTGCGCCAAGATCGGTCTCGTGACGGGCCGCGGCTTGGCGGGAACACTCAAACGGCATTACTCCCGAAAAATTCTCTATGTCGCCGTAGTCGCGCTGGTTGTCGCCAACACCATCAACGCTGGTGCGGACATCGGCGCCATTGCAGCGGCTATAAATCTGCTGGTCCCTGTGCCGGCGTGGGCGACGGTCATTCCGATTTCGCTGCTCATCGTGATCGTTCAAATCTGGGGAAGCTACCGTTTGTTAGCGAACCTATTCAAGTGGCTCGCATTGTCGCTGCTGGCCTATATCGGATCGGCGTATTTCGCACATCCGTCGGTTCGCGAGGTCGTGCGGGGTACGCTGATCCCGACGCTGATCCTCGATAGAAAGTTTTTGTCGGTACTGGTCGGTCTTTTCGGCACGACGATCTCTCCTTATTTATTTTTCTGGCAAGCCAATCAGGAAGTGGAGGAAGAGATCGCCGACGGGAAGACCACAGTCACTGCGCGGCAAGGTGCCACGAAGACGGAACTGAGCTATGCCGCCTGGGACGTGAACATCGGGATGTTTTTCTCGAACCTGGTGATGTACTTCATCATCCTGACCACCGCCGCAACGCTGTTCAAAGCCGGAAAGACGGATATCCAGTCCGCCACCGATGCCGCTCTCGCGCTTCAGCCGCTCGCGGGCCGTTTCGCGACGACGCTTCTCGCGGTCGGACTGATCGGCTCAGGCATGTTGGCGGTGCCGATCCTGACAGGATCCAGCGCGTATGCGGTGGCAGAAACGTTTGGATGGAAATGCGGTCTGGACCAAAAACCGCACCGCGCGAAAAGATTTTATCTGCTGATCGCGATCTCGACGCTGATTGGGATGTGCATCAACTTCACCAAAATTAACCCGATCGCGGCTCTCTTCTGGACCGCCGTCTTGAACGGGCTCCTGGCGGCGCCCTTGCTCGTGCTGGTCATGATGGTATCCGCCAATCGCAAGATTATGGGTGAACGCGTAAATGGGATTGGCTTGAACGTGTTGGGCTGGAGCACAACGGCTGTCATGTTCGCCGCCGCAATTGCTTTGGTTTTAACGTGGAATCAATGACGGAATTATAGATGCATCATTGGCTCTTCACGCTGATGTTCTCGGTACCGGTGTATGTCTTATCAGCGCGCTCGATTCGACGATGATCTTTCTTTTTGCCGCTCGCCGTGGACTTCCGCCTGGTTTTCATCACATTCCGCAACCCATCGCTGTTCGGGCTCTATCCGATACTCCTGTCCGGCTTCTCGCTCGGGGGCGCGGCGATGACTTTTTATATGGGCCACACCATCGGAGAAGCCGGTCTGGAGCACTTCATCTCGTCTCGACGGCTGGAACGCGTGAAAGCCCGTCTGAAAGGAAACCGCGCGGTAGCCATTGCCGTTTTGGATTTGCTCCGCCCTTTCCATTTACCGCATTCATATTGGCCACAGAGCATCAAAGTGAACGTGCGCCGGTTTTCATTGCGATGTTCGCTTTTCGCCTCGTTCGCTTCGGGGCCGAAGCGGCATTGGCCACGGTGTACGGCCGGCAGCTTGTTCGTTGGATGGAATCGGATTGGTTTCGCTGCATCGCCTATTCTTCAGGGCCATTGTCCTGGTCGGTTCGGTCTTTACCGTTATCCGGTTCGTCCGGAAAACACGCGGACGCCGAAGTCTATCGCAGGGCAGGCCGGCGGCCTGAGGACGGATGAAGGCATCGGCAGTTTTAGTTTGGCTTCTCTTCATTGTCCTGGCGCCGAGTGTAAATGCACAGCAAACCTTCCATACAGACGATGCCGAAGTGACCGATGTCGGCGACTTTCATCTTGAATTGAACAATGAGTTTGACGTGCTGCCGAGTTTGTCGAGATCATAGCCGGCTTCGGGATTGAGGCAGTAAGGCTGTCCGCAAGATCACCGAATCTGAATGCATATGCGGAGCGATTCGTCCGAACCATCAAAGAAGACTGTTTAGATAGGATGCTCTTTTTCGGTCAGGACATGCTGCGCCGCACGATTCAAGAATTCGTAACGCACTATCACGACGCCATAATCGTCTGAATGCGCGCCTTCAAGTCCGATCCTCTTTCCAAAACTGCTTTACACCGGAATGCACGTTCAGTTTTCTGAAGGCTTTTCCGCGCGGTCGATGATTAGGACTTCAACCGGTCCCCTTGACGCTTCCAGTTTGAGACCGAGTTGCTCCTGAATGGCGATGAAGATCGATTGACCCTCGCGTTCGGGCGGAGGAGGTTTCGGTAGGTCCGACGGAAATTGCATGACCTGAGTTTCGTCGGGAGTCCATTGCATGTGGACGTCGAAATTCCCCGTCAAGCCTGTCTTATCGACAACCTGGCGTCCCAGCGTCGCTGAGAGCATGGGAATCAATTTCGTGATCGGAACACCAACGCCGCCCAATGCGCGGGGGTTCTGCGACACAGTGCCGCAGAAAGGCTTAGGCGGGATCCCCGGTTCGGATTGAATTCGAGGGCCGGATGGGTCGAACGTGGTGCAACTTCCTTTCTTCGATTCCGTGAGTCCAGGTCCGAGTTTGGCGTCTTTCCTCGCGACGACCAGTGCATAAATTGGAAGTTCCTTGGTATCGCGATGAATCGCGAGATGGAACCTCTCGGTCAGCAGTGCCTGGAGCATCGGTCCGATTTCCTCCATTTTGGGGACGATCTCCGATTTCGCGTTGATGTCGTAATGGATGGAATCGAGCCACGGCGGTCCGCCAGAGATCTGGAACGGCTGCAAATCCCATGCAAATTCGATCATGCTCTTGAGAGTATTGTTGACAACGTTGAACCTACCTCCGGGAGGAAACTCGTACCACGAGCCGCTTACGTCCGCGCCCGTTGGCTTGACCGACGCGACGTCGAACTTGAGATGTACATCGGTTTGTGCAATTGCGGCGTATGGCAAACTCAACACCAAGCAAGCAGCGATCCAAATCTTAATGAGCAAGACATTTATCGTACGATTCGACTCTTGCAATCGGTTGGTCATGATTCCCTCCATAGTTCTATTCATGCCTGCTCTATCGCATCTGCAACCGCGGTACTGGTTGGATAATGAGGTTTTAGATACACGACAACGGCGGCAACCGGTTGCGTCAAGCTAGCCAGCGCATAAAGAATCAGTCCGACCGGTCTGAATTTACATCAGTGAAATAAAGTGCCCAGCCAACTGAAACCAAAACGCCCACAGTCGCCCGCAAGACAATTCGGAAGCCGCCTCTCATGATTCGTTCTCAATTTGCGTAGATCCCTACTTGTGAAGACTGAGAGGCTCGATCTTCACCCCGTGGTGCTTGTGCCAATAGAGGAGAATTCCCAACGCAAGGGCCGCCAACGGCGCCGTCAACAGGAATATCTCGCGGATTGCAGGTATACCGACGACGAAGACGAACACTGTCCCACAAACGAAAAGCACGCCCACTGCACCTTCGACCGGAATGTGATGCATCGAGATGCCGGGATGATTGGAAAGTGGGTGATCCGCTGTGAGCACGGCGCCAGACGTTGTAAGTCTATTAGCGCCACGGCCGTGCAGGAATATCAAACCTGCGACAATTACTCCTCCGATTACTCCCACTGGGAGAATCATCCAAATGTCGGACATCAAGACAGCCGAGATTGCCGCAATCACAAGGAGCACAGGAAACGAACGTCTAATTTGTATCGCAGTTGTGGACAGGGAAAGTTGTCGCGCGTTTCGATACAGTCGCAAGGACACGATTGCCGTAACTTGACGCCAATACCAAAATCGCCCATGACCTTGCAGGTACTTCTCGAAGAGATCGCCGATCAGAAACTCGTCACCGGCGCTGGAGCAAAAGAGTTTCAGGAACCATGTTGCGATGGCAGGTGCAGATTGGGTTTTCATGCCTCCCCTCCTTTGAGCTGCCGAACTCCTCTCCACAGTTTTACCAGGGATTGCTGGGTGTCCCGCACGACCCGGATGCCGGTGGGCGTCGCGTGATAATGGCGCTTGGCTCTACCGCCTCGCTCGGGTGTGGCTTCTCCAATGACAGACGAAATTAACCCCTTGTGTTCGAGTCGAGCTAGCGCGTCATAGACGCTGCCAAGCAACACTTCACTGCCAGTCGTTTCTTCGATTTCATTCGAGATGGAAACCCCGTAAGAATCGTCGCCGATGCGGATGATCGCCAGCATCACCATCAGCTCGAAATTACTCAGTGTGGGCAATGACGCCATATATTCAAGATTCTAGAATAAACATGCAGCGCAGTCAACCAAGCGCTCTAGTCACAAGACAAGCGGCCCCTGGCGTATGGTCCAAAAACTCGAATGGCGAGACTCCACAAGCTGTCTTTCATATGACCGATGAATGTTAGCCAAGAAGGTCCGCCGTCGGTCGAAGTCGGCCGGAAATACATGGCCAGAATTCGTCGAACCACGTCCTTATTTATAGATGTTCCGAAAGCTAAATTGATCTGCTCGGCAATTTGTAGACATCCCCACTTCGGATTGCGCTTCTTCATCTCGACAACCGCCTGAATCAAATCCGTAGTCGGCCCCTTCGGACCCGGTTTCGTTCTCTTCTTTGGTGAAAACAACAACCAATACTTGCGCTGTACCATCGCCCGATGAAAATTCAGGAATGTGGATGGTCGGAACGCGATAGCCAGCCCAGAGCGTCTTTTCGGCCTAATCCAAAGCGAACAGAAACCAGCGATCAGACGATCCAGGCTCCGAAGATGCGGCGCATGTCGGCGCGCCCGATTGAGAATCAACAATTGATGCTTGATGAGAACGGATTCCGCGATCACCGCCTGCACGCCGCCGGGTTGAACGAGACGCAGGCCTGTGCTTACTACATGAACAAGGAGACTGATCAGATCGCGCATACGAGAGTTTAGCGCCTGCCGAAAACCCTTGGATTTCGACGTAATTTGAAATTCGTCAGGGACAGGTCCGGCGGCCTCCGAAAATATCTTCCCGGCCTCAATTGCCCGCGACCGGTGAAATGTTTTTGAATTTCCCGCCAGTAAAAGCACAGGAGGAAAACAATGATGGTTCGAAAGGGCGTTTGCCTGTTGCTGGTATCGGGGCTGGCGAGTTTGGTTCTAGTCGTCCGGCGAGAATCACCGACTCGGCCTGAACAAGCTATCCTGAATAAAAAACAGATCAAGTCCGAGGCGATGGGAATTCTTGCGCGCCTTCCACTTCCCTTCGAAGTGAATCAAGGCCAGGCGCCGGCAGATGCCCAGTTTGTTGCGCGGGGAAACGGCGTTCAAGTATTGCTCGATTCCAAAGGCGCGTCATTTAGAAGCTTGTCTTCAGTCAAAGGCGGCTCAAAAAAGACTGCACGCATGCGATGGGTGGGCGGACGTGAGGTCATGCCCGAGGGAGCGAAACACCTTCCCGGCAAGGCGAACTACTTCGTTGGCGACCAGAAAACGTGGCATTCCAACATTTCGACGTACGAAGAGGTCCGCTATACAGCCGTCTATCCGGGCGTGGATCTGGTCTATTACGGAGATCAATCCCGGGTGGAGTACGACTTCGTCGTCGCTCCGGCTGCAGATCCATTGGCCATAACGCTGGAGTTTACCGATGACTCAGGCCGGCGGTATCCGGTAAAGCTGGATGCTTCAGGAGCACTGCTTGTCACCGTTGACGAAACTGAATTGACGATGCATCCGCCGCGGCTTTACCAGACGATCGACGGTGAGCGGCGCGAGGTTACCGGGGGGTACGCATTAAGAGCGGATTCTCGGGTCGGCTTTGAGATCGGCTCTTATGATCGGCGATATCCACTCATGGTGGATCCTGTACTCGCATATTCCACTTACCTTAGCGGAGCGACCTGGGATTACTTTGAAGACGTCGTCGTTGATAGCTCTGGGAACAGTTATTTCGTCGGATCAACCGACGCCTCTCGGGTGGCCACCCTGATCAAGCTCAACAGCGCCGGGTCCGCCGTGTTGTACTCGGTGACGTTTGGCGTGACGATTAGCCCCCAATTCGCAAACCCGTACAATTCCGGTATCAGCGTGGCGATTGATTCGGCCGGTCAAGCGTCTGTTGCGGGCATAACGTCTACGAATGACTTTCCCACGGTCTCTGCTTTTCAGTCTGTATATGGCGGCGGAAGTTCCGATGCATTCGTCAGCAAGTTTGCGGCGGACGGTTCCTCGCTAATCTATTCCACGTACTTTGGTGGCTCCGGCAACGATGCCGCCAATGGTATTGCTGTGGATGACGCAAACAATACCTACATCACCGGGTCTGCAAATTCCGCAAACGCTTTCCCGCTTCAATTCCCCCTGCAAGGCTTCAACGGGACGCAGGACGCCTTTGTCGCCAAGTTGATCGCGGGAGGAAGCGCGCTTGCTTATTCCACGTTCCTCGGCGGATCTGGACTCGACTCGGGTGAAGCAATTGCCGTCGACACCGCCGGCAACGCGAGCGTGGTCGGATGGACGGAATCCGCAAACTTTCCAGTGACAACGAACGTTTCCCAAAACAGCCTCAGAGGTTCGCGAGATGCATTTGTCACGTCCTTGAACGCGAGCGGATCAGCCTGGAGGTATTCGACGTATCTCGGAGGAACCGCCATCGATGAAGCCCGCGACCTGGTTCTCGATGCCACCGGGAACGTCATCATTACGGGTTGGACGCGATCCACCGACTTCCCCTACAACAGAGGACCACAATCAGCCAACGCCGGAGGCGCTGATGCATTCGTCACAGTGCTGGACGGAGTTAACAGCTTTACCAAAATCCTCTTTTCAACATATATCGGCGGAGCGAGTGACGACCGCGGAGACAGCGTTGCGGTAGATTCCGCAGGAAATGCATATGTCACGGGCCCAACCAGTTCTACCGATTTTCCATCCGTGCGAGCCTTTCAACTCTCGTTCGGAGGCGGCTATTCGGATGGATTCGTGGTGAAGCTCAGCACTCACGGAGGGCCGTTCCTATATGCAAGTTATATAGGAGGGAATAGTGGCGAAAACCAGTACGCGCTCTATTTTCCCGAACAGACCTGGGCTGGCGTCGCCGTGATTCCAGGCGGAGCCGCGTATATCGTCGGTGCGACGGCCTCCGACAACTTTCCAACTCTCAATCCATTACAGGGCACGGCTGGCGGCAGCTATGATGGTTTCGCCGCGAAAGTGGCTGTTCAGGTCGATCTCCGCCTGACGATGACTGACTCTCCGGACCCTGCCAATCTAGGGAACACGGTCACGTATGTCTTGACAGTGAATAATCTGGGACCCGATGTAGCGACCAACGTACGAGTCACCGACACACTGCCTGCCGGCATGTCGTTCGTCAGCGCAACTCCCTCGCAGGGAAGTTGTACGGGCACATCGACCGTTACGTGCTCGCTGGGATTGATCAACAATCCCGGTTCCGCGACGGTTACGATTCGAGTGGCGCCTTCCACTATTGGCACGAAAACCAATTCAGCCAGCGTTACGAGATTCGAAACCGACCCCGTGAACGGAAACAACACCGCCTCAGTCACGACGACGGTACGGTCCCATTTGGGAGTCACCGTGTCGAGTGCTCCCGGCGCCACCGGCAGCGTTAGCAGTCTTCCGTCAGGCATTAGTTGTGGAAACGATTGCGAACAGTTTTACACGACCGCCACGACCGTAAGATTGACCGCAAACCCCGGCGCAACTTCGGAGTTCAGGGGCTGGTCCGGCGACTGTAGCGGAACAGGCGTCTGTATTCTGTCGATGAGTCAGAACCACAGTGTAACGGCCGACTTTGGACTCCCAAATTGAGGAGGCGTTATGAGAAAAGGTGCACGGAAACCTCTTCTGATTTGTATGCAAGTTTTGCTGGCAGCCGTCCTGCTTTTGTTTCTCCCATCGGATACGCACAAGGGATTATTCGCGCAGAAAAGCATCAATCCGGCCAAAGACGAAGATCCTTGTGACCAATTTCCGGGTCCTCCGGGAAAAGCCAACGGAATTGAAAAGAGATGCTTTTCAGGTGGGGGCAGTAGCGGCATCCCGAAGGCAGACTTCAATGGCGACGGCGTAGCCGATTTAGCAATCGGGGTACCGGGCGAAGAAACTCCGGCAGGTGTGCCCGCCTCCGGTGCAGTGAATGTGATCTATGGCTCGAGGAATAATGGATTGACGACGACCGATTCCTCAGCAATCACGATGGTTTCTCCGATATTGCGATTGGAGCCCCGTTTGAGACATTCGCTCATAACGGTGTTGATGAGTGGGGATCGGTCACCATCATTTATGGTTCAGCCGTTGGTCTGACAACCGATCCAGCTTTGCGGCGCCACGCGCCGCAAAGCTTTTCAATAAGCGATGCAAGTAATAGCACGTTTGGTGGCGAGGATACCTGTGCCTGGCGAATTCATACTCATGCAGCAAGCGGCGTCTGATCCTTTGCCAAAATTTGATGCGGCGGTAAGTATTTGAATGTTTCTAAAGATCGCGGCAAAGTCGTCGGCTCATGTTGAATGCAATTATTGTCATGATTCGGTTCGTCATTCTTATGTTCGGTGGTTGGAAACAGGTCGTATTAGAAAATGCTGCGCTTCGTCAGCAGTTGGCCGTATAAAAGCGAGATGTGAAGCGGCCAAAACTCCGCGACCGAGACCGATTGTTTTGGCTCGGTCTGAAGATGATCTGGAAGGATTGGAAATCGGCGTTGGTGATCATTCGACCTGAAACAGTGATTGAATGGCAGCGCAATCGCTTCAAACGATATTGGCGTCGTTTGTCTCAACCAAAGACTCCGGGCAGACCAGGAGTCACGTTGGAGATCCGCAAATTGGTTCGAACGATGGCAGCCGCGAACCCAACGTGAGGAGCGTCGCGGGTACACGGAGAACTCTTGAAACTCGGATTTGAAATTTCTGAGAGAACAGTCTCGCGGTTGATGCCGAGGAAGGGCCGGAAGCCGTCGCAAACGTGGATGACATTCCTACGAAATCATGCCGGTCAAATCATATCGATTGATTTCTTTACCGTACCGACGATTCAGTTGCGAGTGTTGTACGTCCTTATTGTCCTCGGCCATGATCGCCGGCGTGTCCTCCATTTCAATATAACGGAGTATCGAACCGCCGTCTGGGCGGCACAGCAAATTGTGGAGGCATGTCCGGAAGACAGTGCTCCGCGGTATTTGGTTCGCGACCGCGACGGGATCTACGGTGAGCAATTCAGGGCGCGAGTTGAAGGAATGAGTATCGAGGAAATTCGGATTGCACCGAGAAGTCCTTGGCAGAATTGTTACGCAGAACGCGTGATCGGCAGCATCCGACGCGAATGCCTGAACCACGTGATCGTCGTCAATGAGAAACACCTCCGTCGGATTCTCAAAGCATATTTCCGTTACTATCACGAATCGCGAATACATCTGTCGTTAGACAAGGACGCACCGCAATCGCGTGTTATTCACGCGAACAAGTCGGAGCGCATCATTCAGATTCCGCAGGTCGGTGGACTTCACCATCGATACGAACGCCGGGCCGCGTAGTTATCGCGTTTCGTTTCGATCTCTGGCCGCAACGTCTCTCGGCGGCCGCTGAAGGTTGCCAAACTTGGGTTGAAGGTACAACGTATGCACGTTCCAATAACCCTACAACCAGACAAAAGCAGTTTGTCGTCTGCCTTTTCTATGGATCTCTTTTGGGGAGTTGACGAATTTGCCAGCGACACTTGTCGATTTTCAGGATCTTTGACCCAGGGGTTTTCAGGATCATTGACCCACCCCCGGTTGCGTGTAGGTGAGTTTCTACTCGGTTTTTAGGTTCATAGCAATCCTGTTCGTTTTTTCTTCGAAAAAGGAAGCTGCATAGCTTCCATAACTGGGACTGAGCCGCAGCGAAGGAAAGCGGCGACTTCGCCAGGCGCTTTCAGTTTCCGGGTTCACTACATGTTCCAATTCACGAGGTCCTTTAGTCTTCTCTCTCGGTAGAGAACGAGATATTCGTGACCAAGCATGTCTTATGCCCTCGGTAATCACTTCAAAAGCGGCCAACGATAATCACCTCAAAACCGGCCAATGGAGGCGACGTCCAGGACAAGGTTCTTCTACGCCTTCGGTTGCGATCAAGCAAGCATCGTTTTCTTCCCGATCCGGCCATCCCAGATCCATGGATTAGCTGCCGCGCCTGTCGGTAAGTGTGGAAAGCGTTCTTTGCTTTCCAACCAGTTGTGGGAATCGTCAAGAAGAAGTTGCCGAAGGCGTCCTTATTGATTTCCATAGCTGGGGCACTTTCCACAGGCGTTTCCTTCCTTTAGTTCTTGGTCTCCTGCAGGTCAGGCAGTTGCGTTTTTGTTCTCCAACTCCGCGGACCGCACTTAAGAACGTGACCGTGATGCAGGAGTCTGTCCAGCATCGCCGTGACCGCCGCAGTATCGCCGAGCAGCTTGCCCCAATCGTCCACCGGTCGGTTGGACGTCAGCAATGTGCTCGCCCGTTCGTAGCGCCGCATCACGATCTCGAGTAGGTCCTCTGCCGCTGTCGGTGGGAGTTTGCGCATGCCCAGATCATCGATGATGAGAAGCGGCACAGTCGATAGCAGTTCCATGTGTTGTTTGCGCGTCCCGTCGAGTGTGGCATCGGCGATATCGTTGAGCAGCGTGTGCGTTTCACGATAGACGACGCGATAACCCTGTTGAATCGCGGCCAGGCCGATGGCTTGAGCCAGATGACTCTTGCCTGTACCGGGCGGTCCGAGAAACAGAGCGTCCTCATGTTTGGCGATGAATGCGCCGGTCGCCAGATCGAAGACCAAACTGCGATTCATCTTCTTGTTGAAGTTAAAGTCAAAATTGTCGAGCGTGGTCTGCGGATCGCGAAACCGGGCTTCCTTTCGCCGGCGCTCCAACAGCCGATCGCTTCGGCGAGCCAACTCATCGGAAACCAGACACGCGATCAGATCGATCGGCGCCATTGGTTCAGCCTGAGCCTGATGCAAACGCGTTTCCAGCACCTCCGCGATACCGCCGAGCCGCAGTAGGCCTAAAGCGCGCTTTAACTCAATCACGTTCATGGGGATTCTCCTGGGTTTTAAGGTTGATGAGATCGCGATACTGGATCAGTTCGCGAATAAGAGGATCGACTTGCCGGAGCGTCAGTTGAGGTTGACGTTCCAGATAACGACGGACGAATCGGTACTCGTAGATTTCCAGTTCGAGCGCAGCGGCACAGGCATCATCGGTGGCGCTCACGCCGAACTTCTTTGCTAAGGAAAGCACACCCAAAATACGGCGAACGCCAAGCTCTCCTTGATGTCGATGGATCGCTTTACAAAACGCACCGATGTGCAATCCGGCGTGAGCGGCACGCGCCAACAGTTGTGTCGTACTTAAAGGCGTTTTCTTGGGATTATCTTCGATCCGGATGCGATGCAGACCGCGTTGCTGGCGGACGTGTTCGCGCAGCAGTTGATGCGTTCCCGGATCGAGAATACGAACGTGGAGTCCATCCCATTGCGCTTTCACCCGCTTCCCGATCCAGCCCGGCGGAAGACTGTAGTAGGCCGCTTCTACTTCAATGCAACCGTCCAGATGCACCGTGCGGTCGCCATATTGGTAATAACGGAATGGTTCAATCGGTAGTGGAAGCAGCGACGGTTTTTCTTCCGCAAACATCGCTGCAACTTGCCGCTTTGTCCTGCCGTGGATGCGCGTATCGGCCCACCGCAGCTCCCATTGATCGAGATAGGCTTGAGCCTCGTCCAGGCTTTCAAAGCGGAGTCCCTTGAGTGGTGTTTTCTGCGCGTGTCCGACACCCGATTCCACCTTCCCCTTGCGATCGGGATCTTTGATCCGGCACGGCATCGCCGTCACGCCGTAGTGCGCGAGCACTTCCTTGAACAGTGGGTTCAGGATCGGATCGTAAAGATCGGGAGTTAGAACTCCTTCGCGCAGATTGTCGAGCACGACTATGCGAGGACTTCCACCCAACCGGCGGAATGCTTTCTCATGCAGTTCGGCCCAGGTTCGTGTACTGGAACGGAAGACGAGTAAGCGAATTGATTTGCGGCTGTAACCCAGTGTCATCACGAACAACCGCGTGCGGCGATACTTCCCAATTTCCGGATCGCGAACCATCGGACCGGTTCCGTAATCGACCTGACATTCTTCGCCGGCTACGGTGGTGATGATTCCTGACGCTTCAGGTCGTTCTGATCCTCGCAGCTTGCCAACGAATCGCTGTACCGTTTGATAGCCGCCGACAAACCCGTTCGCGGTCACCAGGTCCTGCCAGATGGCCATGGCGTTACGGCCTCGGCTTAGACCCAGTTCGATGGTTTCTCGATACGGTTCGCACTCACTGGCTGAACGATTCCGTGCGGGGAGTGGGATCGCCTGTTTTTCGGAAAAAGGCCTGATAAAGTCGGTGATCACCTCGGCCTCATTGGCCGGTTTTGAATCTCCGGAGTCGGTAATCACCTCATTGGCCGGTTTTGCCGCCGATCGTCGTCCCCATCCACCTGCAGGACGCACTGCGATTCCAGCGGCCTTCAGGTAGGCACCCACCGTTTCTCGACGCACACCGGTTTCCTGCTCGATGCGCCGCAACGTCCAACCGAGCTTTCCCAGTGCGATGACTTGTTGTTTCTTTGCTTCGTTCAAGACATTGCTCATGCCGACGGAGCCTATCTGCTCCCGTCGGAATCAACGTCCCGAACGTCGTTATCCGTTGGCCGGTTTTGAGGTGATTATCATTGGCCGCTTTTGGGTGATTACCGAGGATGCTGGGGTTCAGTAAACATCACATGGACAAATTTCAAATGGCCGGATAGAGCCATCATGCATAGCCGATCGAAATCGCGGTGAAGAAATGAAACGACCAGCTTCAAGTGAGGGCGGAATTCGATAATTGCACCGACAGCGACAGGGCGTGCCGTGCCCACTCTGAGTTCATCTTCAGGAAAGACCAGCACCTCAATCTCTCGGGTATCGCGTACAGGCTCATCGACCAATCCGGTTAATTCAAGCGAGATTCTGCTTTCAATTTCGGGGTCCGATCCTCTGTGATGTGCTCCGTGCACACCAATGCTTTCACGAAATGATGAGATGGTAATCGTCCTGGTCCAAATCTCAGGACGGAGTGACTTGACTCGTCTAACCATCGGGCCATTCGGCTACTCGTCGCGCCATGCGCTGTCCTGATCCCTCATGCCGTGAATAACGCGTGCGATGGAGATCCCGCTGCGCAGTACTCGATAGTAAATAAGGTAATTTTCAACAGTGAAGGCGCGGACACCCAGCTCAATTTCGTCTGCGCTCCTCCCAGCTTTCGGCATCTTGGCGAGCAATGGGAATCGGTCTGTAATCGTATCAATCAAACGATCCGCAATTTCCAAGCCGGCATCTTGAGCGACGTGCAACCAGATGGCATCAAGGTCAGCCCTCGCGAGACGCGAAAGGCGGTACGCACTCATTTCGAGCGAGTGCCGGATTTCTTACCTGCCTTCGCAAGCTGTTTGCGCCCCTGCCGCTTGATGCCTTCGGCCAGACGCTTCGTTGTGGACTCGTTGTACGTTTCGAATTCGCCACGTTCGATAGCATCGAATCCGGCACGCACCTGCGCGCGAAGTTGAGCGTTCCGTTCGTCTCGATCTATGAGCAAACGAAGCGCCTCGCGGACGACTTCACTCGCGGTTTGGTACATGCCCGTTTTCAGTTTTTCGTTTACGAGTCTTTCCAATTCTGGGGTCAACGAGACGTTCACATTCGTTCTCCTTCAACGAAAATGTCTACAGGTCGATCCTAACGTCGATAGCATAATATGTCACTTTTGGACATCGGTTGCCCGTGAGATCCGCCGACCACAACACAGCATCGTCCCGTAGGAGCACAAACAACGACGCTATGCACCGTGATCGCCGCCAGAGCCATTCAGCAGCCCTGCTGAATATCCAGCGCGATGAGGTTGACCCTGAATCGATCCTGGAGCGCTTCACTCAGATCACAGTTCGCAACCCGACAATTGATACGTCAACTGATTTTAGTTGGCGTAGCTGCCAAGCCGCGCGTGTTCCAGGGAGCCTGAATCTTCCGCTTGGTGACAGGCGTGGACAACGTAAGCCTCTCCACGTGATTGCGACTCCCAATCAAGGTGACTTCTAGAACTTGACCCGCGCGCGCGGGCAAGCTGAACGTAGCTGGCGTCTTCTCCTTCCACTATTCTGAAAACTAGAATGTCACTGCCCTTCCAGTATTGAACCCCGATTTGAGCATCTCGCGACGAGAGTTCGGACGTCCACATTTGAATACGATCTGATTCCGGAATAGCGGCTTCTATACTGTGCAATTCGCCACGAATACTGAAAGCATGTACGGGATGAATCTCGAAGATATGAGCATCGTAGTCGTGTTTAAAACCTGCTTCAGCGAAGGAACACCGCAAGAATCCACTCACCGTGATTCTTTCACCAACCGCTTGATTGAAAAGCCACTGCCAATCGAGTCCGCGTTGGAACCGGCACACGACATGAGGTTGGAGTTGCCTGATGATGGGCAGTAATCAGACTGGAGATATCCGTTTTCAGGCTGGAGTGTTCAGAACAGCCGCTGTTCGTTATCGGACGTTCCTATTCCAAATCTGAACGATCGTACCTGGTGCGGGTCTTCTAAACTAGGTTGTTTCAATATCCGATCCGGACGGGATTTTGGAATATCGCGTGCGTCTTTGCTTCGGTCATATGCGCAGAGAACTCAGAAGACATATCGTCGGCATTTTTCGTTCCGGTTCATTCATGCCATCTGCAGTCGCCTTACTTGCTTTAGGGCTGGGTATTTCGATAGCGGCATTCAGCCTGGTCGAAGCGGTCCTGATGAAACCGCTCCCATACAAGCGGTCGGATGCGCTCGTTACGATAAGGATGACCGACGATAGAGGCGCAACGCTCGGCGCATCCTATCGAGAACTGGAGAAACTGAAAGGGACTCTATCGCATTCGAAGATACGAGCTTTTATTTCCAAAACAGTGGTGTATCCCGCGCAACGATCGACAATGCGAATGAACCGGAATTTGTTCAAGGTGCGTTTGTCACCTCCAATTTCTTTTCGCTCATGGGTGAGATCGACGAGTTTCCGTTCCCAGTCATTTTATCAGGACCGCCAGTGTGATCTTTCCCGCCACGGAAACACGTTGCGTTATGAGTCGCCCGGGATAATTATTAGCCCGCAAAGCCTATGCGAAATCAGAAAAGCCTCGCGACAATAACTATCGGAATAGCTCTTTTCCTGAGTTTCATCAGCCGCATGGTCGCTCAGAACGAAGGTTGCGATCGAGCATGTTTGAATGGAATTGTCGATTCCTACCTCGAAGCCGTCGTAGCGCACGATCCAACTCGCGCTCCGATCGCGGGGACCGCGAAATCCACCGAGAACACCTTCGCGTTGGGCATTGGAAAGGGACTCTGGCAAACCGCTTCGGAAGTGCCAACGTCATTCCGAATCTACGTTCCCGACCCTGTCGTTCAACAGGTGGGATTCTTCGGCATCCTGAAAGAGTCTGGAAAGCCTGTCCTGCTGGCCTTGCGCCTGAGAGTCGAGAATCTCCGGATCACCGAGATCGAACAATTTGTCCAGCGTGATGTGGACGACTACTCGCTGCCGAATTTAGTAAAGCCTCGCGCCAGTTTCCTGACGGCAGTTCCTGCCGAGAAGCGGATGTCACGGGATCGGATGCTGGAAGTGGCGAAACTCTACTACGAATCCATTGTTCAAAATAACGGTGCGGTTGCCCCTTACGCGGGCGATTGCGAACGCCACGAGAACGGTTTGCAAACAACCTCCAATCCCTCGCTTCCCCAGGCACTCGCGGATTGGAGCAAAATTTTCGTCTTGGGTTGTGGCGCTCAGATGAATACGCGTGCCCTGAGCTATGTCGAGAAAATCGACGACCGCCGTGTCACCATCGCCGACCCGGAGACCGGGCTCGTGTTCGGGCTCTGCATTTTCCGGAGACCCGAAGAGCAACACATGATCAAAATTGTAGGCGTTCCTGGGCTCGATACAATGAATCGGAACTTTCCGCCGAGTTCGCGTCATTGGGCTCACATCTTCAAGATTCAAGACAATCAAATCCATGAAATTGAGGCAATGGGAGGGATTGTGTTGCCCCTCACTAGGCCGAATGGTTGGTGATCCTTCGATAGAATCAGCTACCTGAGTACTTGGGCAAGCATTATGGGATATCCGCATTTTTCAAAATCCTTGCGCATGATCCACAGCTTGTCCCCGTTTGGGAGGTGGAGGGGGTTGCGCGTGCCTCCCTGATAGTTCGCGCTTGTTACCGTTGACTACGCCGTCGTTACCATTCCAGGTTCAAGTTTTGAGGCCTGTCCTCGACAGAGATATAAGGAAAACTATCGCCGCAAGCGCTCCAATCGTCCATGAAACAGAGCGAAGAACATCAATCACGGAACTCATCAACTGTGCCGGTAACGCCAGTAGCGCTATCCACCTCAAAATCACACCCATAGCCGCAGCCCCAAAGATGACGCGGTCTCCTACAAATCCAGATCTCATGGCAATGGCCAGCAGCAACGAAGAGGCCTAACAATAACCCGGAGATTACAATAGGATCTCTGCCGGGAACGGGTTGTCTGTCGGTAATGTGGTCATTGCGCGAGGTAGAGCCTCATATATGCAGAACACCAAAGCGACTAACAATCCAACGCGGTTGGTAAGTATAGATGGCCTATCAGTAGTCATTCTCGCCCTGCCTCGATCGCGACGGAAAGAAGAGCCTTCAATAACACCGTTGCCATCCTTTTGCTGGCTGGTCAGCGGGGAGTGGCTCGGCCTCCTTCTATTGGCAGACGTACCACTATCTCAGGTTGGTCCGTGCTACATCCCGGAGCCGTTGAATGACCTCTTCGCGCTTTTCTACATTCAATCGCCACTCGACCCGGATTTCGCCGCTCCACCTCAGCTTTATCACGACACCGGAATCCAATGTAGGGTAGCGCCCCAGTCCCCAGACAGGTATCCTGGTCGCGTTCACTCCAACGATCTGGTCAAACGCGATTCGATGGGGCGAGCCGAAAGCCGTCAGACGGACTACGTCTGTTGGCGTGAATACGATCGCGGTACGGGATTCCGCCATCACTTGCGCTATCGGCACGAGCAGCAGAATCAGCAGCGCTCGATAGTTCCCTACCAAAAATTCCATCGGCCTGGGAATTGTTGAAGTTACACCTGTTCCCAGTTAGTCTCTCCCGGCTGTGTTCGACCTTATATTAATGTTGCTCAATTCCCTTCTCGTTGGCATTCGGAGGCAAGCTGAACTGCAAGCCGAGATCATTGCCCTGCGTCATCAACTGACCGTGTTGCAACGAACCCAAAGACCGGCTCGTCCTGAATCGCGCTGATCGATGCCTGTGGGTTTGGCTGTCACGATTGTGGTCGGATTGGCGTTCGTTCGGCTCTCCTCATCGTCAAGCCTGAAACCGTCATCGGCTTGCATCGTCAAGGATTCCGATGGTACTGGACATGGAAGATTCGTCGTGGGCGACCTGGACGCCCTTGCGTTCCGGAGGAAACGCGCAAACTCATTCGAACCATGAGCCGTGAGAATCCTCTTTGGGGCGCACCGCGGATTCACGGTGAACTCTTGAAGTTGGGAATTAAGCTTTCGGAGGCCTCCGTTGCCAAGTACATGGTTCGAAATCCGAAATCACCATCTCAGACATGGCGAACATTCCTCGACAATCATGTGTCGCAGCTTGCTTCAGTCGACTTCTTCACCGTGCACACCGTTTGGTTTGAAATCCTATTCGTCTTTATCGTTCTCGCCCATGACCGACGACGAATTCTCCATTTCAACGTCACGGCTCATCCAACGGCTGAATGGACTGCGCAACAAATACTTGAGGCTTTTCCGTTCGACTCAGCACCGAGATATTTGTTACGAGATCGAGATGGGATCTACGGGCAGGGGTTCCGCGAACAAGTCGCGGTGATGAATATCCGTGAAGTTCTCAGCGCTCCGCGATCTCCATGGCAGCGCGCATACGTGGAACGTGTGATCGGCTCAATTCGCAGAGAATGCTTGGACCATGTGATCGTCTTTGACGAAGAGTCATTGCGTCGGACGTTACGTTCGTACTTTTCTTACTACCATCGATCCCGCCTTCATCTTTCTTTGGATAAGGATTCGCCAGACTCGCGGTCGGTGCAATCAGTCGGCAGAGTCATCGCGTTTCCCGAAGTTGGCGGACTGCATCATCGGTACCAGCGCGTCGCCTAATATTGTTCCGTAGATTCTCTGTTTCCTCAATCTTGGGCAGGAGCCGGAGGCGTCTTTATTTCGACAAGACGGACGGCGCCGAAGCGAACTTATCGATAATTTCAAGCGAACTTCTCTTCGTAAAGAGGTCCGATGGGCACGTCTTCGAATCAGCAAATCCCGCAAACAATCGCTGACAAGATTTTCAGTAAGGAGTGTCATTAATGTGCCGTTTCCTTTCGCGTAAACCATCGGACGAGGTTTTCAGTAGGGTCTAATGAGCGGTTTTCCGCCGGAGCGCTTCACAATCGGGATCTCGCGTCATTGACGGAAGGAGAGAGTCATTGGGTTTCCGTCGGGCGTAACGAAGCGGAGTATGCCAGACGTGGATTGACCTGCGAAACCGCTGAACAAAACAAATTGAGTCGTGTACCCTCCTCCGTCGGCATAGTGCGGAAACAACAATTCTGTATTTAGGGCTGGCGCCGATTCATCAACGGGTGGCGTCGTGGTGATCAGAAATTCATTCCGCTCATTATATCGGCTGCGCAATCCAATTACTGAAAACGGCGATGAACTTGATACTCGCAAGACAGCTTGCAGCGTCGATGGCAGCCCCGCGAATCCGGAAATCTGGTTAAGAAATCCGGCAAAATGGCCGTTTGGTGGCAAGACAACGCTTCCCAGGAGCCCGGTAGATGAGCCGTCCAGACGCATCAATTCCAGCGTCAACCTCGCCGTTGTATTGGATACATTTGAAGCGGCAATTCCAGATTGGATAGAGCCAATAGCCGCTCCAGCAAAATCGCCTAACGTTTCGGCGTACAGTCGAGAGGCTGAAGGCACACCTACTCCTGGAACCCCTGCTTCGGAAACAGTAACTGCTGCCGGCCGGTAAGCGAAAATCGCTCCGGCCATCGGCATTGGCGTCGAGCCCGTTGCAACAACACGAATCGAACCAGTCTTAGTCTCTGGGGAGAACGCCGCGGGCATTAGCTTCTGAGAACCGCGCGGCATAATTGAATAGCCGAAGCTGCTTGCTGTTTGAGAACCTGCCGTCAACATAATCGGGCTTCCGCCATCATCATAAAATTGAACATTGCCAGTCAAAGGTGAATCCGTTGTATTGACTAAGAGTATTTGCGTAGACCATCCACCGCCGTCTGCGAAATGCGGAACGACGACCGTATTTCCGGAAGACGTGGCCGTGAGATCCCCTACTGGTAATGTCGTGAGTAGAGAATCCTGACGTTCATTGATCAAACTACGCAGCGCCACGGCGCTGACCGGAGCTGAAGAGTTAAAGGTGAAAGTGCCCTCAAAGGAATTGGTGCCATAGAATGGAGGTTGGTTCAGAAAAGCAGCGATCTGACCATTTTCATGGATCGTGGTGCTGCCTTCGTTGCGGGTGCCGTTACCATCGGTGAAAAAGTAGGAAATCCTGACTGGTTCTCCGTTTGGATTCGCAATCGCCAACCCCGTGTTGACTTTGTCACTGATTTCGGCATAAATGCGGCCTGATCGTATCGGGCGACTCGCGGGCACGCTTGTTTCTGTAACGAGAACATTATTTTCGCGAAAGCCGAATATTACCAACCCCGCAGGAGTCGTATTACCCATATTTGCCTGAATTCGGCCGTACCCGACCGAAACGGGTGACGAACTGCCACGTGTGGTTAATGAAGCACCGCCCTGATCCGGAATTGTAAACGTCGTTTGTGTTGACAAGGCCGGCGCAGCCAGCTTTTCGATTTTGCGAATGCGGAAATTCTCCTGGTCCGCTACGTACAGGTTCCCCAGGGAGTCGAGAGTGATACCAAAGGTAAGGTGGAAGATTGCAGATGACGCGGGGCCGCCATCTCCACTAAACTGGACCACAAAGTTCGACGACCCAGCCACAGTCGTGATCATGCCTTCCGGCGTTATTTTCCTGATGCGGGAAAAATCAGAGTCGGCAAAGTAGATGTTGCCGGCCGGGTCTACGACTAAGCCGGCAATGGAGCCGATTTGCGCCGATGTAGCCGGACCGCCATCTCCAGTGAACCCGAACTTCCCATTTCCGGCTATGGTTCGAATAATCCCATCGGATGCCGACACCTTCCGAAGCCTATAGTTCCGTCGATCACCGATATAAATGTTGCCGGCAGCATCTATTGCGAGACTATGACTTTGCGATAGTCGGCTGGCTGTCGCGGGTCCGTCGTCTCCTGCATAACCAGGATTTCCGTTCCCCGCAACAACACTCACGGCGCCACCCGGCGTTATTTTCCGGATCCGACCGTCGGTCCAACCTGTGTATAGGTTGCCCTGCGCATCCACCGCAATACTGGACGACTCGAGTTGAGGATATCCTCCTAGGGGTCCCATGAGACTGCCGTCAAACAATGTGGTGAGAGTTCCGGATGTGGTCACTTTTAGTATCCGTAGGCTGGCATCTTCTATGAACAGGTTTCCTGACGAATCTACTGCAATCGCAAACGGTGATTTTAATTCTGCAGCCGTGGCGGGTTTACCGTCGCCTGCAGAGCCATAGACTCCAGTCCCAGCGACAGTCATGATGTTTCCATCAGCTGTGATTTTACGGACGCGATTGTTGGCGGTGTCTGCAATATAGAGAGTGTCGGTTTTATCAATGGCCACGTCTCGCGGCCAGCTCAGTTGAGCATACCCTGCGGGCCTTCCGTCGCCACTAAACAGATTCTCGCCGTTTCCTGCGATGGTTCGGATCATGCCATCCCTTCCAATTATTCGAACACGAAGGTTCCCCTCATCGGCTATCCAAACATTGCCGAGTGCGTCTGTCGATACGTCAGCCGGATTATTGAGTTCGGAAACAGTCGCAAGTCCATTGTCACCCTGATAGCCTTCTATGCCGTCGCCCGCTATCGTGATGATCACTCCAGCTGCATTGACTTTGCGAATCCTGCTGTGGCGCTCCGCTATATACAAATTGTCTGCGGCATCGACAGCAAGAGCTGTAACTCCGGCGAGTGACGCTTTTATGGCGGGGCCACCGTCACCGTTTTCCTGTGGACAACAGATTCCGATTCCTGCGAACGTCGTCAGAACACCTTGTGGGGAAACTTTCGAAACTACATATCCCGGTGGGCCTGAAATGTATAGATTGCCATGCGAATCTACCGCAATGCTGTCTACGGAAGCCGTTGCCACCGTGGATATGACACCGTCGCTGGAAACTTTTCGAACTCGAAAGTTGCCTCTATCAGCAATGTAAAGATTGCCGGCTGAGTCCAGCGCGAGAGCAGTGGGGCTATTGAGCGAAGCTGCAATGGCCGGTCCGCCGTCACCGCTAAAGCCCATCTTTCCATTTCCGGCGACAGTAGAAAGCACGCCTTGAGGGCTGAGCCTCTGAATACGCATTAGAACCAGGTCGGAGATGTACGCGTTGCCCGTCCGGTCCACCACGGCGTCCCAAGGAAGAAGGAAATCCGGAGGATCTCCTGAATATCCTGACTCGGCTACCCCGCGTGCGTTGCCGCCGACCATCTGGAGAGTCCCATCCGAGAACACATGGTAGACCCTGCCTTGTGTTTGACTTGTTATGTAGGCGCCACCGAGTCCGTCAGGTGCCGCAGCCCTCGGACTTATGCCATAACTTATTGCTTGGGTGCCAGGCACAGGCCTGGTGTTGCCGGCATATGTCGTTACTATCGATTGAGCCGAGACCTCCAAGGCGAGCGGCAACGTTAAAACGCAAGACAGAAGCAGGCTTGTCCACGACATGGCGGAGAACGATACCACGGCAGATGAGTGGGAGAAAATGCAGTTGCGGCCGATTCAGGTGATGCTGCTCGCACGATAGACTTGGTCCACAACAAGTCAACGGCGAGTGTCAATCTCTTAAAATGAGGGAATTTGTTTTTTTGCGAGCACAAGGATAAAAAGGGCCCGATGTGTTGTCGCTGCTAAGGATCCCGTCGTCATTTTTGAGTTATTGATGCCGGCCATGCGGGAGCACATTCCGGTGCCGACAAAGGCTAAGAAATCGACAATTTCAATGTCTTACGTTTTGGACACTGGTGGGATAGTCGCGACTGTGTAGTGCTCGGACTGATTTTGGTCCTTGCACCATTCGCCATAAACCCAACAAGGTCCAGAACACTAACCAATACAACACGATTGACGACAAGATCATGAAGACGATTTGCTGTAACTCATGGCGGG
>JADMIO012713042.1_pt1 | contig 61362 bp, 64 predicted proteins | sample 8958161 | NCBI WGS metagenome assembly JADMIO01 (sample SAMN16585339, study PRJNA669376) | soil metagenome | isolation source: Crop rotation soil | place: USA: Cullars Rotation, Alabama | collected 2011
CTTTCCCTGGGCGCATTCCTGCTCAGCCGCACATCATCTTCCAAAAATACCGCATGAGAGTCCGTGCCCGCCACAAACAGTTCCCAGGCGCGGCGGTGGGACAGCAGACAGGCCTTGTCGCCTTTGGGAATCTCACCCAAGGGACCGCCCTCTTCAAACCAGCGGGTCAGGGCTTGAGGTTCCGCCTGCGCCGCATCCAGGGCCTCGACACGTTCCAGGTCCTGGGCCAGGCCCTTGGCCTGGGCCAGCATGGCCGCCAGCCGGTCGGGGCGCCGCGCCAGATTGATCAGGTAGAGCCGCATCGTCATGGGCGCGCGTTAGCATTTTTGGCGGATTTCCGCCATTGCGGCGGGATTTTCCATCCCTTAAGCCCTGTTTTGCACCCCCGCCCGCTTCTATATGGTGGGGCGGCGGGGAAGCGTTTGCAGTGGATTACCAGGTTTGGCCAGCGAAATTGTCCTGACGCACCCGTTTCTGCGTCCCGGAACCAGCCCTCTGGGGGCGGACGAGCAGCGTCGCAAGAATCTGTCGCGCACCACCTCCTGGGTTCTGGTGGCGCTGCTGCATGTGCTGTTCTTTTTCGCCTTCGTGATCGGCATCCGCCCCTTCGACATGAAGAACCGCACCGTGGTGGAAACCATCCTCGTGCTGTCGAGCGCCGGCAACAATCAGCGCGACCGGCAAATCGTCAATCCCATACCCTTGGTCAACAATGCGCCGCGCATGCTGGCGCCGCCTATCACCCTTCCCAAGCCGCCGCCTGTCAAAGAAGAACAACAGAATCCTCCGGCCGCCGGCCAAGGCCCGGTGGATGTGCTGGGCGCGGTGGGGCGCGAGCTGGCCTGCAGCGCCGGCAGTTGGGAGCATCTCACCATGGTCGAGCGCGAGCGCTGCGGCCTTATCAATCGGTATCCCTGGCGCGGCGGGAAGCTACCCAACGGCTCGCTGGTGATGGTGCCCACAAGCATCCTGCCGCGCCTCAAGGAAGCGCCTCAAAGCGAATTCAGCATCAACACCGGCGCCGAAGGGCTGCGGGCGCAGACCCAGGCCGGCGTTATCCCCGGCCAGGGCGGTTGCCCGGTCCTGCAACAGACCCCATGCCTGCATGCGACACCCAGCATGCGGGATGCCATGGGTGATCGCTGATGGTCTCACTTCCGCTATAAGAGAGAGATCATGGGCGAGGGGACAAAACAGGACTTCGAAGCCGCGCGGCTGACGGTGCGCCTGAAGGCGATCACCGCCAATTACCGCACCTATTGCCGGCTCACCGCGCCCACCGCTGTCGCCGCGGTGGTGAAGGCCGACGCCTATGGCATGGGCGTGGCCAAGGTGGCGCCGGCTTTGGCGGATGCCGGCTGCGAGTCCTTTTTCGTGGCGCGGCTGGAAGAAGGTGTGACCCTGCGCAAGCTGGTGCCCAAGGCGCGCATCTTTGTGCTGGATGGCGCGCATCCGGATTCCGTGCCCGCCTTGATCCGTTATCGCCTGACGCCGGTGCTCAACAGCCTGACTCAGATTGCCGCCTGGTCGGCGGCGTCCGAAGTCAGCGGCACCGCTTTGGATGCCGTGCTGCATGTCGATACCGGGATGAACCGTTTGGGGCTGCCAAGCGATGAACTCACTATCCTGTCGGCAGAGCATGGCAAACGGCTGGCCGGACTCAATCTGGTGCTGGTGATGAGCCATCTCGCTTGCGCCGATCAGCCCGACAACAAGATGAACGCCGACCAGCTGTCGCGTTTCCGCCAGGCGCTGGCCATGCTGCCGCCGGCCCCTGCCAGCCTGGCCGCCAGCCATGGCGCAATGCTGGGACTGGAATATCACTTCGATTTGGTGCGGCCGGGCGTGGCGCTCTATGGCGCCAATCCGCAGGTCCGCGAGGGCAAGGCCTCAACGTCGCCCAATCTGATGCAGACCGCAGCGGTCTTGACCGCCAAGGTGCTGCAGGTCCGCCGAATTGACTCGGGCGAAAGCGTTGGCTACGCAGCGACGTTCCACGCCAAAAGGCCCAGCATGATCGCAACCATCGCGCTTGGATATGCCGACGGCATCCCGCGCGCCCTGTCCAACAAGGGCGTGGCGGTGCTCAAGGGCGGGCGCGTGCCCATCGCGGGCCGGATTTCGATGGATTTGGTCACCTTGGATGTGAGCGGCCTGGCCGCGGCGCCGGAGATCGGCGCGGATGTCGAAATCTTGGGTGACACCATCACCTTGGGCGAGGTGGCGGAGCTGGCCGGCACCAATGAGTATGAAATCCTCACCCGCTTGCGCCGGGTGCCGAAAAGCTACGAGGACTGATGAACCCCTTCGCCAACATCGGCCGCGCCACCTTGACGGTGCTGGCCCATATCGGCCGGCTGGCGCTGTTTGCCGGCCAGGCGCTGGCGGGCGTGGTGTCGCCACCCATCTATACCCGGCTGATTTGGGCCCAGATGGTGCGCATCGGTTACTACTCTTTGCCGGTGGTGGGACTGACGGCGTTTTTCACTGGCGGTGTGCTGGCGTTGCAGATCTATCTGGGCGGCAACCGTTTCGGCGCCGAGGCCATCGTGCCGCAAGTGGTGGTCTTGGCCGTCACCCGCGAATTGGGGCCGGTGATCGCCGGCTTGATGATCGCGGGCCGCGTGGGCGCGGCCATCGCCGCCGAGATCGGCACCATGAAAGTGACCGAGCAGATCGATGCCCTGACCACCTTGGCCACCAATCCGATGAAGTATCTGGTGGTGCCGCGCGTTGTGGCGGCGGTGATCTCCATGCCCATCCTCACGGCCATCGGCGATTCCATCGGCGTGTTGGGCGGCTATGTGTTGGCCGTCTACTATCTGGATTTCAACGGCACCAGCTATCTGAAAAACACCGTGGATTTCGCGCATCAAGAAGATATCACCTCGGGCCTGATCAAGGCGGCGGTGTTCGGCTTCATCGTGGCGCTGCTGGGCTGCTACAACGGCTTCAATTCCAAGGGCGGGGCGCAAGGCGTGGGCAGCGCGACCACGAATGCGGTGGTGGCGTCGTCCATCCTCATTCTCCTCGCCGACTATATTCTGACCGCTTTGCTGTTTCACAAATGACCGCGAAGATACAGCTCATCGGCGTCAAGAAGCGTTTCGGCCCCAAGGTGGTGCTGGATGGCGTGGATTTGACCATCGAGAAACAATCCTCGGTGGTGATCATCGGCGGCTCGGGCACCGGCAAGTCGGTCACCATCAAATCCATCCTGGGCATCATCCGCCCGGATGAAGGCACCATCCTGGTGGACGGTGAAGACGTAACTCACATGACCGGTTCGGCGCGCGACCGGGTGCTGCGCAAGTTCGGCATGCTGTTTCAGGGCGCGGCTTTGTTCGACAGTTTGCCGGTGTGGGAGAATGTGGCGTTCGGACTGATTCAGGGACGCGGTGTTCCCCGCGCCAAGGCGCGCGACATCGCCATCCAGAAACTGGCCAAGGTGGGATTGACGGAAGACGTGGCGCTTCTTTCGCCCGCCGAATTGTCGGGCGGCATGCAGAAGCGCGTCGGCTTGGCGCGCGCCATTGCCGCCGATCCGGAAATCATCTTTTTCGATGAGCCCACCACCGGCCTGGACCCGATCATGGCCGACATCATCAACGATCTGATCATTTCCACGGTGAAGGATGTGGGGGCGACGGCGCTCTCCATCACCCATGACATGGTCTCGGCGCGCAAAATCTCCGACAAGATCGCCATGCTCTATGGCGGCAAGATCATCTGGCAGGGCCCGACCAAGGAGATCGACCATTCCGGCAATCCTTATGTGGAGCAATTCATCCATGGGCGCGCCGAGGGGCCGATCAAGATGGCGGTTAAGGCGTAAATGGCGTTCCTGGAACCAGTGACGCTGAAGGGTGTGCACGCCTCACTAGTTCCACTATCGCAAGACCATCACGACGGCTTGTGCGAAGCCACGCGCGACGGCGAATTGTGGAAGCTCTGGTACACTTCGGTCGCATCACCCGAAAGTATGAAGGCGGAAATCGACCGCCGTTTGGGCCTGCAAGCGGAGGGCCGGATGCTGCCTTTCACCGTGCTGGACGCGCAGGGCCGAGTAGCAGGCATGACCACCTATATGAATGTGGATGCGCCCAACCGGCGAGTGGAAATCGGCTCGACCTGGTACCGCGCCGCGGTACAGCGCACCCCGCTCAATACCGAGTGCAAACGCATGCTTCTGGCGCACGCCTTTGAAAAGCTGAATTGCATCGCGGTGGAATTCCGCACCCATATCCTCAACACCCAAAGCCGCAAGGCGATCGAACGGCTGGGGGCCAAACTGGACGGCATCTTGCGCCGCCATATGATCCAGCCCAACGGCACCATCCGCGACAGCATGGTCTACAGCATCACTGCCGAGGAATGGCCGATGGTGAAATCCCACCTGGATTGGCAGCTTTCCAAGCCACGATAGAAATCAAAATCAAAGTGTCATGGCCCACCGGGTTCGTAGCGACAGCGTGCGAACGGGCCACCCAGTTGGGCTCGCGGCTATCCTGAAAGTGACGCGCTGGCGTCGCCTGGGTGGCCCGCATTCGCGGGCCATGACAAGTTGTTGATTTATTGGCGGCAATTGATGCCGGCCATGAAGCGCTTGACCGCCGTGGTATAAGAGAATCATGGCCAAATCCTCCACCAGCTATGTCTGCCAGTCCTGCGGGGCGACGCACGCCAAATGGTCGGGCAAGTGCGAGGCCTGCGGCGGCTGGAATACCATCACCGAGGAAGGCATCGCCCCGCCTTTGGGTTCGGGCGCGTCCCGCCGGGTCAAGGGCCGCAAGATCACCCTGGAAGACCTGAAAACCGAGGACGCGCCGCCCCAGCGCCGTCCCACCGGCATCGCCGAATTCGACCGGGTCACCGGCGGCGGGTTGGTGCCCGGCTCGGCCCTTTTGGTGGGCGGCGATCCCGGCATTGGCAAATCCACCATCATTCTTCAGGCCTTGGGCAAATATGCCCAGAATGGCGGCCACGCGATCTACATCTCCGGCGAAGAGGCGATGGCGCAAGTGCGGATGCGCGCCGCCCGCATGGGCCTGTCGGACGCGCCTTTGATGCTGGGCGCCGCCACCAATGTGGAAGACATTCTCGCCACCTTGGAATCCGGCAAGCCGCCGGCCATCGTCGCCATCGACTCCATTCAAACCCTGTGGACCAGCGCCTTGGATGCCGCGCCCGGCACGATTGCTCAGGTGCGCACAGCGAGCTTCGATTTGGTGCGCTATGCCAAAGCTAGCGGCGCGGCGCTGCTGTTGGTCGGCCATGTCACCAAGGACGGCCAGATCGCAGGCCCCAAGGCGGTCGAACATCTGGTGGATGCGGTGCTCTATTTCGAGGGCGAGCGCGGCCATCACTTTCGTGTGCTCAGGGCGGTGAAAAACCGTTTCGGCGCCACCGACGAAATCGGGGTGTTCGAGATGACCGGTAAGGGACTGGCGGAAGTCGCCAATCCTTCCGCGCTGTTTCTGGGCGACCGCAAATCCGCTGCGCCCGGCACCGCCGTCTTCGCCGGGTTGGAAGGCACGCGCCCCCTGTTGTGCGAAATCCAGGCATTGGTTTCACCCACCGCCTACGGCACGCCGCGCCGCGCCGTGGTGGGGTGGGACACCGGCCGGCTGGCCATGATCCTGGCGGTATTGGACGCCCGGGCCGGGGTTGGAATCGGGGCCAGTGATGTCTATTTGAACGTCGCGGGGGGCCTGAAAATCGGTGAGCCCGCGGCTGACCTGGCCGCCGCCGCCGCGCTTGTGTCGTCCTTCGGTGGAGAGCCCTTGCCCCGCGACAGTGTGTTTTTCGGCGAAATCAGCCTGTCGGGCGATATCCGCGCCGTCCCGCAGGCCGACGCCCGGCTCAAGGAAGCCGCCAAACTGGGCTTCAAGGCGGCGTTCGTTCCCGCCGGAACCAAAGCCCATGACCCCGGGCTTTCGTTAACGGAAATAACCAGTGTCGCGGACCTGCTGAGATTCGCCCCTGAGCCTCAGCCGCGGCGTGGTAAAGTCGAATCATGAGTCGGCTCTCATGAATCTTTCGGTCACTTTCATAGACTGCCTGATCGTGCTGATCATCGTGGTGTCGGCCGGCTATGCCGGCTGGCGCGGCTTGATCTGGGAGACCTTGACCATTTTCGCCTGGGCGTCCGCCGCCTTGGCCAGTCTTTATCTCGGACCCTATATCACTCCGCTCACCCGCAGTCTGGTGAGTCAGAGCTGGCTCGCCAGTTTGCTGGCTTATGCCTCGGTGTTCATGGCGGTGTTCATTCCCCTTGCCTTCATGAGTCACCGTTTCAGCCAAGGGGTGAAAAATTCTCCCATCGGCCCGCTGGATCGCGCGGCGGGCGTCGCCTTCGGCGTGGTGCGGGGTTTGGTGATCGTGGCTTTGGCTTATATGGCGTTTACCTATTTCGTGCCCATTCGCAACCATCCGCGCTGGATAACCGAGGCCAAGCTCTTGCCGGTGGTTCAGAGCACGGCGGATGTGCTGTTGACGGTGGTTCCCAGCCAGCCCAACAACTATGCCTATGTTCCCCAACATGATGAAAATGCGCCTCCTGCGGCCAAGGCGGGGCATGATCCTATGGCAGAGCTGATCCGCGAGAATGAGCAGGGTGTGCCAAAAAGCGCCAAAGAGCCGGTAAAGGCGCCGGTGCAGCAGAAGAGCGCAGCCAAGAGTACGAAAACCTATGGCGCCAGCGACCGCCAGGCGCTAGACAGACTTGTACAGACCGGCGGTGAGCGATGACCGGCGAAAGCGAACATATGTGGGATCAAGACACGCTGCATGAAGAGTGCGGCGTGTTTGGCATTTTCGACCATGCCGATGCCGGCGCCTTGTCGGTGCTGGGGCTGCATTCGCTCCAACATCGCGGCCAGGAAGCGGCGGGCATTGTCACCTATGACAATGGCCAGTTCATCGCCGAACGCCATGCCGGGCTGGTGGGCGACGCCTTCGGGCGCAATTCTTCCGCCGGCAAGAATCTTCGTGGCCGTTTCGCCATCGGCCATAACCGCTATTCCACGGCGGGCGGCAGCCGGGCCGCGAATATCCAGCCCATTTTCGCCGACCTGGCGGGCGGCGGCATCGCCATCGCCCATAACGGCAATCTCACCAATGCCCATACTTTGCGACAGGAACTGGTGGGGCAGGGCGCCATCTTTCAATCCACCTCCGACACCGAAACCATCGTTCATCTCACGGCGCGCAGCACCAAGCCCCGCATCGTGGAAAAACTGATCGATGCCCTGTGCCAGGTGCAGGGCGCGTTCTCGCTGGTGGCGCTGACCTCCAAAAAGCTGATCGGGGTGCGCGATCCGCATGGCGTGCGGCCCTTGGTGATGGGCAGCCTGGACGGCGCAGTGATCTTCGCCAGCGAGACCTGCGCCCTCGACATCATCGGCGCCGAATATGTGCGCGACGTCAAGGCGGGCGAGATGGTGGTGGTGGACAAGGATGGCGTGCACAGCCATTTCCCCTTCAAGCCGCAACAGCACCGTTTCTGCGTGTTCGAATATATCTATTTCGCGCGGCCGGATTCGACCTTGGAAGGCCGCAACGTCTATGAAGCGCGCAAGAATATCGGCGCGGTGCTGGCGCAGGAGGCTCCGGTGGTGGCCGATATGGTGATCCCGGTGCCGGACAGCGGCGTGCCGGCGGCCCTGGGTTACGCCAATGCCGCCAAGATTCCCTTCGAGCTGGGCATCATCCGCAATCATTATGTCGGCCGCACCTTCATCGAGCCTTCGGATTCCATCCGCCATCTGGGCGTACGGCTGAAGCACAATCCCAATCGCGCCAAGCTCAAGGGCAAGAAAGTGGTGCTGGTGGATGATTCCATCGTGCGCGGCACCACCTCCAAGAAGATCGTGGAAATGGTGCGCGATGCCGGGGCCGCGGAAGTGCATTTCCGGGTATCCTCGCCGCCCACCACCCATAGCTGTTTCTATGGCGTGGACACGCCCAACACCGACGATCTGTTGGCGCACAAGATGGATGTGGAGCAGATGCGCCGCTTTATCGGCGCCGACAGCCTGGCCTTCATCTCCATGAATGGGCTTTACCGCGCCATGGACAAGGCGGAGCGGGTGGCGCAGGCGCCGGCCTTTTGCGATGCCTGTTTCACCGGCGACTATCCCATTTCGCTGACCGATATCAGCGGCGGCACGCGGCAATTGTCGCTGCTGGCGGACGTCGCTTAACCCCAACCTGTCATGCCCGCGCAAGCGGGCACCCAACTTCCGGCAACGCGCTGGATAAAGTTGGATTTCCCGCTTTCGCGGGAATGACAAAAAAGAAGAACGAAAATGTCAGCTCTCTCCGGCCGTATCGCATTGATCACCGGCGCATCCCGCGGCATCGGCCGCGCCGCCGCCATCGCGCTGGCCAAGGCCGGCGCGCATGTCATCCTGGTGGCGCGCACCGTGGGCGGGCTGGAAGAGGCTGACGACGAAATTCAAAAACTCGGCGGCACCGCCACTTTGGTGCCGATGAATTTGCGCGATGGCGAGGCCATTGACCGGCTTGGGGCCTCGATCTTCGAGCGCTGGGGCCGGCTGGATGCTTTCCTGGGAAATGCCGGGGTGCTGGGGCAGTTGACGCCCTTGGCGCATCTGGAGCCCAAGACCTTCCAGGAAGTGATGGAAGTGAATGTCACCGCCAATTGGCGCTTGATCCGTTCCCTGGACCCGCTGCTGCGGCTGTCGGATGCAGGACGGGTGTTGTTTGTCACCAGCGGCGCGGCGCGTAAACATACCGCTTTCTGGGGCGCTTATGCCGTCAGCAAAGCGGCGCTGGAAAGCCTGGCTTTGACCTATGCGGCGGAATGCGAAGGCAGCAAGGTCAAGGTCAATCTATTCAATCCGGGTCCGGTGCGCACGGCGATGCGCAAGAAGGCCATGCCGGGCGAAGATCCCAATAGCTTGCTGGCGCCGGAAAATCTCGCACCTCATCTCGTTGAAATGCTGTCGCCGGCTTACGACCGCAACGAGACGGTGATCAATTTTCGGCAGTGAACTACAACTGTCATCCCCGGCGAGCCGCATGACCTCGTGCGGCGAGGGAAGGGGACCCAGGCTTTCGCCACCTATAGGTTTCGCAAACCTGGGTCCCCTTCCCCTCGCGAAGCTTTTGCTTCGCTCGGCCGGGGATGACAGTCAGCGTTTCTTGCCCGCATACGGATTCCTCGAATTGCGCACCGAGAAGCGCAGGGGCGTACCTTTCAAATCAAAAGTTTCGCGCAGCCCGTTCTGCAGATAGCGCAGATAAGCCTCGGGCAGGGCATCCAGCTGGTTGCCGAACAAGGTGAAACTGGGTGGGCGCGCCTTGCGCTGGGTCATATAGCGAATGCGCACCCGCCTGCCGCTGATCGCAGGCGTGGCATGGCGCTGCAGCGCCTCGGTCAGGAAGCGATTCAAAGTCGCGGTGGAAACACGCGTGTTCCAGGCCTTGTCCGCTTCGGTGATGGCGGCTTCCAGCCGCTCGATCCCTTCACCCGTGCGCGCGCTGGTGGCGATCAAGGGGGCGCCGGCCACTTGCGGCAACAGCCGGTCCAGCTTTTCGCGCATGCGCGAAATCGCGCCCGCCTTGTTTTCCAGCAAATCCCATTTGTTGATGGCGAAAACCACGGCGCGCCCCTCCCGCGCGATCAGGTCGGCGATCACCAAATCCTGTTTCTCGAACGGCGCGGTGGCATCGATCATCACCACCACGCAGTCGGCGAAACGGATGGCCTCAAGCGTGGAGGCCACCGACATTTCCTCCAGCGTCTCGCCGGCCACCCGCGCCTTTTTGCGCAAGCCGGCGGTGTCATGCAGCAACACTTCGCGCTCGCCCGCCTTCCACGGCGCGGTGATGGCATCGCGGGTCAGTCCGGCTTCCGGTCCTACCAAGGCGCGTTCCTCGTCCAAAAGCTGGTTGAACAGCGACGACTTGCCGACATTGGGCCGTCCCACCAGCGCCAGGCGCAGCGGCCGGTCGAGATAATTGACGACAACCTCTTCCTCCGGCTCATCGTCGAACTCGATATCGTCTTCTTCTTCCTTGTCTTGTGGCGCTGCGGCGGGGCCCGCCAAGGGTTCCAGCGCCGCCACCAAGTCTTCCATCCCCAGATTGTGCTCGGCGGAAATCGCGATCGGCTCGCCAAAACCCAGGCCATAGGCCTCCGCCGGCGGCCGGATCCGGCCTTCGCATTTGTTGGCGGCCAGGATCACCTTCTTGCCCGACTTGCGCAGAGCCTGGGCGATGATCTGGTCTCCGGCAGTCAGCCCATCGCGGGCATCGATCACGAACAGCAGCGCTTCGGCTTCCGCGATGGCCGCCAAAGTCTGTTTGGTCATGCGATGGGCGATGCTGCCGGCAGCGGCATCTTCAAAGCCGGCGGTGTCGATCAGGAGGAGCGCCAGTCCGTCATACTCCGCATCCACCGCCTGGCGGTCGCGGGTCACGCCCGGCGTGTCATGCACGATTGCCGCGGCGCGGCCGGCAAGCCGGTTAAAGAGGCGCGATTTGCCGACGTTGGGACGGCCTACGATGGCGAGCTTCAGCGGCATGGCGCATCTGTCTATCGCAAAGCGACCAGTTCGGCATCGGAGGTGTAAAGATACAGAATGCCGTTGGCCACCACCGGCGCGATGGTGGTGCCTTCCGGAATTTCCACCCGTCCCGTCAGTTTGCCGTCATAGGGTGAAACCGCCTCGGCATAGCCGTTGGAAGACACCGCGATCAGCTTGTCGGATACCAGCACCGGCCCGGCCCAGATGATGGGATCCTTTTTCTTCTCCAGGTCTTCATACTGCGGCAGCTGATGAATCCAGCGCACACGGCCTTCCTTGCGGGTGAGGCAGATCAGACGGGCATTGTTGTCGATCACATAGACGAAATCGCCCGCCGCCCAAGGAGACTGGATGCCGCCAATGTCGCGCGACCACAGCCGTTCGCCAGTGTTGATTTGAAAGGCCGCCATCAGGCCCGACTGGCTGATGGCATAGACCACGCCGCGATCGATCACCGGGCGCCCGGCAATATCGTCCAGCGCCGACAAAGCGGTGACATGGCCGCTGCGCGACAGCACATCGCTCCAGCCGACCTGGCCGTTCTGGGCCCGCAGGGCGAAAACTTCGCCCGAAGTATAGGGCGCGATCACGGTTTCACCCGAGACCGCCGCATTGGTCGAGGCCAGAATCCCGGCGGATTCCGGGATGCCCTGATGTTCCCATAAGGTGCGCCCGTCGCTTTCGGCCATGGCGTAGAAATGATTGTCGTGGGTGGAAACGAAGATGCGCCCGCCATTCACCACCGGCGCGTTGACGATGGGCATGCCCAGATTCTTCTGCCAGATGTCGCGCCCGGTGCGCGCATCCATGCAGCGCAGCACGCCAAAGCCGCTGGTGACGAAAATCTTGCCGTCGTCATAGGCGACACCGCCGCCCATGCCTTGCGGCGGCTGGACGGTGTTGGCCTTGCCCAATAGACCCCACAGCGTGGGCATGTCGGTGCCGTTCTTGGGCGCCAGCCTGCGGTTCCAGACCGGATGACCGTCGGTGGCGCGGAAGACATAGATATGGGCTTCGGAATCCAGCGCATAGATCAGCCCACCGCCAACCACCGGCGCGGAGGTGAGATGGGAATCGATGTCGTTGCCCTTGCCGGCGTCCTCGCTCCAGATTTGGCGCAGCCGTCCCGGCGCCGCCAGATGATACATGGCGTTGGAGGCATAGCCGCCGGGCTGCGGCCATTCCGGATTGCGATAGGGCGGCGGCAACACCACCGGCGTGCCGGCGATGGTGGCATCCGGCTTGATGTCGGAATCCAGCGACATTACCGGAATGCGCACGCCGCGCAGATTGGATTTCTTGCCGCTGGTGGTGAACCAGCTGCCGACTTCGTCCAGCACCGAACAGCCGCTCAGCAGCAGCGAAGCGGCGGCCAGCACCAGGCAAAGGCGGACGACGCGGGATGCCATTTATTTCGCCGGCGCTTTTTTGCCGTCGGCGGCGGCGGAAGCATTCGCTTGGGGCGCCGCGGAGCTTGAACTACTTGCCGCCTGCGGTGGCGCCGGCACGGCATCCGCGGGCACGCTGCCGAAATTCACCGCGCCGCCATTCTTGAGATATTGCAGCATCGCCCTGGCGCGGGCGCGCAAGGCTTGGGGACTTTCCGGGTCCAGCGCCAGTTCGGAATATTTGGCGATCGCCGCCTTGCTGTTCATGGCGCGGTAATCGGCATAGGCCAGCACTTCGCGCGCGCTCTGCCGCCAGGCGCCACCCGGCTGGTCGAGTGGTGCAAGCAGCTCGGTCAGATCGGAGCGCTTACCCGTGTCCGCCAGCGCCCAGGCGGCGCGCAGCCGCGCCACCGCGCCGATGATGCCGCTGTCTTCCTTGGCAATCTGTTTGTAGAGATCGATCGCGCCCGGGCCCTGGCCGGACGCCAGCATAGCATTTGCCTGGGAAAGACGTGCCACCAGGCTGTAGCCCTTCGGCGCGGTGCGGGCGATATCGACAAAGGCGCCGGCCGCGGCTCCGGGATTGGTGATGCGCTGGGCGGCGACAAAGGCGTCGGAAACTTTCTGGCGCTCGGCAAGTTCATGGCGCTGCCAAAACTGCCAGCCGCCGATACCGGCAAACACCAAGGCCAGAAAAACGATGGCGTAACTGCCATAGGCCTTCCACAGCTTTTCAAGCCGCTCGCGGCGAACGTCTTCCTCGACTTCGCGGAAAATATCACTCACCGGACGGCGTTCCTTTGGTTACAGGGCCTGAAGTCTTTGATGGGCCGCGTTAATTAGCCCGCGCGGCGGCCCTGCGCAATGTGTCCCGAGGTAAGATTCGACGGCAAAAAAGGCTCTTATTGGGCCTTTTTCATGGGGTAGACATTCTCCACCCCTGGGAAACGGCGCTCGCGCACATCCCGGGCATAGGCCTGGACGGCGGCCTCGATGGCCGGGCCCAGCTGGGCATATTCGCGCACGAATTTGGGCGGATTGGGATTGAGTCCCAGCATGTCTTCCATCACCAGCACCTGGCCGTCGCAGGCGGGACTGGCGCCGATGCCGATGGTGGGAATGGCGATCTGTCCGGTAATGCGGGCGGCCAAGGGTTCGGCCATCGCTTCCAGCACCACGGCGAAAGCGCCGGCCTCCGCCACCGCCTTGGCGTCGGCTTCCAGCGCCGGCCATTCCGCTTCGGTGCGGCCCTGGGTTTTGAACCCGCCCAGGATCTGAACATTCTGCGGCGTCATGCCGATATGGCCCATCACCGGAATACCGCGCTTGCTGAGATAGGAAATGGTTTGCGCCATGCGGGCGCCGCCTTCCAGTTTCACCGCCTGGCAGCTGGTTTCCTTGAGGATGCGCGAAGCATTGCGGAACGCGATTTCCGGCGATTCTTCATAAGACCCGAACGGCATATCCACCACCACCAGCGCGCGCTTGGCGCTGCGCATTACGGCTTGGCCGTGCAGGATCATCATCTCCACCGTGACGCCCAAGGTGGTTTCCATGCCGTGGATCACCATGCCCAAAGTGTCGCCGACCAGCATCATGTCGACATGGTCGTCGAGCAGCTTGGCGGTGTGGGCGTGATAGCAAGTCAGCATCACCACCGGCTTCTGGCCCTTATGGGCGCGAATCTCGGGAACCGTGATGCGCTTCTGAGTCTGGACGGACATGGGTCCTCCTGTGCGGGCGGACTGTATACCGCAAATGCGAATTTGGGGGGTAGCAGTCCTAGGACAAGGCTGCCTTTCCCAAAAAAACACTTAAGCAACTCCTTGACAATTTATTTGGGGTCCTATTAGTTAGGCATATGCTTAACTATCAGCTCGATAAAACCTTCGCCGCTTTGGCCGATCCCACCCGCCGCGCCCTGGTGGAACGGCTGGTCCAGGGGCCCGCCACGGTCAGCGAACTGGCCAAGCCGCTGCCCATGTCGCTGCCAGCCGCCATGCTGCATCTCAAGGTGCTGGAAGACTCCGGCCTGGTGACCAGCGAGAAGGTGGGCCGGGTCAGGACCTGCCGCATCGATCCCAAGATGCTGAGCCAGGCCGAGCAGTGGGTGGCGGAGCGCCGGCAGATGTGGGAGCGCAGCCTGGACCGGCTGGGCGCCTTTCTCGACCAAACGGAGACTGAAAAATGAGGAAGCTGATTTCCATGATGCATGCCTCCTTGGACGGCTTTTGCGCAGGCCCGAACGGTGAGCTGGACTGGGTCGGGCTGGATGAGGAGATTTTCTCCGACGCCGATGACCTGATCGCAACGGCGGGCGCCGCGGTTTATAGCCGTGTCACCCACGACATGATGCGCGGTTATTGGCCGACCTTGCTGGACAAACCGGACTCGCGCAAAGTGCGCCATGCGCGGTGGGTGGAGCAGATTCCCAAACTGACTTTTTCACGCAGCATGCGCGAATGCGACTGGAACAATGTGCATCTTCGCCGCGATGCCAAAGAGATTCTCGCCGACAAGCAGCAACCTGGAAAAAATCTGCTGATCTTCGGCAGTCCGGGCCTGGTGCGGGCGTTCCTTGCCCTGGACGCGATTGACGAATTCTGGATTTTCCAGAACCCGGTCCTGCTGGGCTCGGGGCAGCCTTATTTCGACGGCGCCAAGAAGACGCGCCTGAAATTGGCCAGCCACAGGCCGTTCGAGAACGGCGTGGTTCGTCTGCATTATGTCAAAGGAGAATGAAGAATGCCGCGTTCCATCACCCATGCCAGTTTCACCATCACCCGCCATTGGAAACATGCGCCGTCGCGCGTGTTCGAGGCCTTCGCCAAGGAAGAGGCCAAGCGCAAATGGTTCGCCGGCCCTCCCGGTTTCGAGCTGCACGAGAAGAGCTTCGATTTCCGCGAAGGCGGGCGCGAGACCCTGAGCGGCAAACATGCCAATGGCATGGTCACGGCCTTCGATTGCGTCTATCGCGAAATTGCGCCGCCCACGGCATCCGAGACCGGGCGCATCATCTACAGCTATGTCATGCATCTCGACGGCAACAAAATCTCGGTTTCCCAAGCCGCCATCGAGATCATTCCGGAATCCGGCGGCACCAAGCTGGTGCTGACGGAATATGGCGATTATCTCGACGGCTATGACGATGCCGGAAAGCGCGAACATGGCACCAACTGGCTGATCGACACGTTGGAAAAGTCGTTGAATGCGTAGAGAGGCGGGACATGGAACTGACGGAACTGGCCAAAGCCTATTATCGCGCCTATGAAAATGACGAACGGGCCTTTGTCGAAAACAATCTGGCGGAGGGTTTCACCTTCACCAGCCCGTTCGATGATCATATCGGGCGGGAGGAATATTTTCGCCGCTGTTGGCCCAAGCAAAACATCCATAAAAAATTCAACTTCGTCACCGTGATGCAGGATGGCGACAAGGTGTTCGTGGCCTATGACGCCGAGATGAATATTCCCAATGCCGTCCATCCGGCGGCGCGGTTCCGCAATGCCGAGCTGATGACATTCGAGAACGGCAAGTTGAAAAGCGTGGAGGTGTTTTTCGGCGACCCGCCGCGCGGGCTGACGCGCCGGGAATTCGCGGTGGAGTCAGGCGCGGGCTGACCGTCAGGGCTTGGCGTGAGGCGGTGGCTTCAATTTGAATAGCACGCTTACCCGCGTTGTCGTCGCGACCGGCTTTCCGCCGCGGGTCGCCGGTTGCCAACGCCAATAGCCCTGCACGAAATTGGCGGCGGCAAGGTCCAGCCGTTGATGTCCGCTGGGTTGCACCACCCGCGAGCGGGACACGGTGCCATCGGTCCCGATGGTCACCTCGAGTAGTACCTGGCCTTCCTCCTTGAGCTGTTTAGATTCTGCGGGGTAAGGCGGCAACATGTGGGTTTCCTGGATCGGGGTGAGCGCTGCCGCATCTTTCCCGCGCGGCGCCGCGAGCGCGACCGAGACAGCCAGCAGACTGAGAAGCGCCAAACCCGTCATGGCCGATAGCGAAAGTTTTGGGGATTGAACCGGCGCATCCAGGAGCCGCGCCACGCGGTCTTTCAACCTGCCACCATTTGCCGCCAGCTTCGCCGTAAGAAGCAGGCCGCTTGTGACCTTCCATTCTTCCAGCGAAGTGAGCGCTTCGACATACAGTCCCGCGTCGCCGCAGGCCGACACCGCAAAATCATCGCAGCAATGTTCGCGTTCGATGCGAACCTGCCGGCTCACCCACCAGACGGCAGGATGGTAGAATAGGATAGTCTCGACCGCGGTCAGCAGGATGTTCGTGACGGCGTCGAGCCGGCGGATATGAGCGAGTTCGTGCAAGATCAGCGCTTCCAGCTGATGCGGGCTAAGCCCTGAAACCGCCGAAAGCGGAATCAGGATTACGGGCCGTAAGCACCCGATCACCAATGGCACATTTGCACGGCGCGACACCAGAAAGCGTACCGGGGAGGCCATCGCCAGACGGCGTTGCAGGTCATGGCAGCGCTGAAGCAGTTCGGCGGGGACGGCGAGTGTATCGCGACGGGCCAGGGACTGGGCCAGATACCAGCCGCCCAAAGCGCGCAGGCTTAAGGCGGCCATACCGGCAAGCCAAAGGATCACCAGCCCGTTCATTCCGGGCGCGGAGATGGACGCCAAAGGAAGAGCGCCGGCGGCTGCCACGCCGCCTTTCGCGAAGTCGTGGAGGAACAGAAAGGTCGCGACAGGCGCCAAGGTCATCAAAACCAGCGTGGCCACAGCGCAATTGTGCCGGGCAATCGCGCTACGGCACATGGGCAGGAGCGTGTTCAACAGCGCCGCCAGCAGAAGCCCCTGCCAGAGAAAATGAATCAGTGTCCAGCCAAGATCTCGCCCGGTCTCCGGCGGCATCCAGAAAAGCGGAGCAGTCATTTGGACCTCCTTTTATGCTTTGCCAGCATCTGGCGGATTTCTTCGATTTCTTCTGGGCTGGCTTTTTCGTCTTCCAGCAAATGCAGGACTAGCTGGCTGGCCGATCCGGCAAACACGCGCTGCACCAAATCGCCCAGCAATTGGCGTTTCATCCGGGCGGGCTCGCGCGCTTCATAGATATGCGCCTGGCCCTCTTGATTGCGCTCCACCAGGCCTTTGGCGTGCATGTTCTGCAGCAGCTTGAGCACGCCGGTATAACCAACGGACCGGTCCGTTCCGAAACGTTCGTGAACCTCGCGCACGGTGGACGGACCGCGATCAAACAGGATGCCGAGAATTTCGACTTCGGCCGGAGTGGGTTTTGCTGCAGCTTTTTTTGCCATGCGGTACCGTTTCAGTTTGGCTTAGGCGGCGAAGATGCCCTGTCCGGCATCGTCATCCCCCATGCTCGCAATAAAGAACTGTTCCATCTTTGGGACTGATCCAGGCACCGAAATGACCATATTCACTGGGAAACTGGCCCCTGCCGCCGCGAAATTGGGCGCCGGGACCGTAGGGAAGCCAAGCGTACCATTTGTCGCCTCTGCGTTCGGCAAGCCATTCGGTGGGCATGGTTTCATTCTGGGCCAGGACGGGTTCAAATTTCGCGCAGGCCGATGACAGCGCGATGGTCTTGGCCTGATCCGGCGTGCGGACGGCTTCGCCGGCACAACCGGCAACCAGAAAACCAAGAGCGATAGCTCCCGTGCGGTTCATGCAAGCCAGCATACCTCCACCGTCAACGATTTTTATCGTAGAGTCAACGAAAAAGATCGTACCTAGTGAGCTTCGGTATTTCAGGGGTTTGGCTTGGCCGCCGAAAAGGAGATGGCTTTCAGATACTCGCTGCGCCGGTCCAACTCTTTGGCGCCGGTAGGGACGCCGTTGGCCTTGAGCAGGAAAGCAAGAATGTCGGCATAAGCATCACGGCTCAGGCTGCCAGGATTGTCCTGGGGCATGGTGCTGCGGATTCGGTCGAACAGATCGCCCAGGCTCAGGCCGTCAAAGTCCGACAGGAATTGCGGGCCCGCCAGCGCGGGGGCCTCGCCGGTGCCGCCCAGATTGGCGCCATGGCAGTTGGCGCAATGGGCGGCAAAGCCGTTATTGCCGCGCGTGGCTTGGTCTTCGGTATAGACGCCGTCCCAGATGGAAACGGTCTGCGCACGCGCGCCGCCCGTAAGCGCCACCAACATCACCACGGCTAACCAACGCATGCGCTACTCATTCGGTAAGGTGTAACAGATATATTCGCCGGAATAGTTGCCGCCGCTCACCGCCACGATGATGTATTGCTTGCCATTGACCATATAGGTCATGGGCGAGCCCGATTGGCCCGCCGGCATCAGCACATTGCCGACCTCCTTGCCGGTCTTCTGGTCATAGGCGCGCAGCATGGCGCCGCGCGGATGCTCCGGCGTGGTGGTGACCTCGGCGTCGCCCGCGATCACCAGATCCTTGGTCAGCAAAGTGCCGATATTGAATCCGGTCTGGCCGGTGCGGGGCACGCTCACGCCCTTCAGCGCGGCATGGTTGCGGATATAGTCGGGCGTCTCGCCATGGGCGACCTGCCATTCGATCATGCCGGTATCCAGATTGATGGCGCTGATGGTGCCGTAAGGCGGCTTGATCAACGGCAATCCATCCACCGTCATGCGGCCGCGCGAGGATGCCGCGGCAGCGGGCGCGGGGGCGCGTTTCACCAACGGCGCATCAGCGCCCTGATCGGCGCCCGCGGCATTGATCATCACCACCTGCTGGCCGGCCTGGCCGATCACATAAGGCAGGTCGCTCATGCCTGCGGGCGGTGGCACCAGCCCCATCGCGATCAGGCAGGAATTGCAGGCGTAAGTGTAAACCGTGTGATTTTGCGGATTGAAAGAACCGCCGGGCCAGTTGGTGCCGCCACTGGCGGGGCCCAAGCCCAAAGTCGCCAGCGGGCCTCCCGCCTTCGACACCGTCGGCGGGGTATAGATGGGACCGATTTTGTAATTCTTCGCCAGCGCCACGCCCTTTTGATGCAGGTCAGGGGTGAAATCGATCAGATCGCTTTCCGCCACGCCGGTGCGCGCGTAGGGCGCTGGTTTGGACGGGATCGGTTGGGTCGGCGCATACCATTCGCCCGGCACATCGCCCTTGGCGACTTTCTTTTCCACAATCGGCCAGACGGGTTTGCCGGTGATGCGATCGAAGACATAGAGGAAACCCATCTTGCTGGGCTCGGCCACCGCCTTGATCGGCTTGCCGTTCACCATGATGTCCATCAGCAGCGGCGCCGAGGACATGTCATAGTCCCAGATCTCGTGATGGATGAATTGGTAGAACCACTTCACCTTGCCGGTGTTGATGTCCACCGCCACCAGGCTGTTGCCGTAAAGATTGTTGCCGGGGCGGGTGCCGCCATAAAAATCGCTGGTGGGCGATTCCACCGGCAGATAGACCAGGCCCGCTTCGGGATCGGCGGTCATCACGGCCCACACCCCGGTATTGCCGGTATGTTCGGCGGAGCCGCTCAGCCAACTGTCGTAGCCGGGTTCGCCCTTGCGCGGGATGGTGTGGAATTCCCACACCTTCTTGCCGGTGCGCACGTCATAAGCGCGGGCCGTGCCTTTGTTGTTGTCGGCGGTGATGGGGGTGAAGCCTTCGCGGAAGGCCGAGCCGATCAGTATCTTGTCGCCCACCACGGTGGTGGCGGACTGCAAACCGATTTCGCCGGTGGTGAGATCGGGCCTGATGGTCTGGTCGCTGTCGGCCTTCAAGTCCACCGCGCCATTGCTGCCGAACGCGGCAATGCGCTGGCCGGTCTTGGCGTCCAAGGCGATCAACTGATAGCCGGGCGTGACATAGAGAATGCGCGCTTCCTTGCCGTCGCTCCAATAGGACGGGCCGCGCCCGGAAAGCTGGCGTGGGGCGGCGGCGCCGCGCGCGCCTTCCTTCTCGCCATGCACCCAGAGTAATTCGCCGGTCACCGCATCCAGCGCCACCACGGCGCGGCGCGAGCCCGCCGTGGCATAGACTACGCCGCCCACTTCCAAGGGCGTGCCTTCCAATTTGTACTCCGGCCGGTTGCCGATATTGTCGGTCTTGAAGCGCCAGGCCACTTCCAGCTTGCTGAAATTGGAGGCGTTGATCTGGTCCAGCGGTTTGAAGCGGCTGCCGGTGATGTCGCCGGTATAGCTGGTCCAATCGACATTCTGGGTTTGCGCCCCTGCCGGGCAGAAGCCGATTAAAACCGCCAGCGCCGCGCCCGTAACAAGCCTTGGTTTCATGATCCCCTCGCCACAACCCCAGAGCCAAGGCTGACACGAAACGACGCAAAAGAAAAAGGCCCGGTTTGCACCGGGCCTTTTTGCATTTTCTGGCCGGAGGATTACGCCTCGGCGCTCGTCGCGCGGAATGGTCCACAGGACCATTCCGTCGGCTACGCCGACTGCTCCTCGCCTTCCGTCCCTTCGCCCTCGGGCTTGGGACCGGCGCCTTCCTCGAACATTTCCTCGGCAGCGGCCTTGGCTTCTTCCTGTTCGGTGCGTCCCGCCAGCACGTCCTCGCCGCGGGCCTGGCGCTCGGCCTCGTCCTCGCTGCGGGCGACATTGATGGTGATGTTCACCCGCACTTCCGGATGCAGGATCACGGGAATGGTGAACAGGCCGATGGTCTTGATCGCCTGGCTGATGGAGACCTGGTGACGGTCGACCTTGTGGCCGGCCTTTTCCACCACGTCCGCCACGTCACGCGGGCTGACCGAACCATAAAGCTGGCCGCGATCGCCGGCTTGACGGATCAGGACAAAGCTCTTGCCGTTCAACTTGCTGGCAATGGCGTCAGCGCCCTTCTTGCGTTCGGCATTGGCGGCTTCCAGATGCGCCTTCTGGGCCTGGAAATATTCCCGGTTGGCCTTGGTGGCGCGCAGCGCCTTCTTCTTGGGCAAGAGGAAGTTGCGGGCAAAGCCGTCCTTGACCCGGACTTCATCGCCCATCTGGCCCAGCTTTTCGACTCGTTCGAGCAGGATCACTTGCATGGCTGGATCCTCATTTCACGACATAGGGCAGGAGCGCCATGAAGCGGGCGCGCTTGATGGCGTTGGCCAAAATGCGCTGCTTCTTGTTGCTCACCGCGGTGATGCGGGCGGGCACGATCTTGCCGCGCTCGGAAATGAAGCGCTGCAACAGCTTCACGTCCTTGTAGTCGATCTTGGGCGCGTTATCGCCGGAGAAGGGGCAGGTCTTCTTGCGGCGGAAGAAGGGACGGCGGGCCCCGTCGTCACGGCCGCCACGGCCGCCTTCGCGGTCGCCGCCGCGTCCGCCTTCACGATCCTCACGGCCGCCACGGCCGCCGTCACGGTTTCCACCATAGCTCATTGCGCGGTCTCCTCGGTCTCGCCTTCCGGCTTGTCGGCGCGGTCATCGCGGCGGTTCTTGTTCGACGAGGTGTCGAACTGGTCGACCTTGACGGTGATGTAGCGCAGCACGTCTTCGTTGATCTTGAGCTGGCGTTCCAGCTCGATCACCGCGGGCGCGGGGGCGTTGATGTTCAAGAGCACATAATGGCCCTTGCGGTTTTTCTTGATGCGGTAAGCCAGACCGCGCAGGCCCCAATATTCCTGCTTCTCGATCTTGCCGCCTTCGCCTTCGACGATGGTCTTGAGATGGGTGGCCAATGCGTCCACCTGTTGCGCGCTGATATCCTGGCGCGCGATCAGAAGATGCTCGTAAAGAGCCATCTAGCGTCCCTTTCCTTTGGCTGCGGAGCGAAAAGGGGAGGGATCCCGATTTCGTTTTGGCTCGCCCGGGACGCGCACCATGCGCAAACCCTCGAGAGAGGGCCCCGGCCGACCACAGCCGTTGAGGGGCGGGTCTATAGAGAAAAGCCCGTCTCGCGGCAAGTCATGCCCCGCGTGGCAATAATTTCGTTATGATTCAAATGCTTGTGGAGCATTCCCCGGTCTGGGGGATGGCTGCTTGTAATCGGCGCGGTCCTGAATGAGGCTCCGTCAAAGGGTTGGGGGACAATGCAAAACAGCACAAATGAGGCGGACGCCATCCTGCGCCGCGCCGCCTGGCGGTTGGTGCCGCTCATTCTGGCAATGTACATCGCCGCCTTCCTCAACCGGGTGAATGTTGGCTTCGCCGCACTGACCATGAACCAGGACCTGGGCTTTTCGCCCGAGGTTTATGGCTGGGGCACCGGCGTCTTTTTCCTGGGCTATTTGGTGTTCGAGGTGCCCTCCAACCTGATCATGGAAAAGGTGGGCGCGCGCATCTGGATGGCGCGCATCATGATCACCTGGGCGCTGGTCTCGATGGCCTTTGCGTTCGTGCAAGGCCCGGTGATGTTTGCCAGCCTGCGCTTTCTGCTGGGCTTGGCGGAGGCAGGTTTCTATCCCGGCATCCTGCTCTATTTCACTTACTGGTTTCCCGCCGCCACGCGCGCCCGCATCCTGGCGCTTTTCTGCATGGGCATTCCGATTTCCAACATTCTGGGTTCGCCGCTGTCGAGCTGGCTGTTGGAAGTGGAAGGTTACGGCTTCAAGGGCTGGCAGTGGATGTATCTGCTGGAGGGCATCCCCACTTTGGCGCTGGGTTTTGTCGCGCTCTGGGGCCTGCCAGACAATCCGCGCAAGGCGTCTTTCCTGTCCGAGCGGGAGAAAGACATTGTGATGGCGCGCCTGGCCAATGAGGCGCGCCCCGAAGTGCATGGCTTCGGCGCGATGATGAAAGACTGGCGGGTGTGGGCGCTGATGATCCCGGACTTCGCCATCGTCTTCGGCATTTATGCCCTGGGCTTCTGGATGCCGCAGATGGTTCATGCCATGGGCTACAACATCAAACAGACCGGTTACCTTCTGATGATCCCCTACACCGTATCGCTGGCGATCCTGTGGGGCATCGGCGTGTCGTCGGATCGCACTGGCAAGCGGGCGCTGCATTTCTGTCTGTCAGCTTTGGTCTGTGCCGCGGGTTTCATGATCGCCGCGCTGGGGGCGGGCAATGACGTGGCCGTGATCGCGGGCTTCTGCCTGGCGGCGGGCGGGGCTTATTCCGGACTCGCGACCTTTTGGTCGGTGCCGCCATTGTTTCTGGGCGGGACTGCGGCAGCGGGCGCTTTCGCGCTGATCAATTGCGTGGGCAATCTGTCGGGCTTTGTCGGCCCCGGCTTGATGGGCTGGCTGTTGCAAACCACCGGCAGCTACACCGTCGGCATGTGGATGTGCACCGGCGTGGCGCTGACCGCGGCCCTGTCCATGGCCGCGCTGGCACGATATTGCCGCTCCAGATGATCGCGCACTCTCTTCGCGTCGAATCCGATCGCATTTTGAATCGCGCGGCCTGGCGGCTGATCCCCTTTATGTCGCTGATGTATGTGGTCAGCTTCCTGGACCGGGTGAACATCTCCTTCGCCGCCTTGCAGATGAACCGGGATCTGGGTTTCTCGCCGCAAGTCTATGGCTTTGCCTCCGGCATTTTCTTCTTCGGCTATTTCCTGTTCGAAGTGCCGTCCAACCTGGCGCTGCAGAAAGTGGGCGCCCGGCTTTGGATGTGCCGCATCTGCGTCACCTGGGGCTTTCTTTCCATGCTGACGGCTTTCTGCCGCGAGCCGGTCAGTTTTTGCATCACGCGATTCCTGCTGGGCGCCGCCGAAGCGGGGCTTTATCCCGGCATGGTGCTGTACATGACCTATTGGTTTCCCGCCTCCACCCGGGCGCGGTTTATCGCGCTGTTCCTGGGCGGCGTGCCGCTGTCGGCTGTGATCGGCTCGCCGATTTCCAGTTGGCTGCTGGAATTGCGCGGCCATGGCCTGAATGGCTGGCAATGGATGCTGATCCTGGAAGGCATTCCCTCATTGATTTGCGGCATCGCGACTTTGTGGGTGCTGCCCGACGGACCGGCGAAGGCGAAATGGCTGAGTGCGGAAGAAAAGCGCATCGTCGCCGCGCGGCTGGCGGCGGAACCGCCCGGCGCGCTGCATGGCTTGAAGGAAATGCTGCTGGACAAGCGCATCTGGATTTTGATGATTCCGGATTTTTCCATCGTGTTCACGCTCTATGCGCTGAATTTCTGGCTGCCGCTGATGGTGCATGGCATGGGCTTTTCGGTGCGCCAGACCGGCTTCATTGTGGCGTTGCCCTATCTCTTGGCAATCATCGCCATGGTGGCGCTTGGTTGGTCCAGCGACAGAAGCGGCAGCCGCGCCGGCCATGTCGCCTTCGGTTGTTTTGTGGCGGCGGTGGGCATGCTGACGGCGATGCTGGCCGACAATCATGCCGTCACCATCGCCGCTCTGTGTCTGGCCACCAGCGGCATCTATGCCGCCTTGGCGGTGTTCTGGACGTTGCCGTCCTCGCTGTTGCGCGGCACCGCGGCGGCGGCGGGCTTGGCGCTGCTCAACAGCTTTTCCAACCTGGGCGGTTTCTTCGGGCCGACCCTGATGGGCTGGATCAAGCAACAGACCGGCGCCTATTCCCTGGGGCTGGCCTTTCTGGCGGCGATGCTGGTGGTGGGCGGGGTATCGGTGATCATGATAGGGCGGGCGTTCTTTTCCCAACTTGACTTGCCGCGCCCATCTTGATTTGTCTCGCGCCGCAATGACTCGCGCCTTTCTCTTCCCCGGCCAGGGCAGCCAGAAAGTCGGCATGGGCAAAGAGCTCGCCGATGCTTTCAGCGCCGCGCGCCATGTCTTCCAGGAAGTGGATGACGCGCTTTCCCAAAAGCTGTCCAAGCTGATGTGGGAAGGCCCGGAAGCTGACCTCACCCTCACCGAAAATGCCCAGCCCGCCATCATGGCCTTGTCTCTGGCCATTGTGCGGGTGCTGGAAAAGGACATGGGCCTGGATGTCGCCAAGCATGCTTATCTCGTCGCCGGTCACAGCCTGGGCGAATATTCGGCGCTCTGCACCGCGGGCGGATTCAGCTTGGCGGACGCAGCGCGGCTGCTAAAGATCCGCGGCCAGGCAATGCAGTCGGCGGTGCCGGTGGGCGAGGGCGGCATGACCGCTTTGATCGGCGCCGATATCGAACAGGGCGAAGCCGTGGCGCAGGAAGCTGCCAGCGCCGGTGGCGTCTGTGTGGTGGCCAATGACAATGCGCCGGGCCAAGTGGTGATTTCCGGCACCATGGATGCCTTAGGCCGCGCCGGTGACATCGCCAAGGCCAAGGGCATCAAGCGCGCCATGCCGCTGGCGGTATCGGCGCCGTTTCATTCTCCGCTGATGGAGCCCGCCGCCGAACGCATGGCCGAAGAATTGTCGTCCGTCACCATCCGTCCGCTGGCGGTGCCGGTCTTGGCCAATGTCAACGCCAGGGAAGCCAGCAATCCCGATCATGTCCGCCAGCTTTTGGTGGAACAGGTGACCAGCCGCGTGCGTTGGCGCGAAAGCATTCTGGCGCTCAAGGGCCTGACCGTGGACACCACGGTGGAATTCGGCGGCAACAAGGTTCTTACCGGCATGGTCAAGCGCATCGACAAGGACTTGGCTAACATCACCTTGGATTCGCCGGCCGATCTGGAAGCCTTTGGGAAGAGCCTTTGATGTTTGATTTGACAGGAAAGACCGCACTCATCACCGGCGCATCCGGCGGCATCGGCGGCGCCATTGCCAAGGCGCTTCATGCCCAGGGCGCGAAGGTCGTGCTTTCCGGCACCCGCATCGAAGCGCTGGAAGCGGTGAAAGCTGAACTGGGCGGCAACGCCTTTGTCGTCCAGGCCAATCTCTCCGATCCTGCCTCGGTCGAAGCTTTGCCCAAAGCGGCGGAGGCAGCGGCGGGCTCTCCCATCGATATTCTGGTGAACAATGCCGGCATCACCAAAGACAATCTCTTCATGCGCATGAAGGATGAAGAGTGGGATCAGGTGATCGCCGTGAATCTGACTGCGGCTTTCCGTCTGTCGCGCGGGGTGCTGCGCGCCATGATGAAGAAGCGCTGGGGCCGCATCATCCAGATCAGTTCGGTGGTGGGCGCGACCGGCAATCCGGGCCAGGGCAACTATGCCGCCGCCAAGGCCGGGTTGATCGGCATGACCAAAAGCCTCGCCGCCGAGGTCGCCTCCCGCAACATCACCGTTAACGCGGTGGCGCCGGGTTTCATCCAAACGGCGATGACCGATGTGCTGACCGATCAGCAAAAAGAGTTAATCGCCGCGCGAATCCCCGCCGGACGCATGGGCAGCGCGAGCGAAATCGCCGCCGCCGTGGCCTATCTGGCCTCGGAAGAGGCGGCCTATGTGACAGGCGAAACCATCCATGTTAATGGCGGGATGGCGATGATATGATAGGAAAAACAAGTACTTAACCAGTAGATTGGCGAGACCGGAAGGTTTATGATACCTAACCGGCCACCCCACGAAGCACCCACTGTGTGGCCCGGCGTTTTTCCAAAGCCGGTTTGAAAATCTAGGAGAGGCTTACAAGTCCATGAGCGATACTGCCGAGCGCGTGAAGAAGATCGTCGTCGAGCATCTGAATGTCGACGCCGACAAGGTCACGGACACCGCATCCTTCATCGAAGATCTGGGCGCCGACAGCCTCGATACCGTTGAGCTGGTGATGGCGTTCGAAGAGGAATTCGGCATCGAGATTCCTGACGACGCGGCTGAATCCATTGTGACCGTTGGCGACGCCGTTAAGTATATCGACAAAGCAAACGCGGCTTGATTCGGCGCAAAAGGTCGTAAAGCCTATGCGCAGGGTCGTCGTTACGGGCCTGGGTCTGGTTACGCCGCTGGCCTGTGGCGTGGAAGAGACGTGGGCGCGCCTGCTGGCCGGCCAGTCCGGCGCCAGCGCCATCACCAAGTTCAAGACCGACGATCTGCCGACCAAGATCGCCTGTCAGGTGCCGCGCGGTGACGGTTCCGATGGAACGTTCAATCCCGATCAATGGGTGGACGCCAAGGAACAGCGGCGCATGGATGATTTCATCATCTATGGCCTGGCGGCCGCCAAGCAGGCGGTCCGGGATGCGGGCTGGGAAGCCAAGACGGACGAAGACAAGAACCGCACCGGTGTGCTGATCGGTTCGGGGATCGGCGGGCTGACCGGGATCGAGGAGGCCTCGATCCTGGTGCATGAAAAAGGGCCGCGGCGGCTGTCGCCTTTCTTCATCCCAGGCCGGCTGATCAATCTGGTGTCGGGCTATGTCTCCATCGAGCATGGTTTCAAGGGTCCCAATCATTCGGTGGTGACGGCTTGCGCCACCGGCGCGCATGCCATCGGTGACGCCGCAAGAATGATCGCCTTTGACGATGCCGATGTGATGATCGCGGGCGGCGCGGAAAGCGCGGTCTGCCGCATCGGCATCGCCGGCTTTAACGCCTGCCGCGCTCTTTCCACCGGCTTCAATGACACGCCGACCAAGGCCTCGCGCCCCTATGACAAGGACCGCGACGGCTTTGTGATGGGCGAAGGCGCCGGCATGGTGGTGCTGGAAGAATTGGAGCATGCGCGCGCGCGCGGCGCCAAGATTTATGGCGAAGTGAAGGGCTATGGCCTGTCGGGCGACGCCTATCACATCACCGCCCCGTCCGAAGACGGCGATGGCGGCTTCCGCGCCATGCAGATGGCGGTCAAGCGGGCGGGGATTTCGCCCTCGGACATCGATTATGTGAACGCCCATGGCACTTCCACCATGGCCGACGGCATCGAGGCCGGCGCGGTGGAACGGTTGTTGGGCAATGCGGCGTCCAAGACGGCGATGTCCTCCACCAAATCCTCCATCGGTCATCTGTTGGGCGCGGCGGGATCGGTGGAAGCGATCTTCTGCCTGCTGGCCATGCGTGACGGCATGGTGCCGCCCACCATCAATCTGGAAAATCCGGATGTGATCACCCAGTTGGACCTGGTGCCGCTGAAAGCGCAGAAGCGCGATGTCAATATCGCCATGTCCAACAGCTTTGGCTTCGGTGGCACCAATGCCGCGCTGATCCTGTCCAAGGTGTGATGAGGAGATTTCTCCTCATTCTTTTGATACTGGCGGTGATCGCTGCCGGCGTTGCGGAATGGGCCAACGCCGCCTGGGACGCACCGGGCCCGCCGGCCATCAGCGGCGAAAAAGAAACGGTGGTGCTGATCGCTCCGGGCAGCCGCACCCGTGACATTGCCCGCGCGCTGGAGAAAAAACGCGTCCTCAAATACGCCCTGCTGTTTCAGTTTGATCTGGCGCTCAAACGCCTTTTCGATCCCAAGGCGGCCACACTCAAGGCGGGTGAGTATGCCATTCCCTCCCAAGCCTCGATGGCAACGATCGCCAAAATCCTGGCGGAAGGAAAATCCATCCAGCACAAGCTCACCATCGCGGAAGGCCTGACCAGCGACATGGTGTTGAAACTGCTCCAGCTCGACCCCGTGCTGGTGGGCGATGCGGGGCCGGTACCGGAAGAGGGCAGCCTGTTGCCGGAAACGTATCTTTTCACGCGCGGCGAGACCCGTGCCCATCTTCTGGCGCAAATGGCCAAGGCGCAGGCGAAATTCCTGGAGGAAAAATGGGCCGCGCGCGATCCAAACACATCATTGAAGTCCGTCCGTGACGCCGTGATCCTGGCTTCGATTGTGGAAAAGGAAACATCCTTGCCGCAGGAACGGCGCCACATCGCCGCGGTGTTCCTCAACCGGCTCAAGATCGGGATGCGGCTGCAGACCGATCCCACCGTGATCTATGGCCTGACCAAAGGTTATCCCCTGGGCCGCGGTATCCGCCAAAGCGAACTTGATGCCGCCACGCCTTACAATACATATGTGATCGCGGGCCTGCCGCCGGGACCAATCTGCAATCCCGGCAAGGACAGCCTTGCGGCGGTACTCAATCCCGAACAAAGCGATGATCTGTTTTTTGTCGCCACCGGCCATGGCGGCCATGTCTTCGCCTCCACCATTTCCGAACAGGCGCGTAATGTCACGGCCTATCGCGCCTTTGAGAAGAAACAGCAGGCGGCGCAATCGCCGCCCGCCCGAGCGGTGGAAACCAATGGCCGCGCGGACGGCACGACGGTGACGGTGCTGGACCCCAGCCTGCCCAAACTTCCGGCCACGCAACGGCAGAAGAAACGCGCCCGTCACAGGTGACAGGCGCGCGCCGGCTACGCTAGCCTCTGCGAGCCTCAAGAAGGAATGCCATGACCTTTGCCAGCATGACGGGATTTGCCGAAAGCACCGGCAGCCATGAAGGGCTGCGCTGGCGCTGGGAAGCCAAGAGCGTCAACAGCCGCAGCTTGGACATGCGCCTGCGCATTCCGCCCGGTTACGATGGTTTGGAACCGCCGGTCCGGCGGCTGGCGGGCGAGCGTTTCTTGCGCGGTGCTTTGCAGATATCTCTGTCCGTCGAGGCGCCGGAGACGGCGCGCGGCCTGACCGTGGATGCGGTCGCCTTGGCCAGTGCGGTCAGAATCGCGCGGGAAGTGGCGGCGGAGACCGGGCTGCCGCCGGCGCGGGTCGATGGCTTGCTGGCGCTGAAGGGCGTGCTGGTGGCCGACGAACCGGCGCTGCCTGGAGACCCGGTGGCGCGCGCCCATCGCGACGCCGCGATCCTGGAAAGCCTGACTTTGGCCTTCGACAAGCTGGCCAAGGAAAGATGCGGTGAAGGCGCCAAGCTGGCGGCGCTACTGACCTCGCAAGTCGGCGAAATCGAGCGGCTGGTGGGCGTGGCGGGAGAGCTTGCCACGGCACAGCCGCAAGCCTTGCGCGCAAGGCTTGCCACGCAACTCAAGGAGTTGTTGGACAGCTCACCGGTCTCGGAGGAAAGGCTGGCCCAGGAGGTCGCGCTGCTGGCGGTCAAGGCCGATATCCGCGAGGAGCTCGACCGGCTCGCCGCCCATGTCCAGGACGCGCGTGCCCTGATCGCGTCGGCCAAGGGCGTCGGACGCAAGCTGGATTTCCTGGCCCAGGAGTTCAACCGCGAGGCCAATACCTTGTGTTCCAAGTCTTCCGACATTGCCTTGACGCGCACCGGTCTCGCCCTTAAGGCGGTGATCGATCAATTCCGCGAACAGGCCCAAAATGTTGAATAACGACAGCCAGCGCCGCGGCTTGATGCTGGTCCTGTCTTCGCCCTCGGGCGCGGGCAAGACCACCTTGTCGCGCCGGTTGCTGCAAAGCGATCCCGATATTGTGATGAGCGTGTCGGCGACCACGCGGCAGCCCCGTCCCAACGAGATCGACGGTCAGGATTATTTCTTCGTCACGCCGGAGAAATTCGATGGGATGGTGGCCAATGGCGAATTCCTGGAACACGCCCTGGTGTTCGGCCACAAATACGGCACCCCGCGCGCGCCCGTCATGAAGGCGCTGGAAGAGGGCAAGGATGTGCTGTTCGATATCGACTGGCAGGGCACCCAGCAGCTTAAGCAGCAGGTGCGCGATGACCTGGCCAGTGTGTTCGTGGTGCCGCCCTCCAAGGCCGAATTGGAACGGCGCCTGCGGATCCGGGCGCAGGATTCCGAAGAGGTGGTGCGCCAGCGCATGGCCAAGGCCAGCGACGAGCTGAGCCATTGGGCGGAGTATGACTATCTGCTGATGAATGACGACATCCAGCATGCCATGGGCAAGCTGGAGGAAATCCTGCGGGTTGAGCGCAGCCGGCGGGCGCGGCAACCGGGGCTTGCTCGGTTCGTGCAGAAATTAATGCGCGAGGATTGAAGAGTTCTTGTCATGCCCGCTTTCGCGGGCATGACAGGTCACTTAGCCGGCCAGCGCCCGTGCGAGTGCCGCAAACTCTTCGATCCTGAGATCTTCCGGCCGCGCGGTGGGGTCGATGCCGCACTTCTGCAACAGCGCTTCGCCACCCAGCGCTTTCAGCGACTGGCGCAACATCTTGCGGCGCTGGCCAAAGGCGGCGGCCGTGACTCTCTCCAAATCGGCCAGATTGGCGGGCGCCAACACTTTGGCGCGCGGCTCCAATCGCACAATCGCCGAGGTCACCGAGGGCGGCGGCACAAAGGCGCCTTTGTTGACGTCGAACAATATCCTGGCGGCGCAGCGCCACTGCGCCAGCACCGACAGGCGGCCATAATGCTCGCTGCCAGGCGGGGCGGTGATGCGTTGGGCCACTTCCTTTTGGAACATCAAAGTAAGGCTGGCCCATAAGGGCGGCCATCGCTCCACCGTGAGCCATTTGATCAAAAGCGCGGTCCCCACATTGTAGGGCAAGTTGGCCGCCACCCGCACACCGCGCGGCAGGATGCTGTTTTCATCCAATTCCATTGCATCGGCGGAATGGATTTCGAGTTTTCCGGGCCAGGCTTGGGCGATTTCTTCCAGCGCCGGGAGGCAGCGCGCATCGCGCTCCACCGCGATCACCTTGTCCGCGCCTTCGCTGAGCAAGGCGCGGGTGAGGCCGCCAGGGCCTGGACCCACTTCGTAAAACACCCCGCCTTCGGCCGCGCCGGCCGCGCGGGCGATCTTGCGGGTGAGGTTGAGATCGAGAAGGAAATTCTGCCCAAGGGACTTTTTGGCCGCCAAGCCGTGCGCAGCTATGACCTGCCGCAAAGGGGGAAGTTTATCGGCTTCTGGCATCCGCCATGTCCGCTGCCATCTTCACCGCCGCGATCATGCTGCGCGCATCGGCTTTGCCCTGACCGGCGATATCCAGCGCCGTACCGTGATCGGGCGAGGTGCGCACAATGGGAAGGCCCAGGGTCGCATTCACCCCATCCCAGAAGCTCAGGGTCTTGATCGGGATCAGCGCCTGGTCGTGATACATGCACAGCGCCGCGTCATACGTCTTGCGCGCCTCCTCATGGAACAGGGTGTCGGCCGACAGCGGCCCGCGCACGCCAAAGCCGCGCGCCTTCAACGCCGCGATGGCCGGCGCAATGATGGCCTCTTCTTCACTGCCGAGAACGCCGTCTTCACCGGCATGGGGATTGAGACCTGCCACCGCCAGGCGGGGGTTCAAAATCCCGAAATCGCGGCGCAGCGCGGTCAGGATGATCTCAGCCGTATCGAACACCGCCTGCTTGCTGATGGCCGCAGGGACCTCGGCCACGGGCATATGGATGGTCAGCGGCACCACCCGCAATTTCTCGCTGGCCAGCATCATCACCGCACGTCGCGCGCCCGTGAGATGGGCAAGGAACTCGGTATGGCCCGGAAAAGCAAAACCTGCGGCGTTCAGCACGGCCTTGTGGATGGGCGCGGTGACCAGCGCCGCTGCATCGCCCTTCAGGCAGGCCGTCGCCGCGATCTCAATGGCTTGCGTTACCGCGGCGGCATTGCGGGGATCAGGCTTTCCAGGGTCGGCGGCGGTCTTGGAACGTGTGGGAATCAGCGCATGGCGATGCGAGGCGAAAACATCCGCGTCGCCGACAAGCTTGAGCGGATGGCTACCGATCTTGCCGCCGAAATGATCGAAGGCGGCAATAGCGACCTCTGGCCCGACGCCGGAGGGTTCGCCCATGGTAATCAGGATAGGTTGCGTGCCGCCCTTACCGGATGAGGGCATCGGGCTTGCTGTCGTCGCGCACCTGGATATTGGCGTCGCGCTTCAGGTCGCGCAGATAGCGCCGTGCCAAGGCGGCAATCTGGCTCTCAAACAGCCGGTCTTCCACCTGCGCGCGGGTGGGCATCACATAAGCGGTCTTGACTTCGATGCGCTTGTCGCAGCGGGCGATCAATTCGATGCCGGCCTCCGACATGAAGGGCGGCGCAGCCTCGCCGGGCTTGGAGTTTTTCATCGCCTCTTGGATCTGGGGGCTCAGCTCGGCCAGCTTGGCGTCCCCCAAATTCATATAGACCGAGCCCTTCATCTTGTTGCTCAGCTCCTCAAGCTGGGCGCAGCTGACATAGCGGGCTTGAATCTGTGACGCCACTTTGACGACCTGCTCGACGGCCTCCTTGGGGCCGTTGGGATCGACCGGGAACAACAGGCGCGCCAACGGCAAGGTGCCCGCAGGCCCGGTAGGGCCTGTCGGCGCATTGTCGATCTTGGTGCCCAAAGGCTCCTGCCGTTCGGCCAGGGCCAGAATGTAATAGCCGCCGGTGGAGCGGATAGGATCGGCGATGGCGCCTATTTCCATCTTGGCCAGGGCGGCGTTCAGTTCCGGCGCCAACTGGCCTTCATTGATCCAACCCATGTCGCCGCCGGTGGCGGCGGAAGGGTGCTGGCTGAACTGCCGCGCCACCACCCGGAAGGGCGCACCTTGGTGCAGCTGGTTTAGAACTTCCTCGGCGTCTTTCTTGACCTTGGGGTCCAACTCGGGATTGTCCACCGGCAGGAAGATTTCCATCACATGGTAATGCGGCTTGTTGGCGCCTTCGGCATAGCGCTGCATTTCCGCGTCCACCATTTCCGGCGTGATGTTGATCCGGTCGCCATATTCGTCCTGCACCGCCTTTTGCCAGGCGATGGAGGCGGTGATCTGGGAGCGCAGGGCTTCTTCGCTGGCGCCGGCTTTGGTCAGGTTCTCGCGCAGCTGTTCCATGGTGAAGTGATTGTCCTGCATCATGCCGTTGATGCGCTTGTTCACTTCGATGGGGCTGACGGTGATCTTCTTCTTTTGTGCTTCCTGAAGCTGGACTTTCTCGGCTTCCAACTGGTCCAGTATCTGGCCGCGCATACGGGTCTTTTGTTCCGCCGTCAGCTGCTGGTTGATGCCGTTCAGGGCGAGATACAGCGCCACGCGCTGGCGAAGCTCGAAAGCGGAAATGGATTCGTCATTCACCGTGGCGACGACGGAGTTGGAATCATTCGCCGTCTTTTCGTCCGTGGCGTCGATCACCGCACCGTCGTTATTCTTGGCTTCCTGCACCGTATCGGTGGAAGCCGGCTTGTCCCCTTCGGTGGCGGCCTGTTGCGCGGCGGCGGGATCCTCGCTGGCCGAAGGCGGGGCGCCCTGAGTGGCGGGCTTGGCGGCGGCAGGTTGCACGGCGGGAGCTATCGTGGGAGCGCTCGCTGTTTGGGAAGGCGCGATCGCGGCCTGCTGCAGGTTGGGTTTCATGGAGGATTTGAGCGGCGGCACCGCCGGCAAGCTGTTCAGGCTGGCGCCCTGTACGCTGGCAATTGGGGCAATGCCCGCACCGGCCAGCAAGGCCGCGCCCAAAAGCAGGGTGGAAGCAATCCGCATGATCTCTTGATCTTGGCTCTTAATTTGGGCCTTGGTCCTCAAAGCGCGCCGCCGGACCTGCCGCCAAAATACGGAAATTCCCGTCCCAATCAATGGCCTGGCGGGGATGGGCGGAAATCCTGGTTTTTCCAGCCTGGCGGCCCGTTTCGCAGGTGGCCCGCGGATGAACCTATGGATGAGTCAGGGCAAACACGTCCCGGGGGAACAGGCTGAAGGGCCGGATGGCGGTGTCGCCGGTCTTGAGGCTGAAACGCAGAATCCAGGACGTCGAGGGCGGCACGCCCAGCACCAGGTCTTCGGTGTATTTGCGCCGGTAGGCCAGCGAAATCGCCAGACATTCATCCTCATAGCCCAGGCCATATTCGGTGTTGAGGAATTGGTCGTTGGAAAGGTCGCGCTGGGCGGCGGCGAACACCTGCCAATTGCGCCAGACATTCATGTCGGCCTGGACATTGATTTCCTCGCGGCTGGGCAAGCCCAGGCTGGTGACGGATTGCGGCAGTTGGACATAGCTCACTTGCAGCGAGGAGCGGCTGTAGGTGCCTGTGACATAAATTTCATGCCGCCGGATGGTGCCGTTGCCCCGGTCCATATCGATCCGGTCGGTGAAATCCAGATGGGGGAACTTGATTGAAAAGCTGCCCACCACATCGGAAGCGGTGCCGGTACTGCCGGAAAAGGCGGCGAGCAGGGGATCGGGCTTCAGCCGGTAGGTCTGGCCCAGCATGGCTTCCATCTTGCCGCCGGGAAACAGCGCCTCCGCCATGGCGCCGACATTGGCGCGGGGGCCGCTTTCGATAACGTCATAGCCGGGAAGCTGATTGAAGCTGAAGATGTTGTTGTCGCTGAATTCGAAGGCTTGAGAATCCTCGATGCGAAGCCCACGCGGATTGCCGCCATAAGGCTGGGCGATGAACTGGGCGATGGGTTGAAGGATATAGGAATAGCCGGGTGCGCCTTGGGCGACAAAAGGCCAGCGCCAATCCAGCGCCGCATAGGCGGTGCCGCGTTCCAAGGTGGCGTCGGTGGTGCGCGGCGGGCCATTGGCCGGAACGTCGAAATGATAGGTATCGCCGCGGGCATCGAGCACAAAGGTCCAAAGCTGGCCGTTGCCGAATATAAAGGGCCGTTTCCAATTCATCTCGCCGGTCATGCGCTGGTCGTTGCGCTGGTTGTCGCGGCCGATGGCGACGCCATTGAGATCGAAGCGGAATGTTCCGCCAACCACTTTCTGGGTGGGAACGTAGGAGGCTTCCAGCTTGGGCAGGACGAAGGGAATACGCGCCGTGATGTCGGTGGAGCGCAGTCCTTGGAAATAATAACTCGCCAGCGAGAAGCGGGAGCGGCCGGGCGTGGCTTCCACAAACAGGTCGTTGGTCAGCCGGTCCAGGAAGGAGATGTCGTAAAAGCGCATATAGGCGCTGTTGCTGGTCATCTGCAGATCGGTGCCGGCGCGCCAGACATCGTTGAACTGCTCGCGCGCCGAACCGAAGATATGCCCATAAGTTTGCGCGCCGGGGCTTCCCGACAACCCGCCGTCGGGATTGTAAGCGCCGCTGCCCTGGAACCACAGCCCGCCGGTATCCCAGCGCGCGCGATATTCCATTTCGAACACCTCGCCGCCCGAAGTGGAGAACATCGGCGCCACCGTCATGTCCTGGCTTGGCGTGATCGAGATATAGACCGGCAGGCGGGTGAAATAGCCGATCTTGGTGGAGGTGCCCACTTCAGGCGTCAAAAGCCCTGTCGAATAGCGCACCGTAGGATCGGGCACCGACAGAGCCGGCGCCCAGGCCACCGGCACGCCTTCGACCTCGATGGTGGCGTTCTTGAAGCGGACCTTGTGCTTGGACTGGTCGTAGATCACGCGCTCGGATTTGACCTGCCACAAGGGCGTGCGCTGTCCCGGTTGATTGCAGATTTTGCAAGGACTGTAGACGGTGCGATGCGCGATCACGGTGTCGCCGTTGATACGCTCCGCACTCTTGGCCGCCATTCGCCCGGTCTGGCCGATCAGGGCGCCAAAGCCATGCAGCACGCCGTCGCGCATATGGTCGGTCAACACCACGGACTCGGAAAAGGCGACATTGCCGTGTGGATCGGTCATGGTGACATGGCCGCTGGCCGTCACCTTGTCGCTGGCCTGATCGTAATCCACCCGATCGGCCAGCAAAGTGCGGCCGTCGTCGGAGATTTCGACATGGCCGACCGCCGATACTGTCTTGCCTTCGCTGTCATAGACGACTTCATCGGCTTCCAGCAGGATAGGCGCGTCTTTCTTGGGCGTGGCTATGCCGGAAGCGTGCAGCTGCGCGGCTTGCGCCGCCACGGGAATCAGGGCGCAGGCGCTTAGCAGGGCAAGACAGATGGCGATGCGGCGCATCAGCCATCCTCCTGCGAGAAGACCAAGGTCATGCCGATCAGAATGGAGGCCAGCGCCGGCGCCGTCGCCGCCAACAGAATGGGCACCGCGCCGGAGCGGCCCAGGACAGTGGTCAGGTTCTGGAAAAAGAACACCCCAAAGCCGCAAGCCGCGCTGAGCAGGATGACCCTGCCCACGCCGCCTTCGCGCCCCAGCTTGAGCGAGAAGCTGGCGGCCATGAACACCATGGCGGCGAACAAAGCGGGCAGGGCATAGAGGGTGTAGAGATAAAGCTGATACCGCGTGGCGGAAAAGCCGGCGTCCTTGGCGGCGCGGATATAGCCGGGCAAATCCCAGAAGGACAGCGCATCCGGCGCGGTGGAGCTTTCCACGATCTGTTCCGGCGTCAGAGTGGTGGCCAGCCGGTAGCTGTCGTGATGTACGGGAACACCGCGCAGATCCGATACCCAGGCGTCCTGCAGCACCCAGAAACGATCCTGCAACTGGGCCGATTTGGCGTCGATGCGCCCGGTGAAGCGGTCGTTGCCGCCATAGAGCAGCACCAGCACGCCTTCCAGATGTTCGCCTTGCTGGGCGACTCGCAAGGCGTGGATCACGGACTGCTGCTGGGCATCGCCTTGGCGCAGCCAGAGCCCGTTCATGGAAACCGAAAGCTGGCTTTCCTCGCCTTTGACATAGCGGGCTTCAAGTCCGGCAAATGCGGAAAACATGCGTGCCGATACGGGCGTGAAGATGGTCACGGCAGCCACGCCGATGAACACCGCGACGGTCAGCGGCGGCAGCAGGAAATCCCAGGCCGAAATGCCGGCGGCGCGGGTCGCCACCAGCTCGCGTGAGCGCGACAGGCGGACAAAAGTGAAAACTCCGCCCAGCAGAATGGCGAAGGGCAGCATCTTCTGGCCCAGATTGGGCAATTGCAGCACGGCCATGCCCACCGCGGTGGCGGCGGGAACATTATGCCCGGCGGTGCGATTCAACAGATCCACGATGTCGATGGAGAAGGCCATCATCAGGAAGATGGCGTAGACCACGCCGACGCCGAGGAGAAATTGCACCGCGAGATAACGGTAAAGAGTCCAGGACCAACTCATGCGCCGGAACCGATCATGGCTTTGCCGCGGATCAGCGAACCCGGCATATATCCCGCCAGTATGACAATTGCGCCGGCCGCGCCCAAGGCGGGCAGCAGATAGAACAGCGCCACCAGCGGCGGATTGCTTTGCGCCAGGCCCATCACGCCATAGCCGGCAATCCGCAAGCCCGACGCGATCAGGCTGGCGACGGTCAGCCGCATGGCGATGCTGCCGCGCTGCCGCCGTCCCCGTGTCACCGCCGCCAGCGCGATCAAGGCAAAGAACAGGCAATAGAGCGGCTGCGAGATCCGGTTATGGGCTTCGGCGAAAAATTGATCGCGGATGCGCTGGGTCAAGCCCTGCGTTTCGCTGGGCCAGAACAGCTCATTCAGATAGCGCTCCGGCAGTTTGCGCGGGGTGTAGCGCGTCGGCCCCGAAAACTGGTCCAGGTTGATGACATGACTTTCGAAATGCAGCACCTGAAGCTGCTGGCCGCCACGGCCACTGGTCTCGATGGTGCCGTCCACCATTATCAGGCGGGCGCCCGCTGGCGTCTGGGCGAGAATGCCTTTGGCCGCGATATAAGTGACGGGGTGGGCGCGGTCGCGGCTGTCATGCACCAGAATGTTGTGGATCTCGCCCCCGTTGCTCATCTGGCGGATGAAGATGGTCAATCCCTGCTGGGAGTTGTTGAAGTCGCCTTCGTTGAGCAGGGCGCCCGCCATGTCGGCGCGAATATCCAAAACCTTGTCGCGCAAGGTGCGCTGGCCTGCAGGCGCCAGATAGAGCAGGCAGGCATAGGTCAGCACCATGATGATCGCGGCGCAGCCCAACACCGGCATGGCAAGCTGGCGCAGCGAATAACCCGCCGAGGCCATCACCACCAATTCGCTGTCGCCTTGCAGCCGCTGCAAGGTGGTCAAGGCCGCGAAGAAGAAGGCGATGGGCATGATGATCGCCAGCAAGCCGGGCAGCACCAAAAGGATCAGATAAAGGAAGGTCAGCGCCGACTGGCCGCGATTGATCACCAGGTCCAGGTACTGGAGACTGCTGACCAGCCACACCACGCTGGTCAGGAGCAGGACCAGCAACGCCACCGGGCCCAGCAGCTGGCCCAGGATGTAAAGCGACAGCCGGGAAGGCTTCAGCCCCCTGGGCGCCGTCCGCTCCCGGCTGGTTTCTGGCGTGAGGTGCTCCATGCAACCCTTGTTGGAGGCCGGCTGGATTCGACCTAAGCTATCAGCAGAACTGGGATTTTCCCCACAAATACCCTGTCCTTGCCCGGAGATATAGCATGCAGATTTCCTTTGTCGCGCCTTCCGATATTTCCGCGGGAGCCTGGGTTGTGGGGGCGGGAGAGGGTGGCGCTTTGCTGCCCGCGGCGGTTCAGGCGGACAAGGCCAGCGGCGGAGCCCTGACACGGGCGCTGAAAGTCTCCCGCTTCACCGGCAAGCCCGGCCAGATGCTGGAAGTGTTGGCGCCATCGAGCCTCAAGGCCTCGCGGCTTTTGCTGGTGGGATTGGGTAAATCCGAATCACTGGATGAGAAGGGGTTGGAGACACTGGGGGCCCAGATCGCGGGCAGGCTTTATACCGCGGGCGAGACCTTGGCCAGCTTGGAGATCGATGTCCCCAAAGGCGCCAAGGTCAAGAAAGCGGAACTCGCCGCCCATCTGGCGTTCGGCGCCAGGCTGAAAAGCTATGCCTTCAACAAATACCGCACCAAGAACCTGGATGAGTTCGAAAAGAAACTCAAAACCGTACGCATCGTGTCTTCCGATGTGGCGGCGGCAAAAAAAGCTTATGCGGGGCTGGACGCGGTGGCGGATGGAATTTTTCTCGCCCGCGATCTGGTGAATGAGCCGCCCAACTTTCTTTATCCGGAAGAATTCGCCCGCCGCGCCAAGGCCGCTTTGTCCAAGCTTGGCGTGAAAGTGGAGGTGTTGGGCGAGGCGGAAATGAAAAAGCGCGGCTTCGGCGCCTTGTTGGGCGTGGGCCAGGGTAGTGCGCGCGAAAGCCAGCTTGTCGTCATGCAATGGAATGGCGGCAAAAGGAGTACCAAACCAATCGCACTGGTCGGCAAGGGCGTGTGTTTCGATTCCGGCGGCCTCTCCATCAAGGTCGGGGCCGGCATGCAAGGCATGAAAGGCGACATGGCGGGCGCCGCTTGCGTCACCGGCACCCTGCTGGCGCTGGCCACCCGCAAAGCCAAGGTCAATGCTGTGGGCGTGATCGGGCTGGTGGAGAATATGCCCGATGGCGGCGCCTTTAGGCCCGATGACGTGCTGACGTCGCTATCGGGGCAGACCATCGAGGTGCTGAACACCGATGCGGAAGGACGCCTGGTGCTGGCCGATGCGCTCACCTATACCCAGCGCCGTTTTGCGCCCAAGGCGGTGATCGATCTCGCCACTTTGACCGGCGCCATTGTGCAGACCTTGGGCTTTGAACATGCCGGGGTCTTTTCCAACAATGATGATCTGGTCCAGCATATCCAGGCAGCGGGGCGTCATACCGGCGAGCGGGTGTGGCGATTGCCGCTGGATCCCTTCTACGACAAGATGATCCGCTCCAAGATCGCCGACATGAAGAATATCGGCGGCGGCAATTCCGGCTCCATCACCGCGGCGCAATTTCTGTTGCGTTTCATTGAAAAGGACACGCCCTGGGCGCATTTGGATATCGCGGGCGTGGCCTGGCAGGACGGCGAGCAGAAGCCCACCATTCCCAGCTGGGGCACGGGCTGGGGCGTGCGGCTGCTGAACAGGTTGATGAAAGAACATTACGAAGCATGACGGAGACTTTGTTCTATCACCTGGAACGCCGCTCCCTCGAGGAAGTGCTTCCCGGCCTGGTCGAGAAGTCGCTGCAGCGCGGCTGGCGGGCGGCGATCAAGACCGATTCCAGCGAACGCTCCGATACGCTGGACACTTTGTTGTGGACATATGACGACCAGAGTTTCCTGGCGCATGCGCAGCAGGGCGATGGCAAGGCGGAAGACCAGCCGGTGCTGATCACGGTAGAGGAGGGCAATCCCAATTCCGCCCAGATTTTCTTCTATGTGGGCGGCGCCATGCCGGGGGACTGGAGCGGTCTTTCCGGTTTGGCGCGGGTGGTGCTGTTGTTCGATGGCAGGGACGGCGAAGCCCTTGCGAAGGCCCGCGCGGCATGGAAAGACGCCAAGACTGCCGGCCATGACGTGACCTATTGGAAGGAAACGCCGGGCGGCAAATTCGAGAAGCAAAACTGAACCGGAAACGCCTTGGGTTATTTCTCCACCATCAATATCGCCATCCTGCTGATTGACCTGGCCCTGGCCTGGCATGTGATCCGCAGCGGCCGCACGCCCCTGTGGATCATGGGCATGGGGCTGGCCTCTTTCATAAATATCCTGGCGCTGGTGGCGCTGTGGCTAGCCTATGTGGCGATGGCGGTGATTCCCGATTTCCTCAACAGCCATGGCATGCGCCGTTTCAGAGGCAGCGTGGCCCAGGCCGCCGATCCGGGGCGCGGTTATCGCGAGAAGAAGCGGCAGGTGGAACTCGTGGGCTCGGTGGACGCCAAGCGGGCGCTGGCCGAGGAAAGCGTCAAGCGCGGCTTTTTTGCCGAAGCGATCGAGCTTTATCAAAGCGCCATGCAGGGCCCCTTGGGCGAGAACGATCCCACCCTGCTGAAAGGGCTGGCGCGGGCCAAGATGCTGTCGGGTGACGGCGCGCAAGCCGAAAGCCTGTTCCTGAAATTGAGACAGGTGGACGCGGCCGCCTTCGACGCCGATGCCGAACTGGATTATGCCCGGGCGCTGGCGCTGCAAAGCAAGAATGACGAAGCGGTGGCGCAGTTTGAGAAAGTGGTGTCGCGCTATCCGGGTGAGGAAGCCCGCGCCCGTTTCGGTCTATTACTTGAGTCTATCGGCCAGCAGGCCCGCGCCCAGGCGCTGTTCCAGGAAATCATCAAATCGGTAAAAGGTGCGCCAAGTTATTATCGGTCACGGCAGCGCGAGTGGCTGTCTATTGCGAAGTCTCACTTGAAGTGAATTTTCGCGGCGCAACCGCGTAAAGGCACGCGCCGATCACGTTCACAATGCCCAGCCCGATCAGACCCGCGCCCGAAAAGGCAAACACGACATCCAGCCAGGCGCGCAGATTGGGGGCGACAAAGCCGCCCAGATTGCCGATGGCATTGATCAGGCCGATGCCGCCCGCCGCTGCGGCCCCCGCCAAAAGTCCGGTCGGCAAGGTCCAGAACAGAGCGGGCGACACGATCAACCCGCAAGCCGCCGCGCTCAAGGCCGCCAAGGCCAGAAGCGGCGACCCCGCCACCGCCGAAAGCGCCAGCGAGCAGCCCGACAAGCCCAGGATGATGGCACCCACGCCGCGGGCATTGCCGCGCCGGTCACACCAGGGCGGGATGACGCTGACGCCCAACAAGGCACAAGCCCAGGGAATGGCGCTGACCAGGCCCACTTCCAGCCCCATGCTGGTGCCCATCAAGCGGCCGATCTGGCTGGGCAGATAAAAGGTCAGGCCGTAGAAGCCCATCTGCAGCAGGAAATAGATCAGCGCCAAGAGCAGCACGCGCGGATCGCGCAGCGCATGCAACACGGAAGGATGCTCCCGAGCCTGGTCGTCGCCGGCCAGCGCCATGCGCAGCACGGCCTTCTCGTCCGCGTCCAGCCAGGTCACGTCTTCGGGCCGATCCTTAAGCAGGAAAAGCACCGCAATGCCGCCCAGGGACGCCGCCAATCCCTCAACCAAAAACATCACCTGCCAGCCATGCAGGCCAAAAGCGTCATGGGCGACCAGAAAACCCGACAGCGGGCCGCCGAAGGTCAACGCCAAGGGCGCGCCATAATAAAACAGCCCAACCGAGCGGGCGCGAGAGGCGGTCGGATACCAATAGGTCAGGTAATAGATCACGCCGGGAAAGAATCCGGCTTCCGCCACGCCCAGAAAGAAGCGCACGATATGAAACTGCGCCGGCGTCTGCACAAAAGCATTGGCCGCCGACACCAGGCCCCAGGTGATCATGATCCGCGCCATCCAGCGGCGGGCGCCGACCTTGTGCAGGATCAGGTTGGAGGGCACTTCCAGCACGGCATAGCCGATGAAGAAAATGGAAGCGCCGAAGGCGAAAGCGGCATCGCCCACTCCCGCATCCGCCGCCAGGCCGGCGCGCGCGAAGCCGACATTGGCCCGGTCCAGAAAGGCCAGGATATACATCATCAAAAGCGTGGGCATCAGATGCCGGTGCAGCTTTGGCAGAATGCTGGAAAGCTGCGGCATGGGGCGGATCAATCCCGCTCGTCGTCGGTTTCGGTTTTTTTCGGCCGCGCCATCTTGGCCAACAGCGCCGTCTCGCGATGCCAGCGCTTCAAGGGACGCGCCGGATAACCGCCCACCCGTTCGCCGGCGCCGATGTCGCGGGTCACGCCGGAGCGCGCCGCCAAACGCGCGCCCGCGCCGATGGTGAGATGATCGCTGATGCCGACCTGCCCACCGATCAACACCATGGGCCCCACTATGGTCGAGCCGCCGATTCCCACTTGCGCCACCAACAGGCTGTGATGGCCGATCTGCACATTATGGCCGACATGGATCAGGCTGTCGAAACGCACGCCGCGCTCGATATGGGTGTCGCCGATGGCGCCGCGATCCACCGTGCAGTTGGAGCCGAACTCCACATCGTCTTCGATGATCACCCGTCCCAGTTGCGGCACCCGCAGCAGCCCTTCCAGGCTGGGCACAAAAGAGAAGCCCTGATTGCCGATGGAATTGTTGGGGCCCATCACCACTTTTTTGCCCAGCACGGCATGGGTGATGACGCAATTGGGACCGATGGCGCAATTGTCGCCGATCTCCACCCCGCGCCCGATCACCACATTGTTGCCGATAAAGACATTGTTGCCGATCTTGGCGTGCGGCCCGATCTGAGCGCCGGCGCCGATCTCGCTGCCTTCTCCGATGGTGGCGGTGGGATCGACCGGCACAAGCGCCCGCACGCCGGCTTGCAATTTGGCGGGCGGATAAAAGATGTGGCCCACTTGGGCGAAAGCCAGCCTGGGATTGGGCACGATCAACAGCACCACGCCATGCGGCAGCGTTGCCAGCTTGTCGCTGGTGATCACCACACTGGCCTTGGTCACGGCAAAGGCGTTGGCATATTTGGCGTCGCTGAACAGCGAGATGTCGCCGGCTTCGGCGCTTTCCAGCGAAGCCACATCCGCAAGCTTCAGCTTGGCGGGATCGCCCTTGGCCACTTCGGCGCCGATGCGGCCCGCGATTTCACCCAAGGTGAAGGGGCCGGCGCGGTCGTAAAATCTGCTGTCGGTCATGCGGGGCGCAAGACTAATGGAAGCATGTAAGGCTGCAACCCCTATCAAGCATTGGCATTTTCGTAAGCTTCGCTGGCGTTGAGCCAGGCCTTTTCCGCCGCTTCCAGCTTGCGCTGGGCTTCGGCGCGCTTCTTGGACACCGAAGCCGCCTTGGCGGGGTCGCGTGTGAACAGCAGCGGATCGGACAGGGCCTTGTCCAGCTTGGCCAGCTCGGCATTCAAACTCGCGATCTGGGATTCGGCGGCGGTCACCTTGTCCTTCAGCGGTTTGAGATTGTGCCGCTTCTCCGCCGCGCTGCGGCGCGTGTCTTCCTTGCTGGCCTTGGCGTCCGGCACGGCCGTATTTTCAACCCGCCGGGCCCCATTCCTTTGAGTTGGGGCATTGTCGCCGCTGAGCAGGAAACGGCGATAATCATCCAGGTCGCCCTCGAACGGCGTGACATGGCCATCCGATACCAGCAACAGCCGGTCGGCGGTGGCTTCGATCAAACGGCGGTCATGGCTGACCAGGATCACCGCGCCGTCGAAATCGTTCAGCGCGGTCAACAGTTCGTTGCGCGCGTCGATGTCGAGATGATTGGTGGGCTCGTCCAGGATCAAGAGATTGGGCTTGTCCAAGGTCGCCAGCGCCAGCATCAGCCGCGCCCGCTCGCCGCCCGACAATTGCCCCACCAAAGTCTGCTGCTTGTCTTGGCTGAAACCAAAGCCGCCCAATTGGGTGCGCACCTGTTCCAAGGTCAGCTTGGGCCGCAATCGCTGCAAGGTGAGAATAGGCGTGACAGATGTATCCAGTTCTTCCGCCTGATGCTGGGCGAAATAGCCCACCACCAGTTTGCGCGCCGGGGTGAATTCGCCCGACATGGCCGTGAGTTTGCCCGCCAGCAATTTCGCCATGGTGGATTTGCCGTTGCCGTTCTTGCCCAGCAAAGCCACACGATCTTCCGGGTCGAAACGGAAGGAGAGGTTGGTGAGGATCGGCTTGCCCGGCTCATAACCCACACTGGCGCGGTCCATGGTGATCAAAGGCGGCGAAGCCTGGGTGGCTTCGGGAATGTGAATCGGCGCGACATGTTCATCCGGCGGCACTTCCACCATCGCCAGCTTGGCCAGCATCTTCATGCGGCTTTGCGCCTGGCGTGCCTTGGAGGCCTTGGCTTTGAAGCGGTCGACAAAGGCCTGCATATGCGCGCGCGCCGCTTCCTGTTTCTTGGCAAAGGCCAAGTCGTTGGCGCGGGTGGCGGCGCGGGTTTCCATGAAGGTATCGTAGCCGCCGGTGTAAAGCTTCAGCTTGCCTCGCTCCAAATGGAGAATGAACTCGCAAGCGGTGTTGAGCAGGTCGCGATCATGGCTGACGATCAGAACCGTGCCGCGATATTTCTGGACGAAATTCTCCAGCCACAACACGCCTTCCAGATCGAGATAGTTGGTGGGCTCGTCCAGCAACAGCAGGTCCGGCGCTGAAAACAAGACCGCCGCCAGGGCCACACGCATGCGCCAGCCGCCGGAAAATTCGCGGCAAGGGCGTAGCTGGTCTTCCGCCGAAAAGCCTAGGCCCGCCAAAATTTCAGCAGCCCGTGCCGGCGCGGTATAGGCATCGATGGCTTCCAGGCGATGGTAAATGTCACCCAACCGGTGGCCGTCGGTTTCGTGCTCGGCCTCGGCCAGCAGCTTCAGCCGTTCCGGATCGGCTTCCAGCACCGTGTCCAACAGGCTGACATCGCTGCCAGGCGCTTCCTGCGCCACCGATCCCACCCGCCAGGATGAAGGGACGCTGATCTCGCCGTCATCCTGGTGCAGCTGGCCCAGGATCACCTTGAACAGCGTGGATTTGCCCGCGCCATTGCGCCCCACCAGCCCGATGCGGCGGCCCGCGGGCAGGTTGGCGGTAGCGCTTTTCAGGATCTCCCGCCCGGCGATCCTGACTGTGATGTTGTCAATAACCAGCATTTGGAGGGCCTTATAACGGTCCTTGCCCTTTCCTCAAGCCCGTTGCATAAGGCGGCGCTTTTTAACGTTTTGGAGTTTCCATGGCCGTCGAGCGCACCCTTTCCATCATCAAGCCGGACGCGACCCGCCGGAATCTCACCGGCAAGATCATCGCCAAGTTCGAGGATGCCGGCCTGCGCGTCATCGCCAGCCGCCGCATCCGCTTGTCCCAGGCCGATGCCGAGGCTTTTTACGGTGTGCATCGCGAGCGCCCCTTCTTCAAGGACCTAGTTAAGTTCATGGTCAGCGGCCCCGTGGTGGTGCAGGTGCTGGAAGGCGAAAGCGCCATCGCCAAGAACCGCGAAGTGATGGGCGCCACCAATCCCGCCAATGCCGCGCCCGGCACCATCCGCAAGGAATTCGCCGAATCCATCGAAGCCAATTCGGTGCACGGTTCCGATGCCCCGGAAACGGCAGCCAATGAGATCAAGTTCTTCTTCCGCGATCTGGACATCGTGGGCTGAGTTTCGTCTGATAAGGTGCTAAAAGGCTCCCGCGCAAACGGGAGCCTTTTTTCTTATGCAAGGGTGAGCCGGATCTGCAAAAGGTCCGGTGGACCTTTTGCCCGGCGAACGCCGCAGCGCCTGAGCGTTGCGAAGGCGCGAGGCCGGGACGGACAGGAGTGCTGAATGTCCATGGACGGTAAAACGATCATTATCACAGGTGCCACCTCCGGCATCGGCGAAGTTGCCGCTGTCAGGCTGGCGGAAAAGGGCGCCCGCATCGTTTTCACCGCCCGCGATCCGGAGCGTGGCGAAGTGACGATCAGAAAGCTGCATCAGGCCAATCCCAATGCCGAGCATGTGTACCATCTCGCTGATCTTTCCCGCCTGTCGGAAATGAAACGGGTGGGCGCGACATTGGCGCAGGAACCCCAGATCGATGTCCTGATCAACAATGCCGGCGCCTTGTTCAACAAAAGGCGGGAGACGGAAGACGGGCTGGAAATGACCTTCGCCCTCAACCATATGGCCTATTTCGTCATCACCAATCTGCTGTTGCCGAAATTGAAGTCCGGCGGGCGCATCGTCACGGTCGCTTCCAATGCCCATCGCGGCGCGCGGCTGGATTTCGACGATCTGCAGACGCGGCGCGGCTATGTCGGCTTTCCCGTCTATTCCAAGTCCAAGCTCTGCAACATCCTGTTCAACCGCGAACTGGCGCGGCGGATCGCAGGGACCGGCGTCACCGCCAATTGCCTGCATCCCGGCTTTGTCGCCACCCGTTTCGGCGATGACAGCGGCGGCTTGATGCGCACGGTGCTGAAAGTGGCTAAGCCGATCGGCGCCATCTCGCCGGAAGAGGGCGCCCAAACCATCATCTATCTGGCTTCGTCGCCACAGGTGAACAATGTCAGCGGGGAATATTTTTATGAATGCAAACCCGCCACGCCGACGGCGGAGGCGCGCAGTGATGAAGATGCCAAAAGACTATGGGAAATTTCACAACAAATAGCGGGGTTGGGTTGATGCTTACCGCGGTTCGCATTGTTGCGGTCATGCTTTGGCTGCTCGTTCTCTATGGTGTTGCGGGCGGCGGTTTTGCCTATCGCGAAAATCTGCCCAGCGGCCTTTACAACAATTACATGATCACGGTGTACACGCGCCTGCCGCCGGCGCCCAAGGGTCCGTCTTATTGCAACATCCTGCATGCGGGCGCTTTTTCGCTGGTGCTGCCGTGCGATTTCAAGCCGCCTTTCATTGGCTGGCTGCATGGCGGGCGCTATTAGCTTTTTCCGCGCTTGACAAATAAATCTACATATATAGATTTATTGCATGGGACGAAAGATCATCCATTCCAAACAGACGGACCGCTTGCTGTCTGTGATGCTGAAAGACCCGTTGGCCTGGCACCATGGCTATGGGTTGATGAAACTGACAGGTTTGCAATCGGGCACGCTCTATCCGGTTTTGTTGCGCTTGTGCGATCAGGGCTTGCTGGAAGCGGAATGGCGTGAGGCCGATAAGCCCGGTAAGCCGCCCCGCCATGTTTATCGCCTGACATCTGCCGGGCTTGCTTTTGCGCGCGAACAGATTGCGCCCGCGCGCCGCAAACCGGACTCATTGCTGGGAGCCGAGGCATGAGCCCGCGCCGCCGCGCCGCCCAAGTCCTGATGCGCCACGCTGCTCGCGTGGTGCCGCCCGATAAACTGAATTGGGGCGAGGCGATGCTGAATGAACTGCAGGCCATCGACGATGATCGTGTGGCGCTGCGTTGGGCTTTGGGATGTGTGATCGCGGGATATTGGGAAAGGACAAATGCCATGCTTCCGAGCTGGTATGCGCGTTCCGCACTGGCGTGCTTGATCGCGCTTCTGGCGCTGCGGGAATTCTTTGCGCCGCTGTTGATCTTCGCCTATCGCACGCAAAATCTCGGCTTGGCGCATTTTCTGGGGTTACGGACCGCGGGCGATGATTACCGGCGCTTGATCCCGGTGATGGATGCGACACCCGGTTGGTTGCCGCTGCTGTGGGTTGCGGCGGGCGTGCTTTTTCTGATGGCGCTTTGGCGGATGCTGCGCCGGATGGATGGAGCCGTGGTGCTATTTTTTCTGGCCTTTGCGCTCGATTTGGCCGGGGCGGTGATGGCCAAGTTCATCGAACGCTCCACGGGCGTGATCGTCACGCCGAGCCTGATCGCGCGCGCTGCGGGCGAGATTTTGATGTTGTCCACCGGTTTTGTATTGTGGCGGATGACACAAAAAGGGACGGCGGCAACTAACTGAATACCGCCAGACCGTTTTCCAAACACACTTTGCCGCTGGCCAGCAGCTTGAGAGCTTCCGGATAAAGTTTGTGCTCGGCCTCCAGCACACGTCCCGCAAGTGTCTGCGGCGTATCGGAAGGATGCACGGTCACGCTGGTCTGGGCGATCACCGGTCCCGCATCCAGTTCCGGCACCACAAAATGCACACTGGCGCCGCTCAGCGCCTCCTTGGCTTCAATCACCCGTTCATGGACTTTGGTGCCTTTATACGCGGGCAGCAGAGAGGGATGAATATTGATCAGCCGGCCTTCCCAGCCGCGCACAAAGCCGTCGGACAGAATCCGCATAAAGCCCGCCAGCACCACCAGTTCGGCGCGCGCCCCGCGCAACACGCCGTCCATTTCGGCATCGAAAGCCTCGCGCGTTTTGCCGGCATGGGGAATTACGGCAGTGGCAATGCCGGCGGCGCGCGCCTTGTCCAGCCCGCCCGCGCCCTCGACATTGGAAATCACCAGGATGATTTTGTAGCTGGCGTCCTGGGCGGCGATAAGAGCGCCCAGATTGCTGCCGCGCCCGGAAATCAGAACCGCGACTCTCTTCGCAGAAGAAGAGGGGGTCAAAGCTTCAAGGCTCCGCGATAAACGACTTTGGCTTCACCGGAGCCGGGCACCAGCGTGCCAATCCGCGCGGCGTGATCGCCGGCTTCCTGGAACGCATCGATCACATGACCCGCATTCTTCTCATCCGCCACCGCCACCAGGCCGATGCCGCAATTGAAAGTGCGCAGCATTTCGCTTTCCACAATGCCCGCCTGGTTGGCCAGCCAGGAAAATACCGGCGGCACCGGGATGGCGCTCAAATCGACATCCGCATCCAAGCCTTCCGGCAGGCAGCGCGGCAGATTGTCGGTGATGCCGCCGCCGGTGATATGCGCCAAGCCTTTGACGCCGCCGGTGTGCATGGCTTCCAGGGCGGCGCGCACATAAAGCCGGGTCGGCGTGAGCAGCGCTTCGCCCAATGTCTTTCCCGCCGCGAAAGGTGCGGGTGCATCCAGCCCCAGTCCGCTTTTCTCGACGACTTTGCGCACCAGGGAATAGCCATTGGAATGCACGCCGCTGGACGCCACCCCGATCAACACATCGCCGGCCTTCATCGCGCCGGTCTTGGGCAGCACCGCATGGCGTTCCACCGCGCCCACCGCAAAGCCCGCCAAGTCGAAATCGCCCTTGGCATATAGTCCCGGCATCTCCGCCGTCTCGCCGCCGATCAGGGCGCAGCCGGATTCCTTGCAGGCGCGTGCGATGCCTTCCACCACGGTTGCCGCGGAGTCCACTTCCAGTTTGCCGGTGGCGTAATAATCCAGAAAGAAAAGCGGCTCCGCGCCTTGCACCACAATGTCGTTGACGCACATCGCCACCAAATCCTGGCCGATGCCTTCAAAGCGCCGCGTGTCGATCGCCAGCTTGAGCTTGGTGCCCACCCCATCGGTGCCCGCCACCAAAATCGGGTCCTTGAATCCGGCGGCCTTGAGATCGAACAGCCCGCCAAAGCCGCCCAGATCGGCATCGGCGCCGCGCCGGCGGGTGGCGCGGGCGGCGGGCGCGATTCGCTCGACCAGCGCTTCGCCGGCGTCGATGTCCACGCCCGCGTCTTTATAGGTGAGGCCGTTTTCTGGGCTAGGCATAGGTTCGTTTACGGCCCGGCGGGCAGAGGTGCAAGCTGACCTTTAAGCTCACGCACAGGACCGCAATTTTGCCTGCTTTCGCGGGCAGTTAGGCGGCTTCCTCCCGTCGATCAGGGCCGGTATAGTCGGCGCTGCTCAATCAAGGCCATTTATGACCTTCCGCTCCCTGTTCTTTTTCGTCGCCGCTGTGTTGTTGGCCGCCCCCGCTGTGGCGCAGGAAAACAGCCTCTATACGGTCAGCAATGTGCATGTGGATGCCACCGGCGCCTCCTCGACCGAGGCTTTGAACGCGGCCATCGCTCAGGGGCGGGCCCGCGCCTTCCAGATGGTTTATCGCCGCCTTACCCGCCAGGCCGATTGGGCCAAACAGCCGGTGCTCGATATGCCGGGTCTGTTGCGCATCAGCCGCGGTTACAACATCGCCAATGAGCGGCGTTCCACCACCCGTTATGTCGCCGACGTCACCTATATGTTCAATCCGGAGGGTGTGGCGCGGCTGTTGCGCAGCGCTCAAATCGCTTTCTCCCAGACCCAGGCCCGCCGCATCCTGGTCATTCCCATGTCGCCCGGAGTCAGTCACGGCCCCTGGTCTCAGGCCCTGATGTCGCCAGCCTTCCGTGACAGCCAGGTGCCGTTCACGGTCTTGGGCGCGGAAGACGAGGCCGCGCTGGCGGGATTGAATATGGATGCAGGCTGGAACGATGTCTCGGCGGTGGCGGCGAAGAATCATGTCAGCGAAGTCGCGCTGGTGCAGGCGCTGTATGCCAACGGCAAGATGACGGTGAATATCCGCCGCCTGGGCGTGGGCGAGCAGCCGGCCAAGACCAGTCTGGATGTGCCCTTGCTGCAGACGGTGGGCACCACCTATCCGGCGGCGGCGCAAGCGGCGATCCGCAGCATCGAAGACATGTGGAAGACGCGCAATGTGATCGATTCCAGCCAGCGCGGAAAATTGACCGCCGATGTGCGGATCGCAAATCTGGCGCAATGGGGCGAGATCCAGGGCGCGCTGGGACAGGTGAGCAACGTCACCGGCGTCACCGTCACCGCCATGACCATGGGCTATGCGCGGATCAATCTCGCCTATATGGGCGGCACCGACCAGCTGCGCGAAGCGATGAGCGGGGCGGGGCTTTCCCTCACCAATCGCAGCGGACAATGGGTGCTCGTCCGCGCCGGCCCGTAAAAGGCCGCCGATGGTCCGCCATCTGCCCAATCTGTTGTCGGCGTTGCGCCTGCTGGCGGCGCCGCTCGCCGCCTGGCTGATCGTTCACGGCCACGATATCGCCGCGCTGCTGGTGTTCGCCGGCGCGGGCTTAAGCGACGGGCTGGATGGTTTTATCGCCCGGCGCTGGGGCGTGACATCGGCCTTCGGCGCCTGGCTGGATCCGGCGGCCGACAAGCTTTTGATGCTTCTGTGTTTCGGCGCGCTGTTCTTGATCGGCATGACGCCTTTGTGGCTGGTGGCGCTGGTGGTGGCCCGCGATCTCGCGATTGCCTGCGGCTGGTTGATGATCAAACTGTTCAGCCTGCCCATCGCCACCCAGCCGCTGTTGGTCGGCAAAGCCTCCACCCTGGTTCAAGTGCTGTATATTTTCGCCGCGCTGTTGCTGCTGGCATTTGATTTGAGCGCGCCGCGCCTGACCCAACTCGCAGCCTGGGCTTGCGGGCTTTTGACGGTGCTGTCGGCGGCGGCCTATGGGGCCACGTTCCTGCGCGGGATTTTGACAGGAAACCGTGTCGCGTGACCCAGCTGGTATTGCCGCTCGAGATTCGCAGTGCGCAAGGACGCGCGGATTTCATCGTCGCCCCCGCCAACCAGCAGGCGGTGGCGTTCCTGGATTCCTATCCCCATTGGCCGGCGCCGGCAGTGGCGCTATTTGGGCCTTCGGCCAGCGGCAAATCCCATCTGGCGGCGGTGTGGGCGGACAAGTCCGGCGCCACTGTGCTGGAAGCCGCCCAATTGGAGTCTGGAATCCCCGGCGGGCCGCTGGTGGTGGAGAATGTGACGGCGGGGGTGGCGGAAGCGCCGCTGTTTGCCCTGCTGGAGCGGGGAACGCCCCTGCTGCTGACGGCAAAGGTGCCGCCCTCGGAATGGCCCGAGAAGTTTGCCCTGGCCTTGCCGGATCTGGTTTCGCGGGTGCGGGCCCTGCTGGCTTTCGCGCTGTGGGCGCCGGACGATGCCCTGCTGATGGGACTGGCGGTGAAACTTTTCGCCGATCGCCAGCTGCAGGTTCCGGAAAACGTGGTCGCCCATATGATCCGCAGCCTGGAACGGTCACCGGCAGCCATCCGGGATTTTGTCGCCCATGCCGACGCCGTGGCGCTGGCCGAAAAGCGCCCAATAAATATCAGTCTTATCAAAGACTTATTGGCTGGTCCGACCGCCTCCAGCCTGTTTTGAGAGCCCGGTTTAACCCGCTAGGTCATTACAATTTCACGGTCTTTGGCTAGTGTCCCGGTTGCGGAATTCGCATCATCCCAATATCGGGCTCTGGGCGAATTCCGGAACCGAAGGACACTAGCAACATATTGATTCTAGTGTCGTTTCGGTTTCGAAGTTCGCAAAGGAGCTTGATATCAATGGTCTTGCGAACTTCGAAACCACGACACTAGGGTGGGGCATGTCCACCCCCAGCCCGAACAGCCCCCTCGCGGCGGCCAACGAGGATTCCGCCTCCATAGAGGCCGCCTCGACCGAAGATGTGGTCTCGCTGGCCCATCAGGGCGAGAACCTTTCCTTCGACCCCGCTTCGCCGCAGCGCTTCGTCAATCGCGAGCTGAGCTGGCTGGCCTTCAACCGCCGGGTGATCGAAGAGGCGCTGAATCGCCGCCACCCTCTGTTCGAGCGGGTGCGCTTCCTCTCCATTTCCGCCACCAATCTGGACGAATTCTACATGGTGCGGGTTGCCGGCCTGATGGGCATGGTGCGGGCTGGCGTCACCACCCCCAGCGCCGACGGCCTGTCGCCTGCCCAGCAGCTTGCCCGGGTGGACGAAACCGCCCGCGCCCTGATCGCCGACCAGCAGAGTATCTGGGGTGAGTTACACACGGAATTGCGCAAGGAAGGCATCAGTGTCGTCACCGGCGAGGAATTGGAATCACGCGACAAGCAATTCCTGGATGTCCAATTCGCCGAACAGATTTTCCCGGTCCTGACCCCGCTGGCCATCGACCCGGCGCATCCCTTTCCCTTCATTCCCAATCTGGGTTTCACCATCGCGGTGCAGCTCACCAACAAGCGCGACGGCAAGCAGTTCTCCGCCTTGATTCCGGTGCCGCCGCAGCTCAAGCGCTTCATCCGCCTGCCAGACCGCGAGAAACAAACATCGCCCAAGGATGTGCGCTTCATTCCGCTGGAACATGTGATCGCGCTTTATTTCGACCGGCTGTTCCCGGGCCATGGTGTCAATGGCTGGGGGATGTTCCGCCTGTTGCGCGACAGCGACGTGGAAGTGGAAGAAGAAGCCGAAGACCTGGTGCTGTTGTTCGAGACCCTGCTCAAGCGCCGCCGCCGCGGCAGCGTGATTCACATGAAATGCAGCGCCTCCATGCCGGACGCGCTGCGCCATTTCATCGCCGAACATCTCGACCTGGACGATTCCGAGATCGTGATTGTCGAAAATCTGATGGGCCTGTCGGACCTTTCCAAGCTGATCCTGCCGGAACGTCCCGATCTGGTGTTCAAGCCCTATATCCCGCGCTTCCCCGAGCGCATCCGCGACCATAATGGCGATTGCTTCGCCGCCATCCGCGAAAAGGACCTGATCGTCCATCATCCGTTTGAAAGCTTCGACACGGTGGTGCAGTTCATCCGCCAGGCCGCCGCCGATCCGGATGTGGTGGCGATCAAGCAGACGCTCTACCGCACCTCCTCAGACAGCCCCATCGTCTCGGCCCTGATCGAAGCGGCGGAAGCGGGCAAATCCGTCACCGCCTTGGTGGAGCTGAAAGCCCGCTTTGACGAAGCCGCCAATATCAAATGGGCCCGTGACCTGGAACGCGCCGGCGTGCAGGTGGTCTATGGTTTCATCGCGCTCAAGACCCACGCCAAGATCAGTCTTGTCGTGCGGCGCGAGGGCGGACATCTGGTGACCTATTGCCATTTCGGCACCGGCAACTACCACCCCAACACCGCCAAAATTTACACCGACCTGTCCTTGTTCAGCGCCGATCCGGCGCTGGGACGGGACGCGGCGCAGCTGTTCAATTTCATCACCGGCTATGCCGAGCCCGTTGGGATGGAAAAACTCGCCATGTCGCCGCTCACCTTGCGCGGCCGGCTGATCGAAGGCATCCAGCAGGAGATCATGCATGCCCGCGCCGGCAAGCCCGCGGCGATCTGGGTGAAACTGAATTCACTGGTGGATCCGGGCATGATCGACGGGCTTTACCGCGCCAGCCAGGCGGGCGTGAAAGTGGAACTGATCGTGCGCGGCATCTGCTGCCTTCGGCCGGGCGTGCCGGGCCTGTCGGACAATATCCGCGTCAAATCCATTGTCGGGCGGTTCCTGGAACACGGCCGGATCGTCTGTTTCGGCAACGGCCATGAGCTGCCGCACAAGGACGCCAAGGTCTATATCTCCTCGGCCGACTGGATGCCGCGCAACCTGGATCGCCGGGTGGAAACCCTGGTTCCCATTGAAAATCCCACCGTCCATCAACAAGTGCTGGATCAGATCATGGTGGCACAGCTGAAAGACCAGGCGCAAAGCTGGTATATGCAGGCGGATGGACGCTTTGTCCGCGATTCGCATTCCGAGGACGCCGATGCTTTCTCCGCGCATACCTATTTCATGACCAATCCGTCGCTTTCGGGCCGCGGCCGCGCCCTGAAGATGCAGAAGCCGGCAAAGCGTCGGGATTAGGGCTTTTGATGTCTCCAGTTGCCGACCTTCGTCCCGGCTCGCAACCCAAGAGCCAGGCGTCCAATCCGCCCAAGTCGCGTGGACCTGTTGCCATCGTCGATATCGGTTCCAACTCGGTGCGCCTGGTGGTCTATGAAGCCCAGAACCGGATCGCCGCGACCCTGCAGAATGAAAAATCCATCTGCGGCATCGGCCGCGACATGGTCACCACCGGCCGGCTGCATGCCGAAGGCTGCACCGCGGCGCTGGAGGCTTTGTCGCGCTTTCGCATGATCGCCGATGGCTTGAATGTGGAAGTGCGCGATGCGGTGGCGACCGCGGCGGCGCGTGACGCCAGCAACGGCGCGGAATTCATCCGCCGGGCCGAAGCCGCCTGGGGCCGGCCGATCCGGATTCTGGCGGGCGAGGATGAAGCGCGCATCGCCGCCGAAGGCGTGGTGGCGGGTATTCCCGACGCCGATGGTCTGGCGGCGGATCTGGGCGGCGGCAGTCTGGACATGGTGTCGGTCAAGGGCGGCAAAACCGGCGCGGCTTATACTTTGCCGTTCGGGCCTTTGCGGCTGATGGATCAAAGCAAGGGCGATCCCGACAAGGCGCGCGACATTGTCGACAAGGGGCTTAAGAACATTCCCGATCTGTCGGCGCCGGCGCTTTATGCGGTGGGCGGGGTGTGGCGCAGCTTCGCGCGCGTCGACATGGAGGAGCATGACTATCCCCTCCATGTGCTGCAGCATTACATTATCCCGCGGGCACGGGCGCTGCGGCTGTGCCGGCTGCTGGCGGGCCTGTCCAAGGACAGCGTGCGCAAGATCAAGGTCGTGTCCAAGCGCCGCGCCGAAAGCCTGCCTTACGGCGCGGTGGTGCTGGAGCGGCTGTTGGAAGCCGGCGGAATCAAGGATGTGGTGATTTCGGCCTACGGCCTGCGTGAGGGCCTGCTTTACGCCGGCCTGCCGGCGGAGGAACGCGCCAAGGATCCGCTGGTGGAATTTGCCCGCGCCGCCAACCAGCGCGATGCCCGCGTTCCGGCCCATGCCCAGGAAATGCTGGACTGGACGGAAGCCTTATTCGAGGACGACAGCGCCGAAATGGCGCGGGTACGCCAGGCCTCCGCTTTCTTTTCCGATCTGGCCTGGCGGCGTCATCCGGACGACCGCGCGGCGGGCGCCTTCGGCCAGGTGCTGACCGCGCCTTTCGCCGGCGCCAGCCATCGCGCCCGCGCCCTGATCGCGGCCAGCGTTTTTCACCGTTATTCCGGCGACGAGGATTTTCCGCAGCATATGGCGCTGGCGGGCTTGCTGGACAAAGATGATGAAAAGCACGCTTTGGTGCTGGGCCTGACCTGGCGCTTTGCCTTTTCCCTGTCGGCCTCGGCGCCGGGCGAACTGGCGCACTACCGCCTGCGCATGACGCCGTCGAAAGTCATTCTGGAAGTGCCCAGCAGACGCGAAGCCATCGCAGGTGAGCCGGTTCAACGGCGTTTGGGCGAATTGGCCAACGTTTTGGGCCGCAAAGGCGAAATTCTCGTTGGATAAGGCCACCAGCATCATCCGCGCGATCGCGGCCGTGAGCGCAGTCAATTTTGTTGTCTTCGTTGCTATGACTTTTTATCTCGGTGGAGACGCGCTGCAAGGCTACAGCCGAGACGGTCACTATTTCCTGGGTCGGCACAGCACCTTCACGGAAGTCAGCCCTGCGGTTTTCGACTACAGCAGATGGCACGCCATTACCGTGATCGCGTCGGTGGTTTTTTTCCTGGCGACCGAGGCGTGGCGGCGCAACAGGCGGAGCGATCCCTAGGGCGCCAATGGACGCATCCGGGCGCGCAAGGCCGGGAAAAGAGCGGTTTCTGCCAGGGAATAACCCCTTTTTTAACGTGCCCTTGCGCCTTATCTCTCAAGGGGCTTTAAAGGGTCCATGAACCGGCTTCGGCACGGGTTGCAGGGGGAAACTTTCGGGTTTCTAGGGACTTAGGAGAAGACAATGGGCAGTTTCAGCATCTGGCATATCCTGATCTTGGCGGTGATCGCGCTGGTACTCTTTGGCGGCCGCGGCAAAGTCAGCGACCTGATGGGCGACTTCGGCAAGGGCATCAACAGCTTCAAGAAGGGCCTGGCCGAGAAGGACGATCCCAAGGTGATCAACGCCGAGGACACCAACAAGGACAAGACCACGGTCTGACAGTAGACCATGTTCGATATTTTCAGCTGGCAGCATCTGAGCATCATGCTCATCGTCGCGCTCGTGGTGGTGGGGCCGAAGGATTTGCCGCGCCTGATGAACATGGCTGGTAAATGGGCGGCCAAGGCGCGCGGCATGGCGAGTGAATTCCGCCGCAGCTTCGACGAGATGGCGCGCGAAAGCGAACTCGCCGAACTGCGCAAGGAAATCGACGATCTGAAAAAGAACAATCCGATCACCGAAATGACCAGCAGCATGACCAATGCCAGCGCCGATATCAGTGGCGCGATGCAGGCCGAGGCGTCCGCGCCCGCTTCATCGGAGCCGCGCAGCGGTGAATTCCAGGTCACGGAATCGGCGCCGCAGCCGAGCCCATCGGGCGGCGCTGCCACTTCATAGACAATTTGGTGTTTAAGCGGCGACCTTGCGGCCGGGATTGATCCGGCTGGCGGGGAAGTGCAGCACGATTTTGGTGCCCGATCCCGGCGCGCTGGTGATCTCCAACTCGCCGCCATGCAGTTCCAGCATCGCCTTGGCCAGCGGCAGGCCCAAGCCCGTGCCGTTGTGGGTGGCGGTCATCTTGTTTTCCACCTGGCCGAACGGCGTCAACGCCTTGACGATTTCCTGTTCGGTCATGCCGATGCCGGAATCTTGCACGATGACGGCATAACCGCCACACGGTTTGGACTGGCCGCTGACCGCGACCGAACCGCCGCCGGGAGTGAATTTGATGGCATTGCCCACCAGGTTGATCATGATCTGCCGGATCATGCGTTCCACCGCCAACAGGCGGACAGTGTCCGGCGGCAAGCGGCTTTCGATCTTGACGCCGAATTTCTCGCCCAAGGCGGCGCAGATGGCGAGCGAGCCCTGCAACGCCTGGCAAAGCGGGAATTCCTCGGCATTCTCCACCGTCATCTTGCCGGCTTCGATCTTGGAGAGATCGAGAATGTCGTTGATGATGCCCAAGAGATAGCGGCCGCTGGCCAGGATGTCGCCCGCGTAGGAAAGATAGCGCGGATTGTTCATCGGCCCCAGATGCTGTTCCTTCATCACTTCGGAAAAGCCCATGATGGCGTTGAGCGGCGTGCGCAGCTCATGGCTCATATTGGCGAGAAAGGCGGACTTGGCGCGGTTGGCCTGTTCGGCCTGCTCGACCGAGATCAGCAGCTGGCGCGACATTTCATCCATGCTGGCGCGCGAGCTTTTGAGCTGGTCGATCACATCGCGAGCATAGAAGATGATCGGCGCGGCGACGATGGTGAGTTCGGCGGCGAGATTGCCGGCCGCGATCCACTGCACCGGCAGGCCTTCCAGGGCGCGGACTGAAAAATGCAGCACCTCCACCGCGCCGACCGTCATGGCGGTGAGCGCGGCGGTCGAACCGAAGCGGCCGAAGCGCGCGACTTTGCCGTCCAGCGCATCCAAGGCGCTGCGGATCGACAAGCTTGTTACAGAACGCCGGCTCACCCGGTCATCCCCCCAAATTACGCGAACATGTTAGGCCGGTGCGGGTTGCGGCGTGGTTTCACACCCCCGCCAAATTGAAGTTCCGGAATTAGGGTCTTGTTAACCTGGGTCACGCGGAAAACCGGGCTTTTGACCCCGGGCACCGGCCATGGCATGAGCGGGCGGCCAGGAGATTCCCATGCACGACATCAAGGCTATTCGTGACGATCCTGCCACATTTGTCCGTGGCCTGGTCCGGCGCGGCCTGGACGGGCAGGCGCTTGCCGACGATTTGTTGAAAAAAGACAAGGCGTTGCGGGAACTCTTGGTCAAGCTGCAGAACAGCCAGGCGCGGCGCAACGAAGCCTCCAAGCTGATTGGTCAGGCCAAGGCCAAGAAGGGTGAGCCGGAGGCGAACGCGGGAGCCGCGGCGCTGATGGCCGAGGTGGCCGGTCTGAAGGACGCCATCCAGCAGGGTGAGGCCGAACAGCGACAGCTGGAAAAAAATTTGCGTGATTGTTTGTCAGTCATTCCCAACCTGCCGGCGGACGATGTGCCGGACGGCGCCGATGAGAACGCTAACGTCGCGGTGGCCGCGCGCGCGTTTGGCGCGCCACCGGGACTCACCGCGCCCAAGCAGCATTTCGAAATCGGCGAAGCGCTGGGCCAGATGGATTTCGAACGCGCCGCCAAGGTTTCCGGCGCGCGCTTTGTTTATCTGAAAGGCGATCTGGCGAAATTGGAGCGCGCGCTGGGCGCGTTTATGTTGGACACACACACGGAAAAATTCGGCTACACCGAAGTCAATCCGCCGGTGTTGGTGAAAAGCGCAGCGTTGTTCGGTACTGGGCAGTTGCCGAAATTCCAGGATGATCTGTTTTCCACCACCACTGAGGATCCGTTCTGGCTTGTCCCCACGGCTGAAGTACCGCTTACCAACTACGTCGCCGACGAAATTCTCAACCAAGCCGAACTGCCGCTGCGCTTCACCGCTTTCACGCCCTGCTTCCGCGCCGAGGCCGGCGCGGCGGGCAAGGACACGCGCGGCATGATCCGCATGCATCAATTCTCCAAAGTGGAACTGGTGTCGATCACCACTCCGGACCAATCCAATGCCGAACATGAACGCATGACCGATGCGGCGCAGGAGATTTTGAAAAAACTCAATCTCGCTCATCGCGTGGTGACCTTGTGCACCGGCGATATGGGATTTTCCGCGAAGAAGACTTATGACATTGAAGTCTGGCTGCCGGGGCAGGGGGCTTATCGTGAAATCTCCTCCTGCTCCAATTGCGGTGATTTCCAGGCGCGGCGCATGAACAGCCGCTTCCGCAATGCCGAGGGCAAGGTCCAAGGCCCGGTGCATACCTTGAACGGCTCGGGTCTGGCGGTGGGCCGCACCATGGTCGCCATCCTGGAAAACTATCAGCAGGCGGACGGCAGTGTGGCCATCCCCGATGTGCTGCAGCCGTATATGGGTGGGAAGAAAGTCATTGCGAAAGTCTAGGGTTGAGAGCCATTGCTGACAAAACCTTCCGTAATTTGTCATGGCCCACCGGAGTGTGGGCCACCCAGTTGGGTCCGTGATTATCCTGAAAGTGAAACGCTGGCGTCACCTGCATGGCCCGCATTGGCGGGCCATGACAGTTGTGGGTTGGTTTTTAGCGAGTACAAACACTCATGCGTATCTTAGTCACCAATGACGACGGCATTCATTCTCCCGGCCTGGCCGTCACCGAAGCGATTGCCCGCAGCTTGAGCGACGATGTCTGGGTGGTGGCGCCGGAGAATGAACAATCGGGCGCTTCGCATTCCCTGACGCTCACCTCGCCTTTGCGCCTGCGCACCTTGGAAGAGCGGCGTTATGCCGTCAGCGGCACGCCCACCGACTGTGTGATGATGGCGTGCCTGCATATCCTCAAGGACCAGCCGCCCGATCTGATCCTGTCCGGAGTCAATTGGGGCTCCAACCTGGCCGACGACGTCACCTATTCCGGCACCATCGCGGGCGCGATGGAAGGTTGCGCCTTGAACATCCCCTCTATCGCGCTGTCGCAATGTTATGACGAAGAAGGCGGACGTCATGTGATCGATTGGTCGCCGGCGCAAGTGCATGGCCCCAAGATCGTGGCGGCGCTGGTGCAAGCGGGCTGGCCATCGGGCACACTGATCAATGTGAATTTCCCCGCCTGTCCCGCGGACCAGGTGAAAGGCGCGCGCGTCGTGCCGCAAGGGAAATATGATTTGCAGTCCACCGAAATCGAAGAACGCACCGATGCCCGCCAGCGCGCTTATTACTGGATCGGGCTTCGCCGCCGCAAGGCCACGCCGCCCGCGGACAGTGATGTCGGCGCGGTTTACGACAACTGCATTGCGGTGACGCCGCTGCATCTCAACCTCACCGAACAATCCGTGCTGGAAAAAATGCGCGCGGCCCTCAGGGAACCTGAAAACCGTTAATCTTTGTGACGACGGCAAGACGGGAACTCCGTCTATAGGGGGCGCGGTGGCACCGGACACCATAGGTGTGGTTCCGGATCTTCATCTCGGTTAAAGCCTTCTAAACCTTTGCCGCACATGATCCGTTTCGAGACAGAATCGGAAGGCGCCAGCCATGAACCGGATTCGCATCCCATTGCTTCTTTGCGTCACACTGGCGGGTTGCATGCCCGACAGTCCGCGCACCGCGTTCGACTGGGGCGTGAACGACAAGCTGCCGCGTCCGGTGGCCGCCAAGCTTTCCAGCACAGTGGGATCCGAAGCTTGGAATTCACGTGACTTGAAGTCG
>JADMIO010819935.1_pt1 | contig 61344 bp, 49 predicted proteins | sample 8958161 | NCBI WGS metagenome assembly JADMIO01 (sample SAMN16585339, study PRJNA669376) | soil metagenome | isolation source: Crop rotation soil | place: USA: Cullars Rotation, Alabama | collected 2011
CTTTCCCGTAGGGTTAGGGTTTGGGGGTTTGGTTTAGGAGGGGTTTAAGGAGGGGATTAGGGTTTAGGGGGTTTGGAGGGTTTAGGGTTTAGGGGTTTGGCTTAGGAGGGTTTAGGGTTTAGGGTTTAGGGGTTTGGTTTAGGAGGGTTTAGGGTTTAGGTTTAGGGGGTTTAGGGGGTGTAGCTGTGGAATATTCAGTTATTGCTTTTGTTATTATTTCTTCAAAGACCGGCGATTATATCGCTCGCTGGAATGGAAGTACGGGTGAGGGATTTTTCATACAACTATATTCATTAAATAGGCATCTTTTAGTTTGAACAACAATGTGGGGAATGTGGTATTATTTTTGCCTTAGCCGTATGCATAAAAATATGAAGTCCTTACTTTTTTTCCCTTTCCTCTTTTTGTCATTCCGTACTTTAGCCCAGGTTCAGGATAGTTCCGGCCCAACCAAAGTGGTTATTTACCAGGATTACCGGTTGGCCATACTGGCCAGGAAGGAAGCCGATATCAATACGGCCATTTTGAAGGCAGAAGCCAGAATAGGCAAGGGTTTCAGGCTAATGATACTAAATACAAGCGATCGTGATTATGCCATGAAAATACGCGGTGAGCTGTTGCAAAAATATCCCGAACAGAAAACGTACATGTGGTTTGCCAATCCGTATATCAAGATAAAATTTGGAAATTTTAAAACCCGGGAAGAGGCCGATCCCTATAAAAAGGAGATTACCAAACTGCTAAACGGCGCAACGATCTATTACCTTCCGGAAACAATCGAGGTAAAACCCGATAAAGATTTCAACCCGGATGACATCAATTAACCCTTCACCTCGCTGCGCTAAAAAAGTCCTTTTACAGTCGTTTCGCCCGTTAACATCTCATTTCAAACCCATTAGTCATCAATCGCTGATCCATATCCATTACTAAGCTCGCATATCCACATCGCCACCTAAACTCCTAAACCATCTAAACCTAAACTCTTCTAAACCTCTAATCCCTAAACCTTCTAAACCCCTAAACCTTCTAAACCCCTAAAACTATCCCCTAAACCCCTCCTAAACTCTAAACCCCTAAACCCTAAACCTTCTAAATCCCTAAACCTTCTAAACCCCTAAAACTACCCCCTAAACCCCTCCTAACCCCTAAACCCTAAACCTTCTAAACCCCTAAACCTTCTAAACCCCTATCCTCCCCCCAAACCCCTACTGCCTTTCATTCACAATCGCCACACTGCTACTACACCCAAGCCTTGCTGCACCCGCTTCGATCAATTCTTTTGCAAACCGGTACGTTTTGATTCCGCCACTCGCTTTAATCTTCACCTGGTCAGCGAGGTGTTGACGGATAAGAGCCACCGCACGAACGCTTGCACCCTTTTCTGCATACCCCGTAGAAGTCTTTATAAAATCAACACCGGCCGCACCATAAATGTCGCAACACCGGATGATTTCGTCATCCGATAAAACGCCACTCTCAATAATCACTTTTATTATCTTATTCCTGCTTTTTATGATCGGCATAATTGTATTGATCTCATTGGCGATAAAATTCCAGTCATTGTTTTTTATGGCTGAAATATTAATTACTATGTCCAGCTCGTCGGCTCCATCAACAATAGCCAGCACAATTTCTGCAACCTTCGCTTCTATAGCGCTATAGCCAAAGGGAAAACCTATCACTGTTGCTACTTTAATTGCTGAGCCCGCCAATAAATCGCCGGCTTTTTTTACAAAAAAGGGGGGAATGCACACAGCAGCAAACCGGTATTGCACGGCTTCCCGGCACACCTGTTCTATTTCGGCCAGCGTTACCGTAGGCTTGAGTATGGTGTGATCTATATAAGCGTTTATTTCCAAGATGCAGTATTTAGGCCAGGGAGTTATTTAAAAGTAAAATTTATTTTTGACATCGGCCCCTTCGATCATCTCTTTCACCGTAAGTGGAATTTATAGCTTTGGAAGCAAATTTACTGTACATTACGGTTAAGCTGGCATGGCCCGGTATCCAACGCGATCACGATATGCCATCATGATAAAATTCTTAAACAATCAACCCGCATTGGATGAGCACGACAACACCGCTATGCGCTGAAGAAAAAATCTTCATTCAAAATACACGGGCTGCTCACGCCGCAAGTTTTCATCTTCAGGCGTCCTTACAAAAATGTCTCAAAGGATGGTTGCCGTGTTTTCTCACGGCGCTTATGCTCATGACATTTATCCAACAGGAAATGGCGAATCCATGGATAAGGATCAACCAGCTGGGCTATACCCCCGCCGGAGTTAAAGTTGCTGTATGGGCCAGTAAGGAAACGGATGTACCCAAATATTTTCAATTGATTTCGGCCCTTGATTCAGCGATAGTTTTTACTGCTTCAACAGGAAAAGTATTTGGAAGCTACGGGCCTTTCAGGCAAACGCTCAGATTAAATTTTTCATCATTCAAAAGGCCCGGAACCTATTTCATCAGGTGCGGCCAGGGAACTTCGCCTGTATTCAAGATTGCAGAAAATGTATATGCGGGAACATCAGATTTCGGGCTTCGCTATATGCGTCAGCAACGCAGCGGCTTCAATCCTTTTCTAAAAGATTCCTGCCATACACATGATGGTTATACAATGTATGGCCCAATGCCCGACACTACCATCATCAATGTGTGGGGCGGATGGCATGATGCCACCGATTATCTTCAATATGCCACAACCTCTGCAAATGCAACCTATCATTTACTCGCCGCCTACCGTGACTTTCCGGCGGTGTTTACGGACCAACACCTGGCAAATGGCCTGGAAGGGAGTAATGGGAAGCCGGATGTGCTGGATGAGGCTAAATGGGGCCTTGACTGGCTGATGAAAATGAACCCACAAAAGGATTGGATCTTCAACCAACTGGCCGACGACCGTGATCACCAGGGCTTTCGTTTGCCAAATGTGGATTCGGCGGACTATGGCCTGGGACCTGGCAAGGGCCGTACGGTTTACTTTGCCACCGGCAAACCCCAGGGACTGGGCAACTATAAAAATCATTCAACGGGTATCGCTTCTATCGCCGGGAAATTTGCCAGTGCATTTGCCCTTGGATCATCTTTATACAAAAAAGACGACCCACAGCTGTCAGGGCTGTTGAAAGAAAAATCCATGGCGGCTTACCAGTCGGGATTGAATAAACCAGGCGTATGCCAAACGGCTCCGAACCGCGAGCCCTATTATTATGAAGAAGGTAACTGGGTAGATGATATGGAATTAGCCGCCGCAGCATTGTATGGGCTTACACTCGAGCAAAAATATTTTAAAGAATCGCTGCAATATAGCTCGGAAGAAAAAGTGACGCCCTGGATGGGATCAGATACTGCTAAACACTACCAATGGTACCCTTTTCACAACTTTGGACATTTTGAACTGGCAAAAAATGCCCCTAAAAATACCCGGGACCAGTTAATCGGTTATTATAAAGACGGGATTAATAAAGTGTGGAAGAAAGCAAAACAAAACGCATTTTACCGGGGTGTGCCCTTCATATGGTGCTCCAATAACCTGACTACATCTTTTGCCATTCAATGTTTTTTATACCGTCAGCTAAGTGGTGACCAGCAATTTGCCGAACTGGAGCAGGCGTGTTATGACTGGCTCTTCGGTTGCAATCCCTGGGGCACCAGCATGATCTATGGATTGCCGGCTAATGGTGATACGCCGGTGGACCCTCATTCTTCTTTTTCATACTTATACCACTACCCGTTAGATGGAGGCATGGTTGATGGTCCCGTTTACGGAAGCATTTATAAAAATTTACGCGGATTAAAACTCTTACATGCCGACAGTTATGAAGAATTTCAATCAGACTACGTGGTGTATCATGATGATGCCGGAGATTACAGCACGAACGAACCGACGATGGATGGCACGGCTGCCCTTATCTATCTGATGGCAGCGAAAGAACAGGAAAGCAGGAAAAACACACCTGCGCATAACAGGGTATTATCTTATGGCGGAATCATTCGCGGAGATACTACCGCAAAAAAAATTGCGCTGGTTTTTACCGGGGATGGATTTGCCGACGGCGGAAACTATATCGCCGGCCTGCTGCGACAACAAAACATTCACGCCTCTTTTTTCCTGACCGGAAACTTTTACAGGAATCCAAAATTCAGGGAAATCATACAACAACTAAAAAGAAATGGGCATTACCTGGGCTCTCATTCCGATAAACATTTGCTGTATTGCGATTGGGAAAAAAGAGATAGCCTGCTGGTAACGCGTCGCGAGTTTACCAAAGATCTGCAAAACTCTTATAACGAACTGAATAAGTGGAGTATTCATAGAAAAAAAGCCCGCTATTTTTTGCCGCCTTATGAATGGTACAATGATTCTATTTCGTCATGGACGCGCGACATGGGATTAGAATTGGTCAATTTTTCGCCTGGAACGCTCAGTACCGCTGATTATACCTATCCAGCAATGGGTAACAGGTATGTGCACAGTGATACCATAATGAAATCCATTTTGCGTTTCGAGCAGGCATCGTCCAGTGGCTTGAATGGGTTTATTTTATTGATACATATTGGTACGGAGCCAGGTAGAACGGACAAGTTTTATCACCGGCTACCGGAATTGCTTCGCTACCTCAAAGGCCGCGGATACCGTTTTGAGAAAATAAATGAGCTGCTTAATAAATAAACTACGGAGGAAAGGGTAACAGTAAAGCGATGCTACTTTTTGTTAATTTAAAGAAAAGCTACCGGTGAAATTCTTATAAGCGGCCACCGGTTCACATACCGCAGATTTTTTTAGGTAATTAAATCTTGAAATAAAATTTTGCAGGAGCTTTTTATTTTCACTTACCGCCATGATATCATCTCCCCTGCATTCGCTTTGAACGACCGCCAGGCCATTCTTTATTTTTAGCCTGACCTCCGCGTTCCATGAAAATAATCCATTGGTAGTATAAGCAATAAACCCCGTAGCGCTTACATCTCCCAGTACCCATCCAAGGAAACCGCATGTCTCAATTGCCAGGGTTAAGAATTCAATCGCCGTTAAATTAGCAAGCGGTAATTGTTCCACTTGTTTGTTTGCAAACTTCATGTATAATTAACTACCATGCTAATAGTATTATTGTTGCAACTCAAATAATTATTGAAAAAAATTGCCCGTATGCACAGACTTTGTACGTATAAGGGCCGATTGATGTGCCAAAAAATTAAAATTTTTTACCATTAATCCGGCTGTCACCCTTCCTTCCCGTGACATTGTTTGTATTTTTTCCCGCTTCCACATGGGCAGGGATCATTTCTGCCAATTTTAGGGCCTACCTTAATAGGTTCCTGCTTTATACTTTCGGAAGGGTCTATGTAATCGTTTTCCTGGGAAAGATACTCCGGTCCGGCCCCGGCTGCAGCAAATTCTTCTTTGCGCTGGCGCATTTTACTCATGTCCGTTTTCCGTTTTCTTTCTTCGTGTATCCTACCGGCGTGGTTTTGTTCCACCGGTATGGTGCAATGACAAAGGAAACTTACAATATCTTTATTTACCTGGTCATCCATTTGTTTAAAGGCGTTGAATGCCTCGATCTTATAAATCACCAGCGGATCTTTCTGTTCATACCCGGCTGTCTGCACACTGTGCCTCAAATCATCCATGGCCCGAAGGTGTTCTTTCCAGGCATCGTCTATTAATGCCAGGGTGATATTGCGTTCCAATGCGTTGCTAAGCTCAGCTCCATTGGTTTCAATCGTTTTGTCAAGATTGGCAACGGCTTGCATAGCCTTCTTACCATCAGTGAAAGGGACGGCCACATTTTCGATATGGCTGCCCTGCTCCCGGCGAATATTTTTCATTACCGGCAACGTTTGCTCATTCATCGCCTTGTTCTTCTGGTTGTAATGATCCTTTGCTTCATGATAGAGCCGGTTAGTGAGGACATTCAAATCTTCTTTATCGAGTTCTTCGGCAGTAATGGTAGTATCAATGCCAAAATTTACAATTACCTCAAGTTTGAATTCGTCATGATTATTAATTTCTTTAAACGAAAGTATGAGGCCTTCTGCCACTGAATAAAATGCGTTATCAAGATCAAGCGCAAGCCTTTCACCAAATAGAGCATGATTACGCCTTCCGTAAATTACGGTGCGTTGCTTATTCATGACATCATCATACTCCAGCAATCTTTTTCTTATGCCAAAATTGTTCTCTTCCACTTTCTTCTGCGCACGCTCTATACTTTTCGAAATCATGCTGTGCTGTATCACCTCGCCTTCTTTATAACCCATCCTGTCCATCAATGATGCGATCCTTTCACTTCCAAACATGCGCATGAGATCATCTTCAAGCGAAACAAAAAATTGTGAGGTCCCGGGATCTCCCTGCCTGCCTGCCCGGCCGCGTAGCTGCCTGTCCACACGGCGGCTTTCATGCCTTTCTGTTCCCAAAATTGCCAGGCCGCCCGCTTCTTTCACGCCGGGCCCAAGCTTAATATCCGTACCACGGCCGGCCATGTTTGTAGCAATGGTCACAGCGCCGGTAAGCCCTGCTTCAGCAACGACCTGTGCTTCTTTTGCATGCTGTTTTGCATTAAGCACATTGTGCGGCACGCCTTTCTGCTTCATCATCCTGCTCAGCAATTCACTTACCTCTACTGAGGTGGTGCCCACGAGTATTGGTCTACCTGCTGCCCGCATTTTTTCTACCTCTTCTATAACTGCCTTTAATTTTTCGCGTTTTGTTTTATATACCAGGTCCTGGGTATCCTTTCGTATAACGGGTACATTTGTGGGAATAGAAACAACATCCAGTTTATAGATATCCCAAAATTCTGCAGCTTCGGTTTCGGCAGTACCGGTCATGCCTGCAAGCTTATGGTACATCCTGAAATAATTCTGTAAGGTGATGGTAGCATACGTTTGCGTAGCACTTTCTATTTTTACGTTTTCTTTTGCCTCTATTGCCTGGTGCAAGCCATCAGAATACCTGCGGCCATCAAGAATACGCCCGGTTTGCTCATCCACGATCTTTACCTGTCCTTCCATCACCACGTATTCCACATCGTTTTCAAAAAGTGTGTATGCTTTTAGCAACTGCTGAACGGTATGTATCCGGTCTGCTTTTATTGAATATTCATTCAAGAGTGTTTCCTTTTGATGAAGCTTTTCTTCGGCCGGCAAATCGCTTTTATCAATTTCGGCAAGCTTCACGCCTATATCCGGCAGGATAAAAAATTCCGGATCTTCACCCGATTTTGTGATAAGCGTAATCCCTTTATCGGTAAGCTCTACCTGGTTATTTTTCTCATCGATATGGAAATACAGTTCTTCATCGACCTTGGGCATGTTTTTTTGCTGGTCGGCCAGGTAATAATTTTCAGTTTTCTGGAGCTTAACCCGCATACCGGGCTCACTCAGGTATTTTATAAGCGCACTGTTTTTGGGAAGGCCCCTGTGGGCACGAAATAATGAAAGACCACCATCTTTCGGGTCATCATTACCCTCGGCAATTTTTTTCTTAGCGTCAATTAAAAAACCATTGGTCACTTTTTTCTGGGCCTCCACGATCTTCTCCACGCGGGGCTTCATCTGTTCAAACTCCTGTTGGTCGCCCCGGGGCACCGGCCCCGAAATGATCAGTGGTGTCCTGGCATCATCGATTAATACACTATCTACTTCATCCACCATGGCAAAATGATGTTTACGCTGTACCATCTCATCGGGCGAATGCACCATATTGTCGCGCAGGTAATCAAAGCCAAATTCATTATTGGTTCCGTAGACGATGTCACTGTTGTAGGCTTTTCGGCGGTTATCGCTGTTGGGCTCATGTTTGTCAATACAATCTACAGTAAGCCCCAGCCATTCAAATAAGGTCCCGTTCCATTCACTATCCCTGCGCGCCAGGTAGTCGTTTACGGTAACGATATGTACGCCTTCGCCAGCCAAAGCATTGAGGTAGGCAGGCAATGTGGATACCAGGGTTTTACCTTCGCCTGTAGCCATCTCGGCGATTTTACCCTGGTGTAATACAAGGCCGCCAATAAGCTGCACATCATAGTGAACCATATTCCAGGTGATCTCCGTTCCACCTGCCAGCCAGCTATTTTTGTAAATGGCGGTATCCTCTTTTCCGTCAGTACCCGGAACGATTTGTATGTATTTTTTTGTAGCACTAAACGATTTATCCAGTTCTGTAGCCGTCGATTCAAGGGCTGCATTTTCTTTGAAGCGGCGGGCAGTTTCTTTTACGACGGCAAAGGCCTCGGGTAATAGCTCCAAAAGGATCTCCTCAATTTTTTTATCCCGTTCCTTACCCAAAGCATCCACTTCCTGGTAAATTGTATCCCGGCCGGCAATGTCAGCTGAATCCAGCTGCTCTGCTTCTGCCTTTTTTGTATCGATTTCAAGGTCAATTTCCGTCAGGTGTTCCTTAATACGTTGCCTGAAAATTTCGGTCTTTCCACGCAGCTCATCGTTGGATAGAGACTGGTATTCATCGAAAAAAGCGTTGATTTTAGCGACATAGGGGGTGATGATCTTTACGTCTTTTTCACTCTTGTTACCCCCGAATAATTTTGAAAGAAAACCGGACATATATATTTCTGATTAAATGAATGATTTTGAGAAATTTATATTGGTCAAATTTGGTGCAGAAAAACCATCATAGCCAAAATGACAGAAAGCAAAGTTACTAAATAGAAAACAGGTGCTATTACGAAGAGGGAAATTTAAGGATTTTGATTAATCTCCTCCCCTTTAGCCAATTCGACCGTAAAAAAATCCAGGGCTGATTTGTAGTTATTTCATTCCACAACATAATCGTAACCAACCGTTAAATAGCATGACGCAATTGCAGGAAGATGTCTTTTTTAGGGAACCAACAAGCGCCAGCATCCGGCTGTTTCCCCCTATGCCTGTTAACTTGATCCGGAAAAAAATTTGTTAGTAATTTGGAGGCTATGAAAAAGAACTATTCGGGATGGATGTTGATGATCAACATTTTATTGTTTGCCTGTTCGCCTTCAAAACAAATTGGCCGCCTTGCAAAAAGCAACATTTTAAATAATAGCGCTTTTGCAGCTGCCCATACAGGTATCAGCATCTATGAGCCGGAAACACAAAAGTACTGGTACAATTACCAGGGTGATAAATATTTTGTTCCAGCAAGCAATACAAAATTACCCACCTGTTATGCCGCCATGAAATATTTAGGCGATAGCATCAGCGGAATGCGCTATCAACAACTAAATGATACGCTATTCATCAGCCCGACAGGCGACCCCACTTTTCTTCAAACTGATTTCAAAGATCAAAGGGTATATGACCTGTTAAGAAACAACGGCAAAACAATTGCGTTGAACGATGCACTATGGCAGGAAGAGCGCTGGGGAAACGGATGGGCCTGGAATGATTACGCGGAAGATTACATGGCCGAAAGAAGCGCCATGCCAATTTATGGAAACCTCGCCAGGTTTAAGGACACCTTAAAAAATATACACGTAATTCCTTCCTTTTTTTCAAACAGGATATCTGCCGATACATCACAAGGCCTTGTTGCCGGCGAAGCCCTTATCCGCAGAGAACTCTCTTCGAACACTTTTTTTTTAACGCGCAAAGACTCCGCATTCAATAATATTGACGTTCCTTTCTATACCAGTGACTCGTTATTATTGAAACTTCTCGAAGATACCTTACACAAAAATGTGTACAAAAATCATATACAGGGCTTTCCCGGTTCCACCTATGAAAAAGAGATCTATTCCCAGCCAACTGATTCATTATTGAGAATAATGATGCACCGCAGCGATAATTTTTTTGCAGAGCAAAGCCTGTTAATGGTGAGTAGAAAATTATTAGGCGTGATGAATGATGAAAAAGTGATCGATACGTTACTAAAGACAGATTTCATTGATCTGCCGCAAAAGCCAGGCTGGGCCGACGGTTCCGGGCTTAGCCGGTATAATTTATTTACACCGCAGGACTTTGTATCAATATTGAATAAGATGAAAAATGATTTTGGCCTGGAACGAATTAAAAACATATTGCCCACGGGCGGAACCGGCACACTTAATAATTATTACCGGGCAGACAGCGGGTATATCTTCGCCAAGACGGGTACGCTATCCGGAGTCGTTGCCCTCAGTGGCTTCTTAATAACAAAGAAAAATAAGCTGCTCATTTTCTCCGTCTTGGTAAACAATCATCACGACAGAGCATCACTTGTAAGAGAGGGAATAGAAAAATTTATCAGGAGCGTGCGAAATAAAAAATAACTCACCCGTCTCAACTTTCTTATAGATGCAGAACTATATGCATTAACCGATAGCAAACGCATATATTTTGTCCTGCTTTTCCCGGCTCACTATGAATGTGAGGTCGCTATAAAGAATAGCTTGCGCATCACCGCTACGTCAAGGGCAATATCCCACTTTCACCATTACTTATATTAGAATCGCAATCTATATCTTTGATGCCATGTATCAATTAGATAACTACTTTCAGTCTAATCCAGGGAAAGTTTTTTTCTTATTATTGCTACTTGCTGTTCCTGCTTTCTTTATCAATCTTGGCTTGCAACCGCTGTTTGCAGACGAACCGACCCGTGCTAATGTTGCCCTTGAGATGATCCTGACCGGTAATTTTTCAGTTCCGGTTATTGGCGGTGAATTTTATTATAATAAGCCTCCCCTCTATAATTGGATATTAGCACTTTTTTATCTTGCAAGTGGTAGCTATTCAGAATTTGTTACCAGGCTTCCTGCCATTATCCCGTTGTTTCTTTTTGCTATCACTATTTATTATACTACCGCTTTCTTTTTAAAGGATAAACGAGTGGCCACAATGAGCGGGATCCTTTCGCTGGTATATAACCGTATGATCACTTATGATTCCATGCTGGGGCATATTGATATTTTCTATTCATGGCTGACCTACGTCTCTTTTATGAGCATTTTTTATTTTTATCAAAAAAGACAATGGCTTAGTTTGTTCCTGACCTCGTATATACTCACCGCCATAACTTTCCTTGCCAAAGGATTCCCTTCGATTGTATTCCAGGTGCTGACCATTGGAACGCTACTTGTTTATACTAAAAATCTAAAAAAAGTTTTTAGCTGGCAGCATATTGTTGCCGCATCCATATGCGCTTTTATTATTGGGGCTTATTTTTATCATTATTCTTTATACAACAATAATCTTCCCGCTTATTTTGCCACTTTATGGAATCAAAGCAGCCAGCGCACGGCAATACAAACCGGCTTTGGGGAAACTATTGAATTTATACTGTTGTTTCCGGCAGACCAACTTTGGCAACTGTTCCCTGCAAGCTTACTGGTGATTTTTTGCTTCAACCGTAACTTCATACAAGTGATAAAGGCCAACCCGTTCCTTACCTATATTTCACTAATTTTCTTAATTAATATCCTTATCTATTGGGTGTCACCCTTAACGATCCCGAGATACATCATCATGCTATACCCTTTGCTCCTTATTATCTGGAGCTATAGTTATTACACATACCGCGGAGCCCTTCCGGGCATATCCAGGGTTTTTGACTCTACCATCATTGCTTTGTGCGCCCTGGTAACGCTTTTTATTCCCGCGGCTTTTTTCGCCGGTCTTGAGAAATATGTGAGTGCCCTACCCGTAAAGGTGATCATAGTGTTCGCATGCTGCGCATTTTTAACATGGTGTATGTATCGATCCCCTTCTCAAAAAATCATTTATTTCCTTGCCTTCATGATGGTCCTGCGTCTTGGCTTTAGCTGGTTTGTTTTACCGCACAGGTATGAACACGGAGATTCCAAACTTCACAAGCTGGCGGCCGAAGACGCGGGGCGAACCGGGAAGGGACAGCCATTTTATTTGTACCAATACCACCCTGACGTGCTTTCGCTCCCGCTTCATCATAAATATATTTTTTATATAGAAAAGACAAGGAAACAGCAAGTTGTGTTTACTGAAAACGATACGCTACCAGGTTATTATTTTACTTTTGACAGAGATTTAAAGAACCCAAAAGCTACATTGGTGAGATCCTATAAAGACAACATGAAATTATTTAAAGTGCCATGAAAGAGTTATCCGTAGTTATACCGGTGTTAAATGAACGGGAGAATATCCACCCGTTAATAAACGACCTGGAACACGCTTTGCGAGGCGTAGATTACGAAGTTATTTTTGTTGATGATGGTTCAAATGATGGCACTCAAAAAGAGATCCTTGCCTATGCGACGAAGAAGATCATGCTGATAGAATTCAGGAAAAACTATGGCCAAAGTACCGCTATCACTGCAGGCATTGATCATGCTTCTGGAAAATATATCGCCCTTATGGACGGCGATTCGCAAAACGATCCGGCTGATATCACTTTCATGCTAAAAAAACTTAAGGAGGGAGATTGGGATGTAGTTGCAGGCAATAGAAAAGATCGCAAGGACCGAATGATCCGAAAAATTCCTAGCAGGATCGCCAATTCCATTATACGAAAAACAACCGGTGTGCACGTAAAAGATTATGGATGTACCTTGAAAGTTTTTAAGCGGGAAATTGCCGAAAGCCTCGGGATTTATGGAGAGCTCCATCGCTTTATACCTGCATTGGCCATGTTACAGGGGGCCACGATCGTTGAAGTTGACGTTAAACATCATCCAAGAAGGTTCGGCAAATCAAAATATGGGTTGAACCGTACTTTCAAGGTAATGGCAGACCTTATCACCGTAATTTTTTTCAGGAAATATATACAGAAGCCCATGCATCTTTTCGGCACTTTAGGTTTTATTTCCTTAGGCCTGGGGATCATTATCAATTTATACCTGCTGGTACTAAAAATTTTAGGACATGACATCTGGGGAAAGCCAATGATTATTCTTGGGCTGATCCTTTTACTCGGAGGCATTCAATTGATAACTATCGGTATTATTGCAGAAATATGTGTGAGGACTTATTTTGAGGGGTCTCATAGAAAAACTTACCAGGTCAGACGCATCACCAATGGACAAAACAAAACCCAGGAACCTTTTGAAATTATTTCTTAAAACTGGCTTTACCGCACTGCTGTTATACCTGGTTTTAAAAAAAATTGATTTTGAGGAAACAAAACAAATCTTCCAAAGGTGCCATCCTTTTTATATTATTCTGGCGCTTATCGCTTTTATCCTGTCACAGGTAATCTCTTCCTGGCGCCTGTTATCATTCCTTACCAATATAGAATTGAAAGTGAGCTTTGGTTTTAATTTGAAGTTGTATCTCCTCGGTATGTTTTACAATATTTTTCTTCCGGGGGGTATTGGCGGTGACGGTTATAAAATATACGTGCTACATAAGAAGTCACTCCTTCCGGCAAAACAGATCTTTGGCGCGATCTTTTTTGACAGGTTGAGTGGCTTATGGGCGGTGTCACTTTGCGCCATTGTGCTACTTTTTTTTATACCGCACACAATAATCGGCATCAAATGGCCGGTAATAGTCTTTCTAGCAGGCACCCTCATTTACTATTTCGTCCTACAGCGATATGCCAATATTATTTCCCGCCACTTTATAGGGAATCATTTAAAAGCTGTTGCAGTACAATTGCTGCAGGTGGTAAGCATTATTTTTATTTTGATATCCATAGATTTCAGGAACAACCTGTCACCTTACCTTTTCTGTTTTCTCGTTTCATCTGTCGTCGCCATTATCCCTTTTACCATTGGCGGTTTGGGCGCGAGAGAATATGTGATGATCTATGCCTCACTGGTTTTAGGTATCGATAAAAATACAGGGGTTTTTATTTCCGCGGCCTTCTGGATATTATCGGCACTAACTTCCCTGGCGGGTATCTATTATGCTTTTGGTTCGAAAGAATTTACATCTTCGCCGGTAGCGGTATAAATGATGCACATATTAATCGTATGCTACACGATCAATCAACATGACGCCGCCCACTGTCCCCGGCTAGTCGGACACCTTCATTTCTAACAGTGCCAGGTTCAAATTCCGGTTTTGAATTGGAAGCTCTGGTGTATCGGTCGTGTAATAGTTTTCAACGAATTCAAACCCGAAAGATTTGTAGTACTCAATTATTTTTTCATTGTCGGCCCAGGTATCCATCCTGATAAATTGCCGGGTCTCTTGCCGGGCAAACTCTCTTGCCCATTGCAAAACTTTTTCAAAATGACGTTGGCCCCTGAACCTGGGGTTTACAACAATCCTGTGCAAATAAATAGCGTCATTTCGATCCCTGTCACGCCAAATAAACGGGTCATTGCGCTGCATGCTGAATATGCAAACAATGGCATTATCCTTTACAATCTTATATTGAAGCCGGTTTTCAACATCCCTTTCTAAAGCCATCCTATCAATACCACTCCAAACTTTGTAACCATTTTTTCCCTGCATATCCATGGCCTGTTGAAAAAGCCATAAGATCTCATCCATGTCCTGCTGGATGGTATTTACAATTGTAAAGCTATTAGCTCCTATCATCTCCATGGCACAATTATAATGTATCGAAGTACCTGCGCAGTTTTACAAACGCTATAGATATTTTGTAAACCGAACCGCAGTTAGTTTATAATAAGTTGGGTGATATCGAGCCAGCAATATGAAGCCGCTTCACACCAGGTATATCCAGTTGTAAAATTATTAATTTGCATAATAAGCCACAGAAAAACCCGCAAATGAGCAACCATGACAGCAGCATAAATTTCATATGGACTATACGGCACGCTTATTTGCATAAAAAAAGGGTGAATGGGGAGTTCACCCGTATTGTGCCAACATCCATGTGAAAACCAGATTATATCCAATTATGTGCCAATTTGTTTTCCCAGGTTATTTGGCCTAAATAAGAGGCATCGGGCGAAGGAGTACAGGCTGCGGATTGGTAATTTCTTCTACAAATGCAGCAAAAAATAGGTACGGCATGGCATGAAGAAGGATTTTGATGTAAATGAACGCGTCGTTATGCGATAATAGAGCGTATCGGAATTCTTTTAGGTAATATAAAGTGAGACAGCTATGCGTATGTTTGTGCCGCCTTCGTAATATCTTTTTGGAAATAAATTCAGCTAGCTACCGTGGAAAAACAGGATTTCAGAACTTTAACGGCAAACATATTAAGGTAAATTCCATTTGCCATAGCTACTGGCTTTTAAATATTTTTCATTATATTTAGCCAATACTGTATCAAAGCTCACATACACATACAATCGATGTTGTTCAAATTGATTGATTGCTTATTGTCCCCCTAAATGGTTATGTGATAGATTATTTAGAATTCGCAGGCAATTTACTTGATATGAATATGTTTATAGAGAAGGCTTCTTAACACGCTAAGAGATATTTATTGCAGGCTGCATCCATTACGAATTTATTAAATATGTGACCGGTACTTGCGATAAAATATAACGGAGTTAAGTTGATCTTGTGACCTGTCAAGAACAGACGGTACATATTTTCTTATGCTTTATCCATTTTAACGAATATATCCCCATGAAACCCAGATCCAATTATAAATCCTTCATCCTGGCAACGGCAATGCTAAGCGTCTGTGCAGGATCAGGTGTAATGGCCGGATGGTTGTTTAATATCGATATCTTCAAAAGAATGATTTCTGGTTTTCCTACTATGAAATTCAATACAGCTTTGTGTATAGCTTTATGTGGGGCCGTTTTATGGCTCCGGTTATATAAAAGCAGAAAATCCTCTATTTTTCAGAACATATTTTCCGCCATCGTTTTATTGTTTGCGCTCATATCTTTTTCGGAGGATATTTTTCATTACAATACGGGCCTGGATCAATTGTTTGTTGCCGACAATGAAAGTTTTGCTACATCCTCAAATTATCCGGGCCGAATGGCTGTATTTACCGCCATTTGCTTTATATGTCTGGTAGTTTCATTCAGCCTGGCAAAGGCCAAAAGTAAAAGTGTAAGAACAACAACTCAATTCATTTTGCATTTTGTCACGGTCATCTCATTTATTGCCATCGTAGGCTATCTTTATAATATCCCTATTTTTTACAAATTGTCATTTCTTACTTCAATGGCAATGCATACCGCAGTGCTTTTTTTTATTATTTCCATCGCGGGTTCATTTTTTAACTATAACCTGGGAGTGACAGGATTATTTACAGGAGAAGGTATGGGAAGTGTAATGGCGAGGAAGATTTTCCCAATGATCATAATAATATTGCTTATACTCGGCTTTCTCAGGCTTCAATCGTATAGGCTCAATATGATTTCACTAGAATTTGGAATAGCCCTTTATACCATTTCTTTTCTCTTGGTATGTCTTTTAATCATTGGAATCACTGCCGTACAGTTAAATCATATTGATAGAAAAAGAAAAGAAGCCGAAGAATTACTTAAAGGATTTAATAAAAACTTGGAGCACATCGTTCATCAAAGAACGCAGCATATACGTGAGATCACTAATCGGCTATCATTGGCGACAAAAGCATCGAGTATTGGAATATGGGACTGGGATATAATTAATAATAACCTCGTATGGGATGAACAAATGTATAGCTTATATGGTATAAAACCAGCCTCTTTTGGCGGTGTGTTTGAAGCCTGGGAAAGGGGCGTCCATCCGGAAGATCTTGACAAATCAAACTCCGAAATCCAGCAAGCTATAGATGATAAAAAAGATCTTGATCTTGAGTTCAGGGTAATATGGCCCGACAAATCTGTTCACTATATCAAAGGAAACGCCTTTATTGACAGGGATGAAAAGGGGAATGCCAGCCGGATGATAGGTACTAATTGGGATATTACAGAACAAATGGAACAATTAGAAAAGATAAGACAAAGTAAAGAACAGTATCATAATATGGTTACCGGTGTTCAGGATTACGCAATAATATTACTTGATAGAAATGGAAATATTAAAACCTGGAATAAAGGCGCTGAAAGAATTAAGGGATATAAAGAGGAAGAAATACTGGGTAATAATTCCAGCACTTTTTATACTGTTAATGATCGTAACAAGCATCTGCCGGAAGCGCTTTTAGAACTGGCCCGGAAAAATGGAAGAGCCTCTGATGAAGGTTGGCGGGTTGCTAAAGACGGACATTTATTTTGGGCAAGCGTTGTGATAAATAGTTTATACGATCCGGATGGAAAGATTATTGGGTTTACGAAATTAACCAGGGATCTCACCGAACTAAAAAAAGCCCAGGATGCTGTCCGCATTACTGAAGGAAAGCTTCGTGAGCAGGAAGAAAAAATGAGGCTATTTGTAAAACACACGCCGGCAGCCGTAGCGATGTTTGACGATGAAATGAAGTACATAATTGCAAGCGATAGGTGGTATCGTGATTACAGTATTGAAGGGCGTGATATAATTGGTCAATCTCATTACGATATTTTCCCCGAAATCGGAAATATGCCTGAATGGCTTGATATGCATCAACGTTGTTTAAAAGGAGCGGTGCAAATAAACGATGAATCCGCTTTTACAAGACCCGATGGAAGAACTGATTGGCTGCACTGGGAAATACATCCCTGGAAAAAGCATGATGATTCTATTGGTGGCATTATCATGTTTACAGAAGTAATTACGGACAAAGTCATTGCAAGAAAAACCATGAAGATGTTAAACAAAAAGCTGCTGGATTCCAACGCAGAACTGGAACAGTTTGCTTATGTAGCGAGTCACGATTTACAGGAGCCACTTCGTACGGTGAAAAGTTTTGTACAACTACTGGAAAAAAAATATAAATCAACCCTGGATGAAAACACCGCCAAATATATCCATTTTGCCATTGATGGAGTTAACAGGATGAAAACTCTGATAAGTGATTTGCTGGATTTTTCCAAGATCGGTATGGCAGAACAGGAATTTGCATTTGTGAATATTGCAACGGTACTCGAAAACACGCAATTGATTTTAAAATCACTGCTTGAAGAAAACGGGGCGATTATAATATATCCTGATCATCTGCCAGTGATTCGGGCCAATGATCTGCAAATTAAACAGCTCTTTCAAAATCTAATTACTAATGGCATTAAATACAGAGGAGAAGAAAAACCTGTTATAGAAGTGGGATATACCGAGACTAATAAATTGTGGCAGTTCTTTGTGAAAGATAACGGAACTGGTATTAACCCCGAATATTTTGATAAAATATTTATTTTATTCCAACGCCTGCATGGTAGATCAACCCATTCCGGAACGGGGATAGGCCTCGCGACGTGTAAGAAAATTGCACAAAAGCATGGAGGTAGTATCTGGGTAGAATCTGTTGAAGGAAAGGGAAGTACTTTTTATTTTACAATATCAAAACAAGTAGAATCAGGGGAGTTATAAAAAAGGGGAGTGTAAAATAAACTGTATCAGTTAAAAATAATATTGATAGAACAGAGCCAGAAGCAAAATAACAAAGGTCCCAATTTTACTTGAAACCCGTGCTAATATCCAGTGGAGAGTATCGGGGTCGAACCGACGACCTCTTGCATGCCATGCAAGCGCTCTAGCCAACTGAGCTAACCCCCCTTTTCAAAATCAAAATAATCGTACCGAATACCTAAGGGCATCCTTGCCCGCCGGATCCCAATGCATTAATAACTGTGCAAATATAAATTGTTTATCATTCCCCCCATATTTCTCCCTTGCCTTCGAGCCACAATTTCACCAAACTATTGGAAACCGATTTAGGTCTTTCAAGCGGAAGGCCCAAAGCCCTGTCCCAGCACATGCTTGCCAGTACACCCAATGACCTGGATACGCCAAACAAAACGGTGTAAAAATCATATTCTACCATGCCATAATGTACGAGTAAGGCACCACTGTGGGCATCAACATTAGGCCATGGATTTTTTATTTTTGCAATGGATTGAAGGATGGGTGGTACTGTCTTATAAATATTCCAAACGGTTTGAACCAACGGATCATCCGCCATATGCTTCTTACCGAATTCCATCTGCGCCTCAAAGCGGGGATCAGTTTTGCGTAATACGGCATGTCCATAGCCCGGAACAACTTTTCCCTCAGCAAGTGTTTTCTTTACATATTCAGCTATTTGCTTATGGGTAGGCAGTTCTGTTTTTAGCTCTTCGCGCATCTCGAATATCCATTTGATCACCTCCTGGTTTGCCAAACCGTGCAACGGTCCGGCGAGCCCATTCATGCCTGCGGCAAAGGCCAGGTAAGGATCGCTTAATGCGGAGCCCACCAGATGTGTAGCATGGGCCGAAACATTACCGCCTTCATGGTCGCAATGAATCGTCATATATAAACGCATGAGGTCGCGGAAGCTTTCATCTTCAAAACCCATCATGTGCGCAAAATTTCCCGCCCAATCCAGTAAGCCATTTGGTTGTATATGATTACCAAATTTATATTTGCGGCGGTAAATATAGGCCGCCACGCGCGGCAGTCTCGCAATAAGATCCATGGAGTCATCAAAAACGGCCGCCCAGTAATCCTTTTTATTCATTCCCGCCGCATATTGTTTGGCAAAATGGCTTTCCGTTTGCAAAGCCATAATGGCCACAACAAATTGCGTCATCGGATGTGCAGAGAGCGGCAATGCGTCTATAGTATTAAAAACATGGCCGGGTACATGGCTGCGCCGCTGCCACACGTTGCTTACATGCTGCGCGTCTTCATCGGTGGGTAATTCGCCCACCAGCATCAAATAAAACAATCCCTCCGGCAGTGGCTCGCTACCACCTTCAGCCTTGGGTAATTTTTCTCTGAGTTCGGGAATTGAATAGCCACGAAACCTAATGCCATCCTGGGAATCCAGCAATGAGGTCTCCGTTATAAGGCCGGTAATACCACGCATCCCCTGGTAGATCTGGGCGAGTTTTACTTCACCGATAACTTTTTCTCCGTGCTTTTTCAATATATCTTTCACCTCTGCAGCCACCGCATCGGCATTTTTCTTGAACCTGTCTTTAATTACCCCCATGTGAGAAAATTTTATAAAATGGTGAATGTTTTTTTGCACAAATGAAGAAACCTAAAGTTAACATTACCACAAATGTGAAACAAATGAAATATTCAATTGACGAATTAATAACGCAAAATTAAAAACAGCGCTACCTGGAATTTCTCCGGTATAGATACCACGCAAGCATGCCAAAGACAAAGTTGGGCAGCCATGCGGCTATGATGGGATTAAAATTTGCCTTGATAGAAAATACGGTGGCGAACCTGCCAACGAGGATATATAATACACAGATCATAACGCCCAAAGCCAGGTGGAATCCACTGCCGCCGCGGATCTTCCTGGAAGCGATAGACGCCCCGATTATCGTTAGTATAAAAACAGATACCGGGTTAGCATTCCTGTTGTGCTTTTCGAGCAAGAGGGTATTCACATCTTCAGCACCCCTTATTTTTTCAAGGTTAATGAACTCGTTGAGATCGGGCGTGGAAAGCTTGTCTTTCATATATTCATCTCTCTGCAGGTCACGGGGTTTAAAATTGAAATTCATTTGCATACTGGTAACCTGTTTGACCTGTTGCTTCAGGCCATCGATATTACGTTCAATGACATTATCCAGCCTCCACTTCCTCGTACCGGTATCCCAGGAAATTGACTGGGACCTTAGGTTATAAACCAGGTTCGTATTCCTGAATCTTTGAATAAAAAAATTATTTCCTGTCCTGGCTATTGTATCGTAATACCTCACTCCCGCATAGGAAAATGAATCGAGCTTAAAATACTTATTACTTATTGTGGACGTATTTTCATAACCCCCGTAGTTGAAATCAATATATTTGGAATTGAACGTGGCCCATTTTTGATTCGCTATGGGGAGCACGTAGCGGTTACACCACCAAAGAAATGAGGTGAATAAGATCCCTCCCAAAACATATGGCCTTAGAAAACGTGCGAAACTAACCCCGCTGCTTAAAATAGCGATGATCTCGGAGCGATTGGCCATTATCGAAGTGAAAAAAATTACAGAAAGAAAAATAAAAAGAGGAAAGAGCATGGCATCAATGCGTGGAACAAAGCCAAAATAATACTGTACGATAATCGCCTTAACCGGCAAATTGGTTTTGGCAAAGTCATCAGTCTTTTCACTTAAGTCAATAATAATAACCAATACAGTGAGCGCGATGAGAAAAAAGAAAAATGTAAGAAAAAATTTCTTGAGTATATACCAGTCGATTATTTTCATACAATCTCAATGTAGGTTGATTTGGTGATTTGGTAATGCGCTAAATAGTTAATTTGTATCCCGCGCCCTTTTTCAGTGTCCGGCCAAAAGCCCAGGGGTTGTTAAAGCAAGCTATTTCTTCGCAACTAACCGGTAAGAATCCTTAATAAAGCCTTTCAACTGCGCCGCAGTTAAACTCCCGTCGACCAGGATCGTGTTCCAGTGTTTCTTGTTCATATGGTAGCCTGGCAATATGCTGGAATATTGTTCGCGCAGTTCGGCCGCGTATTCGGGATCACATTTTACATTGAATTGCAAGACTTCTGAAGCAAGCGAAGCCAGCAAAAATATTTTGTTGCGCACTTTAAAAACAAGGGTGTCGTTCCCAAAAGGAAAACCTTCAGTAACGTCACCTAAGGATAAAGCGTAAGCTCTTATTTCTTCAATATTCATTTAAAACTTATAGATGTACAATAAAAACCGTTGCCAAAATTAACGGCTTATTCTATAATAAAAGGCCATCATACAGGACGGCCTTTTATAAGATCATGTTCAGTTAGCTACTTCCCGGCCCAAGCCCTGCTCATTTTTATGAATGCCGCCTGTAGCTATTTTTTATAAAACAAAACTCTTATTTCTTTTCGGGCATTAATATGCCGGTAACTACATTATTAGAGGAGAAAAATAACTTTGCAGCATCCTGTACGTCTTTCTGTGTCAACGCGTCAACATGCCTTTCATAATTAATAAAGTAATCGGGATCGCTGCCGGGGAACCAGAAATTTTCCAGCTCAGATAACCAGGTACTATTTTCTTTTATATCGACCTTATATTTCTCTTTCCATTGTTGTTTTACCTTTTCGAGGTTTTCTTTTGAGGGTCCGTTTTTTACCAGGTTGTGTATCTCATTATTGGCTGCATATAATAACGTGTCCACTTTTTCCGGCCCACACGGAAGTTGCAGGATAAAAGAGTAATGAGAATAGGGCACCTTTTCAAACTGCACCTGGGTTCCCCCGCCGTATATTCCCTGTATCTTTTCTCTCAGTTCTTCAATGATCCTGATGTTCAGTATTTCACTTATTGCCTCTGCTTTGAGGTTAAGCGCATCGGTATAAGGCGCTTCCCCTCCATAAATAGCTACGATGAGGCTTTTTTGTTCCTTCCCTTTGTTGACTTTTACGTCCACTTTTCCATTTACGGGCCTCACTTTATTATCGGCATAATTGAATCTTTTGGAAGTAGATGGCAGGCTCGCTATATACTTTTCTATCAGCGGCTTTAGCTCATTCTCTTTGAAGCTTCCTACAAAGGTGAAGTGCATGCCATTCGCATCTCCAAACCGCTCTTTATAGATTTGCATGACCCGGCCAAGATCGATGTTGTCAAAATATTCAGGTTTTGGAATAGCAACTGGTGTAAGGGGGTCATTGTGATAAAGCGTTTTGTACAGCGTATCAACAAAGGTTACCTGCGGATTAGCACTTAAAAAAGTGAGCTGTGATTTATTCTTTTGAATAAACGATCTAAATAAAGCGGTATCAACGCGCGGTGACGTAAAATATAAATAGGTGAGCTGCATCATAGACTCAATGTCCTTTACCGAACTGTTGCCATTCATGCCATCGGACGTAGCTGTGATAGACGGAGCGACATGAGCGGTTTTCCCGGTAAGCGCTTTACGCAGATCAACAGGTGAGAAATCTCCCACACCCATACTGTTGATTACACTTGCGGTATACTCTGCATTGTATTTGTCTTTCAACCCATAATTGTTTTTACCACCCGGCCTTATGGCACTCATCAAAACCTCATCATTCTTAAAGTCTGTTGGTTTCAAGGTAACCGTTACGCCATTGGCAAGCGTATATTCAGTAGTGCCCAGTAGCCCGTTCTTTTTAGTACTACTGACCTTGCCAGCCTTAGGCAGGGTCGTCATAAGAGAAGAAGAAATTGCTCTTTCTTCATATGGCTTGATATCCATTCTTTCAACCGATGCCACAACCCCCAGCAGCGTGTCACTGGAAGGCAACTCTTTCCCGGCAGCCGGTTCCGGACCGGTTAGCGCAATGAACTGGTTGGAGTTTTGCTGAAGCTTTTTGCCCACATTATTTACATCTTCCAGGGAGACCTGGGGAAGCAACTTTTTATAGTAGCTGTTTTCCTTTTCAATACCTGGTATCGGTTCCTGGGTTAAAAAATTGCGAATATATTCTTCCGTATAGTTAGCTGATTCGGTTTTATTTCTCTCGTTATAGGCATTTTCCATCTGTGTAAGCATATCGCTTTTTGCCCTGTCAAGCTCGGCTTTCGTAAATCCATACTTCTTCACTCTTTCCAATTCTTCCTCAAATGCTTTCAGACCAATGGTAGCATCTTTGTCCCCGGTCCTTATTGATCCATTAAAAGACTCATATCCCCGTGCATACGAATCAAAATCTACGCCGGCATAAATGAAAGGCGGATTTTCTTTTTGGGTAAGTTCGCGAAGCCGCTCATTTAAAAGCGTTGAAAAGATCTCTTTTGTCAGGTCTTCTTTATAGTCGGCCAACGTTAGCGAAGGATGCGTTTTTTCGGATGAATAATTCACAATCAATAAATAGTTCGTCGCCTCTTTATCAGTAACAACTTTACTTTCACTCTTTTGATACGGGGGCACCGGCGTGTACGTCCTCGGCCGCTCATTTGGAGGATTAACGAGGCCGCTGAAATATTTCTTGATCAGTTCTTCTGCTTTGCCGGGCTCAATATCGCCTACAACAATTACAGCCATCAGGTTAGGGCGGTACCAGTCTTTATAAAACCGCTTGATCGTATCATAATTTTGGTTTTTTATGATGCTGTCGATGCCGATAGGGATCCTGTTTGCGTATAAAGAACCTGCAAATAGCTGCGGATAGATTTTCCTGAACATACGATCCTGGGCACCCTTCCCGCGCCTGCTCTCTTCCAGCACTACGGGGCGCTCCCCGTCAATATCTTCGTTATTGAAGGTCACATTGTGTGCCCAGTCCTCTAATATTTGAAATCCCTTATCAAGATTTCCCGGTTTATCGGTGGGCAGCGGAAGTATATATATCGTTTGATCAAAACTCGTCGATGCATTCAGATCATTTCCAAATTTTACACCAATGGACTGTAAAAAAGAAACGATCTCATTTTTCTGAAAATGAGTGGTTCCGTTGAAGGCCATATGCTCCGTTAAGTGGGCTATTCCCTGCTGGCTATCATCTTCAAGAATTGAGCCTGCATTTACAACAAGCCTTAGCTCAACTTTCTGTTCGGGCTTTTTATTTTGCCTTATATAATAGGTGAGCCCGTTGCTAAGTTTTCCGACTTTTACCTGGGGATCAACCGGTATGGTGTCACTAAGGTTCTCCTGCGCAAAAACTGACGTCGAAAAAGCAAAAAATAAAACGATTAGTCTGAATACTTTCATAATATGATAACAAGTTTAAAACGGCTCTTTATAGCCATTCACAAATATAATGGAGTCGAAATCAACAAATTTTTTAAAATGAAAATTTATAGTTAAAAAACCGCATTTTCATCAGCAAACATTATGAAGGGTCATATTCATGGATCAGCTAGTTTGAGCCAGTCTTTCGAGGCAGCTTTTGAGACTGTCTTTCCAGAAAGGAATGCTTAGGTTAAGCATCCTGGTAATCTTTGTAGTGTCCATGACTGAATGTTGCGGTCTTCTGGCAGGTGTTGGATATTGAGAGGTGGGAACAGGATTAATTTTGACAGGGCTGTTTACCAGCGCTTTTATGGCTAACGCAAAATCATACCAGGTGGTAGTACCGCTATTGCTATAATTTACAATACCGGTGTAGTCATTATTGTGCGTCATATTTTCAATAAACTGCATGATGGTCCATGCCAGGTCGGCTGCATAGGTCGGGCATCCGTACTGATCATCGACAACGCTGACGGTATCCTTAGTCTTAAACAAACGAAGCATGGTCTTGACAAAATTGTTCCCGTAAAATGAATAGACCCATGATGTCCTGATAATGAGCGCCGACGGATCGTTGCGCAGGATGAGTTCTTCGCCCCTGAGCTTTGATAGCCCATAAACATTTAATGGGTCAACTTCATCTTCTTCTGTTAACGGATCGGGAGAACTTCCATCATATACATAGTCGGTAGATATATGTATGAACTTTGTTTGATGGTCATGGCAGGTAAGCGCCAGGGCACCGGCTGCATCCGCATTGATAAGGAAGGCTTTTTCTTTTTCAACCTCGGCTTTGTCAACAGCAGTATAGGCGGCGAAGTTGATACAATAGTCTATCCGCTGCTTATCGAAAAAAGTGCGCAATGCATCAGTGCTTTCAACCGGAAGGTCTTCGCGGGAAGTGAATATAAAATGATAGGAAGGATATTTTGCCGACAGTTCCCTCACCTCGCTTCCAAGCTGGCCATTTGAACCGGTTACCAGGATGGTGATTTTTTTATCAACGGAGGACATCATATTTTTCTTTTTGCCTATTTGAAAACAAAATTATTTGTGCAGTTCTCCACGGATGGGTAGTGAGCATCTTTCTCTGAAACCTTGACACTTTCCGCAGGTACCCGCCAGTCAATCTGTAAGGTGGGTTCATTCCAGGCGATGCCACCTTCGCTTTCTTTATGATAAAACACATCGCACTTGTAAAAAACTTCTGCTGTCTCGCTTATTACAGAATAGCCATGTGCAAAGCCCTTGGGAACCAGCAATTGCTTTTTATTTTGAGCGGATAATTCTATGGTAAATGCCTTGCCATAAGTGGGTGAGTTTTTCCGTATATCAACAACTGCATCAAGGATAGTACCGCTTAAAACCCTAATGAGCTTTGTTTGTGCGTAGGGTTCCAGTTGATAATGCAGGCCACGGATTACGCCAAAAGTTGAACTGGCCTGGTTGTCCTGCACAAAATTGATCTCCAGCCCTTCAGCAGCAAAAAGCCTTTGGTTGTAGCTTTCAAAGAAATACCCTCGTTGATCTTCAAATATCGCGGGCGTAAAAATCTGTAAGCCTGGAAAATCAGTCGTAGTAAAAGGCATAGTGGAAATTTATTTATTATTTTTAGTTGTTATGAGTCGCTGGTTTCTTAAAGTACTCGATTGTTTTAATAAGGCCCGTATCAAATTTATTTCCCGGCTCATATCCCAGGAGGTTTTTGGCTAGCGAAATATCAGCAAGTGAATTGCGCACATCACCTTCCCGTGGCTTAACGTGAATTGCTTCCTGGTTACTACCGAAATGTTCCCTGATCGTATTGAACAAATAATTAATCGAATAGTTTTCTCCAATAGCAACGTTGTACACCTTATTCTTTGCTTCCTCATTGGTCGTTAACATTCCTTTGATATTTGCCTGTACGGCATTTTCAACAAAAGTAAAATCCCTCGTCTGGTTGCCATCACCTTCAATATAAACAGGCGAATTATTTTTTATCGCCTTTACAAAGCGTGGGATCACCGCAGCATAATCTCCATCGGGATCCTGCCTTGGGCCAAATATGTTGAAGTACCTGAAGCCGATCACCGGGATGCGATATACGCTGGCAAAAACCTGCGCGTACAACTCGTTGGCTTTTTTACTTACTGCATAGGGCGACAAACAATTGCCTGTGTTTTCCTCGCGCTTCGGAAAGGTGGGGTCATCACCATACACAGCCGATGATGAGGCGTACACGAACTGTTTGATATCGTGCTCGACCGCGGCTTTTAAGATGTTCACGAAGCCGCCTACATTTACATCATTTGTATAGTAAGGCTCCTTTACAGACCTGGGTACTGAGCCCACGGCAGCCTGGTGATTTACATAATCAATGCCTTCGCAAACCTTCCGGCACATGTCAATATCCCTGATGTCGCCTTCCACAAATTCAAAGGCACTGTAAGCTTTCAATATGTCAATGTTGGCATTAAACCCGTTGCTCATATTATCGAGTACCCTTACTTTGGCAGCTCCATTTTTAAGCAGGTATTCAGCAATATGACCGCCTATGAAACCCGCCCCGCCGGTTACCAGAAAAGAAGAAGTATGTAAATCCTGGCTATGAAATATATTTTGCAAAATTTATGGTAAGGTTTGAGTTTACGATTTAGGAATAGCTATTCTGGCATTTTTACCCGGTTAATTGTATTTTGATTTTCACATTATCAGCTACAAACTCCAGTATTTCCTGCTGGTGATCATTCCGCGGTATACACCTTTCAGGTCCGCAATAATTGCATGCGGCTTTGTAATCCTGGCAAACGATGCATCATCGAGGTCTGCATATATTTTATGTGGTACCGTAATAATTACCGCTTCATAATCGGAGGCAAGCTCCGTGGTAAGGGTAAATCCGTATTCATGGTAAAGCTCATCACTTCCGGCATGGGGATCTGTTACGTGTACCTGTAAGGAATAAGATTCCAATTCTTTAACCACATCCGCTACTTTTGAATTCCGAATATCGCTCACATTTTCTTTGAATGTAGCGCCCATGACCAGGACTTTAGCATTTTTAACATCCCCATTATTATGGATGATATGCTGTAAAACTTTTTTAGCGACATACCCGGCCATTCCGTCGTTTATGGAGCGGCCCGCAAGGATCACCTGGGAGTTATAGCCAAGCTTTTTAGATTTGTAGGTGAGGTAATAAGGGTCTACCCCTATGCAATGACCGCCTACCAGTCCGGGGTGAAACTTCAAGAAATTCCATTTTGTGCCGGCAGCTTCAAGTACTTCAAAAGTGTTGATATTCATCTTATCAAAAATAATAGAAAGCTCATTCATCAGCGCGATATTTAGATCCCGTTGCGTGTTCTCAATGATTTTTGCAGCTTCTGCAACTTTGATACAAGATGCCTTATAAACACCGGCGGTTACGACAAGCTCATAAACCCTGGCTATGGTATCAAGGCTTTCTTCATCGCAGCCACTTACCACTTTGATAATGCTTGAAAGCGTATGCTCCTTATCTCCCGGGTTGATCCTTTCCGGCGAATATCCCAACTTAAAATCAATAATATTTTTAAGACCTGATAATGCTTCAATTACGGGCAGGCAATCCTCTTCGGTACAACCGGGATACACGGTACTTTCAAAAACAACATAATCGCCTTTTTTTATGACCTTCCCAATGGTATTGCTGGCCTTTTGTACCGGGATAAGATCCGGCACATTGTTCTTATCAACCGGCGTCGGAACAGCCACAATAAAGAAATTGGCCTGGCGCAAGACATCTATATCGCAGGTGAATTCTATGTCACAATTTTCAAAAGCTTCTTTTTCCAGTTCCTTGCTGGGGTCTATTCCCTGCTGCATCATCTCTACCCTTTCCGCATTGATATCGAATCCTATCACGGAAATCTTTTTTGCAAATTCCAGGGCTATTGGCAGGCCGACATATCCCAGGCCAATGACAGCCAGCTTTTTTTCCTTATTGATTAAATTTTTATACATCCGTGTTAACTCCCTTTTTTCTGTTAGTAACGGCCCTGCTATAACGATCTACCAGGTGCTCATACCTTATTTTCGGCCAAAAAATCCCTGCGTATAAATTCTTTAGGGAGTTTATATAATTCTTCTTTTGGCAATGACTTAAAGTATCCATAGGTAATCTTTAACCCTTCAGCGCGGTTCACTTTTGGCTCCCAGCCCAGCAGCTCCTTAGCTTTTGAAACATCGGGCTGCCGTTGCTTCGGGTCATCCTGAGGCAACGGCATGTAGACAATTTTTTGTTTCGTTCCAGTCAGCGTAATTATTTCTTCTGCAAATTCTTTTAGCGTTATCTGGTCAGGATTGCCAATGTTCACGGGCATTGCATAGTTGCTCAAAAGAAGGCGATAGACGCCTTCGACCAGGTCATCAACATAGCAAAAACTCCTGGTCTGCCGGCCATCACCAAAAACGGTAAGATCCTCACCCCTTAACGCCTGTCCTATAAACGCCGGCAACGCCCTGCCGTCGTTTAGCCTCATCCTCGGGCCATACGTATTAAATATCCTTACAATCCTTGTATCCAAACCATGAAACGTATGGTAGGCAGTAGTAATAGCTTCCTGGAAGCGTTTTGCTTCGTCATAGACGCCACGGGGGCCCACCGGATTTACATTTCCCCAATACTCTTCATTTTGTGGGTGCACCAACGGGTCGCCATACACTTCACTTGTTGAGGCCACCAATATTCTCGCTTTCTTTGAAAGGGCCAGTCCCAGGCAATTATGTGTTCCCAATGAACCCACTTTTAAAGTCTGGATAGGTATTTTCAAATAATCAATCGGACTTGCCGGGGAGGCAAAGTGTAAAATATAATCAAGCCGTCCCGGTATATGGATAAATTTTGAAACGTCACTGTGATAGAATTCAAACTCTTCCAGTTTGAACAGGTGTTGAATGTTCTTCAGGTCGCCGGTTATAAGGTTATCCATGCCAATTACATGCATCCCTTCCTTTATAAACCTGTCACACAGATGGGAGCCTAAAAACCCTGCTGCCCCTGTAATAAGAATTCTTTTTTTTGACACCTTAGAATGAATTTAAAACACCAGCAATGAAGCTGGATCCTTCAACTCTTATGCTTAAATTGTTACCTGTTTACTTTAACGCTGAACCCGGGTTTTTTTGTATGATCCCTTCAGACGACTCTTCTGCCGATGCTTTCATAGTGAAATCCTGCTTCTTCCATCTGTTCCAGTTCAAAAAGGTTTCTGCCGTCAAAAATCACAGGATTCTTTAAAAGCGACTTCATCTTGATAAAATCCGGCGTCCTGAATTCGCTCCATTCGGTTGCGATCAATAAAGCATCGGCAGCTTCGAGCGCATCGTACTGGTTATCGGAATAGTTGATTTTATCCCCGATCTCCCGTTTCACATTTTCCATCGCTTCGGGGTCATACGCTATCACGGTGGCGCCGTTGGCTGTTAGTTCAGCAATCATTTTTAAGGATGGCGCTTCGCGTATATCATCGGTATTCGGCTTAAAGGCCAGTCCCCATATGGCTATTTTCTTTCCCTGCAGGTCATTGTTGAAATAGGCAAGCACTTTTGGCAAAAGATGGATCTTTTGGTTTTCGTTCACTTCCATGACCGCTTCCAGTATTTTAAAATCATAGTCTGCCAGCTGTGCAGATTTAGATAATGCCTGCACATCTTTAGGGAAACAGCTTCCGCCGTAGCCGATACCGGAAAATAAAAACCTCTTGCCTATACGGTCATCACTGCCCATGCCCTTCCTGATCATATCTACATCAGCGCCAAACCTTTCACACAATTGAGCGATCTCGTTCATGAATGAGATCTTTGTGGCAAGAAAAGCGTTTGCGGCATACTTGGTTAGTTCCGCCGACTTTTCATCCATATAAATAATCGGATTGCCCTGCCGTAAAAACGGGGCATACAATTCTTTCAGTAGTTTCTTTGCCTTTTCAGACGACGTACCGATAACAACACGGTTAGGCTTCATAAAATCCTCTACGGCCACTCCTTCGCGCAGAAACTCCGGGTTACTAACAACATCGTATAAGGCATCAGGCTGATCAATTCCCCTCGCCTGTAATTTCTCTAAAATATTCTGGCGCACTTTGTCAGCCGTGCCCACCGGAACCGTGCTTTTATTGATGATCACTTTGTATTCGCCCTCTTTCAAAAGCTTCCCGATGTTACCCGCTACATTCAAAACGTATTTTAAGTCGGCACTTCCATCCTCATCCGGAGGGGTCGGCAATGCGAGGATAATAATCTGGGCCTCCCTTATCCCCTCTTCCAATGACGTGGTAAATTTCAGCCGGCCCTCTTTTTCATTTCGCATAAAAAATTTCTCGAGACCCGGCTCATATATCGTCACTTTTCCTGAAGATAATTTCTTTACTTTTTGCTCATCAATATCGACACAGGTAACAATATTTCCTGTTTCTGCAAAGCAGGTACCCGACACCAATCCCACATAACCTGTTCCTATAACCGCAATTTTCATTTTTTGTCAATTTTTATTAATAAATTCTACAACCTTGCCTGTGATATATTGTAGCTGCTCTTCGTCCAACTCGGTATGCATGGGTAATGAAATTACTCTTTCGGTCAGCCAGTCGGTTTTTTCAAGATTAAATTTACTGCCGCCTGAAGAAGCAAACATTTTTTGGCGGTGTGCCGGTACAGGGTAATATAACATTGAAGGAATATCACTTTCAGTCAAAAAATTTGTAAGCCCTTCCCGGAAATCAACCGCATTTTCTACGTTTTTAAGAATGAGCGTGTATTGATGAAATACATGTTTGCAATAACCAGCACGGTAAGGGACGGTAATCTTATCGTGGCCTGCAAAGGCATTGTCATAAAAACCGGCAGCCATTCTTCTTGCTTCAATATAACTATCCAACAACGGTAATTTGATATTTAATATTGCGGCCTGCAATGCATCAAGCCTGGAATTACAACCCACTATTTCGTGGTAATATTTCTTTTTTTGCCCATGATTGGCAATCATCTTCAGTTTTTCAGCGAGGTCATCATCGTTGGTCGTAATAGCGCCACCATCGCCATAGCAACCCAGGTTCTTACTCGGGAAAAATGAGGTACAGCCAATGGTGCCAATGCTTCCGGTCTTTTTCGTTGAACCATCTTTGGAATAAAAGTCGGCACCTATGGCTTGCGCATTATCTTCAATTACATATAAATTGTATTCACGGGCTATCTCCATTATGGCGTCCATATCCGCTGAATGACCGTATAGATGAACGGGGACAATTGCTTTAGTTTTGGCGGTTATAGCCCTCCGTATCGCCTGTGAATCAATGCAAAATGTTTCCGGGTCCACTTCAACAAAAACAGGTGTAAGCTGTAAAAGGGCAATCACCTCTGTAGTGGCCACATAGGTAAAAGAAGGGGTAATCACTTCGTCGCCGGGTTGAAGACCAAGCGCCATCATGGCAATCTGAAGCGCATCGGTGCCGTTTGCACATGGGATCACGTGCTTCACGTCGAGGTAGCGCGCCAGATTTTTTGCAAAAGAATTTACCTGCGGCCCCCCAATAAAGACGGAACTCTCCAACACATCCGCCACAGCCTTATCTACATCAGCCTTTATTCTATGGTATTGCTGCTTTAAATCCACCATTTGGATAGGCCTCATAATACTTATTTTTAAAGGCGGCAAAGATAGTAATTGATACAGGAATAGGAAATTTGAATTATACGGCTTGAATTTCTATGGAAGAAATTAGATTTGTACGAAACACAGCAGCTTGATCTTATTTTACAACCTTTTCCTGGCCATCTATTCTGCAGGCATTCATATCGCTTCCCCCTGGAATAAAAAAGCAAAGCTTTGGGTTAAGGGAAGGCGCAATATTTTTGAAAACATACAAAAAACATATCTATATAAGTCAAAGACCGTGTGGATGCATTGTGCCAGCCTGGGCGAGTTCGAACAGGGCCGTCCCGTATTAAAGCAACTAAAGGAAACCTTTCCGGACGTGTGCCTGGTGATCACGTTTTTTTCTCCGTCCGGGTATGAAATTGCAGTCAGGGATAAAGATTTCGCGCACGTTTATTACCTTCCCATGGACTCTTCGCGAAATGCAGGAAAGCTGATTGATATTTTTAAGCCCGACCTGGTCCTTTGGGTCAAATACGAGTACTGGTTTTACTACCTGAGACAACTACAAAAGAAGAATATCCCCGTTTTACTGATCTCCGGGGTTTATAGAAAAAGCCACCCTTTTTTCAAATGGTATGGAAAATTCTGGCAAAGTATGTTGCCGGCGTTTACACATTTCTTTTTGCAGGAGCCCGCTTCTAAAGACCTGTTACAAACGATCATACCTATACAAAAAATAACGGTTTCGGGGGATACCAGGTGCGACAGGGTAATCAATATTGCCGACAACTTCACTGAAGTTCCCGGTATAGCCGCCTTTTGTGGAACCAGCAAAGTGATTGTAGCCGGCAGCACATGGGAAGACGATGAAGCAGAATGGACCCATTATGTAAAGAAACACCCGCAGCTAAAGTTTATATTTGCGCCCCATGAGATCGACGCCGAAAATCTTGCCTTTGTAAAAAAAGAGTTTCCCGGGTCGTTACTCTATTCAGAATGGATGAATATGCTCAACGGTGCACCGGGCGACACGTCCCAGGTTCGGGAGGGCCGCGATCCGGCAACAAGTGATGTAAAAAATGCTCCTTACTGTCTCATTATCGACAACATTGGCATGTTGTCAAGATTGTATAAATATGCCACCATTACCTATGTTGGCGGAGGCTTTGGCTATAACGGGCTTCACAATATTCTGGAGGCTTCGGTGTACGGACGGCCGGTGATCTTTGGCCCTGAATACGACAAAAATTTTGAAGCCGAAGAGCTGATCGATTGTTCGGGAGCTATCAGTATCGAGAACGCACTGGAACTCGAAAAAGTGGTGAATAGATTATTGGCTAACGAGGAAGAAATTTTTTCACGCGGAGCTGCGGCAAAAAATTATGTTTACAAAAATGCGGGGGCCACTCAAAAAATTATTTCACATATTCAAAGGAACCGTCTTCTCACCAGCTGATCAAATTGTTTTACAATGGGATCACTGTCTACCCAGCCTATTTTTACTTTCAATTCCCTCCTGATCCAATATTCCGCTTCTGCTATCATGGTAAAGTTCTGGATGGTTTTGATGCTCCGCTCGTACATCGCTTCGTCACCCCTGAACAGTTCATTAATAAATAAAAACCGGTCATTGATGCCGATAGCTTTTTTGAGGTCTTTGATAGGCGCCTCGGTGAGTTTCTCGGAGAGTTCGATCTTTACTTCTTTCAGGCGGTCGTTCAACGATTCCGGATATTCAAAAGGAATCTCGTTTTTTGAAAACTGGGACTTCACCAGGGGAGTCTGGTGTGCAAGGGTAGGTACATCCTCAATGGGATCATAGACATAAGGTGGTCTTGCGTGGGTTACCATGGAACTAACTGCTTCTGCATTTCGTTTTATCTGTTCAAGCTCCTCCTCGATTTCTTTTTCATCGACCTGTAAAACCTCTATTACCTTTTCCGGGGCATTCTCTTCTGCAGGAGTATTGGCTACCGGCTGGAATATGTTGAACGACATAGGCATAATCACTGAAACCTTGTCCTTGCTCACTTCTTTTTTTATGTCAGACTGGCTTTGTAATTCGGCCTGTAACATCTGGGTGGTATGCAACAGCATTTGCGCGGATGCCTTTTCATCAAGTTGCCGTTGTAATTTTTTTATGAGTGTCGAAACTCTTTCCATGTAGAAGGTATGATCTTAGATTTTGGATTTTTGCAAGTTATCAGCTGTTTGTTTTTATTTACCGTAAATTCATTTTAACCTTGCAATTCTAGCTAAGTTACAAATTGAATTCAAAATGAAATACAAAATATGTTTATAGAACCTAATTTTAATGGTGGGCGCCGCGGCTGGATCGAAGTTATTTGTGGCAGCATGTTCAGCGGTAAAACCGAAGAACTGATACGGAGGTTGAAGCGTGTAAAAATTGCGAACCTGAAGGTCGAAATATTCAAGCCGTCTGTCGATATGCGTTATGATGATATAAAAATTGTGAGCCATGACGAAAACAAAATTCAATCTACGCCTGTTGACAATTCACAAACGATCCTCTTGCTTGCGCAGGATGTTGATGTGGTTGGCATAGATGAAGCACAGTTCTTTGATGACCAGATAGCAAGCGTATGTGAGCAGCTTGCGTTAAAAGGAATACGGGTTATCGTAGCAGGCCTCGATATGGATTACCAGGGAAAACCTTTTGGCCAGGTACCGAACCTCCTCGCTATCGCCGATTACATAACCAAACTCCATGCCATCTGCATGAAATGTGGAAATATAGCCAATATCAGCTATCGTAAAGTCGCTGTGGGCGGGCAATTGCTGCTCGGTGAAAAAGAACTGTATGAACCGCGGTGCCGGGTTTGCGCTGCCTTAGGTTGAAGGTCCTCCTTAACTTTAACTGTCAACTTCAACCGGATCTGAATGTCAAAGATTTTCGTTTTGCTAAAGAAAGATTTTTTGCTTGAGCTCAGGCAGCAACATACATTTTTTGGAATCCTGTTATATGTGGCTTCGACTATTTTCGTCTTGTACCTTGCCATGGGCGAGCCCGAAAGTACCGTCTACAATGGCATCTTTTGGATGATCCAGCTATTTGTTTGTGTAAATGCGGTGGCCAAAAGTTTCCTGCAGGAAAACAAGGGCAGGATGTTATATTTTTTTTCGATTGCCAGCCCGGTGCATTTCATTATTGCAAAGCTTATCTACAGCGTCGTGGTCATGCTTTTAATGGTTCTTGTAAGCTTGTTGCTCTTCAGGATCCTGATGGGAAATCCTGTAAGTAATTATCTTCAATTTGCCGCAATAGCTTGCCTGGGCGGCGTAAGCCTGAGCCTTGTCTTCACTTTAATGGCGGCGATCGCTGCAAAAGCCCAGCAAAATGCGGCTGTAATGGCTATCCTCGGCTTTCCCTTAGTGATACCCCAGTTGTTGTTATTGATAAGGCTGTCAAAATCGGCTTTTGGAGAAATATTCCGGGAAGGGGCATTACTGCAGATTTTACTCTTATTGTGCGCGCTTGATATTTTAGTTATCGTGCTGGCCGTTATATTATTTCCCTTCTTATGGAAAGATTAGTAATTATGATAAGATAAACTGTGCTGAGGGTGCACTTTAGAATCTTTTCATAACATCTGCCATTGTTTTCCCAATATCAGCAGGACTGTCAACCACATATACGCCACATTCCTCCAGTATTTTCATTTTTGCCGCGGCAGTATCTTCGGCACCGCCGACGATGGCTCCGGCATGCCCCATCCGGCGCCCGGCCGGGGCGGTTTGGCCCGCGATAAATCCAACTACAGGTTTGTGTCCATGTGCTTTGATCCATTTTGCAGCTTCTGCTTCCATGTTGCCGCCAATTTCACCGATCATTACAATGCCATCGGTGTCTTTATCATTCATAAAAAGTTCCACGGCTTCTTTTGTGGTCGTTCCAATAATTGGGTCGCCGCCAATGCCTATGGCGGTCGAAATCCCCAGCCCCGCTTTGGCCACCTGGTCTGCCGCCTCATAGGTAAGTGTGCCCGATTTAGAGACAATGCCTATTCTCCCTTTTTTAAAAATAAATCCCGGCATGATACCAACCTTACATTCACCGGCGGTGATGACCCCCGGGCAATTTGGCCCGATCAGTCTCGCTTTGGTGTCCAGCAGGTAATTCTTTACTTTCACCATGTCCTGTACCGGTATTCCTTCTGTGATACACACGATCAATTTTATCCCTGCCTCTGCAGCTTCCATGATGGCATCTGCTGCGAATGCCGGTGGAACAAAAATAATACTCACATCAGCGCCCGTAGTCTTCACTGCTTCTTCGACCGTATTAAATACCGGCTTGTCCAGATGCGTTGTGCCTCCTTTGTTGGGCGTCACACCTCCGACTACATTGGTCTTATATTCTATCATTTGTGTTGCATGGAAGGTGCCCTCAGTACCGGTAAAACCCTGTACTATAATTTTTGAATTTTTATTTACTAATACTGACATGGATAAATTTTAGATGAGACAAATATAGGAAAGTTCAGGGTTCATGGTGGAAGCTTCAAGGCTGAGGTCCTGCCATTGATAATTTGTGCGCTTACAACCGGAAACTGGCCGGTGAAAAGTTATATAGCGGCGGCAAATTTTTCCATCCTCGAAATCTATTTTACCGCGCACCAATTTTTTTACAGAAGGGCCCGGGTAAAAATCAAATAGCTGTTGATCCGAAGGAAAGCGAAAACTGCCGCAATATCATAAGGCGCACGAAGCTGATCCTTTCGGTATCGCTGAACAGTTAATAAGTGGCGAAGCTGCCCAGTGCTTCAAGCCCACTATCATACCTTTATAGGACGCACATCGGGAGCTATAGCCTTTATCTTGAAGATGCTTTTTCAATACGTTAGTCCTCAAGGTGAAATTCACATGATCCCGGTTTAATGTATTAGTTTGAATTCATCACCGTCAAATAAGCCAAGGTCGCTCAATTTTACATGCGGTATTACCAGCAATGCCATAAAAGATAAGGTCATGAAGGGTGCCGATAGCTTTGAGCCAAGATCTTTCGCTGCTGTGTCCAGTTGCGTATACATGTTCGCAACTTCGTATCCGTCTTCATTACTCATGAGCCCTGCTACAGGTAGCGGCAAGACCTTTTCAAAGGGCGTGGGGCCGGCGTTTGCACAACTGATACCTCCCTTGTTCTCAATAACGAGATTTACCGCCCGGCACAAACTCTCATCATCGGCGCCCACGGCAATGATGTTATGGCTGTCGTGTGCTACGGACGAGGCAATGGCGCCCTGTTTAAATCCGAAATTCTTTACGAACCCCATGGAAAGAGGTGCAGCGCGGTAACGATTAATAACAACAATTTTCAACAAGTCGTTCTCTATGTCGCTCACATACGAGTCATGGGCAATCTTGGGATGGAACGGCAGCTTGTTGGTGATCAGTTGTCCATCCAGCGCTTCAATCGCCATCAAAGCAGCCTCACTATTGTTAACCGGGAATATGAAATCCGGCACCTCTTTTTTATGGCAGCTAAAGTTATTAATGAGCTTTGACGGCGGCGATGAAATTTTAGACAGACCATTTTCGGCAACCAGGGCGCCGTTTATATAAGTGGCTTCAACCCCGAAAGCTGTAAGATCTTTTACGATGATAAAATCTGCATGGTCACCGGGCTTTAATAACCCAACATCCAGCTGGTAATGGGTAACTGGATTTATGCAGGCAGCCGTGAGCACATTAAAGACATCAACACCTTTGGCAACAGCTCTTTGGCATAGCTCGTTAATGTGGCCCCGTACAAGACTATCGGGGTGTTTATCATCACTGCAAAACATCATGTCGCCGGCATGATCATGAAGCAGGCCAATCAAGGCGTCAAAATTTTTTGCGGCGCTTCCCTCCCTGATGAGAATCTTCATGCCATACTGTAATTTTTCAAGCGCTTCTTCTGCTGTAAAACATTCGTGATCTGTACTTATCCCTGCTTCGATATATTTCTTTGCAGCAGCACCTCTTAAACCTGGTGCATGCCCATCAACCGGCTTATCATAAATTTTTGCAGAATTGATCTTGGCCTCCACCTCTTCGTCGTGATGTAATACTCCGGGAAAGTTCATCATCTCACTTAAGTAATTGATGTCATCTTTTGCCAGCAGCATGTCAACTTCCGACGCATTAAGGGAAGCCCCTGCAGTTTCAAATCCTGTTGCGGGCACACAGCTGGGGGCGCCAAAATAAAATTTAAAAGGAACGTGTTTGCCGTTATCTATCATATACTCCACTCCATCCATGCCACATACGTTAGCTATTTCATGCGGATCGCTTACGGTGGCAATGGTACCATGAACCACCGCCAATTTTGCAAATTCCGCGGGCACAAGCATGGAGCTTTCAATGTGTACGTGTGCATCTATAAAGCCGGGTAATATGAAGCCATCCAGGGGCCCCGCCATATCTCGCAACGCATTAACGGATGATATTTTTCCATTGGCGACAACGACTTTCGCGGGAAAAATATTACGGCCTATAATATCAACGATATTGCCTTTCAGCGTAAAGTCCATCTAAGGATATTAAATATTTGATAAAAGAATTATAGCCGAGATGTTCGTTGATTAAATTTATTCTTAATTGCTAAAACGAAAAAAAATAATGGCGTAATTATTGGATTATCTTGCAAAACAAATTTAAAAAAATGAAAAATATTGTTCTTTTCGTGGTTTTTATACTTGCCTTGGTATTTGCACAGTTTGCCAATGCGCAATCGCTGGATGAAGTGATCAATCAATATATCATAGCCCGTGGAGGCAAGGAGAAATTAAATTCAATTAAGTCTCTCTATATGGAAGGCACGAGACAAATGATGGGGAATGAGGTACAGGTAAAAGTAACCAGGGCAGATGGCAAACTCAGTCGTGTTGATTTTGAATTTGGTGGCAATTCGGGTTACACGATCGTTACACCAGATAAAGGATGGACGTATATTCCAATGCGCTCAGATAAACCCGAAGAAATACCGGCAGCAAGGCTAAAGAACATGCAGGATCAGCTTGATATTGCCGGTCCGCTTGTTAATTATGCAGCAAAAGGATACCAGGCGGTATTAAAAGGAAAGGACACTGTTAATGGAAAAGAAGCTTACAAGATCGAGCTCAATAATGGTAATGGCAAGGTGGTTACTTATTACATAGACACAAAAACAAATCTTCTTTGTCAAACAAGGCAACCTGCAGAACCCGGGCGTAATGGTGGCGGCGACGCTAAAGAGATCATCGTAAATTTCAGCGATTATAAAGAAGTGGAGGGCGTTATGTTCCCGCAGACCGTGGTCACGGAAGGTGGCGGCATGGGCGGTGGAACCATGACTTTTGATAAGATCGAAGTGAATGTTCCCGTGGACGAAAAACTGTACAAACCTTCAAATTAATTTTTTCAAGCCAGTAAAAATTGCCGGACCTACCGGCAATTTTTATTTCAAAAAGGTTTGTTTAATTTCAATTGCAAATCATTCCCATGATATGCAGATGGCTTTACATTGCTGTAGTAGTACTCTTTCCTCTATCCCCTATTACGGCACAGCAGGTGATGTCATCAACCCATGGTAAATGGACATTTACGTCGTTCCCAGGCAACATAATAAAAAGCACTTTCCTGCCAGGTAATCATCTTCTTAACGAACAAATATCGAATGCAGTGATTGCAAGGCCGGTGTCCTTCCGGGAGCCGTCCCGTCAATTTGCATTTAATGCGACGGCAGGAAGTGTTGACTTTTATCATGGCGGCGACACACTTACCCTGCTCAGTTATTTTGACAGTGCAGGTTATGAGGGTTTCCGCTTCCGCCTGCAGGAGGGTGAAAAAATCTTTGGAAGCGGCGAACGATCCATTCCATTGAATCGCCGGGGCTTTAAACTGGACCTGTATAATACGCCCCACTATGGGTATGGTCTAAACGGTGACAATTTAAACTATACCGTTCCCTTCATCATTTCTTCTGGCGGATATGGAATATTTTTTGACAATCCGTCCAAAAGTTATCTGGATATTGGAAAGACAAAGCATGATATCCTTGAATATGGCGCATCTTCAGGCAAGCTTGATCTTTATATAATACCCGGAAATAATATTGGTGAAATTGTCGCAAAATACCAATCCCTGACGGGCACCCAGCCCATACCGGCGAGATGGGTGTTTGGTAATTTCATGAGCCGTTTTGGATATCGTTCCCGGCACCAGCTCTTATCGACCCTGGAACAAATGAAGCAGCAGGACTTCCCTGTTGATGCGGTAATCATTGATCTCTTTTGGTTTGGTGACAGCATCAAAGGGACACTCGGTAATCTTGATTGGGTTAACAGGGCTGCCTGGCCGGATCCGCAGGGAATGATAACAAATTTAAGATCGAAAGGCATCAAGACTATCCTGATCACAGAGCCTTATGTTCTAAGGACAACCAGTAATTATGACGTATCAAAAAAGTTCCATGCGGTTGACAGTGCAGGTAATCCATTTGTGTTAACCAATTTTTATTTTGGCAACGGTGGCCTGCTTGATATATTCCGGAAAGATGCACAGGATTGGTTCTGGAGCAAGTACAAAAAGCAAATAGGAAAAGGGGTCGCCGGCTGGTGGGGAGACCTGGGAGAGCCGGAAACGCACCCGGAAACGATGTGGCACAATCTCAAGGATCTTGGCTTCAAAAAATCCTTTAACGCCAATGAAGTGCATAATATCTACGGACATTACTGGGATAAGTTATTGTTTGATAAGTATGCAAACGAATATCCCCGAGTCCGTTTGTTCAATCTTAACAGGAGCGGGTACGCGGGAAGCCAGCGGTATGGTATTTTTCCATGGAGTGGCGATGTCGGCAGGAACTGGGACGGACTCAAAGCGCAATTGCCTGTCATGATCGGCATGAGCTTGAGCGGGGTGCCATACATACACGCAGATGCCGGGGGTTTTGGCGGCGGTGATATCGATGAAGAATTATACACCCGCTGGCTGCAATTTGCAACATTTACGCCTGTATTTCGCCCGCATGGAACGGCCCTTGGTGACGCGGATCCTACTGTTAAAGACATTCCCTCAGAAGCATGTTTCTATCCTGAACCTTATAAAAGCATAGTACGGAGGTATATGAACCAGCGGTATGCATTGTTGCCATACCACTATACGCTCGCTTATGAAGAAGCTAAATTTGGAAAGATCCTGGTGAGGCCTTTATTTTACTATGACGGCACAGATAGTAACTTATTCATGGCCGAAGATGAATATTACTGGGGTGACAATTTATTGATTGCACCCGTTTTGGAAAAGGGCGCCACAACAAGAAAAGTCTATTTACCCAAAGGGCAGTGGTATTCTCTCAAAGATAACAGGTTGTATCTCGGCGGAACCTGGATCAACGAGCAGGTAGACATTGATAATATCCCGGTATATGTAAAAGAAGGAAGCTTTATTCCCATGGCAGATTACACTGCGTTAAAAAAAATAAATTGTACGGACGATTATACTAACGATAGACTGGTAGTCAAATATTATCCCTCGTCACAAACAACAAGCTATACCCTTTTTCTTGATGACGGTGTGACGACGCATACGCTTGAAAACAGGAAGTATGTATTGGTCCAATTTACCGGCAGGACCAGCGACCATGTTGTACAGGTTAAGATAAGTGCTTCAGGAAATAATTTATTAACTAAGGTTCCGCGGGTAATTAAGTTAATGGTGCCGGCACTCATTGAAAGCGCAAGGATCAACAACAAAATTATGCCGGTAATGCAGAATTTTTCATATCCCGATGTACCTTTTGCCAGGGGATCGCAATATGTGTTGATAAAATTTTCAGGAAGGCCAGTACTGGTAACGCTCAAAACAAAATAACCGTACAGACCGTAAGCTTTGGTGTCTTTGGGAAGGTAGAAGCGTCATCGTTTGAATACACTCACCCGTCTAAATCAGGGCGTCTCTTTCTTGTTTTTTCCACCGATTGCTCGTGGCGCCAGTCGTCAATCTTTGAATGATCGCCGCTCATTAAAATTTGCGGCACTTTCCATCCCCTGAAATCCTCCGGGCGTGTATAAACCGGGGGTGCCAGTAAATTATCCTGGAATGAATCAGTTAAGGCCGAGGTTTCATCATTCAAAACACCAGGTATCAATCGTCCAATCGCATCAGTTAGCACAGCGGCGCCAAGTTCGCCTCCACTCAATACATAATCACCGATAGAGATTTCGCGGGTAATATAATGATCGCGTACACGCTGGTCAATGCCTTTATAATGACCACATATCATCAATAAACTATTTTTTAATGATAAAGCATTGGCTGTCCTTTGCGTAAACTTTTCACCATCGGGCGTGAGAAAAATTATCTCATCATACAAAGTCTTTTTTTGTAAAGCTTCGATAGCATTTACCAGTGGCTCAACCATCATTACCAGGCCGGCACCACCTCCAAACTGGTAATCATCGACCTGGCCATGTTTATAGGTGGTGTAATCTCTGAGATTGATCATGCTTATATCAAGCAGCCCCTTTTCTTTTGCACGTTTAACGATTGAATGGGCAAAAAAACTTTCCATTAATTGGGGAACAACAGAAATTATGTCAATCTTCATCCTGCAAACTTATAACAAATGTCAAGGCTAAGGTCACGGAAAGAGGCTGCACGCAACAATGCAAGGCAAGCCCGTTTTGACTACTCAAAAATTACTCACAGCTTCACGTGTCGAACGCTGGTAGTTTCCCTTGGAGCCGGCAAGCACTTACATGAACTCATCGAGGTTTCTTTTTTCCTTTTTTGTGGGCCGCCCCTGCTTGCTCTTTCGTTTACCTGTATTAAATACGAAGGAGGAAGTTTGAATTTTCTCTTTTCCTTCATCAGGCGAGAGGTCAATATAATATTTGATCGCTTCAGAAAACTGCACCCTGTTGTGCAGTAAGCCGCTTACTTCAACCAGCCATTTTTTGGCTTCTGTCTTTACTTCGTACTGGTCACCTATGCTGACCGTCTTTGACGCCTTAACATTCACGCCTTTTGATTTTACCTTCCCATTATTACAGGCATCGGTTGCAAGATTGCGGCTTTTAAAAAGCCGTATACACCATAGATACTTATCGATTCGTAGTTTCTCTTTTTCTGCCATATACAAATTTATAGCGGATTTATATAAATGGTACAGCAAGTAAAATGGTCATTATGTATTTTTACCGGTAAACAAAAAATTAATGAGAAATATAAAAACCGGCCTTATTATACTATTTATTTTACTGCACTTTTCCTTTTACGGGTGGTGCCAGTTTGGTGCAAAGGATATCAACTGGACGCCCGATGGCACAGCCTATTGGAAAATAAAAGAAGGAAATATTATAAAAACTGATGTGAAAACTAATAATGAAACTATCGTTGTAAAAAAAGAGCAGCTTGTCCCGCCAGGCAGCGATAAAGCTTTATCGGCAGATGTCTATAGTTTTTCGCCCGATAACAAAACAGTGCTCATCTTTACGAATACGGCAAAAGTGTGGCGCTACAACACACGCGGTGATTATTGGATATTGGATCTTTCTTCCGGTCTATTATCACAACTTGGAAAGGGGTTACCTTCCCAGTCATTGATGTTTGCCAAAATTTCACCCGATGGGAAAAAAGCGGCTTACGTAAGTGATCACAATCTTTATGTCGAAGACCTGGCCTCACACCAGCAAACACAACTCACAAAAAATGGCACGCGAAAATTCATCAATGGCACTTTTGATTGGGTGTATGAGGAGGAGTTTGAGTGCAGGGATGGTTTCCGGTGGAGTCCTGATAGTAAAATGATTGCCTTCTGGCAGGTTGATGGCACCAGGGTGCGCGACTATTATATGCTCAATACTACGGATTCAGTTTACTCCCGCGTTATTCCTGTTGAATATCCAAAAGTGGGCGAACCCCCGTCACCGGTACGTATTGGTGTAATTGAACTAGGTAACAACAACGTCACCTGGATGAATGTACCGGGAGATCCGCAACAGCATTATATTCCACGAATGGAATGGGCCGATAACAGCAATGAGGTAGTTGTGCAGCAACTCAACAGGAAACAAAATGAAAGCAAACTTTTTTATTGCAACGCCGCAACAGGTGAGGCACGCAATTTTTATACAGAAAGTGATAAGGCCTGGATAGATATCAAATCGCGCTGGAACGATGATGACCCCACAGGGTGGGAATGGCTCAACAATGGAAAAGACTTCTTATGGGTAAGTGAAAAAGACGGATGGCGCCATATTTTTTTGATTAGCCGCGATGGCAAAAACGAAACGCTGGTGACCAAAGGTGACTATGATATTGACAATATAAAATGTATCGATGATAAGAATAAGTATGTCTATTTTACCGCTTCCCCGGATAACGCCACGCAATTGTACCTATACAGGACCAGGCTTGATGGAAAGGGGAAATTAGAACCGCTATCCCCGCAGGCAATGAAAGGAACCCATAATTACGACATTTCCCCGGGTGCCAGGTATGCCATGCATACTTTTTCCAACTATAAAACTTTCCCGGCCCGGGAATGGGTTTCTTTACCCGATCACAAGCCTTTGTTTGAAGATAAAAGTATTGCAGGTACCATGAAAGTAAATGAATCGTCTCCTGTTGAATATTTTAAGGTGACCACTGAAGATAACATCACCCTGGATGGCTGGATGGTAAAGCCCGCCAATTTTGACAGCACAAAAAAATATCCCGTAGTTTTTTTTGTTTATGGCGAACCCGCTAATTCTACGGTGGCTGACACCTACGGCACGCAGTATAATTTTCTTTTTAACGGTGACATGACTATCGAAGGTTATATCCAGGTTTCAGTGGATAATCGCGGCACGCCTTCATTGCGGGGATCGCAATGGCGAAAATCAATTTACGGGCAAATTGGAAGGTTAAACATCCGTGACCAGGCCATGGCTGCAAAAAAATTACTGGAGAAACCGTATTTTGATAAAGACCGGGTAGCGGTTTGGGGATGGAGTGGTGGGGGATCTACCACGCTTCACCTGATGTTTCAATACCCCGAGATATATAAGACGGGCATATCGGTTTCTGCTGTTGATAACCTGCTGTTTTACGATAATATTTATGAAGAAAGATACATGGGGTTGCCGCAGGAAAATATGGATAACTATATAAAAGGTTCTCCTCTTTATTACGCAAAAAACCTGCAGGGTAATTTATTATTCATTCATGGCACCGGTGATGACAATGTACATTACGATAATGCGGAAGCCATGCTTAATGAATTGATAAAATATAATAAAACGTTCCAGTTCATGCCGTATCCAAACAGGACACATAGCCTTTCTGAAGGGGAAGGCACTCACCGGCATTTGTCTACGTTATATTCCGACTTCCTAAGAAAAAATTGCCCTCCGGGCCCCCGGTAGATTCTTGTATTACATTATATTTGGATATTAAAATATTTTTTGCAATGCGTGCTCGTATCATAACAGCATCAGTGCTGATTCTATGCCTGCTTAGTTCCTGCCAGAAAGAATTCGAAGACCCCGGTAGCCCTGCAGGGCCCGCTGTTGCTGATTTCAGAGCTAAGGTCAACGGGGTTCAATTTGTTGCAACGATATCAGGCGGCGCTATTACTGATAGCGTAATTTCCCTGGCAGGTAAGTCAGACGACGGACAGCAGATCGTTTTCTCGGTAGTAGATTCAGGCGAACACGTATATACGCTCGATATCAACAACCCTTCAAATATTGGCGCGTATGTAACCAGCAATTCTTTAAATTATACCTCCGATGAAGGCGCAACCTCAAATGATTCAGGCGGAAATTTAGCCATCGTATCAATAGATGCTGTTAACAGGCGCATGAGCGGGACCTTCAACTTTAAAGCCTTCCGGCAACAGGATGGCACTCAAAAAATTATCACGGAAGGCGTGTTTAACAATATATCTTACTGACGCTGGCCTGGTCCATGACAATAGGCGGTTATTAACGAAATTTAAAAATGGAGCCGAAAACAGAAGTTGGTGTAACACGGGTTGCATGAGCTGCGCAACCGATCAAACATTATTAACCCTATTTACTAAGATTTTCCAGTTCAGTTTTCATCGCCGCTACCGAAGCAGCAGTTGTTTCGGTAGAATTCGAAAATAAGGTCTTTGCATCGGTATCCTTTCCATAAAACGCTTCATTTCCTTTTTTATCGATATCAATAGCAGAGCCACTTAAACTGATTCCTGCAAATAGTCCTTTGCTGCGGGAATAAGAGTACACTTCGGCTTCCATTTTATAATCGGTGCTGGCAGTGGAATTGCGCCCCACCGGCCCTGCTGTTGCTGAGATTTCGCCACCCAGCGTAAAGCTGCCATTTCCAATCTTTTCAAGAGTGGCCCTGCTTTTAAATATCAATACCAGGTCAACGGATTGAACGCCGGCCTGCAAGCCCAAGCTTCCGCCAGTTATCGTCACGAATACCGGGTTGCTCCAGGTGCCATCTTCCAGCTTTACCATAGCTACGCCCTTGCCTCTTTTACCGGCAACAACGAAGCCCGCATTGATTAATTTAGGCACAATGATAATTCCTTCGGTGATTTTTAAAAGCTCGGCCGGGATGCTTTCCTTCATTTTGCCAAAGTCACTTAAGACGGTGCTGGCGGCTGCAATTTTATCCTCTTGTTTTTCCTGGCTTTTTACCTGTAAGAAACAAAAAGCTGCAATTGCTGTAAGTATAAAAAATTTAGAAATCCGCAACGTTTTCATTGTATAAAAAGTTTATATGTTATGGAAATAAAAAGTAATGTGTGCAATATTAATGCCATTGTAACAGCCTGTAAAGCTGGCAGACGTGATGAGTTCAACTTGCGGTTGCCTGTTATTTTTATCTATGGCTGTTAACAGGTTTTACCAGGCAAGGACAACCAGGGTCTTCGCGTATTCTTAAAAAAAATTATAGGCATAAAAAAAGCTGCCGTGAACACGGCAGCTTTTTAATTATAACGAATAGGTTCATTCTGTATTTCCATCAGCAGCTGGGCTCTCATTGCCCGGTTGCGCGGATGTCTTGGACGCAGTCTCAGCTGACGGTCCCGCACTTCTTGCCGGGGCAGCGCTTCTTTCAGCTCTTCTTGCTACCGGCTGGCGGCTCGTCGTACGGCTTTTCTTGTGTGATTCCTGGCGCTTGGCAAATTCGGAATCATGCTCAGTGCTCCACTTGGTAAATTTCTCCATTGCAGTTGCTTCATCAAACAAGCCAAGGGTTACACCACGAAGCAAATGCTTCAAATAAAGTACACCTTTGAAACTAAGGATACGACGAACGGTATCGGTCGGCTGAGCACCTTTGTGCAGCCATTCCAACGCTTTTTGCCTGTCGATTTGAATACTTGCCGGAACAGTTAGCGGATTGTAGGAGCCTAGTTTCTGAATAAATTTACCATCACGTGGGCTTCGGGCGTCTGCAACTACTATAAAGTAAAATGGCCTTTTCTTTGAGCCATGGCGTTGCAATCTCATTTTTACAGCCATAAAAAATAGAAATTTTTTTGGGTTGTTATTAAATAGGGTTTTAAAGGATTGCGAAGATAAGGGCTGAAATCTGAAAATACAAATGAAATATGCAAAAAATATGAACGTTACTTATTTTAATAAGTTACGTATGGCTTTTTTGTTGAAAATTTGAGCAATACTGGTTTTACTTTTTTGCAGGCATGGCCAGTTTCCCCATCGGCATCTTATTCATCATCTTCATCATGTTCTTCATTTGTTCAAACTGCTTAATAAACTGGTTAAGTTCGGCGATATCTTTCCCGCTTCCTTTTGCGATACGAAGCTTACGCCCGGGGTTTATGATATCAGGATTGCGGCGCTCTTCCGGCGTCATTGAATTGATCATTGCCTCAATTCCCTTGAACGCATCATCGTTTATGTCTATATCCTTGATTTGTTTGCCTACACCAGGGATCATCCCCATAAGATCTTTTAAGTTCCCCATTTTCTTTATTTGCTGAAGCTGCGTCTTAAAATCCTCGAAGTCAAACTGGTTCTTACGAATCCTTTTTTCCAGTTTTGCCGCCTGCACTTCATCAAATTGCTCCTGTGCTTTTTCAACAAGGCTAACAATATCTCCCATACCCAATATCCGTTGGGCCATGCGTTCCGGATAAAAGACATCGAGCGTGTCCATTTTTTCACCGCTGCTTACAAATTTTATGGGTTTGTTCACAACAGATTTAATGGAGATGGCCGCACCCCCGCGCGTATCACCATCGAGCTTGGTAAGAACAACGCCTGTATAATTAAGCCTTTCATTGAATGCCGCCGCCGTATTTACAGCGTCCTGGCCGGTCATGCTGTCTACCACAAAAAGTATCTCCGCCGGGTTTACAGCGCTTTTAATATTGGCGACCTCCGTCATCATCACTTCATCTATGGCCAGCCGCCCCGCCGTATCGACGATCAGCACATTTTTATTTTTTGACCTGGCCTCTTTAATTGCATTTTGAACGATAGAAACTACGTCCTTATTTTCAGGTTCGTTGTAAACGTCGACATTTACCTGGCTTCCTAATATCTTTAATTGCTCTATGGCTGCCGGCCTGTAAATATCCCCCGCTACGAGCAAGGGCGATTTGCCCTTTCTTGTTTTAAGGTAGCTGGCAAGCTTGCCACTAAAGGTCGTCTTACCACTACCCTGCAGACCTGCAATCAAAATTATGGCAGGATTGCCGGCAAGATCGAGGTCTGTCTCAGTTCCTCCCATCAGTTCGGTGAGCTCATCCTTTACAATTTTTACCATTAACTGGCCGGGGCTTATTGAATTGATTACTTTCTCGCCCGTGGCTTTTTCCTTGATGCTATCGGTAAATTCCTTGGCGATTTTATAATTCACATCGGCATCAACCAATGCGCGCCTGATATCTTTGATTGTTGAGGCAATATTCAGTTCAGTAATTCTACCCTGGCCTTTAAGATTTTTAAAGGCGGTATCTAAGCGGTCACTTAACGATTCAAACATATGTTCGGTGATTAAAAATTCAAAAAAATTAGCCTGCTGCTGATGCAAATTTAAGAAAATTGATAATGCTGATGTTTCCAAATTGCCTTACCCGTAGCAAGCCAGATCTCTTACCTGTAAAAAGCTTAACATATAATCCCAAAAACAAACCATGATTCCTGATTGGTAACTGTTCACAGCCGGCAGGTGGACGACGCGTAGACGAAAATGAAGAATCGTGAAGTGACAGATAGTCAATTCGAGAAAATAATTCCATGTTCAACCTGTAGATAAAGTTTTGGCCGTGGCGGTAACTTTTTGTTAAATAATAGTTTATAAATATTTGGTGCAGTCCCATTTTTTTTGAAATATAGAGCCCGGCTGACAAATTTAAGTCATTTTACACCTGGCATACAATTCTATACATATCCATCCGTTATACATTCGAAACGGGCTTGCGAAACCGACAACCGTCATTGCCGTCATCACTGCAAATAATGCAACACCGGATTAAACTTGTGGCAAACTTTTTGTTCAAATGGAAATACCATGGAGATTATTGCCCGTTGTATAAACAGGATTTAGATTTTTTGCGCAATCACCCGTTAAGCCGTACATCAAGTACCCTATAATAAAAGTTCATTATGAAAATAAAAAATTACCTTCCACTCCTTACCATTCTATTAATATTTTTCGGCTGTAAGAAGGATAAACCGCTAACACGGCCAGTCGAGTTTACTTCAACAACCTATGTAAGCCTGGGATCGTATAATTCCGTGGGATTACCTGATTACCTTGTTACACCCGATACGATTTCTCCGGCCTTGTTATCCTACATCAATGCGACACTTCCTGAAGGGCAGGATCTGAGAAAGACGCACCCTGAATTACTTACTACCGGCAGCATTGCTGACGTAGCCATCGCTCACCCGTCAGATGTATTTATTACCTTTGTTTCACACACCGGCGGATATACAAATACTTTTGCGTTTTATACCTATCCGACCAGCCAGCCTCCGACGAGTACAAAAGATATAAAGACTATTACGTATGTGTTTCCAAATTCCGGCGCCCTTACACCGCTCCACCGGGGAGATAAGGTAAAAATCGGGAGATTCGAAGCCGGCACTTCTCTAGGCTTTGTATTGCTGCAAAAAAGCTGGGACACCACTACGAATGTTCTTAGTAATAAGGTAGTTCACTTTTGTTCAAACGATGTATTAAATCCGGAAGTCGATCCGAGCCTGAGAAAGCATGCCGTACTGATCAATTATCCACCCGAAAACAAGGTATTGATTGGTTTCGAGGACCTTGACAGGACAAGCCCGTATTGCGATCACGATTTTAATGACCTGGTCGTGTATTGTACCGTTATTCCATAGCCAATATTAATAAGAATCGTTATTGTTTAGCTTTTAGGAAGTTCAGCATTCCGGACCCTGTAAGAGAATTGATTTTTCAACATAGGCACACCTCTTTTGTCTAATGTGTTTTATATCTCCTCAGCGTGACAAGTCATAGTGTGATTAGGCGCATCCGGACCTGCATATTTCTTTATTATATCAATAATTCGATGATAAATTCAGTGCCCACATTTTCTTCTGTTTTTACCGTTAGTCGCCCTCCGTGTTGTTTGGTGATAATATCATAGGCTAAAGACAATCCCAACCCGGTACCCTGGCCGGTAGGCTTCGTAGTGAAGAAGGGTTGAAAGATTTTGCCCACGAATTTTTGAGGAATGCCAATACCATTATCACGAATGATTATATGAACTTTGTCGTGGCTTTTTTTCGTAAGCACGCTGACCAGGGGCTGATAGCTGTTAGTTGATAGCCTCGCCTTTTCATTTACAGCATAAAATGCATTGTTATATAAATTAAGAAAAACCCTTCCGATGTCCTCCGGAACGATATTGATTTTTTCTATGCCGGTGTCATAATTCGTTTGTAATGATGCGTTGAAGCTTTTATCTTTTGCCCTGAAGCCATGATAGCTCAACCGTAAATATTCATCAGCTAATGTATTTATATCTGCCAGTTCCTTTTGCCCGGTACTCACGCGTGAATGTTGCAACATGCCTTTTACAATTGACCCGGCGCGCTTACCATGATGATTTATTTTTTCTAAATTTTGCTTCAAATCCTCAGCGATCAGCTTTGCATCAGCTAAATTTCCTTTATCTATTTCTGTATTCATTTCTTCGACCAATTCTGTGCTAACATCGGAAAAATTATTGACGAAATTTAAGGGATTTTGTATCTCGTGCGCGATGCCTGCAGTGAGTTCACCGAGTGAAGCCATCTTTTCAGATTGAACGAGTTGAGCCTGGGCAGATTTTAATTCTGTATAGGCCTTTTCAATCTCCTTAGCCTGGGCGAGTTCTTTTTCTCTTGCTTTTGCAAGTTCTTTCTTAATTACAACTTTACGACGAACGCGATCGGTAATGATAACACCAATAATAAAAAGAATTCCATAGGCCGCATAGGCCCACCAGGTCCTTTGCCAGGGTGGTAAGACCCTGAAACTATAATTTGTTTCGCTCCACGTGCCATAGGGGCTGAGCGCTTTTAGGCGAAGCGTATAGCTGCCTTCAGATATGTTTCCGAAAACTGCAGTAGTGTTATTGCTTAACGGACTCCAATCTTTATCATACCCCTCCAGCTTATATTGGTAGCGGACCTGTTTGGGCAGGTCAGGCTCTATAGCAGCATATTCGATAGTCAGGTTATTTTGTTGATAAGGCAACACCAGATTAACAGGCACAGGGTAGGATCTGTTGATGCTATCAAATTCAACATTGGCGTATTTTTTCTGCATGCTGTCCAAAGCCGCTCGGGTAAGTGTCTTCCCAAAAGTGACCGCCATTTCATTAATAAGGGACAGGCTATCGGTAGCCATTTTGCTATTTTTATGTGACAGGAGATTATACCAGCTAATATCCTCGTTGTCTATCTTTACATTCTGAATAACAAGATTCAGCTTAGTAGATGTTTTCTTGACGGCTTTGTAATCAAGTTTTACTACATAACCATCGCCTGTTCCGCCCCATAAAATGCTGTTTTTGTCGACGCAAATGTCATTGACATTTAGATCTTTGATGGGGTACCCGGTTTTTTTATTGAAAATTTCAAATATGTTTCCATCTGGTTCAGCATGCAGCTTTAATCCTGTAAAGCCCAGGTTGGTACCCATCCAAACAATATCTCTTATGGTGTCTTCAGCAAGCGCATAAACAACATTATCGGACAGGCCATTCGAAGTCGAATAGTTTATAAAATTCCTGCCATTGAAATAACTCACCCCTTTGCCATCAGTGCCAATCCAAATACTGCCATGTTTATCGATCAACATACTATAAATATTATTACTGCCTAAGCCATCAGCCGTAGAATAATTTGTAAAGCTGAACCCATCAAACTTACTTATGCCTCCATTATGGGTGCCAAACCAAATATTCCCTGATTTGTCTTCATGGATATTCCATACATCGTTTCCTGGAAGTCCCTGCGATGTATCATAGTTCTTAAAACTTTCCCCGTCATACCTGCTTACGCCGCCGCGATTGCTTCCAAACCAGATATTCCCGGCTCTGTCCTGCATCATGCTCCATATATCATTTCCGGCAAGGCCCTGGGCTTTTGTAAAATTTGTAAAGTTTTCGCCGTCGTATTTGCTCACGCCACCTGAAGTACCGACCCATATGTTACCCGAAGTATCCTGAAGGAGGCTTCTTACGTCATTATTAATAAGCCCTTGCACAGTGGTAAGGTTCATAAATCTTTCCCCATCATAACAGGTTACGCCCCCGCTCCTGGAACCAAACCACATTTTACCCGTTCTATCCTGTATTATACTGTATATTCCCTCGATACCGGGTGCCTGATCCTTTGAATAATTCTTGATGCTGCTACCAATATACCTGCTTATCCCATGTCCAAGTGAACAAAGCCAAATGTCCCCGGTTTTGTCTTCCAGTATGCTGGTTATTGAATTGCCGGCCAGTCCCTGCACCATGGTATAATTCGAAAATGCGGTACCGTCATACTTGCTCACACCGCCTTCCCTGGTGCCGAACCAGATGTTGCCAGCTTTATCCCCGAACAGGCTCTGTATGGAATTCACTGGCAATCCTTGTTTGGTAGTGAAGTTGATAAATTTTTTTCCATCATACTTACTGGCGCCATCTCCATTAGTACCGAACCAAATATCTCCGGATACTGTTTGTAAAATGGCATTTATCTCATCGCCAGCCAAACCATCAGCGGTTGCATAGTTTGTGAATCTTTTTCCGTCGAACCTGCTTGCGCCACCCCCATTCGTACCGAACCAAATGTCTCCGGATGACGCTTCCATAATGGTATTTATTTCATTGCCAGCGAGGCCTTCGGTGATTGTATAATTTGTAAAAGTTTTGCCGTCGAACTTGCTTGCACCTCCTCCTTCAGTTCCAAACCACATATTTCCTGATCTATCCTGTATGATACTGTTGACAAAATTACCAGCAAGCCCTTGTTTTGTCGTATAAGATATAAATTTATTACCGTCATATTTGCTTACGCCTTCTCCATCGGTGCCAAACCAAATGTTGCCATTAGTGTCCTCCATCAGGCTATATATTCCCCCTCCGCCAAGGCCATTTTCCGGTGTAAAGTTCGTAAAGGTCTTGCCGTCGTACCTGCTCGCTCCACCCCCAAGTGTACCAAACCATAAGTTACCTGCATTATCGACAATACTGCATTTGACCGAACTTAATGCCAATCCCTGGTCAGTACCATAATTAATAAAAAAGGGTGAGCCACCATGTGAGGAGTCTATTGTTATTACGGGGTTGCCAGCCTTTACGACTTTGGGAGCGTTTAATGAAGTTATTGTTACAGACCTGGGTGCGGCAGGAATGTTCTTACTATTCAAGATCGCGGTTGTCTTTATAGTGGACTTGTTAGCTGTTTGTTTTGGCTCCTTATCGTTGCAGGCAAAAAGAATAAATAAAATTGTCGCTATTAAAATGGATTGCCTGGTAATCCTTGCGGTACAAGGACATTTTGACTCCGGCGATTTCTTTTTCATACAGAATCCCTTTATCATTTAAAGTTATTGTCTTTCGTGCATATCTGTACTTGGCAGGGGCTTTAATAAAGCTAATCCTTCGAGCCATTGCCACGGACAGTGATTTTTTAAAACATCAGCAATATAGCTGTTATGATTTGAGTGATTCGAATAAAGGTCATCGTAGTACCCGGTGACATGTAAGGCATCGAAGTAATGTCCTAATGAGTTGTTGGCTGGGAGGCCGGTGAACCTTTCAGGAAGAATTTACCAAGCGCGTGGGAATAAGCACGCTGCTAACGCAATACGGCAAAAACTGCAAACCGTTTTAACCAGTCGTCCACTTTTGCCTTATGGTATACTTCTTCTGTTCTATTCATAACTGTGTACTAACGATGTACAACCGGATATTCGTTCTACTATCCAAAGCTTTCTACCTACTCAATAGTACAAACATGTGACCCATGTTAACGTCATGTTTTTTTACGCGCGTATATCTTATTCAGAAGATAATAAAGAACCAATGAAATAGCAGTCCAGTATAAAGCGAAAGCTAAAACGAGGATTGGAGGTGCCGGATCGGGCTCTTTGAATAATGGCGACAACGGTCCTACCAGAACCATCTTAACCGGGTAAAAAATGGTGGATAAAGTGTGCTTCCAGGCTATTGATGATTCAGCTCCCGGGAACCATTCGCCGTTTACAGGAAAGAGCCGGGTTTCAGGTCCCAGAAGTGAATTGGAGATAAATTGAAAGATAAATGCCGAAGCCAGGAAGATAATAATGAATTTTTTTAATGAAATAGTCATGCTGTGGATTTTAGGCATTCAAAAAGTACTTTGAAATACAAAGTTAGATGATTCACCTTGCATTTAAAAGTATTTTCAGAAATTTATCTGCAAGAAAAGTTGGCGACAAAAAACCTTTCAGTACTCCCATAAGAAACGTTCCTCAATTATTTCAGTATTATGATCGTTTTGCGAAAACAGCCAGCCGGAGGAAATATGATTGCACCAGTGAACGTCAGCGTAAAGCGATGGATTAAGGTAGGCGGATCTGCCTCGCGGGGATTATGCCGGACCACCCTTTCACGAATTCAAAAAAGAATCAATGCTCATTTCTTTTCAGGGTGAATGATAAGATCTCTAAAAAAACCTTCGGTGCCAAAGTCCACCCACAACCCGATGGACCCAGAGGCAGCAGCCCCCAATTTCAAATCGTTTACTATGAGACAGGGCTGGCTATTGCCATTCAAAAACAACTGCGCATGGGCGTCCCTGACAACGATCTTCAGTTGTATCCATTCATCAGGCCCCATATCTGCATACGATTCGTACATACCCGGCGCTTCGGTCCTCAAGCGGTTGAAGGGGTAATCCGGATAAGAGAAATACTGCGTCGAGTGATTACGCCGGAGCTGGTCATTGGATCTTCCATTCGTAGGCCGGATGTATATTCCTTCAAACCGGCTATTGTCTTCATTGATCCTGAATGTAACGCCAATAAATCCACGTGCTGTAGTGGAGGCCGGGTCCAGCAGCCTGCTCAACACTTTCACTTCGATAATCCCATTGTGGAAACCGGTGCGGTTGATTTTAACGAAAGTGGGACTATTTGCACTCGAAATCGTCGAATCTACGACCACCCTGATGGCGTTCTTGCCCTTGACGGTTTGGGTGCGCATTGAAACCCCAACAGGTTTACCACTATCTGCCATCAAGCTGCCAGGTTGCGCATAGCATACAGGATTGGCTATTACCAGCAAATAACAGAGAATGCCTATAGTATTGAGTAACTTCATGGGAAAATGAATTACAGCATCAGTTATTCCAAATGTGTTATTTCAATGATTTTAACCGGTATTCAAGATAAAATTTTCTATTTAATTTATTGTTATTTATCCTGAGTAAAAATTCACAAGTTTTATTTACCCGGTTGTAGGTTGTTCAATATGCAGCTATATTTTCGTAATGAGTTATCTGGTTATAGGTGCGGAGCAATGTGGCTTAGCAGCCGCAACAGCATTAAAGGATGCGCATATTTCATATGACCATGCAGAAGCTGGTTCTAATATGGGAGGAAACTGGCTGTATGGAGTTTATTGTTCGGTTTACACCGGCGTATGTAAGGATCTTATGCAATACCCTGAATTGCCCAATACCAAATAGCCCCAGGTTTTTAGAACCTCTGCTCGTAAATCTTTTTACCGCTTCCTATTTGGGCACCGTTGTGTTTTTCAGGAATTCCGCCGGTAATAGTACTCGTCAGTGAAACCTTTTCCACTATCCAAACCTTTTTAGTGCTTACAGAAAAAATACGCAAACCGGGAATACTGGACTGGATATCTAATACCCGTCCAACCGCCGGGTACATCATGATACTAATCCCAAATACATTGATAAAAATCTTGGCGGGGTGCTGACGATTTTTGATCATCTTTTGGCACGTACGCTAAAGAAGAGAAGCCTCCGGTGTACGGAATCACCCATAAAATTGATACGTACAATCCTTATAAACTGATCACGCATGAGTATCTGCGGGCCATTAAGGAATTTCCCAGGATAAATGGCATATCAAAAAAACTTCGTTATTTGTTTCACCGCCAGGCTAGTGATGGTATAGGCGTAAGCGTCAAACTTATTAAGCCTGGCCGCTATGTAAACGTCATTACTCATTCAGTTATAATTAGCTTTATGATTTGAATATAGAGCAGAGAAGGATGATTGGGATTTTATGTTAGCATTATCCGGTATGCGAGTTATTGGCTGATTTAGTACTTTCGATTGATAGTAAATACTGGGGTACCTGGCTGACTGCATTAAAAATTTTATTAAGGTATTGGTGGATTTTAAGCCTGGGTTGTTTACAGCATAGATTACAAAGCAAATACTATTTATTAATAGATTTTAGGGTAAAAATGATTCTTATTCAATTAATGGGTCTTTCCGGGGCAGGCAAAACAACGCTCGCTTCAAATGTCAAATCAATGCTAATAAAGTTGAACTATAAAGCTGAAGTAATTGATGGTGATGTATATCGTCAAACATTATGTAAGGATTTGGGCTTTTCTAAAGACGATCGCATTGAAAACATTCGCCGGCTTGGCATCCTGGCGGTCGTACTGGCCAGGAATGAAGTGATAACAATATTGGCTGCTATCAATCCTTATGACTCGGTCCGCCAGGAGCTTACAGCTCAATATGGGTTCGTATATACAGTACTGCTGGATTGCGATATAGCAACGTTAATTCAAAGAGATACAAAAGGCTTATACCGCCGTGCTATGCTGCCAAGAGGGCATCCGGAGAAAATTACTAATTTAACAGGTATTGATGACCCGTTTGAACGGCCTGAAAATCCTGACTTGATTATAAATACCCACAAGAACTCCGAGGAAAACTCCTCCCGGATATTGCTTGATTACATACTTTCACAAATTCATCTTCTGCCTCAGCGCATTCCGGTTGATTGAGTACCCTTTACTAAATACCGCCTAATAACACAAAATATATTTATAGGGCATAGTGGTAACTCAGAAGGTTCTTATTTTTTTATATTCATCCTGTATCCTTATCATTTTAGGATGGGACTAATTTAGCTATTTTAATATTCGTTTGATATATATGACTGTATGTTCGTCAGCTATATCTACATTGTGGTATGTCAAAAACTATTCTCTGTGTACACTAAGACGGTTCATTTCGCACTCACTAAAAAAACTTCAGTAAAGCATCTTTGCGCATACGGGAAACACTTACCGACGAATTATCACTCATAACAAGGTAGCCCCCGTCCCCGCGAACGTATCTAACAACCTCATTCAGGTTAACCATGTAAGAATTATGCACGCGTACAAAAAAGTTGTAATCCTCTATTTGCTCTTCTATTTTTTTAAGTGTACGACAGGCGACTACTTTATTTTTATTCTTCAAAAAAATGCGGGTGTAATTACTATCCGCTTCAAAATATAAAACCTCCGAAGCCAAAATCAATTCAAAACCTTCTGCCGTTGGTACAGCAATTTTATTAAAGCCGCTGTTAATGCCACGTATTCTTTTTAGTAACATTTCAAACTGTTCAGGCATTGGTAAATGGTGCTGTTCTTCCACTTTCTTAACAGCATTTATCAATTCCTTTGGCTCAACAGGTTTTAATAAATAATCAAGCGCACTGAAATGAAAAGCTTTGATCGCGTACTGGTCGTATCCTGTGGTAAAAACGACAGCGAAATTAATTTGGGGAAGATGTTCGAGCATTTCAAAGCCATTCATCTGTGGCATTTCAATATCTAGGAACACAAGATCAGGATCGTGCTGTTCAATTGCCCTTAACCCGGTTGATGCATCATTACACTTCTCCATTATCTCCACATTTGCACAATACTCTCTAAGCAACATCTCTAACGTCTTAATGCAATGCATTTCGTCATCTATGAGTATTGCTTTAATCATTGCTAAAAGGCATTTTAATGATAACTTCAGTACCTCCGGCATTACCATCTGCAAGCACCAGATCATTAATCACAATATGGGTTCCTAACTCATCCTTCTGCCGGAGCATGGCGATCCGGTCGGCGGTAATGCTCATGCCCATAGATTTATAGGAGAGTGCAGACTTGCTTTTTAATTCAACGGCTTTTTTTCTCCCAATCCCGTCGTCCGCAATTTTGCAGAACAAACAGTCATCTTTTGTATAGAGTTGAATTTCCAAATGGCCACTTTCCTTTTTATGCATTAATCCATGCCAAACGGCGTTTTCAACATAAGGCTGAATAATAAGAGGTGGCACCCTGATCAAGCTTGTATCAACAAGGTCATCTATAATAATTTTATAGGAAAATTTATTTTCAAAACGAAGCGATTCCAGTTCAAGGTATAGTTGCAAAGCTTCAAGTTCACGTTCTAACGGAATAAACGGATCTTTTGAATTTTGGAGAATTAATCTTACCAGCCTTGCAAACTTTGCCAGGTATTCCGATGCCTGCAACCTGTTGTTTTCAAGAATGAATAGATTGATTGCGCTAAGCGAATTGAAAATAAAGTGCGGGTTCATCTGTGCCCGTAAAGCATGCATTTCCAGTTGTGACAATTTCTTTTGGCTCTCCAGTTTCTGAATTTGCAATTCGCTTTCTGCAAGCTCAAGAAGATTCCTGTCATTTTTACGCTTAAGCAAAATGGCACGAAAAATAATACCGGTAACTATGATTAGACAAATAAAAGCGGTAATAAGTATTTTCTTCTGCAATGAACTTTGCCCCAACTCCTGCTGCTGAATTATTAGTTGCTGCTCACTGACCAGCCTTTCATTGTTCATCAAATTTATCTGTTGTTCATATTTATAAGCAGCGAATTTCCCTTTTGTTTGATCGCTTACAACAAGATCTTTCATAGCCATATACTTTTGAAAGTATAAGTAAGCACTGTCTGCTTTGTGCAGCCGTTCATACACCAAATAAAAAACCTGGTACCCATCCCGGATAAATTGGCGGGACCTTGTTTGTAAAGACATTTCAAGGCCTTCGCGTGCATATTGTAAAGCGCTCTTATTGTTGTTGAGCGCCAAATACGTTTTGGCAATATCCAATAACACGCGCTTTATTTCATTGCGGTCATTTAGTTTACGGTGCATCGCCAGGCCCCGAAGAAAATTTTGCAATGCTTTTGCATAGTTCTTTTGTGACAGGTACGTTTCTCCGGTACTGACCAAGTAAATACGAAGATCCTTGTCGGTGATCCCGGTAGTATCGAATAGATGGTAATAGTGCCAGGCGGAATCATATTGATGTAACAGGCTAAATAGTTCAGCGTATTCCATTCTCGTCCACGATTCATAGGAACCGTCAATGCGGCTTTGGATTGTTTCGCGTGTATCTGTCTGAAACATCCGGCGATAGAAATTTAATGCGCTATTATAATCGCCGATTTCCCGGAATAATGTTCCAAAACTTGTCAAATCGCCAGACAACCATACGTCGTTTTTTTGTATAATAGCAATCTCGTGACCTTTTTCGTAAAAATAGAATGCTGAATCATAATTGCCTTCCTGGTAATGAATAACCCCCATAGATTCTAAAGCATTGTACATTAATTCCGTGTCTTTAGTAACCAGGCTTTTTTCATATTGCCTTGCTGCAATTTGGTAATCCTCGTCATATTTACTCTGACTAAAAATCGCAAATGATAAATTGTCATAAGTATTTCCAATGCCATTTTTATTACTTGTTTTTTCAAACCAACTAATCGATTCTTTCGCTAATGCTTCAGCCTTTACAAAATCATTATCAAAATATTCAACGATGCCAGATTCATTTGAAATAGATGCTGCAATGCCATGTATATACCCGAGCGCTTTCGATTCTTTATTAGCAAGCGCTTCAAAATATTCCGCGGAATCTCTTACCAGGAGCCGGATATACTGAAAACATAATGCATTCATACAATCTATCCTGGATGTATCTCTTAATGCTGGCAATATTTTTAGGAGGCTGTCAACCTTATCTCTTTGTGCAAAGCATGTTGGCAAAAACATAGAGAAATAAAAAATCACGCACAAAAGAACAGTTCGAAAATAAGCAGCTTTATAAAAAACTAAAACCCTGCAAGTACCTATGTTTACAGGCATACAAAAGATTGTTATTTAAAGTTAATCAATTTAATCTCCATATAGTTCTGTATACCCTAACAAACACGGCACAAGCAACAATGCGCGTAACTATAATACAGATCCGCCCGGCTACTAGTAGATCAGGATTAATAGAAGTGTTATTAAAAAAGGGATTGATGCATTCACATACATCAATCCCGATAAATAGCCTGGTAATATTTGGCTTTTTAATTTCTCTTAAACCTCAGTGCGCTCACATGCATGCCAACGAGATTTCCCTGGTCCAAGCCCACAAAATTAGAGGTGCGGACGTGTATCCCGCCATAAAAACGGGACAGCGCAAGCTCATTTGCAAAATCGGAAAATTTTGTAAATATCCGGGGAGTAAATCCAAGGCTGTTGATACTGTTATCTGTGAAAGTAGTATTGTTGCCAAAGATATCTGCAAGCACTCTTGCACATGCACCCGCCTGCACTGAATGTGCGGAGGTATAGTCGGGGAATGGTGGTGTTGTTACTTTCCAGCACATTGGGATCCTAAGCTTAGAATTCCACGTGGACAAGTTGTCGCG